>Ga0179593_1530304_pt1 | contig 10641 bp, 8 predicted proteins | sample CZODoug2_1_08_16_FD_185931 | JGI IMG/M metagenome (GOLD analysis project Ga0179593, IMG submission 185931) | Vadose zone soil fungal communities from Angelo Coast Range Reserve, California, USA - CZODoug2_1_08_16fungal (PacBio error correction) | ecosystem: Environmental > Terrestrial > Soil >... | reverse complement strand
CTGATGCGAGGTCCGATCACCCCCCCCTCGTAGGGTTATTAAATTAGATATGTCCAGTTGACCGAAAGGTGCTCTTTGACGTAGGAGGACTTTTGTGAGATGGAGGAGAAGGGTCTTTTTCTTCGTCGACAGGGGATCGACAGATGGTAGTATCCTTTTTTTTTGTCGAGTTCTTTTTAATACTTGGCGTCTTTGAGCTTCCCGACTTTTTTATGTTTGCAACCCTTTTTTTCAATTTTTTCTAGCGTCTCGAACCCCGGATCTGCCGCACCATACTCCGCGTCGATTTTTGTGTGGGAATGTGTCTCCTTCCGCTCCCGCGAGATTACCCCCACGGATACCCTGCCCCCCCCCCTGATGGGATTTGTTAGGTCCTGCCGGTGCCTCGAGGAGGGGATCACTTTATTTTTCCTTTCATGTCCCCCAATTTCTGGTCCCCCAGCGCACAAGGGCTTGTTGCGTAAGCCATAGCAAGATGTATTCTCCCTCCCCCCTCCAACCTTTTTGAACGTTTGCGCAACCAGATGTAAAAGTTCACAAGAAATTGAATCCCAGACCCCAACCACTCCGGGGATGTGTTGTCGTCATTGTTATGATTATATATTCTTTTTCCCCGACCCCAAAAATTATCTGCCGTTGCAAAGCGTCTTACTCTCCTTTCCCATAGTGTAACCCGTGCAAACTTTCCTCGATGGAGATGAGCCACTGCGAGACAGAGAACAGTTACCCGAGAGTTTCAACAAACAAAGGTTCAGACGGTTTACCCAGAGTCGAGGGGTGGTTTGTGGGTAGTCTTGATGACGGGGGAGATCGCCCCACCGTTGTTTTGACGTTGTCCCCCCTTTCGGACATTGTCTGCTTGCATACTCCCCCCAACCAGCTCTTTTTGCTTTTTTGGCCCCGCCGACCCCCCTCGCACCCTTCCCCATTGAAATCAACTATCACGACTCTAGTTGCTGTTCTTTCTCTCTTTTTTGCTTGTCTTTATATCGCTTTCGTTGTGTCCCCTTTTCAAATCCTTAATGGGCTTGGTCTTTACGTCGTTTTTTGGTTTTCAGCAGTCTAAAGGTTCTTAATCCCGTCCGAGCAACTGCAGTTACAGACCAGACCCTCTCTCGGTGTCCCCCCGTTCCGCCCCGTTAATTGATATCATCCGGTTACCGAGGACCCTCAGATTCCAGCCTTGATGCGATACTTTTTTATTCCTAGCCCCCTGCTCCATTGGGAGCTAAGGCCCCCCTCCCCCCGGATTTTTTCATTTGGGAATAGTTTGGGGAAATCCCCCCCTTTTCTTAAGCATCCTTTGTTCTTTTGCCTCGCTTCGTTCCCCAAATGTTGCCAATAACACCTCCCCATTGAAGTTGAAGCTGAGCGCCTCCGCACTGTATCCGAGGTCCGATCAGTGCTGGGCATCTTTTCATTCTATGACACCGACTCCACCTTGAAGAGCACCCGGTAACAGGGTCACCCTTGAAGGGTCTCTCTTTTTCCTGACTTCCCCTTTTCTTCAGGCATTCTCCAAACGGCGAGGTTTGTGACCGACCACGCATAAATCCGTCGCTGGAACCAAAAACACAGGGAATTAGTCGCGGTTGAACTCCCCCCGACCCGACAAGTGTACCCCTGTCAAAAAAAGCAACACGTAGACCCCAAAGAAAAAGAGCGAGGTCCCTATTTAGAAGGCACAACTTTACCTGGTTAGGGTCGCTGGTAGGTAACACAACCCTGCATGAAACGACGTTTTGTTGTGGTTTTCTCTTGCCGTCCCTCCCGCTGTCCGAGGCTTTTAACCCCCGTCATTAATTGGTCTTTTTCAAATGCGTTCAATGACGACCCCCCCCCCAAATCCCCCCCGATTGGCACCGGTATCAACCATTTTTTAAATACTTGCATGCTCTCGATGGAGTAGGGCCCCCTAACTTCATTGTTCGAGGCCCGGTCTTATGAAGATTGTCCAAGAACCTCAGAATTTTGTTTTTTTCATCCTCCTCCTATGACGCTATCCCTCACCCTCACCCCAGTTCTTTTGTTCCCCTTCTTTCATTGTGACGTTTTTATTCCCGTAGAAGTGTCCCTAAATTATGTGGAACCCTCTTCATTTAGAATATGACTACCTTGCCTTCCCCTTCTGTTTCGAATGTCCTACCAAATCTATTCGTCGATTCTTCCCCAGCCGCAACCCGATCTCACGCTTTAACCTTCCTCTTCTAGCCCCCCAGCAACAGCTTTGTTTCGCGGACTTCAGATGGTACTTCGTACCCTAGAGTCATTTCGACTCCATCGCTTTTATTTCTGGCATCGGTTCTCTGGTCATTTATCTTGATCCCAGAAGCTGAAGTTTTTTTCTTCCCAACCCCCCGTTTTTCTTCTGAACCTTCCTCCCGGGTATGCAACCTAACCCCGCCCATAAACTTCCCCCCGGCTTCAAATCCACCTTTCCCAACTTCGTCCCCTTTTCTCAATCCCCCCGTACTTTAAACTGGTTGATTATCTAAAGTACACAATCCGTCCTTTTGTCCCGCGTAGGAGCCTTTTCTAACCGTTTTGTTTCGATAGATAGCCTGCGCTCCTGCGATTTTCTTACCCCCCCCTTTTTTATCTTTGTAATACCCCATTGGGTCTTTCTCTAGTCCGGTGATTGCTCTGAGAAATGTACTTCCTTTTTTTTCTAGTGGCCTGACCTCGTGAATACCCTTGGGTCTTCCGGACGAGGATTTAAATCACCCTTGGAGTACGCGTTCTCCCGCAGGTTTATTGGGCTGCACCCCCTTCTGCTGGTATTTTTAATTTCCAATCTGGTTTTTTCAGGCTGCTGGCACGAGTTTCCCCGCTGCGATTGACGCTACTGACCGGAGATTCCAACCTTAAGCCCCCTCTGTTAGAGGCTCTAGGAGGCCGCGTTGCCCTCGAGAGGTTACCGTACTTTTTATTTTTTTTTCATCGACCCCAAGCAGGGTTTTCCCGTCCAGTTAAATGTGTCCTTTTTGTTCCCCCCTTCTTCTTCTCCGTTATAGACGACCTTTTGACAACTTTTCGACCGCTTGGCCCCTTTTTTTTTTTCCCTACCCCACTCTGACCTCTCCTTACAATTACCCCCAACAACAATATGATGTGTTTGATAGTCTTTATGGGATAGGCCCTTACCCTTCCACCCCCATTGTGAACGCTCTTTTTTCGTTTTTCCCCAGTTTCATAATCTACCGTCCTCGACCCTCTGATGGTATATTCGCCCCCAATGTCCCCTTTTTTACATTTTAAAGCATGTCCTCTCCCCCCCCCTTTGATACCTTTTCAAATCTTGGTGATTTTGTTTTTAGTACCCCCCCTTTCCAGGAGGCCTCCCCATTTTTTAGTGTGAAACTTTTTCTTCCGTCTCCCTTCTTTTCCTTCCAAAGTACTCTCCCCCCCCCCCACACCCCAAAACACTTTTTTTTGCTGAAGTGTTTTACCCTCCGACCCATCGAACCTCAACATTAATTTACCAGTCATCGACCAGCCTTAGTTGTTTTTTTCTCCCGAGATTGGCTGGTTTTCTTGCTCACTTTTCTGTCTTGCAGATCTCACCGGTCAAGTCTTCTGTTTGTGTTTTTGTGTTCCTCTTCCTTTTGCGTCTTATAGTTTCCCGTGTTCCACAGCCCTGGCCGTCAAGGTTTTGGAATGGTGAAGAAACTTTTCCTTGTAGCCCCTCCCCCCTTTTTCGAGCATGGGGTGGCCGGCAAAACGTTGACTCATCCGGTTCGATATTGTGCTCAGATCGTTTATCTTCCTAAATGATAGTTAAAACCACTGCATGGGGATGGACCCTCTTTCAGTCAGTATTGAATGTCAACCCCCCCTTGGCCTCCCTTCCCATCTCCCTCCTTTATCCATAAGTTGTTGTTGCTGATGCTTCCACCCCCCCCCGGAAAGTTTGTACATCACATCCTGCCTTTTCCTTTTGAGCGCATACGGCCATTTCGAAGGCGGACCACATCGTTATTCCCCTCCTATGGGCCTTTTTTTTCTTTTCCACCTCTAAAACTTGCAGAAATTTCTGACATTCTCTTTTACAAAGTCAACCCCTTCTCGTCTTTCTGCCCCCCCAAACCTTAAGTTAGTCTACAGAAACCACCTAGAAGGGCTTTTGTTCCCTGCCTGCGTACCCACGCCCCTTCCGGGTGAAACCACCATCCCGCTCCAAGGGAAATCGCCCCCTCCCCCGACAACGCAAGCCCAACCAGCCCCCCTCTCCCCTCCCCCCTCCGAGATTTCTAGTTCTCTGCCCTAATGGTTCGATCTTCGGCGGTTCCACCACATTGCAGCAACGAAAGATGGTGTTGCGAGATGCAGACAACCCCTCCTGTTCTAGGTCCCCCTTTCACGTATCACTGTCGCTCATCACAGAATCCCCTAACACAACCCCTCACCCCCCTCCTGCCATTTCCAAAAAGGGTTTGCAAGATCATAGAGGGACTGATATAGGCCCCCCCTTGAATCATCCCTAGAGAATTTGTCTTCGAGTTCCCCTTTTTCTGATTGCATCTTCCTTTTTTTTCACCAAGAAATTGATTTGTTGGTATCCTGCTAACCCTCTTCCCTCCCTCGATACCTCCACCAACGCCCCAACTGAGTTTTCTTTCTGGTACCTCCTCATTGCACGGGGGTAGGATGACGTGTCGGCCCCAATTTTTCTGTCACCCCTTTTGTCTGTCCCCATATTGACTTTGAAGGCCGTCCCGTTCCACATACCTTTCCCCTGCGACTGTGTGAAGAACACCTGCTTTTTTTTTAGATTCCCGCACACTAAACCAATACCTCCTAGGCCCCATTCCTCTTCTCGAAACAGAATAAGAGAGGTTTCCTCTATGGAAATCTCGAGCGTTAGCGTCCCTTCGCCTCGCCCTTGCGGCTTTCTTTCGGCCCCCCCCCGTTTCCTTGCCTTCCTTATTCCGCCTGCCCGTGGGGTCTCAAAACCTACCAGTTCTGATGCCCCGGGCCTCATGGTTACCCTGAAATCCCTTTTTTTCTTTCCCTGAAGCACAGAAATGAGGCACCCCTGCTGTTCACACAACCACAAACGTGTCACCTTTCAGATCTTTTACATTCCTCAGTCCCTGTCCGACCTTTCTTCCAGTCTTGATCTAGTAAATCCCATGGGGGCCCTCCGCAGCTATGGTCACTTTCCCCCCCCCATTTTTCCTCCCTGTGGGTGTGACTGTAGAGCGGGTGGTGACCATGGAGGGTAAAGTTCTCATTTCTTTCCCTTTAGAGAGATCGAGTAATTCCCGTTCGGCGCGATGCGTCCCGCATTTCCCTTCGACGCCGTTTTTTTTTCTTTTTTACCATCTTTTATTTTCCCCTTGATTTTCGGTTCGTGCTTTTGTGAGATTCTTAGGGATAGTGATTTTCACTCCCATTCCCTTCCGTTTTTCAGAGACGCAAGTGGTTTTTTCCTCTGAGCAATTCCAGCGTCTTTCCCTTTACTCAATAGCTCCTGGGAGGGGGTGTAATTGAAGGGCAATCGGGCAAAGTCCGGTTGGGACGGGTTCCCGCCGCCACCCGGTCAGTGCACCTCCTTTTCGTAGGCTCTACGCTCCTACTTTCCCTCCATGCTTCCCTCCACTCTCTGATGCTCGCGCCATACCGTCCCCCGGTTTCAATTTTCGTTTTCTTTATCCTCTTTCCCCTTAAACCCCCCTCAGGGTTTCGCCAGTGGTAGAAGGTCTTTTGTCCTCTCTTCTGAGATTCTCCTCTGGTCTTATTTACGGACATTTGGCAATGAAAGCTTGCTACTTCCTGTTCCTCGAAAAAACGCACAGAATCGAGAAGGTCCCGCGAAACCCCCCCAACTCATTGGCCCGGGGTTGATTTCATCGCTTTCATGCTTTTAGCCACTCCCGTAAACCAAATGCTACGTTAGTTTGTTGTTCCCGCGCTCCCTCTACCCCCTTCCGAGAAAGCACAATTCTCGATGGATGATTTCCTGGCTTGCCCCCCAGCCCATCCCCCCATTAACAGCTAGTACCTTTTCCAACCATTCTACCTGTTTCCAAAAATTCTTTTATTTTGTGTTTTTATCGCATTTGAGGTCCTAGAGAGACCTGCCTGCGGTCGCTTCCAAAGGTGAAGCAGAGAGCTTTCGCTTCACGTAATTTCTTTTCCTCAAACCCCCCCAACCGCTTGTTCTTGCTCTTTGGGGACCCCGACCCCCCCTGACCCCCCACCCCCTTTTCCTGGCGAGACTTCGATAGCTCGCTTCTTTTGATGTCCTTTCCCTTGCTTGGGTTGTTTTCTTTTGGCTTGTCGTGGCCCTCCCTTCACGGCGAAGCATATGACTGGTTTGGTTTCCATTCCGTTTCGGCTGGTTCCCACCCGCACTTGCTCAAGTTGTAATCTGAATTCCTTGTGCACGCACTGGCGCCTGTTTTTTTGTTAAAGTGTCCGTCCCCCCCCAAATTTAAGTGGACTCTCAGGTCCGATGGAGTCCCCTCCCCCCCTTCCACCCCCAGCCTTTCTGACAACTGATGTTTCTCCGCACTTCTCCCCCCCTCTTTTGAGGAGCGCTACATTTACCCCCCCGTCAACTTTTTGTGGTCCTTTTTCCCCACCTTCTTCGGGACCTTCCCTTCCCTATTTCATCAATTTGTTGTTTGTGTGTAGATGCCAAGCCCCCCATTAGTTGACCTCAACAAAAGAAGAGTTTCCTTTTGCTCTCACCTCCAGAGCCCTTCCCTTAGTACTCTCCCGTATTTTGTCTGGAATGCTTATTTTCTCCCGGAACATTCTCTCACGCCCCTTTTTGCTGCCAATGTTTACACCCCTTCTAATTCTGTTTTTGTGAAAAAATTCATTTTATCAGGTTCCTCCCCCCCCTCCTGACAGGGGGAACGCTTTCTCCCCCCCGATCCAAAAGCAAGTCCGTCGTCGACCCCCCCAAGTCAGCCTTCGCTGGTTGACTCTCAATTTCCACTCCCCCATTTCCGCCCTAAATAACCCAACCCAATGAAGAACCCAATGCACAACCAGGATTTTTTTATTTCGATACTCGGCATTATGGTTTCTTCTCTGTCTTCTTTCACCAACCACGAGCAACAGACCTTTGTTTTTTTGAGTACCCCTGGCAAACAAGCCCCCCCCTTAGCTGTCACCCTTTCCCTCAGAACTTTTTCTCTCTCCCATTCTCCTGACCGTTTTGAAAAACCCCCCCCCCCAAGTTTCTTTTTTTGCAACCGGTCAAATTTTCGACGCTTACCCGTGAGACTGTTGATCGATGTCTTTCTTAGGCTTGCAATACCCCTCTAGATTCTCTCGGCTTGTAGCTTTATGAAAGCCTTTTTTGAACCGAACCATCCATGGTCTGTTCCTTAGTGCCTACTCCTTCAGCACGCGATTAACCCTTCACCCCAAACGCCCCAAATTTTTTTGGGTTCTTCCCCCTTTTTCCCTCTTATTCTTTCCTCTGCCCGTCTGTGCAGTGTCGCCGCGTCAATATAACCTGTGGATATCCTTTCCCACTTCCCTGTACGTACTTTCCAAACTTTTCACCTTCCCTTTCCCTGTTAACCCTGATGGGGTTATCTCGTGACACAGCCCCCCCCACCAATTCTCCCCCTCCGTTCCGCACGGCGAGCCGCGCCCCGCATTCCGTTTGTGGCTTACTTTGGTGAATAAGATTCTTCCCGGCTCCTCACCGCCCGAGGCTGCTCCCTTCGGTTCCCCCTGGCGCTTGACAGACCCCAGACCTTGAAAGAGGTTCCCCCCCACAAGTCAAACCTTTCCCCCTTTCTTGGAATTTTAGGGGAGGCACTCTCCCCATCACCAGTTTCAAGGTCTCCCCCCGATGCCCGACCACCCCAAACCAAAACGTATTGAACTTCTCACTCGCCCCATCTCACGGCATACGTCCAGCCTTACTTACAGCGTTGTATAACAAATTCCCCCCCCCAAATCGGGTGTAACCCCCAATTTCGTATACCTTCTATTTTAATCTACCCTCTTTTGTTGTCCTCGCATCGATTAGGGTACCCCTGGGATTATTTCCCTTTTGATTTTCCTTTCTTTCCCGCGGTTTTTTAGATGAGCCGTTTTAGATGGCCTTGAGACTTTACATGTTTTGGCGTGAGCTCTCCACTGAATACTTTCGGGTGATTATGTGTTGTTGCGCTTCTATTTTCATCCCCCCCTTTTTAGTGTAGTTCCCCGTTTTAATCAGGGGTTGTTTTTTTATTTTTTTTCTCCAACTCTTTTTAGATTTCCGGCCTCATCCCATATATTTAAACCCCCCCGGCCCGGCGTCCATAAGCCTTATGGGTCTGGCTTGCCTTACCCGAGCATTGAGGAGATTAATGGAACCGACACCTGAGGTTCGGCTGCCCCCTCCCCCTCTCCCCAGGTGCAGCGCGCGGCCCCTTTTCTTTTCTTTCTTCCCGATAAAACCCCTCCAGTTTTTATTTCACCCTTCGCCCGGTTCTCTTTCTCAGTGTGTCTGTAGTCACCCTCTCCAACTTTTTCTACTCCCCGTTTGGCCCAATCGGCACGCTTTGTTGCCCCCGGCTCCTCCCCCTCCCCTCAATTAGAACTTAGACACCCCCCAACCCTTTGGCGGTGTTTTGAGGTCGCGTCTGGGATATTGCCCTTTACCTCACCCCCCCACCATTCCTGGGAATGCGTGGCCATCTCTTAGCCGTCCCCTGTTCGAAACGGACAATTCGCTCAGGGAGATGCCCTGACCTCCACCAGAGGGCCCCGGGAAACGCCTTTACTCCTTTCCCCCAATTTTGAGACCTTTGCCACTCGGTTGTTTTTCTTGTTTTTGTCTTCCCTCGCCATGGTTTTAGTTGACCGTGTTTTTCTTCGTGGCCAATGTTATCCCTTTTTCACCTGGGCTTTTTTTTCCGTCCAGTTCCCTAACCCCCACCACAGCGGGTCTTGGGCTGTTGGGTACCCGCCACCCCGTCCCCACCATTATTTCCTATTTCCCCTCTAATAGAAATTAGTTGTGCTTTTTCTTCGTCCTGCTGGTCTTGTATCACGGCTCTTTTAGTCGCTACATTTTCAAACTTGGTCCACCATTTTCCTGTTTTTTTCTTTTCTCTTGTACGTTGCGTTTATCTTGGCGCCGTTTTCCCCATGCCGAACGGGGTCTTTTTACTTCGAAAGCCACTTATTTTTCACTAACCAAAATGGGTTGCCACTTGGAAGCACCCGTCGTTTCATCCCGTTTTCGAGAGTTGGGATGATCAGCTTCCCATGTCTGCCCTGATTGTACCCATCCGCACTGCACTTCCATTTCGTTTGGATGCTACACCTTTCACTGATGTTTTTGATGTCATATGTTCTTGTACCTTTCACTCCAACTTAATTTTTAATCCTCCATGTTTGGGTGAGCTTTAGTCATGGCGTCCAGTCAAACCCAGGTTACCTTTCAATCCCCCCCCCGCAGTGACGTTTTTTGAGCGCCTCCTCAACAACCCGTGCTGATGTACGATGTTCCTCCTCAGTTTTCCTTCCTCGAGATAACCTCGAACCTGATGAGAGCCCAACTTTCACTTTTTTTCCCACTTCCCCACCCTTCTTCCTTGTGCCTTCACAAATTAGGTTCTCAGATAAGACCAACCTTCCCGGTGCGGTTTAACGACGCCACATAAACGCAGTCCTCGGAGGCAAACCACACCATCATGAGTGCAAAAAGCCCCAAAGCCCAACCGTTCCTACAAGAACCCAGCCAACGCGAAATGACACAACAAAGAAACAACTAAGCTTTTCCGAACTTATAGCCAACTCCCTTTTTCTTTTTCGGTAGCTTTTTTTTGTACCAAAAAGGCATCCAACCTCTTGTGTTGGTTGCGATTCCTTGCCGGACCACCTCCAGGTCCGCTGACACCATTTCACGAAAATGGTCGCCTCCCCATTCTAGACCCACCCACCAAAATCAACATCCGCCCCACCCCCCCCCGGTAACCAGGGTTTGAAAAGATACATTTTCCCCTTGATCGGGGCCGGCTTACATGAGAATTTCTTTGATCCGGGTATTTGACTTCTCTTGCAAAACGAACTTCAGAGTTAATGCGTACTATGCCACGTTCATTTCCCTCGATGCCACCCAAAAGCACCAATGAGTTGTTTGTCCTCCCCTTCTTGACTTCTTTTTTTTTATTTCACCTGTCAGTGTAAGAGTCCTCTTTTCCCCCCACTTTAGTAATAACATATTTTATACATCCGTGTCCACCTTTTTACCCTCCTGGCGCGTTTCCTTCCAACCCCCTTATTTTTCTCTCCCAATAGGAAAGACACACTGAATCCCGCCGCTCTTTCCTTCTGGTCTGCCCCCAACTATCATCTAGGAGGGGAGGAGCATTAATCTCCGGCGTTGAGATTACTCATTTTTTCGCCTCTTCTTATTGCGTTCAAGCCGTGTTCTGGGAAGAGTGATTTCCCTCGCAAATGATTGACAGAGTTTCTCCAACCTCCACCCTGGCGTCGAGACCCTTACTTACGGTATTGCAACTTACCTCCGCAACCAGCCCCTGAAAGGATTTTCAGAGTTCTACCCTAACCACCCCTCGACAATTCAACTGAGCAACCCCACTTTACTCTCCGAACCCCGGTCTCACCCTTCCCTCTCTAAGGTACAACCCACCTCCTCCTGCGACAGAAGAAGCG
>Ga0179593_1485036_pt1 | contig 10641 bp, 11 predicted proteins | sample CZODoug2_1_08_16_FD_185931 | JGI IMG/M metagenome (GOLD analysis project Ga0179593, IMG submission 185931) | Vadose zone soil fungal communities from Angelo Coast Range Reserve, California, USA - CZODoug2_1_08_16fungal (PacBio error correction) | ecosystem: Environmental > Terrestrial > Soil >... | reverse complement strand
CCCCACACCCACCCCCCCCCACACCACCCCCCCCGCTGGCTCTTTCAGGTGAGCCGACTTTTTTTTGTACCCCCCCCTCCTATAGCAAGCAGGGCGCCTCTCCTTCGCCCCTTCCCGTGCTTGGACTGTAACACGTATCGTATTGGTGGAAAGATTGATTCTTTTTTTCCAATTTTTGTTTTGTCATCCAATTTGGCTTCCCCCATTGGCCCCTTCTTTCTCCAATTTTTTTTTCTGCCCCATCTACGCAGATTGACACTGCGTTGCATGACGGGGGCTTGGTCGTGGATCCTTTCCTTGCCCAAGAGCCTTGTCTCCTTTTTTTGTCCATTCCTTTTTTTTCCGTTGTCATGGCCGCTGTCACAACCCGATCCCTCTCTCCTGGTTCACCCCCGTGCAACTGACAAGAAAGTGTCACGTTGGCCATAGTCCCGATGTCTCCTTTGCGCAGGTTTTCACCGGCGATCCAGATTTCCTTTTTTTTCCCGCCCCCCGGTTTTAAACACCACCCCTTTCCCGATTCTTAGTGACCCTTTTTTTCCTGATTTAGCAGCGTGAATCGACTGACCCACGACCTTCTTTTGCCAAACCTGTGTCCTGCCCATTTTTTTCCTTTTTCTTGGTTGCCTAGCGCCGGAGTGTCAACCTTCCTGACTTTCCCTCAACTCCTTGTTTTGCATTCCCTTTTTTCGTGTCTCGTTCTGTGCGGATCCATGTCAGGCTCTCAGCCAGTGGCTGGCCTGTCCCTTTGTCCCGGCCCCCGTAGAATTGACGTTTTTTGTCGGGTCCCTCCTTTGCCATTTTTTTTTCCTTTGTGAGCTTTTTTTCCTGTCCCCGTGAGACCCCCTGCCCCGTAACTTCCCTTGTGGGACCTTTTTTTTCCCCCTCCCTCCCTCCTGAACCTGACCATTTTTTCTTTGTAGGTTGTCTCTCTTCCCCAGTTCATCCCCGCAGCGCCCGCCGAATGTGTTTCGCGCTAAGGGGAGTTTACTCGATGCAATGGTGTGAGCGAAAGGATGTCTTTCCCCCCCCAAATTTTCCGAATTGATTCTTCCTTTTCTACCTTCGGCCGTGTTGAGTTACGGTCCCACCACATTCCTCACCGAGCCGTTCCCACCTGGCATAGTCCCGAATGCTTTTCCGACCCTCCCTCCCCCCCCCCTTGCTTTTCGTGTCCCTTTCTTTTTTTTCTCCAAAAGAGCAAAGATCTTTTTCCCATTTGGTCAGTGCTTCCGTCCCGCGTAGCACATTTCCCTCATCCTTCCCCATTCCCCCAGAGGTCCTTTTTTTCCTTTTAGCTAGTTTTCAACTGACAAGAGTTTGTTTGCCCAAACGATTTCCTTTTCCCCTTTTTTTTCCGTTTTGGAAAGCTTTTCAGTTCCTTGACATTGCCATTTTTTTTGAAGAGATCTCTTGCGCGTTTGAGGACCGTACTCCCCTTTGAGGCCCCCCCCCCACTTCGCACAGGTTTCCTTTTTTGGCAGTCCCCATTCACGAGGACTTGGTCGACCATCCGGACGGTCACTTTTTCTCCTGAGAGAAGTCTTTTTTGCGTACATTTTTTTACACCCCCCCCTCCTGACTTTCCGGCAAGCTGAAGGCTGCCCGCGTTGCGAACCCTGAGTTTGCTGCTGAAAGGAGGGGCGCGTCTCATGATGTCCGCCCTTTTTCCTCTTGTACCTCAGGCAGCCTGTTCCGCCGCTAGCATTTCTTGTGGGAGCTTCGCCCTGTCGTCCCTCCTTGTCTTTTTCTTCCCTCGGTCCCCTTGACATTTTGTTTTTCCAACCCTTTTGCCTTTCCCCGGCCGCGAGCGCGAGTTCCCCCAATCCGGTGTATCCGTTTTCTGGGCGTTTTCCCGTTGGAAGGCCTTGAGTCAGTGCTTTCCCCTTTTTGAGTCCGATTTACGCCGGTTCTAGCGTGCCCGTGTTCCTGAACTAATTTAAGCTGAGCTCTCGCCTTTTCCCTTCTTTTGTTACACTCGAAGTGTTTTTTTCAACGTCGTCGGTTCTTATTATACGTCCTGCAGTACCTTTTTAGAGTCCCGTTATCTCCTGCAGACTTTTTCCAAATTCCTTCTCTCCCATACTGCTGGTTTTCGACAGGGTTCAGCGCCTTACCCCCACCACTGCATCAGATCAACAAGCAATTTTCCATTGAAGTTTTTTGTCTACTTTCTTCTCCACCTTTTTTTGTTTTTGGTGATAGTGATGGATCAGACCCTCCGTCCGAGAGATGCTATTTCCTTGGAGCAAACATCAAAGTTGTGTGAGAGCTTTTATTTGTTCTCTTCGGATGTAAGGGCCCCCCCCCCCCGTTTGAGTCACCTTCCGCTTGGAGGTCTGGCGCCTTCTCTCTCGCACCAGCACCCCTGACATCCCCCCCACCTGCTTGTTTTTTCCCCCTCATGTTTCCTTTGCGTTTTTTCGCTCTTCCCCCTAGACCGTCAGCTGAGCTCTATATCCCCCTGGCATTTCTCTCCCCAGATCCCCTTCCCCCTTAGTCCCGTGCCGACGCATACGGTGACCCACCTGATCCGGCAGTACGCCTTCCCCCCGCATGGAGTTAACTGAGCCCTTCGTTTTTACCCCGCCAACCCCCCTTCCCCCTGATTTTCTATCAGATTTTTTTGCAGGGCTTGTCCCCCTTGCGCCATCCGTTTTTCCGCCCCCTCCCCCCTCGACTTTTCTTGACATGATATTTGGAGTTGGGCATTCCCACCCCTTTGCGGAATGAGGTACCATTGTTTTTTTTATTCAGTTGCCTGAAGGGCTTGATACTCCGATACGGTTCCCCCCTCCCCCCACCTGTGACCGTCCTTTTTCTTTCGATTCCCCCCCTGAACGAGAGGTTTGTGGCCCTGTGAACATCTTCCTCCAGTTCCGTTCACCCTTCCAGTGCCGCCTAGGAAGCACCCTTTGTCCTGTTTTGCTGATGCTTGGACTCGCTTTTGAGCCCCTGGCTCTTAGAGTGACTTTTGCGGCCCTCTTCCCCCCGCCCCCAGCTCCTTCCATATTCTGCCTTGTTTTTTGAAGGCAATCGGGTTGCCTTCCTTGGGTCGGTTCGCCTTCTTCTGAAGTGTATACTGCGCCATTTTGATGCACCCCCCTCTCTATCCCCGCAGACGGCCCCCTGCAAGGTTTTTTTCAGTCGAACCTTTTGGACCGACCACGGGTTCCTGAGTGTGGTGTTGGTTTTTTTTTTTTTTTTTTTTTTGGTGTCCTGTCTCCATCACGTTTGACCCTTTTTTGGGTGGCTGGGATAACAGTTGCGTTTTTCACGTTTGCAGCTTCCGTCGATAGTGTCTTTCTTTCTGAGTATGTCCCACCTTAGAGAAGTGTGTTGGGGTGCCTATTTGGTTGACCCTTTTGGAATGGCCTGGTTCAGACTATGCGTAGCTCCCGTTTTGCCCCCCTGCGCTAGCGTTTTTTTTCGTGAACACTCCTAGATGTGTGGGTTGGACGAGATCTGGCGCCTTCCCCTTCCTTCTCGCGTCGTGAGAACTTTTTCTCTCCCCACCCCTTATGTTAGGATAAGCGCGTTTGCTGTGATTTCCGGATTCTGCAGAACTTTCCCAGTTTCCCAATGCGTGTTTCCTTGACGTGAGGTCTAAGGCAGATCGCTCGTAAAATTTGAAGGTCTTGGCGTTTGCTCACGAATTTTTAATACCAGTTGCCAGTCCCTTCCTTTTCCATTCGCAACCCATCTTGATTCTTGGGGCAGATCGTCGGTGGCGATTTTAGTTTTGACCATGACATTCCCCTCCAATGGGTCCGCTCTTACGATCCTTGCTGCTTCCCAAACAGTTACCCCTTTTCTTCCGTCCAGGCACTGTCACCGTGTCATGCCGCCCCCTGCCCTTCCTGCCGATTGTTTTCGCAAATGCAAACCCCCTGTCTTGGATTTGTCGTTTTGTTTTTTCTGGCCTTCCCCCCCCGCTCCGTTTTCGATGCGTCCATGCCATGCTGTGTCACCTACCGCCTCGCCTTTTCCCCTCACTTCGGGACGAAACTCGGTTGAGGTTTTTCCCGCGTTTAGGAACTTACGTTTTGGCTCCCTAACCCTTGTGTCTTACCCACTTGCTCTCGGATTACCCTCGCCCGCGGTTCTGCCTTTTTCACGTTCCACGCGCTGCCTGGAGGTAGCAGACCCTTTCGTGTGTGTTCTCGCAGGGGGTTTTTTTCCACGCGGTCTTTCTTCATTTAGTCAGAGGAGGACTTGATGCCTGTTCGACTCCCCACCTTTCTGCCATAAAAAAAGGGGTCCCCCCCCCCCCCACTTTTTTCCTGGCCTTCCTCCGTGTAGTATAGTGAGATATTAGCGGCAATGTGCATCTGAGCTTCCACCGTTATCGTTCCACCCCTGTTCAGTTCCAACCCCCTTCCGCAACTAACTCCCTGTCCCCCCCCCAAATAGCTCCACGTGTAGGAACGGGTCCGTCTTCTTCTCTCCGCATGAAAGCCTTGAACGAGGTTTCCACTTTTTTGGACACCCCCTTTTCAGATGCTGGTTAGATCGCTGTTTCCCTTGACCTTCTTAGGATGATGAGGAAGTTTTTACCCCTTTTCGTCGATAGCGCCTCCTCCATGACGCCTGACCCCCCCCGCTGATTCAAGGTGTATCCTTTTCCCTAGATTTGACGAACTTATTTTTCCATGTTTCTTTGTGCCGTTTTTGTGTTCCCTGTATGCGAGAATAGCATTGAATTCCGCGGTGCCTAACGAGGGGTAGGCCTCCCACCTGTCCCACCCTTTTTGCTGCCTAGTACGTTGTCTTCTTTGCATCCAGGTCTCCAACATGGCTTCTTTCTCTGCTCCCACCTGGATTTCTTAGTATGGTCGATTTTTTTTCCCTTATTACTTGAGTAGCTCCTTCATTATGAATTGTCTCCCCAGCCCTTCAATAAGGGTTTAATGATGCGTGTCTTGGGTTTCCTTTTTTCACGCTATCATTTCGTATGCGGCGGTATCGAGTGGCTGCCTCAATTTTTTTTTTTCTTTCAACGGTCCCTTCTTTTTCCCCCTCCCCCCCCCATGGCGCCCAATCAGGCCGTCTGTTTGTCCTTCCCCCATGACCATCGTTTGCCCAAACCGGCGCATCTTTCTTCTGCTTTTCTTTCCTTTTCCGCCCCCGGGCGTGTCCCTAGACCCCACACACCTCCCCAAGCGATCCCAACCTTCTTGTTCCTCCCGGTCCCCAGCCCAAAAATAGACCCCAAACCCTCCCTCTTTCGGATTGGTATCAGTTGTCCCTCCTTCCTCTTTTCATAGGCTTGCCCAACCCCACAAGATCTTTGTGTTTTTGTCCTTTTCTTGGGGTTTTTTTGGAGAGGGGACTACCCCGCGTGCCCCAGTTCCCTTCCGTTCCTCCTTTTCCCCCCCGTTACAGTGCCTCCGGTTGTCATCCGCGAGTGCTCCGTGCTTTGCGCTGTTTCTCGGTCCAAATTTTTTTTGGTCTTTTCTTTTCTTTTTTTTTTTTTTTTTGCCTTTTCTCGGGCCCCAGACCGGGCTGTACTAGCCGTTTTTTTTTTTTTTCCCCTGATATTAAGGGTGCTCCCCCAGTTCTGGAGATCCCCTTTAGTGCTCCTTTTTCCTCCCCTTATCGTGAGGGCCCGTGTCTGTTCCGGTCTTTGGTAATTTGTGCCAGACTCTCCTCCTGCTTCTTTCCGCCCCGCTGTTCATCGTTCCCTTCCCCCCCTATTAAACTTTCTAAAACTCTATTTTTTTAGTTCCTTTGTTCCTGCCCTTTCCATCTTTTTTTTTGTAGCTCCGACGGCGTGTCCCCCGACTGTTTTCCGGGCCCTTTCCCACCCCCCCCCTTCCCCAGAAGAAAAGAACACTCGTTAATCAGGTTTTATCCTTCACCCCCCTGACGGTTTTTCAACCCCCTTTATCGGCCGGCAAACCCCTGTCTTCCTTTTTTTCCCAGATGTCTGCGGCGGGCCTCTTCGTTATTCTTGTTGTGTTTTTCTCCACGGGATGACCCCCCCAGGAAGAGGGCAGCTCCCGCGCTCTTTTTTACACATTAGGATCCGAGGGCTCTCAAAACTTTGTTCCCGGCCACCCACGGAAGGCTTCGACACCCTGATAGTTCGGCCTTCGACTTTTTTAGTAGACCCTTTCTCTTTCCCCCCTATTGTCCCGCGTTCACAGTCGCTCCAGGACAAGTTGATGACAGGCCTTTCCCTTTATTTTCCCCGGTAGACGCGAAATTACGACCCCGCGGTTGTTCTTTTTGGGGGACGCCTTTTCTCGCCCCGGGCCACAGGGACCCTTCGGAACTGGCCTTTTTCACCCGGGCAATTGCGCCAAATGATTTCCCCAGACGACCCCAGTTTTTCTACAAGAGTTGTAGCCGGCCTGCGACCGGCTCCTTATTTCTCCCCCTGGATTTCCACGGGGGCAGTAAACAACCCTCCCCCATTTGTTTTGGGACTGAACGGAATCACCGAAGGCCGGCTGACCTAAGACCCCACTCGCTCTTTGGCGTCCTCCCCCCTCCCCCGACCCGCTCGGTTATTTCAGGCAGGACCTACGCACAATTCCGGACGTCTCCGCCGACCCCCCCTTGACTGTCCAGTAGTAAATTAGACCCCCAATGAGGCGTCTCTCGGCTTTTTTTCCTTCCCCCCCCCCCCCTTGCCGTTCCATTTCCCCTAACTCTTTAATTCCCTCCCGGTGTTGTTTTTGTTTCGATGATCTGGGGTTCCCTTGGCGGTACTTAAGTTTTGCCCGCATAATCGCGACGCCTGGTTTTGCTTTTTTTCCCCCCGGGATGGAGTCTTTTTTGGCGGGAGCCGCCGGGAATTGGCCGGTTTGATGCATCGACTTCTGTTTTAGTCGTAAACCTTCCGAGTGTCTTTTCCCTTTCTCCCCGGTCCTAGTAGTAGAAACAATGTTTGAGGCTTGGTCCCCCTCAGCCCCTGTTTCCCCCCCCTTTTTCTTAGGGGGCCCCTTTTCCCTGGTGCTGGTCTAGGATTACTTGAATCTTTTTCTATTTTTCCGCAGTGGCGGCATGCAGCTGCGCATGGGTTTCCCTCGGGTCACCTGGCTAGATCAAATGCGCACCCCCCATTGTTTCCGATCTTTCCCCCCCCTTTGTTCGGCCTAGGGGATCTCCTGGGATTGCATTCTCTTTGTTTTTCCTTTTTTTTACACGGTCCCTTTATTTCCCCTGGGGATCTTCGCCTTCTGAGACCTTCCTGCGCCTTTTGACAAACAGCTCGTCCGCAGCTGGTGTCCTTGACCCAAGGTAGTGTTCTTCGCTATTGGACGCTTATCCGCTTTCGCTGCCCTTTTTTTCCTTCATCCTTTCCCTCCCTTCGTCTTTTTTTCCTTGCCACTCTCCTCTTTGGCCTACCGTCCTCAAAATTTGTTTTCCCTGTCTCTCCTTGGCGAGAAGATGTTGCCCCTGCCTTCTTTGTTCCTTTTGCGTGGGGTTCTTATGACTTCGTCCCCCCTTGTACAATAAGTGCGCCCCAGGGTTTTTAGTCTTTCAACCTTCTGTTATTCAACTTTTTATATAGTTTTTGTGGCGCGATGGACAGCGATTTCCCCTCTTCAACGTTTTTTTTTTTTCTTCCCCCCTCTTTCACCATAAACGTACGGACCCGGTACCCCCTAAGCCGTCTTGTGCGTGTTCCCAAGTCTCCCTGTTCCATTCCTTAATTTGACTCCCCCAACGGCGACCGCTTTTTCCCCCCACGGGTCCTCTTCCCATTCCGGTTTCTTGCTACCTCCCCCAAGTGCCCCTTTTTACACCCCTCTTTCCTGTCCTACTTGGATGGACCAGGCTTCTTCGCTCCGGGTAGTTGGCCTTTCCGGGACTTCTCCGCTTCAGAGGGTGTCTTTTCTCCCCCGGACCCCGACAATTCACCACCCAGTAAACCAGCGAACCTCCCGGCTTGATTTTTAATCCGCCTCGGGCGGTTTGGGGCTTGGCCCGACGCTCCGCTTTCTGGGGATTCATTTTGCGTGGGTTTCCCCCCGTTTTCGTTTTTTCTGAGGAAGTTCTTTAAACTGGCTTTTTTCATTCTTCCCCCCCCCCCTTCCCTGTTTAGATTGCGCCGTTTTATGCATTTGCCGGCTGTTCCTTTTGTTTTCCAACGATCCCTCGCTTTTGTCGCCATGGGTTCCTGCTTTTTCCCCTTGCACCTTTACTGGCGTTCCTTAAGAGCTCCCTGCCAAGAAGGGTTATTGCTTAGCGTCCCTGGGCCCGCTATGTTTTTCCAGCCCCCTTCCGGCTCAGGGACGGTCCGCCTGCAGACTTTTTCGGGAGTTGATTGTCGCCCACTTTTTCCCTTTGATTGCCATTGGCGCCCCTCAGATTCTTCCCGGTTTATTTCTTCACCCTGAAAAGCCCTGTTGACCCTTCCACCGTGGTAGTGGTTCTCTCCCGTGCCTTTTTTGAGGTTTCCCTATTCCCATCCGAACCCCCCCAACTTTCCTCCCGATTTTCTTTCTGATGACCAATTCCGCCTCTCCATCCGGGTTACACCGGGAGGTATGCCTTTCGGTTCGCTCTCCCGGACCCGTTGCACGTTCTCCTTGAGACCCCGTCTCCTCGGGACCTTTCTTCCACCCCCCTTTTTTTTCCCCCCCACCACCGAGAACCTTGGCCGCGTGTGTTGCTCACGATCAATCCCCCTCCTGCACCTTGGTAGACATGGCACGAGGGTATTTTCCCGGGCCTATCCCGTGATTGGTTGCAATGACATTGGTTATTATCCGAGGTGCTTCGCCGCCCATGTTCCCCTCAATCTTTATCCCAGTCTTCCTTTCCGAGGCGAGGGACCATTGTTCTGTTTTGCCCCCATTTGTGTAGTTTAAGTCCAAGGTGCTCGAAAACCAACATTCGAGTTTTTTTCCTCGTTCTGAAAATTTTCACCTGCTCCCCCGTTGCTGCGAGTTAACCCCCCCCCTGCGGTCCCCTTTGTAAGCATGAAAACAAACGTCCCAGTTTTTTATGCAGGGCCTTTTCTCCGAGAGCATTTGTTCAGCCCTTATCAAGGGTATTCGGTGATACGTTCAACCAAGGAAAACCTGTCGGGGGGAACATTAAGTGAGCCCCGTCACCTCGTATGGTACGGCCTCTTGCACGGGCTCCCCCCTTCCTTCCCCCGGTCAGGGCGGGGAAGCGTCTACAGAATAAAGCAGCCCCCCCCGTTTGGTCGACCCGGTTCGGGCCTTGGTGCTTCTTTATTGCGTGACACCTTACCGATTTCGTTCCCGCATTGTCTGCGACATCTTCGGGGGCGCCTTTTTTATCCTGTTCCTGATGACACCTGACGGGGTGGGTCCCCTTGTTTCCTTCCGACTTTTTTTCCCCCCGGCAATTTGCTCTTGTGCGCAGGCATGTCAAGGCCGAAGTTAGATTGTTTGATCGTGGGTCTTTGCCCCACAAACCGCCCCAGCCCCATCTCGCCTCTGGTCCCCCTCAGCCGTAACCCTTTTCTGAGTCTGGTACTGGGACTTTGAACGCCCTTACCACTTTCCCGTAGATGCTCCCTCTCGCGTCGAGATTTTTCTCGACCCTGCTCGACATGCTCAGAAGGTTGTGTTTGCCCCCTACTCGCCTCTTCCCTCTCCCCTCGTTGTCGGCTGGTCCCTTTGGGTGGAGTTATCCCCCCCAGTGCCTCTTTCCTTCCACCCCTGAAATCACCGCGATTCGGCTCTTTTCGGTCATTGGGAAGCTTTGAAGGAGGGCTTCTCCCCTTTCAGCGGATCCCCCCTTCTGTCCGGTTTCCCCCTGGTCCATTTTGAGCGGATAGCCCCGTGTCTTGTCCCCCCCCCCTTCTCTTCATAAACCCCGGGTGCCTTTGGTGAGAATGTCGGTTTTCCCCCCCCCTCCCTTTTTTTGGCCTTCTAGTTCCAACACGTCACTTGTGAGACCGGGTCCCCTTTTCGTACCCCTTTTGGATTCCCCCCCCCCCCCCCCACCGCGTCTCCCAGCAGTTGGAGTATTTTCGTTTTTTTTCTCTGCTTCCGGCAGGAGTTCTTCAACCTGGCGCCCTTCCCCCCCCGCTGGCTGTCCCTTCCCGGGGCTTCCGCTGTTCCTTCCAGGTTTCTGGTCATTTTGTTTAAGCGTTTTCTTTTTTACGGCCCACCGCTGGTCCTGGTGACTTTTGTTTTGTTTCCCCCGCCCGGAGGGAGTCCCTTTTTTCGACAACCGGGATTCTTGATTTCGGCTGCGTCCCGCGTTCCGCCGTAGAGACTCCCGTTCCCGTTGAGATTTGGTTTGAAGGTTGATTGTTGAGTCCTCTATGATGTCGACGCATGAGTTTAATCTTGTGTTCGGGACGGCCATTTCACTGGGCTGAACCCCCCCCTAGGAGGGTTTCAATCCGGGTGAAGCGGTCATTGATCTTGGTCTGCGCGTAGGCGGAATTCGAGGATTTTGCGTTTCTCGGAAGCCACGTTTCCCTTTTCCAGACTCCTACGGTTTGCTTTTGAGTCCCCGTTGCGTGACCGCTTTGACCACTTGACCGGCACGGCTTTGTTCTGTTTGCATTCCGGGCCTTTCCCCGGACGAGTACTGTCGCTCTTTAACCTTAGAAGATACTATCCCCCAAGTTCGGTCCCATTGTGATTTTCGCGCCTTTGTCACTCTTTTTTCTGCTTTGTCTTCCCACGCCGCTTGGTGTCG
>Ga0179593_1386413_pt1 | contig 10641 bp, 24 predicted proteins | sample CZODoug2_1_08_16_FD_185931 | JGI IMG/M metagenome (GOLD analysis project Ga0179593, IMG submission 185931) | Vadose zone soil fungal communities from Angelo Coast Range Reserve, California, USA - CZODoug2_1_08_16fungal (PacBio error correction) | ecosystem: Environmental > Terrestrial > Soil >... | reverse complement strand
AATCCCCTTCCCCCCTTCTTCGAGTTTGTTCTCTTGACCCTTTTCGACCTTAGATCATCTCACCCCACCTCTGTTTATCTCCCCCAGTTTTTTTTCCCTGTTCCCGCTTCTTTACCCCCCCCAATTAAATCCCCCCTTGTAAGTGGAACCCGTTTTTCCACCTTCCTCCTTCTTTCCATTCCCACCCATCTCACCGTTTCCTAGGCCCCGCCAAAAATGCTTTTTTTTTTTGCTTCGCCTTACGACAATCTTCTCCTTCTTTTTTCCCCTCGGCAAACTTATTGGGCCGTAGTCAATGGTCTCCCCCCTATCCCCAGCCTCCCTTGCCCCCAGTCACAGCGGTTTGCCGTTTTTTTCAATCTGCGTTCCCGTTTCTGCCCCTCTTATTTCGCACTTTCCCTCTTTTGCTTGAAGATCTTTTGTTTTTCAACCCACTGTTGTGGTTGGCACCCTCCTCTGCTTTCACGCGTTGTCCACTTTTTCCTTTTTTCTTTGACCTATTTTTTCCCCCCTCCCCCCCGCCTGTTGAATGCTTTTTCAGTATTTATTCCCCGGTGAAGGGTCCTGGTAAGCCTTTGGTAAGCTGTTTTTTTGCCTTTGAATGTTCAATCTATTCACAAAGCCGGCACCTTTTGTCTGAATTTGCTCTCCTCAGTAGGTCCCCATTCAGGAAAATTTGACACGTTTCCCCCCTGCTTTCCACGTTCCGGCATATTTCCAACCCCCCTCCTTTTCTTCCTGCGGACCAGAAGGTTTAGCCCTGTGCCCCGCTCTTAGTTCAGCCGCGGATTTTAAAAGTTTGTGCACTTTTTTAGATACCCAAAAATTGTCGTGCAAGTGTTTTTCCCATTCCCTCCCCCTCCCGGATGTTCTCAAAACCTCCCCCCCCCCCAATCTAATTCGCCCACTCGCCGCTTCACAGTCTTCTCCCCCTTCAGTTCCCAGGGTCCGCCAACGCATCACTTTTTTTTTTGCTTGCGGACTTTTGGATTTGTACCCAAAATTCCTTCGATGCCGCTGTGAACCCCACCTTGTCCTCTAATTTCATGCCAGTTTTTGTCTTTCCCCTCCCCCCCCCATTCCCGCCAAACCCTTCCCCACTTTCTTTCTATGTTCGCAAAACCGCCTTCCTTTTTTTAATAACTGCACTTCAGCGAATTCGGAATCCTTCGTCCCCCCCCACCATCCCATCCCTGTTTTTTTTCCTCCTTCCAGTCGCCCTCCAGCCATCGCTTCCCCAACAACTCCCCTCCCATTCCCTGTTCTTCCGAACCCCCTTCCATTAAATAAATGAACCACCATGCCTCCGTTTTCTGAATTATTTTTGCCAGTCTTCACCTGCTCCACTTTCCTTCACTTGCAAAGAAAATTACGTCTGTGGAGGGCCATCCCGCCTCCCCCCTTTGCGCCAAAATATTCTGTTCGTTTGCCCGTATCCCCCCCCCCCCCCCCCCCCGTTTTATTTTTCGTGGACTTCGTCACATTCCTCCACACAAAACCAAACCCCAACAACACCCCCCCCACACCACAAAACCCCCCCCCCCCCCAACGTTCCCCCCCCCCTACAACTGCTTTCGACATCCCGCTTTATTTTGCCCACATTTTTCGTGACCGTTACAAGTCCTTTGTCGCGCTTACTTCCCCCCCTTCCCCATGCAGGTCCCTCTCCTGTTCTTTTTCTTTTTTCAACACATGTAAACTCACAAATCCCACCGTTGATCCCTGAATTCATCACCCCTTTTCTCCCCCCACCCAGTTTCTGGTCGACACCCATATCCCCTTGTCCACATTTGATCTCCTTCTCCCCCCCCCCCCTTCCTCTCCCTTCCTCAACCTTCGTACTTCACTCGCCACGCGCCCACCATGTTCCCCCTTCCTGCCTACACGTTTATCGCCTCCCTCCCTGAGCCATCGATCCACCCATTGCCAACGTTGAGATCTTTTCTTTCCTTTTCCCCCTCCCTCATCCGTCCCACATTTATTTCAGCACACCCCAATACCCCTCCTGGCCTTCGTTACCTCCAATATTTGGTTGCGCCCCTTCCTCACATCGACCCACCACCCCCTACCTTATGCCTTTTCCCGTAAATTCCGTTCACTGCCAATAAGCGCCCTCTTTTTTCACCTCTCACCCTCATCATTCCCTCACAAGCCCACCCGTCTTTCCCCCCCCCCCATACCCATTGAGAACCTTTGAGGCCTTTTTTTTCACCTTGCCTTCGTCATTTTTACAAACCAAGGGATTCTCACTGTTCTTCTCTCGGGCCCCAGACATAGCTCCGTTTTCACTCTTTCCCCCCTGACCTTCCCCCCCCAGCCTTTGAACCCAACGGGTTGTCTCCCCATTGTGGACTCTTTCCGCGGCTTGTTTCTGTACCTTCCTCTTTTTCTGTTCACCCTGCACAAAAGGCCTTTCTGTTCGACGCCTTTTTGCTTTCCCCCCCCCCCCGGGTGCCCTCCCCTTCTATCCCGTAGTTTATCCTTTTTTTCCACGCCCACCACCCTTCCAAAACTGCCCCCGGTCTCCAATTAGCTCTCTATTCCTCCCTCCTTTTTTTTTTTGTTTCTTTTTTAGAAGAGCTCTTTGGAATCTCGGGGCTTTTTTTTTTTGGTTTTCTTTCTTCCTGTCCAATCAGGGCTTTGTGTTTTAGACCCCCATCGTTTCCGCCTTCTTTTGGATTTTGTTTTTTCCAGGAAGGGCTTGCCGCTCCGTTTTTTTCCCCCACCTCCGGGCGGCCGCTTGCCCTTTCCCCAAAGGCGTGCCGTTCCAGTCCCGGGTTTTTTTTTTTGTAGGTTTTTGTTATGTTCCTTTACTCGGTGGTAGTGTTCGAGGCTGGGTTACCTCTCCGTTTCAAGACCTTTCCTGTTTTGTGTTTTTCCCCTGGAGGATGGGCATTTGGGGGCGCTACCTTTGTGCGCGGTAATGGTTGTTAATTTTGTTTGTGCTTTCGGGCTCTTCTTTTCGTGGTGCTGAGTTTTTATTCCCCTTTTTGGTCCAGCTTTTGGCGTTTTTTGCCCTGCGCTTGGCCGGGGGATTGGTTCCGTTATTTGAATGTGTTTTTTTTCTTTGCTTTTTTGGGTATCTTTTGTTTTTGGCCTTGATATTTGGATCCCTCAGGCGGCTTTGGTTTTTTTGCGCGGCTTTTTCCCTTTGAGGATGGCTGCGGACATTGATACCAACTCTCTTCCAACCTTTCGTGGTGGCTGGTTTTACGATGCCCGATGGCGTTTCGTCTTTTTTTGAGGCGTGAGCGCGTCCTGTTCTTTTCTTGAGTGGAGATTCTGAAATTCACGTTTGTCGTCCGCATCTGTCCTCTCGTAGATCCACACGTGCCTGGCTTTTTGACAATTTTTTTTTTCCTTTTTGGTGCTTGACATTCTTTTTTTCGGTTTCCTTCCCTGTTTCCTTTGGCGGTGTGCCAGTGATTACGTTTGACCGGTTTTTTGCCGTTTTTGTTTATTACTCGTCCTCCAACCGGTTCCCCAGGTCGAAATTGTTTTTTTACTCTGCGTGGACTTCTCTTTGGCGTTTTTGCCCGATTTTACCCGTACCCAAAGGTGATCACTTTTTTTTTGGCTTCGATCACTTATTTTTTCGCCCCCTGTATTCTTTTTTTTCTTTTGTGTTGCGTTGCACCGTCCCCTGATGGTTTCCCCCTTCCAGAGTTAAGATTGCGCAGGTGGAGCTCCTGTCGTTTTTTTTCCTTAAAATAACGTGGCCAGCGCCGGTACGTGGCGTTCTTGATTTGTGTCATGTTAGGTTTTTTTCCACGTGGTGCTTCCTCTCCCGCGGTATGGCTGAGTGTATTTCCCCTTCAGAGAAGTTTTTCGTTGTTTTTGATTTTGTGGGAGCCTTCCTGACCGGGCTTTGCTTTTTGCTGTGGGATGTTGTGTAGTATTATTCCTTTTTTTTACCGGAGGCCTTTTTTTTTACGTTTACATTTTTTTTTTTGCCTTCCTCTCCAGCTTTGAAGGCGTTTTTGTTGGATGCGATCTGTGACCATGTTTTTGTCCTCTGTTTTGGTGATCAAAACAGTCAGCGCGGCGCCCGTTCAGTTCATTCCTCGTCGGGAATTTTTGAACCTTACCAACCTCCACCCGCTTTTTCAATCCATTCAGATTTTACGTCTCTTTTTTGGTTTTTTTTGCCTTGAGTTCCTTCCTGTTGTCCACGTACGGAGGCTTGAGTCGATTTTAGATTTTGTGTTCTTCCCACCCCTTTTTTTTTTGCCAGCAAGAGTTTTTGATTTAATTGCCCCATTGTTTATTTCATCAGTTCCCCCCCCTTTTTTTTTTTGTCCTTTTTTCGTTTTTTTTTCTTTGTTGTTTTGGCCTCGCCTTTTCACCTTTCTGCTATTCCTCTTTTAATATGGTCCAGGCAGGTTGCGACCTGCTTTTTCCTGGACCCCTATTTTACGTCAAGGCTTTTTCGATATTCTTTTTCTCTTCCACTCCCTGAGCATGCCTTTTTGCTTCCTTTTGAAGTTCCCCCGTCATTTACCTGGTGTCCTTCCGTCCACGTCCCATGGCTTCCCTGGGGGCTCCTTACCGCCTCCATTAAAGGAGTTTTCTTTTTTGTCTACTGTCGGCGTTTTCTTTCCTCACACCCACCGCAGAATTCTCGCGTGGGCCCTTTTTCCTCAACCCTCTTGGGAAGGGAACGAGATCTGGAGTCTCTTTTCCCTTTGCGGTTGTTGCGGCCGTCGAGGAGCCGCAGCTGCCCTTCTTTTGCGTTGACGCATATTTTTCTTTTGAGAAAGGTGCGTTTCGTTTTTGACTTTCTTTCACTTCCCAATATGTTGACTTTGAAGGTGTCTTCTTCTTTTTTCTATGGGGAGCCCGTTCATTTGATTTTCTGTCCGCTTTACTGTTAGCTTGCTGGACTTGCCCGAGTTTCCACACCCAACCCCCCCCCCTGGGTGTTCCCCTTTGGGGTGGGGGCTCATCTTTTTGTAAGTCGGGCGCGTCTTTGCCCAACGTTTGTTAGGTGGACTCCGAATTTTTTTGAGCGGAGTCTCTGCTTCGAGGATACCGCCATTATTGTATAAGTTGCGGTGTTTTTCTTAGTTTTGGTTCCAGGTTGAGGTTTTTGCCGATCAAATCTCGTTTGACTGTGTTGACTTTTTGTTTTTTTTCCCGAGGAGCTTTTTTTTGTGTTGGTGTTTTTTCTTTCTTTTTTCAAAGAGCAAGATGAGAGATGGGTTTTTTTTTGAATCTCTCGTTTCCCTTCTTTTATGATTTTTTTTGACACCTTGCCACAAGGGGTTGTTTTAACTTCTATCCTTGGTTCCTTTTTATCTTTCCCCCTTTCCGTTGTGTTGTTGGTTTCTTTCTGAGTGACCTGCAATTGACCCCCCCCGGTAAACAATTTTTTCCAGTTTTTGACTGACCATCCCTCCCCCCTCCCCTTTTTTTATTACCTCCTCTTCCTCAAGCTTTGTTGAAACCCTTTCAATCCCCAGTCTCCCCCCCCGTCTTTTTAGTAGCTTTTTTTGCAAAAACCTCCCCCCCTGCAACAATATATCCTCGTCTTTTCTTCAATCCCCTTTTGAACAAGTCCCCCCCGCATCTATCCAACATCCGCTTTTCTTTTCCCTTTCCTGCGCATTTGTGCTCTCCGCGCCCCAAATCTTTATTGGGATTCCCCCACCAATTCCTCGCTCCCTGAAGCACAAAAATATTCCCAAAGCTTTGTTAACCCCAGAGGTTCTCGCAACGTTTCGGCACTCCTTTTTTTACCGCCTCCCCCTTGGCCCGGCACAAATCGATGGCCCAACCTCTCCCTCTAGTGACCTATTTCTTTAACATTTTATGGTGGGAGGTCGTCCCATGTCTCCCCCCCCCCCCCGTTCTCATGCATTACCACCATTCCCCCTGCGAAACTTGCGGTCCCTCTTTTAGGATCCTTTTTGTCGACCTTTGACACCCTTTAACACAATTCCGCCGCCGTTTTGATTTTCTTGGGGTCCTTTTCCAAGTTGCTTTTTTACCCTCCACCCCCCATAGTACTTCTGTCGCTGGTAAGTAATTTCCGCCTTTTAGTTTCGGTTCTCCTTTCTTCCATCCCCCCAAAGTTTGGAACGCTTCTTTCTTCCCCCCCTCCAGCTTGAAAGCCGGGTGCGGGTCCTTCCCCTTTTTTATAAATATTCACCTCCGCATCTCTTTTTCTTGATCCTAGGATCTTTGGACCGTGACGCCTTCGGTCCCCCGTAACTCTCCCCTTGGACACACGGGTGACTCGCGGTCTCTCTCCCCCCCACCGATCTAAGCTACGATTTGCCTCCCCCTGTGCTTTATTCTCTTTAGGCGGCCCCTTCACCCTCCCCTCCTCCCACTCCAACCCATTTTTCTTGGGAATGGGATGACATACCAAATTCCTTCCGCCCTGCTTTTTTAATCGTCCCTTTTTCCCCGACCCAACCCACCCTTACCCCCCCCCCCCACCCCAATTAAATTCGACTTTCCGCTCCGTATGGCGCCGGCCCCAGGTTTTTGTACACCCCCCCGGCATCTAATTCACTTTCTTGTCAGCTGGTTTTTTCGTTTGTCCTTGAAAAAATTCTCCCATCTTTCCTTGCCCCCCTGGGCGTCAGCCCTTTACCTTGTTTTTGTTTTTTTTTTTTTTGCCTAACCTTTCCCCCCCTCCCCCCACACATACTTTCTCTTTCCGCTCCCAAACCCCCCTTCCTTCTTTCTCTTCGACACAAAGCCCCCCCACTTTCCTGCTCTCGTCATTTCATTCCCACCATCGCCCTGGCGTTTCCCTCCCTGCTTTCATTTTCGCCTTCGGCTCTTCCTTCCCACGCCTGCCCTTTCCCTTTCTCTTCTCCTACACTTTCAATGCCCCTCTTTTTTTTTCCTTTTTGAGCCGGCCTTGGCTTGTTCATCTCCTAAGACTTCTTTCTCCGACGCAATCTTCACTGTTCAGCCATCCTTCTTTGTGCTCCAATTCCGTTTGATTCGAGCTTGTCTTTTTGCTTTTACCCAAACCCATGCAATTGTGGCCGTCCTCCATTACCAACGCCCGTGAAATTGATATCCCCTCCATCGCTTTCCCCCCCAATTTTTTCCCCCCCCCTACCGTTTCCCACTACGGTTTTTGCGTACTCCAACCGCAGCCGTTCGTAATTCAACTTTCCTTTTTAATTACCTCCACTCAACCCCAGACCCGTTCTTTCCCTTCGCCCCCCAGTGCTTTGTTCCCCCCATACCCCATTCACTTGGTTCATATTTCCCCCTCTCCCTCAGCTTTCTGCACACTTTTTCTTCGTCCCAATCCGCACGGTAAGCCATTAACATCTTTTGCCACGCTCGGCCTCCTCCCCTCTCCTCGATTCAACAGGCCAAGGACCCAGCTTTTCGCTCTTCTTTCGGTCTCTTTTTTTCCCTTCAACCACCTACCGCCCCTCCCCCCCCCCACTTTTTTTTGAAGCCTGCCTCGTCTCAAAACCCCCCTGGTTCGACACCCCCAATAGTCTATGAGTCCCCTCCCCCCCCCCCTTTTATACGGTGCCCGTTGCCCGCCCCCGCCCCGCATTGAAAGCATAGCTCCCTTTTTACCCCCCTCTCCTTCCCCTTCCGCTTCCTCCAAGCCCAAACGTCGCCATTCCCTGCCTGCCACGGTTTAAGTTTCCCAGCCCGTTTCATTCTCAAATTTTTTTCCCCCACCACACGTGATTTTGGATATCATCGGCCATCCTAGCCCCTCTCGCATTCCTCTACATGCAAGGCAACTGCCCCGTACTGACCCTTTTGTCACTAATGGCTTTTTTTTTTTCATTGGTCTTGTCGTTTTTCTTTGAGGTTCCATTTTTTTCACCATTCTCCACCTCTAAGGGACGGGAGGACGTCTTTGGGTTCTCCCCCTCACTTTCCACGTAGATTGCACTCCCCCCTCCCAACTTTCCTTTTCTCACGATCTCCTCTCATACCCTACGTTTTTTTTTGTTTTTTGCTCAGTGATCGTTCCTTCCGCAGGGGCTTTGGTGTCGTTTTTGTTGGCGTGACTTGTATCTAACGGCGAAAGCGGAGGGCTTCTGACACCCCTTTGTTTCGTCCTTAACTTCCTTTTGGTCTTATTTTCCCCCCAGGGATCCTTTTCCCCATAAAACTTTTCCCGTTCGGTTTCTTTTTGATGTTGCCACGTTACATTTACTTTATTGGTTTCTTGAATGGCCGTATTTACAATAGAGATTTGCTCTTATTTAGTTATTATCCTTCAGTTATAATTTTGTTTGTGACTATTTCCTTTTTTTTTCTTTTGCGGAAGGTTTTTTGATGTCTGGATTGTTTGCGGGGGTCCTGGGAACGTTTTGCATTGGAGGTCTCTTCTTACTGGATTTTTCTTTTTTTTTTTGATGTTTTGACCCAACCCGGGAGTGGTTTGCGGTCTTGTTTCCGCTTGCTTTTCCGGGTACTTGGTTTTTTTTTTTCGGGGTTGGGGGGGGGGGCTTTTTTTTCTTGCTTTCTGTGTGGTTTTGTTGCTTGATCTTTGGCCTGATTTGTGCTGTGCCCAGTTCTATTTTGGACGCCGACCCTTGGCTCTGGGTTTTTTGCGTTTTGTCCTGTGTGATCCTGGTCTCGTATGGTGAACGAGCACCTTGCTTTGTGTAGCTGGTTTTTTTCACCTATGCCTTCTTGGTTTTTGCCTGCGTTTGATTTCCGCTTTTGTTTCTTGCGGTTTTGGAATTGACTCTTGTCTCCCGGTTTCTGATTGTCTTTTTTTTATTTTATTTTTTTTTTGGTCGCTCTAGTGTTTGGGGGCTTTCGGTGCTTCCCCCAACTTGTGTTTGGCGTTTACCCACAGGGAGTTTCCCGTTTTCTTCCCGTTCTGGCGTTTTGCGGTCCCGACCGGTGCCCCCCGTTCTTCTCTTGACGCGCCGGATTTTTTTGACTTTTTTTTTTTTTTCTTTGGTTTATCGGGCGGGATTTTTGGCTTCCTCTTTTCCCCTTTCCCGTGGTCGTTTTGCGATTTCGACGGCCCCCCCCCCAAGGTCTTCCCCCTGGTTTTTTTTTTTGGGATACTGTTCATGCCCCGCATAAATTACTATTTCCCCGTCGCTTTTTTTGAGTTTGGCACAGCCCGGTCATTTTCGGCCTTTTTCCTATTGTTCGGTGTTCAGACATCCGTTTTCGGCGATCCGTTTTTCTCCAACCTTTGACTCCTCCCCCCGTCTTTCTATTTTTGTCTTTTTTGCTTCCTTGGTTTCCCTGTCTTGGTGGAGGATCTTGATTTCATCGTGGATGGTGGGTATTTGCAGACTCTCATGGTGTTTTTGACGCGTTAGTATTCTTTCCGTGCTGTTCTTTCTTGGTGGGATTTTCTTGTGACGAGAACGCTTCCTCTTCCCTTTTCCCTTTGAGGCGACGGATTTCTCGTGTTTCTGCGTGTCGTTAGAATTTCCTGTTTTTCTTTTTTGATGTATTTGCTCCAACAACACTTTTGTTTTCTCCCCCGGCGCCTTGTTAGGCGGCATAGGCTTGGGACTTTTTTTCCCTCACCAAACTTCCAGCGTTTCCACATAAAGCTTTCTTTAAGACTTTGGGACTTTCTTATGAAATTTTTCCGTTCTTTCCCCCTTTCGGGGAGGCGAGTCGATTTTGCTTTTTTTTTGCGGGTCGGCCAGCGTTGTGTCGTGCCTCCCCCTTGCGGGCATTTTTCTCCAGTGTCAATTTTCTTTTTTTCTTTTTTTTGCTTCCTTTGTCGTGGTTAGGAGCCCCTTTTTTCGGGTCCAGGTCTGCCCTTCTGGATCTTTTTTTTTCGAGCTGCGGTAAATTTCCCCTGAGTTCCTCCCTGTGTTTCCTTTTCGTTTACTTCTGGACGGATTTTCGATTCCTTTCTCCTTACGGTCCAAAAGCAGCTCTGCTTGCTTTGTTACGAGTTTTTTAAGGAAGGGATGCCCCCTTCCTGGCTTCCTTGCTGTAGGGACTTTCCTTTCAAAGAATCTTCTTTTTTGATTACTTCTATCTTTTCTTGCGTTTTTTCTCACCAACCCCTTGCCCCTTCCAAAGTTTTTTCTAGACAGGTTTTGTTCGCCCAAAGGTTTTTTTGTTTAAGTCCCCGTCCTCTTTTCTTGCTGTCGATTTTTTTGGAAATGTGGGTCTTCTTCCTCTGCCCGTACGAGGTTTCCGTGCATTTTTTTGGGCGTGTGACCCTTTTCTTTTCACTCGCTGGGAGTTTTACCCGGTGGTTTTTTTTCGCCTGTTCCTTCCCCCCCCAATCTTTCCGAGAGGGAGGCCTCCTTTCTCCTTTTTGTCTGAATCGCAGCTTTTCGGGCTTTTGGCTTTTTTGTGTTGGACGCCTTTTCTGTTTTCCACTTGTTGTTTGATGGACAAAACTGGTGTGCCCCTTTCCTTGTTCCTTATTGTAAGTGGTGCGCTTGGCCCCCCTTTGGTTATCTCCTGGTGCGGTGAGATTTTCCATGCGGCTCTTGTTTTTTTGTCTTCCATTATGTTTTTTCTCCATAGCATTCCTGTTTTTCGAGTTGAGGTTCTCCTCCCTCTCATATTTTTTGTGCGCTTTTTTTTCTGTTGTTTGAGGTCCGCCTTTCGTTTTCCTTTTTTTCAGACGTCTTAGTTTGTCCTCTGTCACTTTGGAGCGGGCTAATTTATGGTTCTTCTCGGCCCAACAATTCGTGGGCC
>Ga0179593_1359117_pt1 | contig 10641 bp, 9 predicted proteins | sample CZODoug2_1_08_16_FD_185931 | JGI IMG/M metagenome (GOLD analysis project Ga0179593, IMG submission 185931) | Vadose zone soil fungal communities from Angelo Coast Range Reserve, California, USA - CZODoug2_1_08_16fungal (PacBio error correction) | ecosystem: Environmental > Terrestrial > Soil >... | reverse complement strand
TGGGCGTAGTACGATGAGTCTTTTTTCGCCGTTAACCTCTTTGTGGCTCCTGGCTTCTGAGGTGGAGTTCCTTCTCTCCACCCATGGTTTTTGGCCCTGGATGCGCTTTACGGTCGTGCCTGGTTCACTTCTTTTCAAGCTCGTGGTTTCCTGGTGCTTAGGGACCGGCGGCGGAGAGTTAGTTGCTTTCTACGGAGGCGACTTTTCTCGACCGTGAGACTTTTTCGACCCATTAGTACCGGATGGCGATGCCTCCTCGAAGTTTTTGCTGGATTTTTCGGACTTAGGTCAGTTCCGCCACTGAAGGAAAATCCCCGTACACTGCAAGTCGGTCTTGTCTGTGACCTTTGCTGTCCTTTCCCCTTAGTGGCGGGCACATCCCCCCCCTTCTTGTTTTTAGGTAACCCGTGCTCTATAGGCCCCGGCTTCCTCCCCTGTCTCGTTCTTTCTTCCCTAGTTCCTTTCCTTGGGACTCGAGGTCCGGAGCGGACTTCGGTGTAGGCGGCGTGCGATTTTGGTCGGCGGCTATAGTTGCCTGCCAACGGATTTGCTAACCCTAGAACTGTCTGGTTTCGTTCTTTTTTTTCGCAGGCTTTTTCGCCGAAATCGTACCTCAGGTTCCCACCACGTCCGACCTTCCTTCCCCTCCTGCTTAGGTGCTTGAGGAGGCTTGGAAGCTTTTTGGATGTCTTTTCGATAGAAGACACATGAGTAACCCCTGGTCCATGGACATGTAGTTTACGACTGGCTGTTCGTGGTCAGTCATCATCAGAGCCGGTTCATTTTCACTGACAAGGAGACTGTTTGACGGATTCACCGTTTTTAGATACGTTCCCCTCTCGCAGTTGGAATCATCTAGACTAAATGTCTTCTTTCATTTATATTTCTTAAAGTTGGCTGACAGGGATAGATGTTTTTTTTGCCACCACCTAGCGTAGGGCTTTTTAGGCCCGTCTGGTCCACAAACTTCCATTTTTGCGCACCTCCGCTCCTTTTCTTTCATAGACATATACGGCTTCGACTTTTTCCAGATCGTGGCGGTTGTTAGTGAGGGCGGTCCCGCTTCTCAGAGTCTGCTTACTTGGGGATCCCCCTACGGCGTGCAGTCGTGCTCGCCGTGTAGGCGTCACCCTCTCTCCGCGTCGGATTTCCGGCTCTTTAGGTACCTCCCCGCCGTGTTTTACTTCCAGTTTGAAAACCCCTCTGAAGTCGTGTCCCTTTGCTTGATTTCCTACCTGAGAGGGCGGCTTCTGATTGGAGTCTCAGGCGTTTTATGAGGAAAGTTTTTTTTTGATCCCCCTCTGGTCTTTTCTTTCGGACTGCTCTACCGGGTTCGTTCGGTGAGGTTGCTTGGGGCCATTTTCCTGGGTGTATTTCCTGCCCACGGTCCTTTTCCCCGCAAGATTTTTTTCCGTACCGAGTCTCTAGGCCCGACGTCCTCCCCCTTGTGGGCCCCCACTCTTTTCGTCGATTCCCACGGCCCCTGGCCTTTTTCTTGGGCCCTTGAATTGCCCTCTCTATCTTCTAATCCTACCTTCTTTTTTGACTCTCTCTGTGGGGCGTGTCGGGGCTTTCCCATGTTATTGGACGTTTTTCCTTTTTTGTTGGACCCTGGCGGGACGTTTTTTAGCTTTTACGGCCTTTTTTCCACGACGGATAGGTCAGTTCTCCCCTGTTGTGTGCCCCTGTGCCAGAACGAACGACTACCTCGACATAGTCGTGATAGTTTCTTTTTTTTTTTCCGCTGCGCCCCCCGACGGGTTTCACTGGCCCATCCATAGGTTATGATTTCGACATAGTTCGCGGCGAGCTTGACCTCGCTTTTTAGTTTAGAGTTCTGGCCTCGGTCTGTTCTCTCCCCCGAATATTGTATCTTCAGGGCTATTGTGCCCAACGTTTTCGTTTTTGGCTCCTTGTAAATCTGTTTTCTCCGGCGTGTTGGTTCTTCGTTCCGGGGACCCCCTCCGCCGGACGGCGTTTTCCCCTTTCAGTCCTTCCCCACGCCGCCCTCCCCTCTTGGGGTTGCCAGCGAGGTCTGATCCCTGGGTTGGTGGCTCCGTGGTCTCAACAGCTCCTTTTTTGGGGGTGTTTGGCAGTTCTTCGGTTGTGCTGCGCCACGGGGGGGGAACGCTTTTCCGTGCCCTCCTTTCTTCTCTTTTCGCTGCCCTTGCCCGAATTAAGGCCTTCGTTACTCCATTGCATTTTGCGTTCTGTGTTTATTTGTGGAGAGTCCATTATACCTAAACGTCAAGCTTCCAGTTCGACACTTGAGTGCTTTTTTTCCTGATTTTTCTTTGACCCCCCGAGGAATCGAATACCAATCCCCTGCTCCTGATCTGGAGGCGGGTCTCCTTTCTTTCTGTCCCCAACGCAGTGTGGCCATGGAGGAATTAACCTTACCTCCCACTGTGGCCTGGACGTCACGGTTGCTTTTTGGGAACTTGCAGACGTTGATCCGCCGGAATTTTGCGGTGAGCCCCCCGTCGCTCCAACCCGTCCTTTGGCGTCGGAATCGTTTTCCCAGCCAAGGGCTTTTTCGGACCGCCAGCCGCTAATACGGTCATTTTCTGCTACGTTTTACCCCCTCCCCCTTCCGTAAGTCCGAATCAGCTTTTTTCGGTCGGGGGCCTCTCTGCCGAGCCGGGTTTCTTTTATTGCTTTATCTCCGTGCCCTGTTGTCGCCTCCTTCATCTTTTTTAACGCCCTTGGATGATGTCCCTCATTTCTATCTGTGATCGCTACTTTGGTTTCTGGCCGTCAAACGTCAGACTTTTTCACAGTTTCCCTAGGTCCTACCTGTCCCGTCTTGGCCATCCAACTTCCCTAGACGAGATTTCAAACAGTGGGCCCTAGCCGGAGCTACTGTGCTTGGGGGTCACCAAGTTGCCCTCATCCAATGATCTTTTTCTTCCCACTGGTGTTGTGCTCCTCCTAATATAAGATCGTCTTTTTCACTTCTCTTTCGTACCGTCTTTTCCGCGCCTGACCTCGAGAGACTCCACCCCCCACCTTTCTATTGCTGAAGATTCTATTTCCTGCTGGGGACATTCTTCAGGGCAGGTGCGTTTTTGTACCCCTTACTCCCGAACCTGACGCGAAACCCCTGTCTCGGATGCCAAGATCCAGCGCCGCTCTGATAGACTTACTACGACCTTTTACACTTTTATTCAATTACATACGATTTGTCCCCTCCCCTGTGTTTTTTACACTTCTTCCTCTCCGGCGGTCGTCGGTGGTCCTTCGACCGACACCGTCGTACGCTGAATTCCCCCTGCACAGTCGTCGGGTTCCATGCTGGTGGGCGGGCGGCCCTCGAAGGCCTCCCCACTTGCCTTGTGAGGTAGTAGTGAGTGGTGTCTGCGTCCCTTTTTTCCGGTGGACGCGCCTTTAGCATTTCACCGGCGTTTTTTCCGCTGGGCTTTTGGGAGGGTGTTTAATTTGTCTTTTTTTGCATCTGTTCCACCGCTCTTTTTTCTCTCAGGAATCGGAGCTTTACGTTTCTCCTGTTCGGCTTCCCTCCGACCCGTGACCACTACAAACGTTCTACAGCCGAGGACGTCGGCGGCTTTGCGTATCCTCTTCTTTTCCTCAGTTTTTTTTTCTGAGTGATACTATGACTGCAGTACCTATCGGGATTTTTTCGACCTGTCCGTCCGTTCGTGTCGGATCTTCCGCTGCCAGCCTGGTCGGGGGGGGTTTCGCACCCGTATTTGGTCATATCAACGGCCTTATCCGTCACCTTGCGTATGTTAGTGCACCTTTTTAAGTTGATAGTTGAACTGTTGCCTCCCCCCGTTGTGCAAGTTGCTGCTACTGTGTCTCTGCGCTTTCCATACCTTCTTCAGATTCCCAAGCCGCCAATGTCTTCCCTTTCCTGTCCCTTACCTCTCATGGCCGTGACCTTTGTGGGGAGGCGTTGTTACTCTTCGAGCGGTCGGTTTGGTTCGGCATATTTTTTCCCCCGCTTAAGCATTGGTTGAGCTCCGGCCCGATTACTTTGGTATTATTCGTATCCATCGGGGGGCAAGGGCATGGCAACTTTCGAGTCACAACTGTGTGCCGTCTTCTTGTTTATTTTGTTGGCCTGTCAAGCTTACTCGCTCTATTTGCTCCGGATCGTCTTATGGAAAGGTATGTCGTTTTCCGCGTAAGGGGCGCTTGGTGGGATAAATACCGGCCTTAGATCGACCAGTCGGACTGCATCTTATGGGGTGGGTTTGGTTCACGAGTCTGTTATCTTCGGCTTTTTTGAACAGGGGAATCTCGGTCCGGTCCGTTTTACTTTCAGGCGTTTGCCTTCGATGGGTGTTGTGGTTCGATGTCTAACCCGGTCACGCCTCACTCGGCATGTGGCCGCCCCTTGGTGCTCTGCTCTTTTTGCCGAAGGGTTCAGTGTGGCGATTCTATTGTCTGCAAGGACGCTTTGAATGAGTAATGACCATGGACCGCCACTCTTCTTTAGGTTATGTGTCCCTCCCTTTATTTATCACATTGTGAGATGTTTTCCGCATCTTTCCATGCGTCCTGGCATTTTTTCGATCTGGTCCTTTCCTTTTCAGATCGGTTTCAACCCCTCTTCACCCTCACGGCTTTCGTGCGACCAGACGTTCAGTGGGGGTGCGCGAGCCTTGCGGATTGGCCCCAATAGGCTGGCTCCATTTGTGTTTTTCATATTACATCTTGATGGAGGATTGACGTCGGGCGGAGTTACGTCCTACTGGCAAAGTTCACTGGGTCTTAGGTCCGTGTTTTTCTGGCGTTCTTGTTCTTTTTCGGGTTGGATGTTCCCGTTTTCCCGCACGGTCCTGTTCTTTGTCGCCAGCCATTTAATCATGTCGGCGTATTGCGTGTGACCTCCTTCGACCGTCCTATCCAAGTGTGCTATACCCCCCTACTACAGGCCCTACGTGGAAACGGCGCGATATGGGTCGTTGAATACGCCTCCCGCCTGAGTTTTTCACAACCTTCGCTTTCTATTATTCGCTTTCCCCTTTTTTCTTCGTCACCTCCCTGCGCCCTCAAGGTTTCGTCTTCCCCCTTCCCGCTTTTTTCACGTTCCTTGATCCCCCCCTTCGCCCCCTGGGGTTATTCACTTTGACCTCTTTCCGTCCCTTAGGGACATATTCGATTGTAGTCTGCACCCCCCTCCGGTAGGTTGGCGGCACGTCTTTGGTTCTCACAACAGGACCCGGTTATCTCCACCGAACACCCTTTCCCCTTTAGGGTCACTAACAACGCTCTTCCTAGCGTTGCTCCCTACGGTGGCGTACTGACGTTAGAGGTTTACCCGGACGAGGCCTTTGTTAGGCCCGGCGTCGTCTAGTTTTCTTATTTCGTTCTTTACCGCCTTTCTCTCATCTCCGTCTTTTTGGGCGGGTCCTGCACGTTTTCCGGTGCTCATTTCTCTTTCAGTTTTCAGGTTCACCGTCCATTTTATTCAGACCTGTTTTCAGGAGTCTCCGTTTTGCTGTTGCTCTTTCCCCATTGTAGTTCCCATTTTGCCTTTATGTTGTGTTTTTTAGTCAACACGTTCGCTTTGATTCGGGGAAGGAAATATCGTTACGTCTCTACCTTCCGCTGGCTCTTTCGTCTGATCGGGCCTCCCGGTTCCGAGGAGTTTCTTTAAAGTTTAGGATGGGCCACGCTCCCCCGGTAGCCCGGGTTGGGTTCCCATAAGGGTGTCCATTGGTTGAAGCAAAGTTATGGTTTGCGCCCCCTTGCAGTCCAGTTTTATTGCCTTTGCGTCCCTTTGACGCCTCGCTTCTTTCTTATACCAGTTTTGGTCCTTTCGTCGGCCTTGCCGTTTTAGAGAGGCTCGGGGTTTCCCTGTTCGTGGCCGTGTGATCCCGCCCTCGTCCTCTGGGGTTGCCACCTGTCCCCGCCGTTGACATTCCGCGCCGGAGCGTACGCCGGTGTGACTGGGCGGTCCCCTTCGTTTGCCCTGATATTTTTCTTTGCCCTCATTCACCGTCTAACCCATACGTGAGTGACGCGCGTTCCTCTCGGTTTTACACATAAGGACGGATTTTGCACACCGTTTGGGTCAAGATGTTCCCGCTGATGGGATGGACCACTTCCTTCCCCTCATCGCCCCTTCCGGGAACCTTTTTGCTGCGCTATTTCTAATGCTTCCAATGGTCCCGGTGTTTCTTTCCTGGGCTCTTCGCAGCGGATATTGCACCGTGTCCCCGTTGATTGCGGCCGGTTGTCCCCTCTCCGGATTCGAGTACTTACCTTAAGTACGCCCGGCCAGCTTCGTTCGGGAGACCCCTCGACTCCTCGTCCGAGGTCTCTTGCAGCGGCATTCGAGGCCCCACACTCGCCCTAATAGGGTCCTGACCGTTCTAGTTATTCCGTCCGTTGTCTCTGCTTCGTTGCTGAAATGGGGCTGGCTTTGACCTCCCGTTCTCCCCTGTACATTTGTTGTAGGTTGTTGGCATCTCCGTATCTTCGGGTCGGTTGGATTGTTCTCAGCGCGGAGGGGAATTGCCGGGGTACCTGTCTCTGTTTTCCTGCCTCTCTTCTGCCTTTCCGTCTGGCGTCCGAGTTTCGCCTGACATCCGAACGGCGAATGTGGGAGTTTGGGAGCTTTGGCGATGCTAACGTTGAGGCAAGTAATACAACCCTAATATCCTTGACCGGTTCTTTCCTTGGTCCACGGGACCCACCTTTTCTTTGTGCTCTAGGAACCCAATCCCCTACTTCCTTTGAACACAGTTGGGAATCGCCGGGTTCTGCCTTTTCGTGATTGGGTTTTCCCGGCCTACGTGGTGGACGGTTCGTTGCCCCTAGGGTGGCACTTCCTCTTTCCGCCCCTGCCCTCTCACCTGTTTGGTCGATCATCCCTTTTTCGGTCCGGAGAGATATACCTCTTTTTCCTCTCCTCCTCCGCCCCCCCTCCTGCGCCTCCGAAATTTATGGGGGTCTTTGCCGCCCTTTTTCCGTTTGCATTCGGTGTTTTTGACGCTGCCGCTTGACTGTGGACTTTTCTCCCTGGCATACGGTTCTGCCTCCGGGTTCCTAGTTTTACTTTATCCCGGTCTTGTATGAGCGCGTTTTTCCCAGGAGCCTAGGTTTTGCCCGTTTTTCAGGGCAGGTGTCCGTATCGCCCCCCGACTGCCCCTTGTTCTTGACGTGTCGCCCCCTTCTTCTTGTCTCCTTGCGGCCCGACACGGAGCTCGCCCGGGTTGCGCGTTCCGCTGGAGCGGCGAATTTTCCGTACTTCCTCCCTGCTTTTGTAACGTACCTGGAGTCGCCCTTTTCTCACCTGTCATTTCCAAAACGGTTTCTACTCCTTCTACCCGTCTCTTCTGCACAAGACACAACTCCTGAATGTCTCCTAGCTCCCCGGTGGGCACCAGTAGTCGTCATTTCTGAAGGGGTCCCAAGTACGACCCTCCTGATCCTAGCATCTCCCACGACCACCATGTGAAGACGGAATAATCTCGCGTCGGCAGCCCCGGAGCGTTTAGAATTCCCATTTCTCCATCTTCATACCTTGCTCACCAAACCAGCGTCGATTTTTTTCTCTCCTCCTTGCTGGGTTAATTTCCGGGAGGAGGGTGCGTTAAAACCTGGGCCAGAACCGTCTACCCCCTGTACCTCCCCCCCTCCTTCCTGTAGCATTCCCACCCCGACGACGATCCTGCCTTTCATGGATCTCAGTGCCTAAGCCTTCAGTGCACTGGTAGCCCTACTTACCCCGCTTAGGCGGTTCTTCAGTAGGCTTCCGCTCGAAACCTCGTCGGTCTTCTATCCTCAATTTCCCCCATCAAGGCTGGCGCCATAAAGTTTGGAGGAGAACTGGCCCTAGACCTTTCCCTTCTGCTGCGATTAGAGCTTCTTCAGTCCTTCTCTTTCCTGATCGTTGCCCATTAACGGCGTGCTGGGCCATAGATGCGCAGGTTTGGTCTCGGTCCACGTTTCCTTTGAGGTTTTTTTGCTGATCATGGGCCCCCTCTCTTGATCCGATTCCTGACCCCCGGAGGGCTGATTCTCGGTTCCGGCTTAATAACCTCAGTAACGAGCAGGACTTTACGCCCCTGGTCTCTCACTTCGGTCCTTCGTCGTCCAGGCGAGTCGATTTTTTTCTCTCTCCGTTTTTGTCGCCTTCCAGACCCCCCGCAGCCGACCTCCCTTCTGGTTGTTTCAAAAAGGGCGCGACTTCTCGTGACTTAGCTCCCTGCTTCACACCCATTATTACTTTTTTTCTCTCCTTGTATCATGGCCTGTTCTTTCTCACCACAGATCGAGACGCGTGTCCCTTCTAATTTAAAGCCTCTTACTGGGGTTGTCTTCTCTCCAGAGGGTGGGGCGGCTTGCCTCCTGCTTTCCCATGCCTTTGATTTCCTTACACGGCTCCCCCCACCCGGTTGGGTATCGCCGCTCCAGGGAGTACCCGTTTGTTTACTTCGGGGCAGGGATCCTCCCTCGTTATGTGCATCTTCTTATTTTAGGTGTTTCTTATGCTGCCACGGAGTAGCTGCTGCTCTTCTAGATTGGTCCTTTGACTGACTCCTCCCTGCAGTTTGGCCGGCCCAGACCTATCGACCCCTTTTGCACCTGTTTCCCGTAATGAATTTCTCTTACATCACAGGTGGATTTCAGAGCGTTACGTCGTCGGGTGTTTTTGTAAATTTCGAACGATGAGTCGGTTGGAGGTATCTTTGTTGGTTTTTGGTCTGTACCGAGTGTGGCAGTCTAAAATTGCCCGGGTAAGGACAATTTCACCAATGCATTACAAGGTAGAGGACGGAAGCACGTCCTGTTTAGTTAGTCGTTCGAAAGCGGGCGTGTTGACCTTACTAGTTCTTGGCCGTCTCCTTTGTCGGGGCCTCGTCACAGTTCGGACGGCCTGATCCCTTTGTGTAGTGCGTGGGCCCTGAGCTCGGTCACGTTGGCAGGCTCGTGGAGCCCCCCTTCCCTCTTCTGCTCCAGGGTCGGTGGAAAACAATGTTTCCTTTTTGATTGGAGATTTTTCTTAATTGGGAGGCCGTGACGGTTAGGCTCCAGGGCTGGTCGTCTTTCAAAGTGAGGAGGGATGGTCTCGCCTGGTCTAATCAGGCTGGGGACGCCCAATATTGAGATAGGATCAGAAGTAGCGATAAAGTGCTTTTTCAGCTCGGTTCGGGCCTGTTTAGCCGTAAACTCTGGTCTAGATCTGGATCAAGAATTCTTAACACAACGGCGACAAAATGGTCCTTTTAGGTCTCGAGAACGTCCTTATTACGTGGCAGCCACGTCTCTATGAAGATTGACCCTCTCTACGAAAAATACGGTTTGGGGTGTACCCTGGCCTCCTTACTTTCATTGAAAGCCGAGTATCGTCAGCTGATCGCTTGTTAACGTTTTCCAGCATGTGGTGTACGTGGTTTCTTTTTCCTGCCAGGTCCTGGTTGCTATCCTATTGTTGGGGGTACGAAAATTGCGGCTTGCCCGCTAGCCAATCTGGATACCTGTCTTCGAAATTCCCGACCCGGGCACTGTGTCTGTTGACTCCCCCTAATCTTGTGGAGGCGGTGTCTTTTTGATTGCCTATGGCCTCTGTGGGCGATCCTCCGGTCGTGTTCTTGCCGACAGCCCTCGACCCGGCCCTTCGTCTTCCTGCCCTTAGTGTCGCAGGGTGGGAGGTGGTACTTTACGCGAAGGACCCTTCTTTTGGTCTGAGGCCATGTCTGGTAAAACTGGCTCCTGTTTTTCTGTTACTTGTGTCAAGCTCACCCTCTCCTTCTTCGTGGGCGATCCGTGCAAGGCCCCCCTTCCCTTATTGACTTCGCTCTCGGTTCTCCTCGGCTGTTACACTCTGATCTCTTTACGGGTTATTGCGGATTGCGCGATTCGTCACATGGTATCGCGCGCGTGTTGTCGCCGCCCCGTGTCGATAGGTCGTTCTCCACCCCCCGCCCCGGTTGTCTTGGGTCCGTGGACAGCGGCCTTTCTCACCCCCCCCGGCCCAACACATTTCTTGCATTTTGCCGTCGGCGCAACCCGATTTGCGTTCTTTTTTACTCCAGTTTCAGAATAGAAACGGTGTTACGCCGCGTGGTTGGTTTAGTTTCTGGCTGGCTTTGAGGGTTCTTATGCGATTTGGGGACAGGAATGTTTTTCGTCGTCGTTATGGGGGTCCTCCTCTCCCTGCCGTATCAGGTCAAAGACGGCGTTTCAGCGTTTTGAGTTCCCAATGGTTGAAGCAACGTTGCTTTTGTACGTTTTTGCTCCTTTTTCCCCCTTCGGGGAAACGTGGTTAGTACAGGACAACGAAGTTCGCCTTTATTAGCAGCTCCCGCGGTGCTTTTATATGATGTTTTACGGCTTGTCGTTTGCGACTGATGTTCTTGCCGCGTTTTGTTCTCACCGCGTTTTTGTTGGTAGGCATTCAAAGATAATCGGACGACCGTTGCCGGTCTGTTCTCGTTCAGGTTGGGGCCCGCGTTCCCTCCTTGGTCTTCTGAGTTCCAACGCGCGTGAGCCCCGCCCTGCGGCTGATTCCGTGCTGGCTCGGTTTCTACCTCTTAGGCCCAGGTTCCAACCCGCTTTTTATGAGTCTGGATACCAACGGCACGAACAGGTCTCAGCCTATTTCTCCTCAGGTGGTCTCTCATCATCGTTTATTTTTTTGAGATCGATGTCGGCAACTTTCTT
>Ga0179593_1696394_pt1 | contig 10642 bp, 16 predicted proteins | sample CZODoug2_1_08_16_FD_185931 | JGI IMG/M metagenome (GOLD analysis project Ga0179593, IMG submission 185931) | Vadose zone soil fungal communities from Angelo Coast Range Reserve, California, USA - CZODoug2_1_08_16fungal (PacBio error correction) | ecosystem: Environmental > Terrestrial > Soil >... | reverse complement strand
TGCAGTTCTTTCTGTCCCTGACGGAAACAATGCAAGGCGCGACAAATGTGGAGCACTTTTCCCTCGGACAGCAGGCCCTCTGGCCCGGCATTGTTTTTCCCTTCTCCCGCAGGGGAGTCCCCCGGTCCCCTATTCGCTCGCGGTAATTTTTCCGCTAGTTTTCTGCGCGCTAGCCCGACTTTGGGCCCTTTTGCTGAGTGGAACTCGACGCTTTTTCTGCGCATCCTCTTTTTCGGTGCCTCGCGCTTCCCTCGCAGACCTTTTGGAGAACCGACATCTTTCTCGACTCTACCGGTCTTTCTCCGATTCCCCGTGGTAGCGGCAGGTGTGCTTTTTTTGTTCGAAGTCTGGATCGTCGAGGTCCCCCCCAGAAAGAGATGTCATAGGTGTCCCCTACTTCCTGATTGCCGGATTGCCTCCCCCCCCTTTTACGACGGATGACGATATCCTGTTTAGCATTCTTAAGGTTGACCATTAGTTCTCTTTCTCCGCCTTCCTCCTTTCCACATCGGCAGATCTTTTTTGCTTTGGGCATGATCGAGTTCTTGACACCTTTCCCCCTTCTTTTCACAGGCGGCGGTTTTAACTCGGTCCGCGGGTATTGGTTTTTCCCCCTTCCATTCCGGCGAAATCGGACCTGCCCAAAGGGCGGAAGATGAGGAAGTCCTATTCTTTTTTTGGAGACCAGGGAAACGGCCTCCCAACGAAGAGAATTTTACCGCAGACTCTTTTTTTGTACGAAACTCTGATCTCCGCCCCTGCACTCGTTTTTTTCTTCACACAGGTCGGTATGCCACATTTTTTCCCGTCCTTATTCCCCCCTCGCCAAGAATTCCTCTCTTAAATTCATCAGTTCCCCTCTTCTCCCTTTACTTTCAATTTCCCTGTTGGCCTCTTTTTTTTCAGGTTAGCAGCAAAGGTGCGTCCCCCTGCATCGGTGGATTCTTCTAACGCTGGTCTTGCTGGAAGGGGGCTACTGTGGCGCCTCACGCGTTTCCCCTATCTGATAACAAGGACGCTGCTTTTCCGGCCCTTCCCCTTTTGCCGACATTGCACATGAGTTTCAAGAATCAATTCCCGGGTGATTTTCCTTAACATTCCCCTCCCCCAGAGAACTTGTCGTGTGCCCCCCCACTTCTTCCCCCTCTCCTGCATCGTTCCCTTCCCCTTTCTTCCCCAAGAGTCGACTCTGAGAGAGCGACGATTTTATCTTTCTTTGCTAGAGCAAGCTTGCCTTTCGGTTGTCGCTTCTACTCTACGTTCTCTTTCGAAAGAGGACCTGACCTCTTCCTGGTCTGGTGGCGAGCGAATGATGCGCAAGCGTTATTCCCTCCTTCTTCCTTCCCCCCTCCCCCCTTCACTCAAGACAGGGAGGCGCATGGCTGGTTCCCTTGCGAGGAAATCCACTTTTCCTGAGCGCCCTGGGTGTCTCATAGTTGTTGTTTTTTCCCAAGCTCTAAGGCACGAATGAGTTTCCCTCCCAACTTCTCTTCCCCGCGACCAGGGCTGGCTGTTGTCGTTTTTTGACGATAAGGTTGGATCTTCTCCTTCTTTTCGCCTTCCCTTCCCTCGGAAGGTCCGAGTATTTCCCCTCCTTCCCTTCCCTTCTTTTCGGCGAGATCACCTTTTCCGGACGGCCACCATCTCTCCCAAGATTAGACGAGGACCGAGGTCACTGTGTCGTTCGAATTTTTTTCCTTCTTTCCGATGACGCGTCTTCTACAGGTTGGGGGTGCCTCGCCTTGCGTTTTCTTTACGCGTTAGAGATCATCATCATTTTTCTTTTTCAAAATTCTCCTCCATTGTGCCCCTTCCAGCGAGTCCCTTTTTTCCGGCAAAGATTCCAGACATTTCTCCTTCCCCCCCCTTCTCGCGGAGGAGAAACAGTCGTCCGCAAGAGACTTTTCTTCTCTCCTACACAGTCTTCCTCTCTATAAGAAAATTTGTTTTCACCTGGGTCGGAGAGGACAGGCCCCTTTCGAGGATTTGCCTTCTTTCCCCTGTAGAATGTTTTTTTTTTGGAACTTCCCTTTTCGGAGGATCTCTTGCATTTGTGAGAGGCGGCGTTATCCCCTCTTAGCTGTGGAAGACTGTTTTTATCCTCCTCTCCCATAGAGTGAAATGTCAGGTCTTTCTGGAGCTGGGGCTTCCCTTCCCTTATCCCCCACTGTGGGTTGTCTGTGAGTTGAGTGACAAGGTGCCCTGTCCCCCCCTTCTCCCTCCGAAGTTGTCCACTTTGGGAATTCCTTCCTTGCGACGGCATCCCTTGAAAGTAGAACCTTTCTCACTCGAGGGATGGAATCCCCCACTTCTCGAGTTCTTCTTTAGAGGTTTTTCCTCCTTTCAGGAGAATAGATCCTTCCCCCAGAATCCCTTCTTTGATAGGAGGATCGTACGATCTTCTACCCGCGAGGCCTTTTCTGAAGGAAGGCAGAAAAGACCTCCCTGCGACTTTCTTTTCTTACGAGAGTTTAGAACTACTAACGATTTCTCCTATGGAGAAGGCATAGTTGACTCCCTCCTATCCCTTGGTTTGCCCCCTATTAGAAGAATACTTCCCCCGGAAGTTGAATACCTCTCGATCTTTCTCTCCGGAGGATAAGCCTCCTTATTTTTTTCTCTCCAAATTTCCTCGCGAGGCTCCCTCTCTTTAGAAGAACCGGTTTTTCATTTTTAAAGATTTTTAAGAGTTCTCCCTTTGAGCGATGGCCCCCCCCTTTTAGAGACGCAACGGCCCCTCTCTTCAGGAGCATTCCTCTCTCCCTTCTTTTTCCAAGTGTAAATAGCCACTGCGGTTCCCCACTCGTCCCCCGCTTCACCCTTTTCTTCTTTCCTCGTCGGAGAAAGTCCCAATCGCTTCTTTTCCTGAGCGAACGTTGCATTTTTCTTCTCTGTAACTGACAACTTCTTTTTTTGTTTTATCTATCTTCTGGGATATAGAGAGTTCCGACTTCTTTTCACTGGCTAGTAACCCTCTCTCCTTCTCGGTCCTCGCATCGCTCCCGGGCAAGACGAAGGGGTGTCAGGCATGCCTCCCCCTTGGAGGTTTACCAGGTGTTTCCGAGTTTTTTTCCTCTCGAGGGAAGGGGAGGCGGGGCTCTTGTTTGCCATCTCCTCCCTCGACCTTTCCCTTGTCCCCCAAATATTAGATCTTTGGTTGAGATCCTCCCTCTCTTCTCGGCACGAGCTTTGAATGAATTTGAGCTCGCCCCCTCCGACCCAAAGGATCTCTTTATCTCTTCGGCTTCCTCCTCTAGGGTAGAGGCCCTTTGTTTCGTTTCCTTTCTCTTGGCGTTCTATGGGATCGTAGGGGCTTGAAACTTGATGCCATTTCAATTTCTCCTATCTTCTTCGGATCTCAGAAGAGGGATGCCTGTTTTTCTCTGCGCCCGAATCCGAGGGCTTCCCTCCTTTCTCCCCACCCCCCCCCCCGAGATTTCCCCTTTGCCGCCCTTTCCTGCTCGGACGATCCTGTGCCTATCGGGTTCCCCTTCATTGGGCTTCCTTTGCGAACGCTGTTATTCCTTTTCCCCCTCGTCCCCCCTAGAGCCACAGGTCTTCGTTTTTGATCTCCAGGCCCATAATAGTCCCCAGGTGTTTTCCGTTGGTCCCTCCTAAGCTTTCCTCCCCCCCCCCCCAAAGGAGGGCATCTCCCTCTGAGGAGGGACGTAGAATCTGCTCCCCTCCCTTCAAGAAACGCCAGCGACCTTCCCGTCCTTCCATTGGTTTGTCTCCCCCCAGACCGACATGAACTCTCTTCTGTGCTCGCGGCTCTTTTGTATCCCACATCTAATAAAGACACGCATCGCACCCTTTTCCCCATCGACTGACTCCTGTTTGAATTTCCCTCCCCCCCCCTCTTCGATTGCGACCATACCTCTTTCCTGCCCATCCCCCCTCAGAGCTTTGGGCCCTGGCCCTCTCTCTCTTAGAATAAGTGGTATTTCCCCCTCCCCCAAGGCTTCTTTTAGAAAGCGCGGCCTTCTTGCTTCCGGGTGTGAATACGGTGTCCTTCTCTTTTTCGAGGATAACAGGACGCGTCATAGTGCCGGCACTCGGTGTACCGCCCCGTGCGATGCAGCATGAAACCCCCCCTTAAATTCTTTTCCCTGATGATGTATCGAACGTTTTACAAGTCGATTTTCCCAACACAACTTTCTGCCGGCGCATAGTGCTCCGGAGGCAGATAATCATTCCTCGCGCCTCTTTTTTCTTCCTCAGGTCTCGTCGAACTCAATTTTTTCCGGCGCCTCCCCCTGTATAGAATTTTTATCGCGTGATAGCTCTCCCTGCCTCTTCTTTACTTTTGGAGACCAATTATGTATGTTTCTTTCCTTTCTGGCTTTAGCCTCCCTTTGCCCTCCCAGCAGGGAGGCTTTTAAACCCCCCTATGATGGAGTTTTCCATATCGTGATGTATGTGTGTCGATTCTTTTTTTCCGAGTACCCTTTTTTTATGAGCTGTATTGGATTCTCTATATGTTTGTGTGGTGTCTTTTTGTGTGGTAATGTTTCTTTTTTCTCCCTTTGCTTAGCAGATTTACCAATGAAGCTTTCTTTTCTTTTCGCTTTCGGACGTTGCTTCCTCCTCTGGCGCATCTTTCGCTCTCCCCCCCTCTAAAGAGGAGGTACGAGGCTTTCTCCTTGGTCGCTTTCGTAATCCCTGTGACTTCCTTTCCCTTTAGAGAGCAACGACCGAGAAAGAGTATGAAGCCTTCTCCTAGTCTCTTTTTCTGAAGAAGGAGCCCCTTTTTTTTCGTTGTTCGACTTTTCCCCCTCAATCCTTCCCATGGTAGAATGTTTCTTTAGTTCGAGAGAATCACTTTCATTATTCTCTTCAAATGCGGAAGCAGCAGATTTTGTCCCCTTTTCCCCCTTAGATCCCCTCCCCCTCAGGAGTGATCCTCTGGACTATTCTCTCTCGCGGAGGCGCCAAAGTATTTCACTCGACGCTTTTTTTTCTCTCTTTAATGACGGTTTAGCGAGACTCCCTCCTCAATTTTCGTAGAGCCCCTTCCCCCGATGCAAACCCCTTTTTTCAATGATGGCCCGCCTGTCGCAATTGTTTCCTCCATTCAAAGGTTTTTCGCTTCTCCTCTGGGTAGATTTGTTTTTTGTGTTTCTTCTCGTCGATGTTTCTCCTCCTTCCGAGAGACGTCCTAGCTTCCCAGGTCGGTCATGGAGCATACCCCCTCGGCCCCCCTTCCCCTTTTTTTGTGGTCGCTTCTTTGGTTGACTTTTGTTCGCAACCCTTCTCCCCCCACGTCCTCTCAGACTTTCGGCTCTGAAAGGCATTTTCTCCGCTGCTCCTGGCCCTTTCTTGAACGTCGGGACCCCAGACATCCCTTCCGCCCTCCCTTTTCTGGAGATCATAAGCCGTCCTGTTTTCTCGGACGAGGCGATTTCGAGGGCTCACCCTTTTCCTTTTTCATTGACACAGAAGGTGCCTCCCTATCTGGTATCCCTTTCGTTCTAGTAAGAGTCGGCTGCAACAGCGCGGTTGGCCCTGTTAGGCTCGGAGACATCTATCCTTTCCCGTGCGCATGCCAATCCGTCTTTCTAGACCTTCCCCTTCCTACGAGTCCCTCCCCCTATGCGAAGGCCTCCTCTGTTTCCCGCTTGGAGTCCCTCCGATCCCCCTTTCTCACTAATCTTCGAAGAATACCGCACCCCTCCACACCTCGTTGACCAGCATTTCGCCCCCCCCTTATCGGCGATCCGACGCAGATTCGCTCCCCTCCTTTGTCGCTTTCTCATCATTCTGAGCCAGGAAGAGCGATTCTCATCTCTGCTCGCGAGGCCCTCTCGTTTGCCTTTCTTCGCGCTGGCCCACTCCCTATCGACGCCCTTTCCCTTTCGTTTCCAGAGAGAGAATACTTTTTCTTCCCCCCCTTCCCCAGGCGTGGCTTGCGACTCTAACCGACGGAAGGAGATGTCCTCTTCTCTTCCCCCCCCCCCTGAGTTTGGAGAGACTTTTTTGCTTTTTTCCGGCGTCCTCATAGATCCCTCCCTTCCCCTACTTTTTCAACTAGGTCTTCTCTCAGGTTCCTTGCCTTTCCTGACGGAAAAAAAAAGCCCGGTTGCAAGGCGGCACCCCGCAAAATCGCTTTTTTTCTCGCCGTCCGGTCGTTTTTTTCTGAGACAGGTGCGGAAGACCGCCTTTCTTACACGGGCTTCGAGGAGGTAATGACGCTCCTTTATGTGCCGGGCGGAGAGTCCTCGGGCCCTCTCTCCAGAGAGCGCCGTTCCCCCCCCTCTTCGATCGCTTTTTCCGCGACCTCCTTTTTCTTCGGCCGGGCGAAGAATGAATTTTTCTCCCTCCCTACGACAAAGGCTTTCTCCCTGCGTCTCCTCTTCCTTCCTTTTTTCGCGGCCGAGGTGCTTGCTTTCCTCCGAGGCCGAGAGAGACCCTTTCTTCTTCTTTTCCAAAAGCGAACAACGCTCTTCTTCTCCATAATGGTAGTCCCTTCCTTTTCTTGATGGCAAGTCCGATCGATCTTGGACCTCCTCCGGCGTTCGCAGCCTGCTGCCCAGGGGACCCTTCTTTCGACGACAGCGGACTCCTTACGATCCCCCCCGGCTCTTCCCCCTTATGATCGAGCGCTCGACAGTGATACTGCCTCACTCCTCCCTCTTCCTTTTTTTTTCCTCGGCGGATGATTCTCCGCCCTGGTCTTTTTCTGGTCTTTGTTTCCTTCCGTTTCCCACCGCCAATCAGGTTCCTCTTCTTGCCGAGCAAAACTCTCCCCTTCGTATCTTCTTCGATCGTGGAGCAAGTTTTCCCCGACCGGGCACTCAGTTCCAGATCCATTTAATTGAGACGGCTTTTCCCGCCAACCTCCATGACCCCTGCCCCTAGAGGATGGCGTCCTCTTCCCCCCCACACGTATTACTCCGATCAACGCCCGCCTTTTCCCCAAATCGACCCTTTGGGCCCCTCCAGAAGCCGCGCCTTTTAATGGACATCTCCCCTTCTTCTCCCTTAATGACATCTCTCCCCCGGTGCAGAGCTGGGCATGGACTCTCTCCCAGGTTAGCAGCAAAGGTGCGTGTACTCGGTGTCTTTCCCAGAGAGGCTCTGCGGGATTTTTGGTCCGTTTGACGCCTCCCAACATGCCCTTTTTCTTTTTCTTAAAAGGGAAGCGGCGTTCCACTCGGGACTCTTTCCTCCTCTTGAATTGAAAACATGAGGCAATTTCAATTAATTAGGGTATTTTTTCCCCCCGGCGGTCCCCCCCTCCTTTTTCCCATAAGAGCTTGTAGGGGCCCCCCAACCGTTCTGGCACCGAGGCTTTCTTTTAGATAATCATCTCTCAACTCGGAGAGCGCCTCTTTTTTTGGAGGTACCTATCTCTTTTCTTTCGGTTTGCTCGCGACACTTTTCACCCGGTTGTCGGCTCTTTCCGACCGCAGTTTGTATAGTAGAGAAAGATCTTTTCTTCCTCGTTTTCTTTCTACAATGAGAAAGGATTGACTGTCTTTCCCTTTCCGACCCTCTGAAGACCCCTTTTTTTTTTGGCTAAGGATGGTCCCATGCCCTGGGACCAAGTCTCCTCTCCATTTCGGGTCCTGAGAGAATTGATCTCCCGTTGTTGTCTTCGTTACTTTTCCAAGGCGCATCAGGCCCGAATGGAGCTTCCGGTTTTCCCCCCCTTCCAATGAGCCCGCTTTTCAGCATTTTCTTCTTTTTTGTCGCTTTCGCACTTTTCCTTCTAAGGCGGTCATACGCTGGAGCATCTTTCCTCCACCACGCCTGAAAGGGTTCCCTTTGTTTCGCGAATGATCAACTCCTTTAATAGCCGACAACCGGGTTCCTCCCGGGCCCAAAGCTGCCCTCTCCGAGACCGAGGACTGCTTTTTTTTCTCGTCGCGATCTACGAGGGCTCGGCGGATAGAAGATTCTTTTCGCGTTCCCGGTGGGTGTGAACCGACACCTTCCTCCTGGCTTGGATGTCCTCTATGCATACACTGGGAAATTTATTCTTGCTCAGGTCAATGCTTTTTTTCTGGGCTGCTCGGGTAAAGAGTTCCTACCTCCACGCGCGTCGGGTGATAAGCCCCTTCTATCGGCGTATTCCCCCTCCCAACAGTCACGCAAGAGGCCTCTTTCTATATTCCACTTTTCTATCGATGACTCCCTTCCTTCTCGGGTGGAGAGGCAAGGAACAAGCTTCCCGGGTCGATGAGTTCATTCGTCACTTTTCTGGGACTGATGGAATTTTCCCCTTCCACCCGGGGTGGTTTTTTCTTATTTGTTCTATTCTGTTTTAGATGGGCACGCCCTCCTTTTTTTCCGCCGCGAGCAGATCTCGCCTCGGCTCTCGCGGGGCTGTCCCTTTCAAATTCGGCGTCAATGTGGTTGCCTCTTCGTTTGAATTCAGTGCGCCACGTTCTTCCTCTACCGAAGGGAGGATGCTGTCCCCTCCTTTGGCATATTTTCTCCGGAATGGCGGACCTTGTCGACACCAAGACCCGCGTCCTCCATCCCGTCCGCCCCCGACTGTGGTTTCTATAGGGTAGATTTCTTTTTTCCCTTTTCAACGGTCTTTCCTATCATCCCCAATTTTGCAGCCCGTCTCTCTTGTGGCGCGTCTTTTCCGGAGCAAACCAACCCCCCCTTTTCCACGTGTGCAGGTCCTGGGTTTCTCCCCCGAAAGAGGAATTTAGGTTTCCCTTTATGTTTGTGCTTCTTCCCTCCCCCTTCTCGTCCGATAGAGGAAGTGCCCCTTTTATTTCGGCCGGAACAGACGCTCCCAGTATAGCTCCCTATTCGAACATTTTCCTCTCCCCTCCCCACCTCTTTTTCTCCGACGCATGCCGAGCTTACTTCTCCTTTGTCTGCTGGCGCGATTCCCGCCGCGAGAGGGCGGATTCTATGCTTGCGCAGACAGGCGGATTCCCCTTCTCGGTTTCTGCGTCGCTTCTTGCTGAGCCAATTCTCGACAGAGATCCGGGCCCTCGCGTTGGAGCGTTACAGCTAGCGCCCTTTTTTTAGGTCTGTACATCCGCTTCTTCTGCGAAACCTCTTTTCCAAAGACGGATGCGCTTGAGACAGCCCTCAAGCGTTGTTGATCAGCCCGTTCTTTTCCTTTTTATGAGAGAAATGAAAATGCCATTTCTTCTCTTTCCCCTCCTTGTGTTGTTGTCTTTTTCTTCCCCAGCCGGAACAACCTGCAACGGGTCCTCTTCAAGGTTCGCAAATTTAGCTTTCGTTCCTCGCGGTTGAGGGCAAGATCTCATTCGGCGGATTTAAAGGGTTCCTTCCACGCCCGTCCGCTTTCATGACGCTCCCTGTCTTCAGAGGGCATTTTCCCTTCTGTGCTTATTCTTTCCGCTACGTTCGCAAACCCTTCGATGCGAAAGCATCCTTTTTTTCCTCGCGAGGAATGTGCGCCTCCTTTTGAGATTTCAAGGCGGCGATCGCCTTCTTCTCGTCGCGTCGTAGACGCTTTTCCCTGATTTTTGGTATTTTCGGTAGGCTTCGCAGCTTCGTCTGAAAGGGATCAGTCTTTCTTTTCCCCAAAGATTCTGCACGCGACATACTTTCCCTATACGGATTCACTTATCCGATGGACAACAGCGTCGACGACCCTGCCGAATCTTCTTTTTCTCCTAATTCTGTGACCACACGCGCCCCTTTGTGAGGACGGATCTAGCCTCGGAAGATCCGGCCCCCACACCAAAATCCACCTTTTTCAGATCGGGGCCTGCACGTTTTCTTATCTCTTCGCAAGCTTTATAATGGACACCCCCTCTCCTTTTCGTCCTCGAGAAAAAGGCAGAGTTCATTGCTCTCCATCCACCCAAGTGTTACTTGTGTGAAGTTGCAAGGTCCCTCCCCTTTTTTCCCCAAGAGGATTCCCCAAAGGCGGGATTGGATCTTCTGTGGCGCAAGGTTTGGCTACCAGACAACTTTCTCCACACATTGACTCGCTTTATTTTTTTTCCGCCACGCGAGCGCCTCTTCTTCCCTGCACTCGAGTCTCTTTCTCACCACCCGGTCGGTTCCTGCGACATCCCCCCCCCCCCGTCCAAATCGTCAAGAAGACGATTCCCCCCTTTTAATGGAATATGAGAAATTAACTTGCCATCTTCCCGACACGGTTGCAGAGGCTTGTGTTCCTTGGGCCTCTCCAGTGCAAGTTCTAACCGGCATGATGGAAGGATATCGTCCTTTTCTCTTTCTTTGAGGTTTTTGTAATACTGGGCGCCCCTCCCCGATAGAATCTTCTTTAGTTTTCCTCGGCTTTTGGATTATTCCTCTGCTGACTCGGCTGACTGCAGCCTTTCCCCTCGGCAAGGATGAATAAAATTTCGTGGGCTGATTTTTCTCGGAAACGCCCCCCGCCAGCGGTTGAGGTGGAAACCCCTTTTTCCCCCTCAGGAGTTCAGATCTACATCGTCGTCCCCTGAGAGCGGACGAGGTTTGGAGTCAGCCTCGGGTCGAAAAGCTGTGGAAGTCCTTTGCACCCCTTTTGTCGGAGATGTAGAGACTTCCTCCGTGATCGTATCTCTTCTTCCTGGTTTCGTGGTGGCGAGAGAAGACCGATGCGCCAGGCGTTGACAGATATTGACTTACCAAAAGCCAAGTCTTTCTTTCTGGAAAAGCGATCAGGTCGAGGATCCCTCCCTCCCCAGTAGGG
>Ga0179593_1490917_pt1 | contig 10642 bp, 11 predicted proteins | sample CZODoug2_1_08_16_FD_185931 | JGI IMG/M metagenome (GOLD analysis project Ga0179593, IMG submission 185931) | Vadose zone soil fungal communities from Angelo Coast Range Reserve, California, USA - CZODoug2_1_08_16fungal (PacBio error correction) | ecosystem: Environmental > Terrestrial > Soil >... | reverse complement strand
TCCCCTTCCGATTAGCGCAGGTTTCATTTCCTTTAGTTTCGTTTTTTTTTATTTTCTGAGATTGACCCTTCTATTGTTTTTGCCCGTAGAGTTTTCAAGCTTGAACTGTGAGTACCTTTCACGCCGCGAGTTTTTTCCCCCGATCGCAACCCCCCCGTGAACCAAGGTACCGTACCACCGGCCCATGTCTTTTTTTTTTTTTTAGAACATTCCCCTAACAGACTATTTCCACCCTTTTTGGTCGTTTTTCAACACGTTTCTGCCCTTATTGAATTAATTTATGCCTCTTTTCAAGCGGATTGAAGGGGGTTTTTGCCCTTGACCACTTGCCGCCCCCACGCCCCCTGCGGCGTTTTTGCTCTTGAGGACTCTTGAGTTTTCCCCATATAGGACTTGGTCGTTGACTGAGTTTGGTTTCTGCCACCATCCCCTAATCTGTAACTTTTCTTGCCGTTTCTCGGGTTTGGATACGTCATCGAGCTTTCACGCCGGGAACTCTTCCTCCCGGCACTTTTTTCCCCCAAAAAGGCCATTTTTCCCGGTCTTATTGCCCCGACCCCTTTCCGTCTTTTTGGACAATAAGGTTGTTTCCGGTTATTTTTTCCCCCGCTTTTTGTCGCAGGATCGAGGGTTCCAAGTCTTTTTTTATGTTGTGGCCCATGCCTTGGCACCCCTAAGTCTTCTTTTATTTTTTTTTATTTTTCCTTCTCTTCTGGCGGCGTTCCTCTGCCGTTACGCTTCCATTTTCTCTTTTTTTTGAACCTTAAGCGCCTCAAAGACAACTAGTTCAACAGCCCTGAGGCACGGGGGTTAACCAACCCTTTTCCCGGGTTGTTGGCCCAGTCCTCTAGTTGTCTTCTGCGCACCACCCATCGCGGGTGAAGGGAACTGGGTGTATTGTCGGGGATGATCCCTGTTTCCCCTGTACTCAAGATAGTTTTCCAAAACATGTTGTTTTCGGGCTGCGATCCGTGCTGTCTTAAGGTTATTGCTCGTAAGCTCTTCAAAACGTTTCCCTCTTTCTTTTTTTTCTGACCCCTTTTCCGCACCCGGCTCAGCAATTCGCGTCGCACCTTCTAACACCCGAAGACGCCCGTCGGGTAGCTGAGTTGTGTAGACGGTTTTCTTCCTTCTTGGCTATCCGAACCTCACTCCCTCTTCCTGTCGCTCCTTTTTTTTTTTTGTTTTTCCGTTCTCTCGCGTTGTTTTTTCACAAACGGTATGTGGCGGCCGCTTTTTTTTTATCGTTTGTGTTTTTTTGCCGAGGATACTCGTGTCTTTTTCCTTCCCGTGACGTTTCCTGCCTGCCCCTCTTGAGGTCCCCTTTCCTTTATGGCTCTCAACAGGCTGTCATTCGCCCCCTTTTTCGATCGTTAGCCAGGTCATCGACCAGCTCTGTCCTTTTCGCTCAACGGCGATTTCCGTTGCACGGCCCTTCCGGGCGTTTAGTTTTATTTCCACACTCTGTTTTTTTTTTTTGGGATATGGGGTCCAGTTTGAAATTAGCTGTCCTTTGATTCACGGAAAACAGTACTCTCTTTTTTCCCCCGGCCTCCCCCCCCTCCCTTTGCTCCGTCTTAGGTTTGGTTTTTGAGGGTCCCTTTTAATGTTGGACGCCTTTCACCTTCTTTTTTTTACTTTGTAGATAGACTTGCGCAGACCTCTTTGCGTGTTCCTCAGCAAATCTTTTTTCCAAGCTTCTTCCGCCAAGTTTTTGATACAATGGCCTTTCTTTCTCATTCCGCATTACTAAGCATTGACCATTCGTGAGGGAGCCTTTCCTTTTTTAGCTTGGTCGCCCGTGTGCTTGCCCCCACTGGCATTTTCGAGACAATCGAGCCAGACCTCTTTCGGCCTGATTTTGTTATGCCATGGTCTCCGGCTCCAGTTTAACGTTCTTCCTCGCCGTAGAATCCCCCAGAAAGTTTTCTTCCCGCTAGATTCGAAATCTCCGTCCTTTTAGGCTTGTAATGGTGAGGCCCCGTCCGACCTTTTTAGGGGCGTCTTCCCCCCTCTGTCTCTGCGTTCCCAAATTGGTTGCCTTGCCCATATGTTTTTGTTTTTTTTTTTCCCGTCAATTCTCCTCTGACAGGGGACGCCGAGTTGCCTCCTTTGCGTAGCTGGGCAATAGGGCCACGCACTGTACTTCTTTTCGTTTAGATTCTGGAAATTGCTTTGCATTTGTTGGAAGCGCGTTTTGTTTTCTGTGGGAGATGTGGTTATTTAGTTTTTGGGTTGCGACACGTTCCCCTACCTTTTTTTTTCGCTGAGAAGGGAGTTTTGTCTGCGAAGTTGTCTAGATTGAGCCCCACTCCGCGTGGCTTCGTTTTCTTTATTTTCTATTTTTTTCGGTCTTCTGTTTCAAAGGGATTCTTTTCCTTTCTCTTTTTAGAATGTTGCTCTCATGCTTTTTCCAGAGTTTTTTTTTTCCTCCTTTTTGGCACAGGTTTTTTCCAACTTCTTTTTGATCTGATCTCTAAGCCCTTCTCCATTTGGGGGGGAACTTTGGGTGTTCCTCTTTCCTTTGATGGACCCTGTTGACAGATCTCCAAATTGCTCTTGGCCCAGAGGACTTTATGCCTTTTTAATTTTCCCCTCTTTGACCCACATCCTGGCTTGTTCGCTCTTCCTCCTTCTATACCGTTTTTTTTTTTTGAGAGAGGCTAAGAGGAATGTGAGGTGACTGTTCCTTTTAGTTTTCTCATATTTGCCCCAGCAGAGGTGCTTTTTGGTTGTACCACCTTGTGTCCTTTTCTTAACAGCCTCACTTTTGCATTTCTCCCAAATTGTACTTGTTGCTTCTTCTCTTTCATTCGCGGAATTTGCCTTTTCACTCGAACTTCAGTCCCCCGATTCGCCACGACCGCCAATGGTTTGATGGCAGGTGTGACATGTGGGGTTGCTTTTTTAACTTCTACCCTTTATTGCCACCAATCCTACGTCCATTCCACCAATCTCACAACCCGCTCCGGTGGGTTCGACACGACCTCCCTCCGCACTGTCGCCATCCCTTAAACCACCCTCTCTCTTCAATCAACATAGCCCCTCCATGTGGTGTGCTCCTACAAAAACTTAGTTCGAGGTGCAGGTATTTCAGCTCACCACCCCACGATACCTTATTTAGGGCAATGTCCACCAGGTTACACGTTCGTGTACTTTTGTTCGAACCTTGAAAACCGCCGCCGGCTTTCCTCCAAACCTTTCCTTTTTTGGGCGCGCGTCGCTCTCTTTGGCTTCTTTTTGCACCAAATCTCCCTGTGCTCTTTTTCTCCTCTTTTTTTTCAGAGGACAGCGTTTTTTATTTCTTACGATTTTTCCCCCTGCCAGCGCATTTTATCCATATCACCCCCAGACACGTTCCCCTGTTGGCATTGCTGCGACTATTCCGCGCCTACGAGAGTCCATATTTTTCTTCTTGCGCGATCCTTGGTGAACCCCTAACCCCTCTTTTTCTCCGAGTTCTCGATCTCTGGTAAGACTCCCCGACCAGTTGCCCAGTCTCTCCTACTAGTCTTCTCACTGAGGACCTTCTCGTCTTTTAGAAGGTCTTTTTTATTCGTCACTTATAAACAGACTCTGATTCCTCAGCCATTCTCCCCCTTTTCTTTTGTTCCCCCTTTGTTTCGTCCCCGAACTTTCTTTCGCTCTGGCGCTGTTAGGCTGATGCTTCCTTTGGAAAGGGCCACCCCCTGGTGTGTTACCAAAGCCATTCCCTTGAGCACCCGTCGAACCCCGGGTCCTTTGGACTCCCGTGCATCGCATGTAAATTTGGACCTTCCCCCCCCCTTAGTAACACCCCCTTGTTCGACAGAGATTTGCTTCCCTGGGTCTCTTTTCACCCTTGTTTGGGGTTAAGTCTCATTTCACCCTGAGGAAAGCAGAGGGTAAATCGTCCCCACAGGTTCCTACGTCCGCCCTCTACCAGGCGCTGTTTTTCAAGTCCCTGAGTTCTTTTTCTCTTTCCCACTCTTATGCGTTTTCGGACTTTTTTAGGCCCTCCCCTTCCCTAGTGCGATCGCCACCCCACACAGTCATGGAAATTTCATTTCCTTTTTTTCTTTACCGTGTGCGGCTGAACTGAGCTTATTTGTCTTACCTACATCGTGGCTTTGTAGATGCATTTCCTCTGTTGTATGTTTATCCCGTTGACTCACCTCAATTTCCGTTCTCTCGGAGCACTTCCCCTTTTTGACGTTCATCTCGGCGGCACCAACCCCACGGTACTTGGAGGGGAATTTCCTACTGTCCAAACGAGTGTGCACCCCAAAAGTCTCCTTTTCCCCCAACACTGGCTACCCTAAAATTGTCTTTCGTTTTTTTTTTCGGTCTCCTTCCCATGTCCTCCGCGGATTCTGCAGATAGGCTGGTCCTTCTCCCCTTTTACTTCCATTTGTCAGTCTTTCTTGGAAATGGCACTGCCTTTGATGACATGTCGCGAAACTACTTCCACGTTGACCGCTATCCCCCCTTCCCGATCCAAAGGGCCTCTCTTTTCTCAATGCTTTTTTAAGTATCCTTTTCCGTTTACAAGTCATTGGTTAGTTTGAGACGCTGCGAGGTGTCTGATAGATTCCTTCTTCTACCTTTCCCTGGCTTTCCCTATGGGGGTGGGTGTACTTTCTCTCCCTTCTCGCTGCCGGCGGCCTTGTCGATATGGGCCCTCAGTCTTTTTCGACGACCGCTCTCTCTCTTGACACGATGGCAGAAGATGGCCTTTTTTGGAAAAGATATTGCTTCCCATTTCCACGGTCCTTCGACAATTCCCTTCAATCCCCGACCCTTATCCAACCCCCTCCCCGGAGTTACCCCTGTTTTTTCTTCTCTCTTTTTCATACTATTCATTGGTAAACCGCAGGTTTTTGGCCTTCTTTTCCCCGTCGTTTGCCCCTTTCCTTCTTCCCCCAGGCCTCCCCCTCTCATTTCCTAAAGACTTACTTTTTCTTGGGGATGTTTCTTTTTTCCCACCAAAACCGCAGTCCCGTCCGCGCCTCCGGTAACCTCTTTGAACTCTTTCGGAACCGCACCCTGAAGGGGCTTTTTCTTGGTCGTTGGGGCCTCCGGACGCACACCTTAATTCCCGGCTTACTCGCTAAGCCACCTTACATTCAGCTTGACACAACGGGTTAGACTTTTTTTCTCTCGTAAGGTTCTGCTGCGCGGGCTACATTTAGTGTTTCAGTCTTCTCTCCCTACGGGATTGCGTTCCAAACTTCTATAGTCTTCCCCCTTCCCTGAAAACTCCCTTTCCTGAATTCACCATAAAGGTTCTCTTTCTCTCCCCAAAGACCCGCAAGTAAACCTTTTTCCGATCTTTATCTTTCTACCCCTTTTTTTCAATCATCCCACTCTTTTTTTTTGTTGATATTCCCCGCGGCAAAATTTTTTTCCTGTCATTGAGGCTCTTCCCTCTTTTGATCCCGTATGTGACAAAATTCTTCTTCTGGGGGTTTTCGGCTGATGGAGAGCTTGAATTGAGGCACTGGGGTTGTGCTCCAACTTTGAGCGATTTGGGTTACGATCTCCCAACAGAACCGGTAATTTTGTTGGTTCCGGTTCGCTTTAGTATTCCCGACCATCCACAAGTTTACAATAATAACATGGGATTTTTTCTGTGGAGGAAGGGTCTTGCCTTATACAGGCTTTTCTTTAATGGGGCGTTTCCAAGTTTTTTGGTGACGTAGCGCCTTGCTGACAATTTTTATGAAGCATACGCCAGATTGGACCGAGTCTTTTTTTTAGCGGAAGCTTTTAACCCAGCGTAGAGGGCCCAGTCTGGTAACCCACCTACTTGTTTTCGCTTTCTTTTTTTTCGTGTTACGCTCCCATCCCGTACCTTTTTTCATTTCTTGCCCGGCGAGGGGGCTTTTCGGCCCGGTCTCATGATTCACCGCCTGAAAATCCCTTTTGCCCTGTTCTTGTTTTTCCCCCCCCGGGAATGCTAAATATATTTCCACACGGCGCCCACAATTCTAGCCTGCGTTGTAATAATGTTTTAGGGGATTGATCAAGATCTCTGTAGGAACGGCTTCGTGAGTGGTCTGGTACGCACCTTGTTGTCGTTTCGCACCGTAATTGAGTTTCTCAATCTGGGCTTCTGTGGATCGGGTTCTACAAGTACGTCCATTTTAGTTCAGATTTGGCCTCTTTTACGGAATCCCAAACACTAGTGCTGCTGCCCATCTCAGAAAACACTCTTTTGTAATCCTTGAGTTTTGCGCGACCTCCTCCCCGTTTCAATCATCGATCTTTCTTTTCCTCTCCCAGCTCGTTTTCCTTTCCTAAGCACACTGTCCGCGTGCACCGGTTCACCTATAATTCCCCCGCCCCGCGGTACCCTTTTTGCACAAGCCAGGCTACACGGATGTGGATTTTTTGGCTTTACATATTGGCCCCATACACTTTTAAATTTTTTAAGGGACCTTTATGCTCCTTCTACGCTTTTTGTCTTTCCTCCCTCCAGTACACCAGGAATTGGTTTTTTTCTTCGGGAGGTTTTTTAGCATGGAGGTCCCCAATTTTTTTTTTTTGTCTTCGAGCTTCTCTCCCCCCCCCTGCCCCAGAACGTTCCGAGCCGTATGTTGGTTCAGAAGCGTTCTTTGCCTGGTTTTTTTTGTTACCGGGATGTTTGTGCCAACGACGTTAGTCTTTTTTTTGGTTCCCGTGCCCTCTTTTTGATTGGAAGTATCGGGAACCCTGCGGTGCAGTTTTCCGGTCTGCTCAATTTTAGGTACCTTTCCCCTAAACTTCTTCCCCTTTCTGCACCTCAAACCCGTAAATGAATGCCTTTTTTCCCTTCTTTCCATCGCTTCTCTGGGGCAAATTTGAAGATGCCCCCGTTTTTCCAGTAGGCCTACGGCTTTCCCCTAACGTCCCCCCCTTGACTTCTTAAAAAAGCGTTGGGCTTTGGTTAGTCTTTGCAACATAGGGACCTTGCCTTGTTTTTTTTTTTACGATTTTCACCAGCACCTTCGGTCAATTTCGCCGTGTTGATACTAATTTATTTCCCCGAGTTTCGTTTGTCGGTGATCGCTGCTTTGTCAGGAAGTTTCCCACTTCGTTTTGCTTTCTCGGTTGCGTCTCCCTAAGTTTTTTTCCAAACCGACTTTGAACAGGTTTTTATATTCGTTCGCAAAGCCTTTATAGCCTTTTTACTTCAACCCACATGGGTGCTTGACCATCCCGATCGGCATTCAGGGATTAGTTCCATTTTTTCCGTCTTGCGACCTTTTGACATGTCTTTTTTTAAGTTTTTTCACGGCCTGTCCCCACCTTGCCCTCGAGCATTCATTTTAGTCGTTTATTTTCCTTGGGCTCCATGCTTCTACCCCAGCTTCTTTTCAATTCGTTTTTTTCTCGGCCGAGTCCCTCCTGAATGTGCCCCCGTTTTCTTTTCTTACCTCAGAGTCTGAACTGGTGGGACAGCTTAGTTTCTTTCCCTGTTGCTTGGTCTTTTTCTTCTCAAGCGCTTTCTCCCCTGAGGTTTAAATTGGCGTCTCCCCAGATGTTGGTGCGGTCTCCCCCGTGCCCTTTTTCTACCCTTTCCTCGCCTCGTATTTGACCTGTAGTTTCCTAGGGAGGTTTTGAATATTTCTTGCAGCACATTCTCCCACTTTGTTCTTTTCCCTGCTTAATGCTGCGCTTTCCACCGAACACTTTCTCGAAGGTTGGTTACCCCCCGTCTTGGGGCGCTCATCTCCCAGGTGCCGTGCGAGCTCCCCCGACGACTTTGTCCTGACCCTGATTCCCTCAGCTATCTCCCCCTTCCATTTTGTGATTTTTTTCTTCTTTTTTTCCCCCACTGCGGGGCGACATTGGCTTTTTCTTTCCTTTTGACTTTTGGTTTTCTACCATTCTTCCAGTTTGAATTCCTTATAGTATCCTTTTTGTTCTTCTCATTTTTGATATCTGCGGCCCACCTAGTTTTCGCTTTATTTTTGGACCCAAACCCTTTTCCACCTTTAGTGTTGATATTTGCTTCTCCTGGCGTATATACCCCCCCCCCTTCCCTACAAGTTCTTCATGTTGATCTGTCGTGTCTTCCCAGATTTCCCAGAGGGCCTTCTTGACCCTACCTTCCTTTTCCCTCGTGTATCTTCCATCTTTTTCTGACTCCTCCGTTTGTGTTGTTTTGTTTGTCTTCTTCGGAATGGCCCGGTTCCCGTGTCTCCCTTTGCTTTTCAGGGGGTCCAACGTCTGATTCTTCACCAAAGCCTCATTTTTCCCCTTTCAAGTTTCCTTTTTCCCTTTTTTTTGTCAGCTCACGCTTTTCAGGAGCACTTCTCTGTTTCCCACGGTGGCCAACCAAGGTTTTTCCCACGTTTTTTCCACGCGGGTCCTAAACTCTTTTTTTTTTCTGCGAGCCAATTTTTTTTCTCCAAAAGAGGTCCGTATGTATTCTTTCTTGCAGCGAGTGGCTACCCGTCTTACCCTGTCCCCTGTCTTTTTTTTTTCTCAACCGTTTTTGAGCCGTTCGGCGGCACATTTTTTCCATGTGTCAGCTTTTTGGTGCCGTTTTTCCCTCTGATTATGACCATCTGTGTACGCCTAGAGTCCGATCGTGTGGCCCCAACTTTTTCTGCGTTTCGGTTCCCATACCACTGAACGCATGTGCGCAATTCTCCTTCCCTTCTGTTCTGCTTCACGGAGTTATGTCCCTATCTTGTCGTTCCCTGCCTCTGGGGCAAACCCGCACCCTTGTTCGGCGAGAATTTCCTCCCTTCTTTGGTCCCTACATGTACCGCCATGAAGAATCCCTTCACCGTGATCTTTTAAACTCCTCGATTACGAGGTAATGTCGGCGGTGCGATTTTTCAGGACCTTTTGTCTTTTTTCCTACTCCCCTTACTGACGTGCTGAATCGGCAATTGCGCAATGCTTTTCCCTAAACCCGCTCGTGTCGTACCCTTTTGGCGTTTCAGTGGGTCCCCTGTGTAACGGGGCTTTAACCCCCCCCCTGGCCCAATTGCCAAGGCCGGCCTGACATTCGTTCAAGCCCTTGGCGAATTTTTTTTCCCTTCCCGAGTCTCCGTCCCATTGTGAATTCACATGGCGGTGAACTCACCGGTTGCGCCGTTGAATATTTGCAGCCGTTCCCCCCCCGGCTTTTTAGTTCCCTGGCTGAACCCTTATCTTCAATCTGTCAGACCGTTAAAGGCGCCACAACTCCTTAATTTCTTTCTTTCCCGTGTCCCCTTTCCGGCGCGTGTTTTTACCCACAGAAGTTTCTGATACCCTTGTGAAAACTTTCGGCCCCTAGATCGCGGGTACTTTTTTTTCTAGTGCAGGCATTTCCCTATGTGGGCCTATCTGTCCCCACCCACCACCCGCTTTATCCCGCCACCGGCCGTTATTTTTTTCCTCCTTTCCTCCCCGAATGTCTTTCTTCGTTTACACCTTCTCCTTGTTTTTGTTTTTTATACTCTCTGCAGTTCGATGACATTTTTTTTCTTCGGTCCTAACGCATTTTTGATCTTCGAATTCTTAAATAGACCCCTCCTTCTAGTCTTCGGGAATCGACTTTTTATTTTTTTAATTACTGGAGTTGGTCCCCCCCCACACCCCCGACAGATTGTGTTCCCCCCCACCGCTCCCCGGCAAACCACCCCCCCCCACCCTCGCTCGTGGGCAACAGATTCAGGGACCAAACTGGACGGCTTCCTTTTTCCCTTCCACTTCAGGTTTTCATAGGACTCTTCTTATCCGTTCCCCTGGAAGACCCCAGGGGGGGTGTGCCTACCAAGCGCGTCTAACAGTTTTCTTTTTCCATTTTCCCTTCTACCGCCGGATGCGTGGAAATTCCCGTTCTGTATGTCACAGGCGGAGACATCTTTATGACCCGTCAGGTGTCTTAACTCCTTTCCTCTCCCGCCCCCCCATGCCCGCTCTCTGCTTTTTAGCGGTAATTTTCCTTCCTGATATATCTGGTTATGCTTCTCGGGACGTCTCGCTTTACTATATTCTCTCACAGGCTCTTCCCGTGAGGGCTTTTTCCGCGTCCCCTTGCTTTACCTTCTTGTTTACTCGCAGGGAACGTACGTATACCGACCCATCAGTATCATCGGAGCCTTCCCTTCTCTGAATGACTTCCCCCCTACAGGCTTCTTCGTGAGTTCTTTAGAAAATTTTTTTCCCTCAAGTACCCTTCTTCCCAAGGCCCGTACAGTTTTCGCTTGCCGGTTTTACTTTTCTATACCCATGTTTGGCCTGTTGGAACCGTACTTTTGAGAAGATTTTCGGTTCTTTCCGTAGTTTTTTTGTTTTTTGCCCGGCCCGAGGGCCGTGCCTACCCTTCTGCGTTTTTCTTTTTCCGTTCAAAAACCACCCTTTGAGTATTGGGTAAATCTTTTTAAACAGTCTTTCGCTCCGTTTAGTTTCTTTTTCTTTTTCACCCTTTTGGCGTTTCAAAAGGCCTGCGGATCCTATAACGCACCATGACCGCCTGTCTTGCCGCCCCCGACACCAAGGGCTTTATATCATTTTTTTTTGTTTTTTCAATTAGTCCTTTTTTTTCTTGTTGTGTGGCGATCGTTACACCCCTCACCCCCTCATGGTCCTGCCGTGTAGCCCCAGTCATCGCTTCTGTAACCGAGGCACTCCTCTATTTTTCCCGTGAATCCCAACCTATCAGCCAGCCCCGCCCTTG
>Ga0179593_1467693_pt1 | contig 10642 bp, 6 predicted proteins | sample CZODoug2_1_08_16_FD_185931 | JGI IMG/M metagenome (GOLD analysis project Ga0179593, IMG submission 185931) | Vadose zone soil fungal communities from Angelo Coast Range Reserve, California, USA - CZODoug2_1_08_16fungal (PacBio error correction) | ecosystem: Environmental > Terrestrial > Soil >... | reverse complement strand
AAACGCTGATCTTTCTGTTTTTCTTTTGACCGCTCCGGCATGCAGTGTTAACACCATTTCCGTTCTCACTTCACCCTCCGAATCTGAGGATTACCACACGAATGCCTTTTGATTACCCAGCCCAAATCACCCCTCGTCTCGGTATAACCGGCATTAAAGCCCATCTTTTCGAGGTATCTAGTCACGGTTTTGACGATCCGGAAAGACCCGGAGATCAGAAAACTTTAGCGATCTACACCTACGAGAGCGCCTGATACCACAGGTAACGTTTTCCCTAGATGAGAGCCATATATCAGCCCCTCAAAGTTTTCCCCTTTTTGTTGCTGAGGATGAATCGTCTACTTTTTTCGTCCCCCCCTTCTTGGAGGGGAGTTGTAGTTTAGGTAGTTTTTTTTCTCCCTTTCCCTACCGTGCTAATCCAATGTCAGCTCCGCTCCCGTATGTCTGGAAGCATTTTTTGAAATCTTCCAACTGATGCTTGTTTCCGATCCTTCCAGGGACTTCCCCCCTTAAATATTTTCCTGTCTACTCACGCGTGGCGGGAAACCCTTTGGTCTACCGGCGTCTGCCGCGTTTTGCTCACCGTGCTCGACTTTGGGCCTTCTGTTGTCCCCCCTTTAACCCCCCCGACCGGGTCCGGTCCTCTAACTCTCATATTTTTGGCCCCCAGCCTTCTGTATTCCGTATAGGTTTTTCCCCGCCAATCCGTCACAATTATCACTCGCGCCAGCCGGATCTGTTTCCGCCTTTCCTGCCTGTGTTTGAAATTTGTTTTTTCCTGTGCCAGTATGCCTGGGGACGCCCGTCCTCGGGCCACCCTGTGGTTCCGCGTTCTGGCTCTGGGAGTGATCCTTGTTCATAGCTTTCGCCCTATAGTGGCAACCGGTCCCTGTATGTCTAAACCGATGCGAAATAGAGACCTTGCCGCCTATTGTCCGTCATGTTTTTTTCCATGCATTTAGAATCTTCTTCACGGATCGAACTTTTGTCGGTGACTGAGGTGGCGCCCTCTTACCTCGGCACCCTGCACTTTGTTTTTATCTTCGACCCTTGTTTGTTCCGGCCGTTTACTTCCTTGACCCCAGGACGGTTGAGATGGTCACGTCGGGCCCGCGGTGCGAGCGACGATTTCCCGAGGACTCTCGTCTCCAGCCTTGATGAAGGAGTGGTGTTCTGGTAACCCTTCCCGCTCGACCTAATGACGTCCCTGGACCCCATCCTCTAGTCTGCCGTGGCTCCCTGAACCATGATCTTTGACAAGTTTTTGCGCTCCTCGCCTTAGCACCCGCGGCAGCCCAGCTGGTTCTACTGCAGTTCTATCCTCGAGGAGAGCCCCAGGTCTTGTCATTTGCACCCTCTTTTCTGACAGAGGAGTCCTTTCTGGGAGGGCGCAGCAGCCCTTAGGCGAGTCCAGCCTTTGACCCTGGCGACGCCTCCGGGTCGTTCCTCGGGTAAAGCCCCTCCCTGCTCGCCTAGAGGCAGTGAAGGCTCCCTCCAGTGAGACCCCTTTTTTCCTAACCGGCTACTTTTTCTGGCCGTTTTTGGTTGAACGGCGAACCTGCAAGGAAGAAGTCAACTTGCGGCGTTGCCAGAACCCCCTGTCATCGAGTCGGAACTTTGGGTTCCTTTTTCGCCTTATTTTTTTCCCGACAAGATTATCTTTCATTTTTCTTCTGCTCGCTTGCAGCTTTGAGTCGTTCGTTGCGCCTCTTTCCCCCCGGCCCAAAACTTTTTACATCCTCTCCCAGAGAGTAGGAAACTTTAAACGCACCAGGCACCGCCTCACTCTATCCCCCCCCCCCCCCTCCCCAGACATGGCCGTCACCCCTAGACGATATCTATCAGGTCTACAGTCTGGTAAACTTCACCCCTGCCTGCAGATTAGTCTTCTTCTCGATCCGACTCTTCGGGAGTTAGTTCCGCCGGGCTGCGGAAGGGGTCTCCCTGGATGTCGCACATTTTCGTTTTCTCTGCTGTTTTCCGACATGGACTTGTCCAAATACGAGTGAGTTCTCCAGAACATGTATCGAGCTCTGCCTTTGGTAGGGACGAAGGGACTCCGCCGAAAGCTACGGGCGCGGTTCCTTCCTTCCCGGAAACCACCCCTTCGGTTCAAGCGTCGTAATCAGGATTCCTTCTTGGCTTTTTTGATTTGCGTTTTTTTCTCACACGTTCTAATCAGCGACGTCCCCAAGGGCAAAGACTTCAGCACTCGTCTCTTATCCCCGTGTATGCGTCTTTCTCCTCTGAATTTTTGCTGACTCCCAACTAATGTCCGTCGCCCTTTAGTATCAGGAGGAACACGCCAAACAGCTCCGCGAGGTGCCCCTAAGCCCCTTCAGCCCAACATTCCCAAATCCTTAGACATGTTGATTCGAACTTTTCCGTCCACTTTTTCCCGCATTATTGAGATCCTTTACGGGTACCCTTCTGCGATTTCTTCCTCCCAATAGTGCGAACCGCCTCAGTTGTACTTCCAGGTCGATTTTCCTTCGGGCTTACACTTTGTGACTCCGATGTATTAGTTCTTTTGTTGTTTCGAGAGATCCTCTTTCTGGGACATTGCTAGTTACGACTTCAGCTGAACCTTTTCGCGTAAAACCTTGCGCTGCGCATCTGTTTCCCTTTCCCCATCCGATCGGCCGTATATGTTTTGTTAGTGCAAACTTACGGAAAGTTTTTTTTTGAGCCTATGGCGCTCACACTCTTGACTTGTCCGCTTTAACGTTTTGCACCTCCGAGCGTTTTCGCGCTTTTCCTATTGACAGTGACTTCCGTTTGGCCTGCTAGGGCAAGCCAGCGTCTTCAGGTATTTTCCAGAAGCCTCAGTTTGCCCCCAGGAGACAAGATCTATTTTGCTTGGCATTCTTCTTTAGGTTTTGTTCCGTACCCTTTCTTCGAGTTAAGAGTTCATGCTTCTCGACGGCCCGTGACTCCGTCCAACCAGACCTACCCCCTCCTGACGTGAACGTCGGACCTTGAACTTCCCCTCCTCTTGGCCCGTGGTGGATGAGCCGAGTCACTATCGCAGCTCGTCCGCTTCTGTTTTATGCTCAGAGGAGCCACAACCCTTCCTAAACGCCACGGTCCATTTTTGCTCAGCACCCCCCAAAGTAAATACGATTTTGCCCAGGAGGTTTCGAACCCCCTTTTCCCTCCGAACACTAATCCCACTCCGCGCAGCTTCGGCAGGTTGCTTGGTTTTTTTCCCCGCTTCATCCTTTTGATGTATGGCCCAGAGCCCCTTTCTTCGAGTTGTCTGGTCTTTCGACGATGACCTGCGACAAGGCCTAGTGTAGCCCCGCTGCGTACTGAACTTTTTTCTTACACTGAGCAGGTAAAGCCGTCCCAGCTGCCGTCCCTCTTCGAGACCATTGGCCCCTTTGCTTCTTCCGCTCTCAATTTTCCTTCTGATGTGGTTGACCCCGGTCTCCTTTCCGCCCCAGCGAATAGTGATCGTTTTTAAGCCGTCTTCAAGTTGAGGCGACTTCAGTTTTTGCGTCGGATCCCGATACTGGCCACCCTTTTCCCTCCCGTTATACTAGAAGCTAACGGAGGGTTTACTCATGCGGAGTCGACATGTACGCACGCTCTGGTTTTGCCTCGCCCGGGCTTTCCCTCAGCTATTCGACCCGGTCAATGCAGTCGCGAATAAAGCCTAGATTTGAGGCTGCGCCCCTCCTTCTGCGTAGCGAGTCCGTTTGCTTCCCCCCGAGATCCCGCAGCGTTCTGGTGCCTTGTGATCAATAGCCGCCCCACGAGATCACTACCCCCCTTCGCAACAGTGGGCTGCGCTTTTCGCCTTTTTTCGGTTTCCTCGCACCAAACTCTCCGAATGGTACGGCTATCACGAGGGCTAGCTGTCTTTTTAACATTTTTTTTGGATTCCCGATGTTCGAGCTCTCGTTCCCCGATCCAGCACCCTCGTCTCGAGAGGCGTGCAGTCAAAATAGTCCTTTCTCCCCTGAAAGGCTTGACGGCGAGAGAACCCATTCTTTCATGGCCGTCGGATCCAGGAGGTAGTTTTGCCATGAGCCAGGACGGGCCGGCGCAGATCCGCCTGTTCTGAATTCTCCCCCCCCCCTTTCACCTTTAGTTAGAGGGTCTCTCGCCAACCTCCGGCCCCTACTTTTTCCGCCTCTGGTGCGAATCCTTAACGTGTTGCACCGATCATTTCGGATCACTCTTACCTTTCCGCGACTTTCCTGCTGAGAGTGAGCCTCTGGTAGACTTCCTTTACCTGAAGTGACGTGCTTACCGATGACCCTTCGATACCATGAGCTTCCAGCCCCCCGCGCCGCCACCCGCCGGTGGATCAGTTAAGACGGTACACAGCCGTCACGCGGGCATTCCTCTCTGGGCTTCCCTTCCTTAAGTCCTTCTTCCAACAGCAAGGCAGATCCGTCTACAAACGGCCCCGGATGATGGACTTAGCGGGCTCTCCCCCGGTCTTCCTTGTTCTTCCTACCCGGAAGAGAAGTACCGTTGAGTCTCCGTACGTCCTCCTCATCGAAGTTACCGTCACCCGGTTTTGTGATCTTCTCTGCCCCAGGCCCCCACGTGTCTAACTCCTGGTCATTTTGAGATTCGCCAGACCCGTCTTTGCCCGGTTGACCACCAGTCGCCACTCATTCTACTCCAGTCAAGGATCAGAGTGGGCCGTTCCATTTGCTCTTCCCCCTCGCCAGGATTTACTCTTGTTAAACGTTAATCCTCCACTCTTCAAATTCCGGCGAAGTTCGTCTGCTCCTTTTTCGGCTTCACCTCCCCCCTCAGGATACCACCCCCTCCCACAATTACTTCCCATTTCGGACCCCCTGCGCTCCTCGCACAGTGCGTGCTTTTCTTTCTCAGTTCCCCCCCCCCCCTTCCTAAATCTGCGTTAAATCTTGACTTCCGGTCTTCGTCTTCGTTTGGTTTTCGAGGCAGCGACTTTTTTCTTACGAGCATATAGCGCGGTTATCCCTTTTACGTCCCCGATCGTCTCCCTCGGTGACCTCGATCTTCCGAATTTCTTACCCCCTTTTTCCCCCTTCGATGTTCTTTGTATTTTTTTCCAATAACGATTCCCTGTCGGGTCTCGACCTTAAATGCCTTCTCTAGGTATTTCACTTGTCAGATCCTTTTACTCACCACCTGCATATCGGTCTTCTTCTTGCCTGTACCGCTTTGAATCCTTAAGTGTTTTTTTGTGAGAGAGATTAGGGATCCCTGTGTTATGAAATCCTCCGACGCAGGAGTCCTTTTCCGTTCCCTCCCCCTTTCTTCCGTTATTAACTAGATGATCCTTGCATTTAATTCCTCTCCTCTGTAGAGGTTTCCCCAGCCAAAACTTCCCCCAGCACCCTCGATGTAAATACCCCCATGACCCCCCTTCCTTAGGAAGAGTCCCTCTGGGCTGACGTCCCTCCCTGCCACGCTCTTCTCTTTAGGTCGTAAACATCTATCCCACTAAAGTCGCTGCCTGATACCTCCCTTTCCGATTACGTACCCTCCTACGACACAGGTCCCTCCCATCAAAGGTGTGCTTGACACTTTTTTGAGTCGCATGGTCGCCCCTCCTTGGCGGGGAGTTAGTCCCTCTTCTCCTTATGGACTCCCTAGGACTAAATTTTTCTCCCCTCCCCTTTCAGGTAGCTCAGAGACTCGGTTGCCACCCATTTCCCACTACTGGCAGGCGTTTTCTTTTGGCCCCTACTTACCTCCTGACTCTTTTCCCTTCCTTGGCGGTTTTTTTACAGGGGAGTGCATTGGCGCCGTCGCGGCGTTGGCTCCGATTTTTCTGCCACCCGTTCGACCATTTCTTTGTCTGTGGCAGTCCCCCTGTATTGTCCAGAGTTTTTGGTACCCTCTACCATCTCTGAGGGCGTGACTTCCCCCCCCCGTAGTTGAGTCCATTTCTTTCTGTGATTTCTGACTCGAAAGTTTACCCAATGTATCAGTGCTATCTTCATCCGGTATCCCCTTTTCGAATCCGTATCGGCCTTGTCTTGCTTGGTCCTTCAGTTCTTAAGGGTCCTATCGAGAATATCTTTCTTTGGGACCGCGCTCCCAGATCTGATGAGCTCAGGTCTGGCGCTGTGCGGTCTTTTTTGTCTTCTCAAGTGCATCCCTTCCTCCCCCCCTCTTCTTCCAACCGGTCTTCTTTTCCCTTTCACCTTCAGTGAGACCTTAGAGAAGTCATTTTTTTTTACACTTTCTCGAGAGCATTCGTGATGTGCACCCCCGTGCTTCTTGTTGAGCCCGCTTACTGCGGCATTCCTTAGTGCGTTCTTCCTCGGGCAGAGACTCAAGTGGAGAATATTCTAACGGTTTTTTTCGATGATCGTCCTGCCCGTCCCTTCTTTCATCAATTCCACCCTCATTGCACATAGAGGACTATGGCATTTCACCCTTCTCCGAGGGCCGCCATTCGAACGAGAGTGGAATTTTCTTTGCTGCCCCCTGCTGGCTTTGTTTGTGGTGCGGTCGAGATAGGCTTTAGAACTTTTCCTCCCTACTACTACAAGCCGGGATAAGATAGTTTCGCGCCCTTCTCCTTTTTTCGGCGTCTAAGGGTGGGTTCCTTCTCTCCTCTCCAAGACCGCAGCCCGGTTTCTACTTTGCTAGTGAGAGTTTGCCACCAAGTTCTTGGAATACCCTTTCACCAGATCTTCGTATCTAAGACCTCACCCGGTCGACTTTCTTTCACCATGAGAGATTTTAAGCGAATGCCTGCCGCCCCCTCCGCTCCTCTTTTTCGGCCTCTTGCAGTCTCCCCCTGCCTGCGTCGTCAGAGGTGAATCCTCCGCATTTTGAGGACCCCCGTGATCTCCTAACGGCTCGTTCTGCACGTTCCTTGCTTTTTGTGCCCCCCCCTTCGCCCACCTCCAGTGCTTCCCCCCTCCTTCCCCTCGTCCCTTCGAGGTTAGTGCCAGCCAACAAAGTTTCATCGAGTCGGTGTCGGGAATGAACGGTTTTCCTTCACCGGTCTATACAAATTTGGCCTTCGGCCTTTCCCCCCCCCTCTTTGGACCAGTGTTGGTCTTGATATTGCGGCGATTTGTTCCATGGCCCCCCCACTTTCCGCGAACCGACCCTCGCTTCCTTCCCCTTCTCCCCCCTTCAGTTTTTTTTAGCATCCTCGACCCTCATTGCCTTTTCGTGGCAGGTCTTTTAAGAGCATATCTCTACTACCTTCCCAGCGTTTTAAAGCCGCCGCTGCGAGAGCTTTCTACACGGACCAGACGAGGAGTAGTCCGCGCTGGGAGAGAGGATGGGCCCCAGTTGGAGCCATTGTTGAAACCTTTTTCCATTCCTGCTTTTTTGACTTTTCCCTTCCTTTTTCATGATTCCTAAAGAGATTTAGCGCTCGCTACTAGTGTCGGTCAAGGCCTGTCCTTTCCTCCCACCTCCAACTAGGATACATGCTCTTTTCACCCTGCTGGTTGAATGGTTTTTTAACCCAAGGAGTAACCGAGTCGAGTAATCTTACCCCTTAGGCGACCCTTTCAGCGATCTGAGACCCGTGATCTCTTCCCCCTAGTCCAAATGCAACAATGGCCTTTGCGGTCCTCCGCTGTCTTCCCTTTCTTTGCTCTATCCCGAAGCTCTTCTGGCTTCCCAGGGATCCTCGAGTACAGTCTCTCACGTCTGTCCGTTCTCCTTGGCCCCCTCAAGTTGACGTCTTTTCCTCCTTGGAGTTTTTCCCTTGCTCTCTCCGCGATGCGTCCTTCGGAAATGTCCGTCCGTTGCTGCCCCTCCCTCTTACTCGATCTCCTTCCGCTGCCTTCCTTCAACTAGTTCGTTACAAAGTTTGCAGGCAATGTCCGCCCAGTTCGTCTGATTTCTCTACAGTGTAAGTGTCACAGTTTGAGTTGTACTTCTTTTTTTTCTAAAAGTTTTGTTTTGGGCTCTCTATGGCGACCAGCAGCCGGTCGACGACCCGTCCCCTCCTCCCCGCTCTTTTTTTTCCCAAACCCCCCGAGAGCAATGGACGGGCCGCAACGCACGAGCTGCCCCCCGGTCTCGCCTCTTTTTTGTTTTCAACTGGATTATTTTATCAGCATCAATGCGGAGAACCTCTTACTTCCCTCCCCTTTTTTCAACTCCTTCTGCACCTAGCGCTTCTTTTCTTATCCCTCCTGCGATTTCATTCCGTGTACGGGCCAGTTTGTTAAAGGGCAGCCCCCATCCGCTTCCGTTCTAGAGAAGAAGTTATAACCTAGATCCTTTCGCCGATGAAGTGTTTGAAATTGGTCATAGGAGTTCCCGCGATACCTGTCGATCTCTTCATGGACTTAAACCACTGATTTTATCTACTCTTTGCCTCCTTTCTCCTACCATGAACACCCTGAATAGATTCAGTGACAAGAGGAACTTTCATGCCGATCTTTCTGCGGTTGTTTCGTCCATTCGGCCCCCAAAAGTCCCATCGTCTTCTCTTCTCTTTTATTGTCGTGGCCCCCCCTTCCCTTCTCACGTTCCCCTAATCAATAGTTTGAATTCAGCAGGCTACCCCCCCTCCCTCTTAGAAAAGGATTCCTACGAACTCCCGTCGTCCTTCTTCCGTCCTGCGCAGCGTCCCTTTTCCTTTTTCAACCGGTTTTTCTGTAGTAGTACGCCCCCCCTCGCAATGTCGGTGAGGTCCCCGGTTGTTTTTTCTTCCGTATGTTCGTTTTTTCACCTGTGCCTTTCTTTTTCGTCCGCGAGGGGTGAAACTCGCGTCTTCTACCAAGGCAAGTGTGGCTCCCTCTAAATATGCCTCCTTTTCTTCTATAAATGCCCCCCAGGGAGAGCGAAAATCTTTCCCGGCTTCTTCTTTTTCTGATCCTTTCCGCCCCCTGTTCTTTGCACAGATTGTACCTATTATCTTGGAAACCCAGTAGACGTTGATGGCGAAGCAAGTAGGTCAGAGCTGATGTAATAGTGGACTTTTCCACCCCCCGTTTCTCTGAAAGTGCTTTATCCGTTTCTCTCCATTTTTTTCGCCGACCCCTAAAGAACCCATTAGAGAACCTTCCGAGAAGTCTCCGGGAGCTTAAGTTAACCTCATTTTTTTGCCCGTACTCTAGATTCTTTCTTCATACCCAGTGTGTCGATAGTGATTAGACCCGACTTCGTCCAAGTAGGATGTAGGATATTTTTTTCGCTGTCTTCCTCCGGTATCCTCTTGCTGGTTTAGTGGGGGGTTCCCCCCCCTCCTCCTCTCTCACTAATAACTAAGTAGAAAAGTAGATTATGCCCTGATTGGGAGGGAGGAGGACTGCACCAAACCTTATCGCCCCTTCCCTCTCCCTGAGTCTTTCCCTAGTTTCTGGATACCTTCTCTTCTTTCCTTCTACTATTCAACTATTGATCTACGCATCCAGCCCAAGAAATCTTCCGTCCATCCTTCGTTACGTCAGAGACTTTCTTCTCCTTCTCCCTTTTCAGACCCGGTCGTGGCAACCCTTCGGCGAGGCGCACGAAATAGATTAATTTCCTTCGCTTCCAGGCGGCGGTGGTGAGGTTCCTTTTCCTTGACCCCCTCCCCCCCCGACGTCTGAAGATCTCGCCCGTCAGGCTAGTTTCGAGGTCCTCTCTGCACCTCCCCCACTACCCCCCTTAGGACCCTCTTCCACCACCCGTGTGATGCCCTTGCTATCAGGGGTTCCGCTCCTTCCTCTCTCTTTTTTCTTTTTTTCCGATCTTTTTTTCCTTGTTTTTCTTTGTATAACCCTTGACAGTGTTCGAAGAGGCATTGCTCCTATGACCCGTTCGCCTTCCCATCTCCGAGTGCCATCCAATTGGCCCCCGTGTGAGGCCTGGAGGAAGGATGTTCCCCTCCATGCAGCCTTTCCTCTCTTGTCCCGTTCCCGACACTTTTTCTGGCCTTCCCCCCTCCCCTTCCCCGTCTGAGAACTTTACCGGCTGGCGATTATCCCTGTTTTTTCATTCAATTGTGACTGAGATCCACCGGTTCTCCGTTGCATAGAGCACTCAACCCAAGCATGATCCAGCGCCCGAGACATGTAGTCCTCCTCTCTCGTTTCTTCCCCTTTAGTTTTTTCACTAAATGAGCTGCCCCTCCCTTCCCATCGAGGAACCCCAAGTTCCCCGTGGTGTATAGAGATGAGAAAGCAGTCTCTATCGGCGCCTACTCTGCCCGCCGACCCAAGTTTCCTCCCCTCTGTTAGCCCGCCCTCCCTGAGTTGAATGGTTCTTTGTAGTAGTTCCGGCTCCTACACCCCGCCTACCTTTCTTTAAGCTTTCAACAGCGGTTTTCCCTCTAACTGCAACTACTCGCGAAGTAGAATCCTTAGGGTAAATGGGATCTGGTCCTTCCCTCCCCTTCCTGCCCACACCTCCCTCCCCCCCTCCGGTTGTGCCGACCTTCTCCCTCTTCCTCCCCACCTTTCGGTCTATCTCTCATCTATGAGACGAATCGAATCGACAGGACGTTTCTCCCGGTCGCTTGTTCTCGCGACTTTTCTTCAGATCCTCTCTTCTTTGAATGTCCTGAGATTCATCCACCTCTCATCTCCTCGGAATGAATCTGGATTTCCTTACTACTCCTGATGTTCTTGATTTGCTTTGTTCTTTCTGGTTCCTATTTCAACCTTCTGTCTTTGTTAACCCGGGCGACCCCTACTGCCCATAGTTTTCGGACACAGTTCCAGGC
>Ga0179593_1451613_pt1 | contig 10642 bp, 10 predicted proteins | sample CZODoug2_1_08_16_FD_185931 | JGI IMG/M metagenome (GOLD analysis project Ga0179593, IMG submission 185931) | Vadose zone soil fungal communities from Angelo Coast Range Reserve, California, USA - CZODoug2_1_08_16fungal (PacBio error correction) | ecosystem: Environmental > Terrestrial > Soil >... | reverse complement strand
CCCCCCCCCCCCCCACTGCTGCTAGATGGTTTTATTCCCATTAAGTAACTATCCCCCGTAAATCAGTTCTCACTCCTCCCTATGTCTGGTTTTCACTCATTAAAATACCTAGCTTAGTATCGAGGATAGTGGTCCTCCTGCGGGTTGGTCAGTGGTAGAACGGGAAAGGTTTTAGGGCCACCTTACCCATCCGTTGCATGGCCAAGGGCCTTCCTAATTCTGCCCCCACCCACCGGCATAGGACCCCTCCCCGCACCGGCTTTGTTCTGGAGTGTGTCAGGTTCTTCCGTTACAGTGTCTTTAAGAAATTCTAGGGACCCAACATTAGGGCATCGCTTGAGAGGAAGATCCTGGTGTGTTGTTCCCAATACCCTTAAGTTTGCCTGTGGACAATCCAGACGTCATTGCTCTTCAGATTGGGCTTCTGAGATTTTCTTATCCGGCTGCTTCTCTTTGTTTCGCCCCCGCGTGGTGTAACTTTCCACTGGTAACTCGTTCCACTCCGTTAACCCTTTCGACGGAACTGCCATTGGAGCACGACGTTACTTCCGTTCCTCTTCCCTCGTTCTCGCCAGTGTTCCCCTGGAGATTCTGTTACACTAACAGTTAAGTTTTCTAAAAGGCTTCGGGCAAAAAACCTTTTTCCCAACACTGAATGCTTCGTCGGAGTGGAAACAGGCTTCCTTTTCCATTCATGGTTTTCTTTTCTCTCGGAGAAAAGACCCCCTTACCCCCCAACCGCAAAGCAAAACCAGAACCGCTCTATGTGAGTTTCCTCCCCCCCACTTGGAGTACCCACCCCCCCATTATTGCCTCTTTTGAGCATGCCCCCCCACAATCACTTCTTGGAATGTCTCGCCGCTATGTTCCCTATCAAAGATTCCCTTCTTCCGCAGAAGTTCTTGCCCCCAATCTGTCGGACCTCCGTTAAGGGCTGTTCCAGTAAATTGTTCAATGTTCGCTTCCCTTTATCCTTTTCACATGATATCATATTCTTGATTGCTACACAGACATGTAGATTCTCGGCCCCCCTTGTTCTTCTTCTTCCAGCCCCGATTTGATACCCCCCACCATGTCTGGGACCTTCCCGAATCAAGGTACCCTACCAATGGACTAAGTCGGCTGGGGATCTTCTCAAGACAATAGACCCTCAGATGTCCCTGATACGTCTGCACTCTTTCTCCTGAATCCCAATCCCTCCCACTCCACCACAACTTTTTGCTTACTGGGACTCCAAAATTCCTCACTCCATATAGAGATTGGTCCCTTTGCCCCACCCTTCCCTCTACACCGAGACGTAATTCCCCCCACCCCAAAAATCCCAGCGTTAGTTCTGAATCCTCTAACGGAGTCTCCCCCACACGTTCTAATTTGCCCCAAGTTTGCATACGTCCCCCACCACGTCAAACCAGGCCACCTTGACATGGCATCCCTTCAGGGGATGGGAATTGGTCAGAAGTCACAGGATGGAAGGATTTTCTCTTTACTGTACTATCCCCCCACTTATTGGCCCTCTAAGGGTATGGCACCTAGCCCTTCAATTCATGGCGTCAGCCCCCTCCCTCCTTCTAGGCTGCTTTCACTCCCATAGAAGAGAACTGAGACTCCACTGACGTCCTCTTTTAGGAGTTTACGTCGTCCTTCCCAGTTAGCCCCAAGCCGATTACCCCCATCGGCGTCGGGCAGAACCGTCCTGCTTTTTTCTGTCGACCTCTTCAAAACGTTTTTCCCATAACTTGGAGGGAAACGACGCCCCCCCTGTTCCCCTCGTTCGTCCCCCCGGCCAACTGGAGATTGGCGTCGAGCGCCTTGAAGGTTTGCCGCTATTGACCTTCTTTAAGTCATTCCTGGTCACGTGTTTCCCCCTTTCCTTTTACAGATTCCTTTTTCCAAGTTATTTTCTCTCTCTTATTGTTTCCCCAGTTCATCCTCGAGATGCCAATCCTTTTCCCATGCCCTTTTAGGTCTGTTCCCCCTCCTGCTTTCTTCACCACCCCACTTGGTCTAGGTAAGCCCCTCCCTTACCCAGCGGTGTCCCCCTCTCTTCTCCCCTTCCCCGCCGGCTTGTCTCGTCATTTAATGTCTCGTGGCACCTCCCCAATAGCCTTCACACCCACGGGTGTATATGTTCCATACCTTACTTTGTGCATGGGGTTTTATTACTTTCGTGCAAGGTGGCTAACTCCGACGTTGATATGAAAGCTTACTCGCTCGCTCCGGGCCCCACACAGAATGAGATGTCTGTGGATAGTGGAGTTCCTGCATGCCCACGTGTGCTCTCCCTTATTGGCGGGCTAAGCTTCCAAATATCCTCACAATTGTCGTTTGTTCCTGTCTACCCCCCAGCATCCTAATCATTTGGGTTGTCCTTCCGCCCTGATGTTGATCTGTTCTTTTTGAAAGGAAGCCCATAAAATGAGGCGCTCTCCCCGAGAAGAGATCCCTTCCCGTCTAAGCAGACTCCTAGATTTATGCACTTTCAAGAAGTTGAACAGGGATTCTACCCCCCTGAAGAAAATGGTCACTCAATGAACCCCTCTTAGAGCCTTCCTTTAACCGAAATATGCACAATTTGAAGAGGAATCGTCGGTTAGGCCAGGGAATCTGATAACACATGCGGGAGTCTCTTCATATCACCTTTTTTCCAAGTAGTCCTCCCTCCTTAGTTCGAACTTATTTTAGACCAATCCCCTTTTTGCTGGAGTTTTGACCTTCTTGAGGTTGGATAAGGGGGATGTGAGTAGAGTTTGACAAAGTCCTCTGTTACCACCCCCAAGGTTTATAGAAGTCTATCCAATTAGTGGCCCCCCCCCATTTTTCTGAAAGACATCATTTAGCCCCCAAATTATGCTTTTGCAAACAATCTCAAGCCCACGCTCTCTTGTCAGTCCTCTTCCTACCACAATTCTACATGCCCCTCAGTAGATATTTTCAACCCTTTACTTTACTGTACTTCCATTTTATTCTCCCCAAAGAGGTTTTTTCCCCCGTTTTCCACCTATATTTCCTTCACAGAAAATGAGAATCCCCGATGAGTTGGCCTTTTCTCCGTGCGTCATTTCCCCCCCACTTTTTTTCAGGATGTGGAGTCACACCCCCTAGTTTCGAGAAGGCTCCCCTGCCGAATGTTTTTGACATGACCTTGTTCATCCCAGCTTCCCCTAAATCGCTCCCCCCGTCGGCCCATAAGTCCCCCCCTCTTTCGTCATTATTCAGTTTTTTCCGTAGCCTTCAGTGAAACCCATTTTTTCCCTTTGCTCCCTTTGCATGACACTCAACTATTACAGAATCATTTCTGCCGTAACAACGCCCCTGCCAGCCCAAAGGCCCCCTTATTTCGAGATCCCCCCCCCAACACCTACGCCTTAGTTTCTGCCTTGCTATGATCTCCCTACTTCACATTGGAAATTTTCACCCTTCTTTTTGTTGTGATTTCCCTTCTCACTCCGTTGGGTTTGTGGATGATCCCACCCAGCTTTGTGAGTACTAATTTGATGAGTCGTATGTACCCACGTCATGCATTGAATTACGGTCTGGTTCTATCTCCATCAAGATTTTTTGATTGTTTCTCTGATGTGCATGTTGGCCTCCTATTATGCGCCGGGCGAGGTCAATTAAAGGATATTCGTCAATCCACCAGGTACCCAGTGAGAATTCTCTGAGATCAAACACTTCCAGAGAGCATCGCGCAACGGATCCATGTACTCCCGACTATTTTTTACTGGCCCTTGCCACCGACTTGGAAACGCCATTATCGAGGAAAACCGGAATATCTACTCTTTATTTATCTGGTGATGTTACCAAGACCCTGAAGTCAATGAGCCGAATTCCATCCCCCGCGACTACAGCATAATACTGGTTGATTCCCTCACTCGGCAGACTCCCATAGCTAGGCCCCCAGTATACCTTCTTACCTCCTCGAAGTTAGCCCCCCTTCCCCCACTAACACGATCGCCTCTGCGGGGAGATTACCTCGGCCATGCCCCCACTGGGCCACCTTGAGCAACGTTACAGCGTGATTAACTAGCTCATTCCCTGGTCCACCACGCTCACCTCCCCACTGTACCTAACCAGGGGGGGGAGTTGAAATGGGCATTCCCATCCGATTACGTTATAAATTCTTATGCCGGATCTTTAAGGTACGCGTTGGGAACGATTTTGACAAAACATTCTCTCTTACACTTACGTCCATTCTTTGACCGCACCCACGGAGGTCCCCGGGACATCTCCACCCAGTGTTTGAGAGGACACAGGTTTTGAAACTCTGGTGTACCCACTCGCCTCTTGCACGCCGATTTCTATCAAGGTTTACGCCTAGTCTAAACCTGACACTGTTTCAGCATCATAGTCGAGAACCCCACTAAAAAGCCGAGGCCCCCAAACACACCCTTCCACGCCTCCCCTAACTACTTTTTCAAAAGAACCTAGACCTGGGGACCCCGTTTGCTACCTACCCCAATCCTTTTCCAGTGTCTGTCCAATCCCCCGAAACACCCTTAGCGTAACCAAGAAGGAGATGGTCCCTTGTGAATCGGAAAAAATCAAGTTCCGGTGTAAGTCCAGACCTTCCAGGAAATCTGAAAGAGCTATTCTTGACGCTCGAAGTTCTTTTGTCAACCAGGGCTTGAAGGAGCCCTTTCGCGAAGGGGAAGGTCAATCTCCCCCAGTTTATGATATAGTTATCACCAAGGTCACCGAAGGCCGGGACGAAAGGTTTCGGCTTTAGACTTCAAGCGATGGAAGATTTAGATGGGTTGTGGACCTTCAATCACACACCAGCTTCCATACCCACCCCGAGTCATCTTGACCCCCTCCACGGACTTGGAGGGTTTATTTTCCAACATCCCGTCCGATGTTTTTCCTCCCCCCGAACCCTTTCATCCCCACCCTCTAGACCCAAACCACACGAATTTTTTACCTCGGCAACCCCAAAGTCCGCCGATGATTACTAGACTCTATGTATACCCACTTAACCCATCTCTCTGCACAAACTTAAAAATCTGTCGCTTCTCCCCTCCAGTATGTTTGAAGGGCTTCTCACATTTTTCGGACCCACAGTCCCCCGTGTCTGTCCCTTCTGCTTAATTTTAAGTTCCGGGATTCCCTTCCCCGCTGTGAAGGTTTTTCTGCTACCTCTCAACCTTTTTGGCCCCCTCCTCAGGGCTATCTTGACAATCGCTAATTCTTCTCCTAGCCCCCCCCCCCCCCTTTCATTCGTATACTATCCCACTATTTTGCCTTCGTCCATGAGAATAACTGTGCCCGTCCTTCTAAGATCAGGTCCTCTTTTATTAAGCGGGCACTCTTCCCTATCTTTTTCCCCCCTGGGCCCCACAGGCGCCTTTTCTACTTTTAACACTTCCTTTCCCGAAAATGAAGTTGCTTTCCCCCTAAAGTTTTGCTTTCCATCGCGGCCGCGTATCCTTTGAAATTTTGAGAATTAGCTTTCAGGCTTCCCTTCCTCCGAATTCTCCAGATTGTCTCTTCCCTCGGTTTCCTTCCCCAAGATCTTCCTTTCGCTTCACCTCTTTTTTTCCCAAAGTTCTCCCTCATGTCCCTTTTATCGTGGAAGCTTCGACCCCTTCTTCTCCTTCCTGTTTATCTTCCCGGCATGATTTCCTATCCCCTCGCTTCTTTTTTTTTTCCCCCCACCCACCCCAGTGTTTTATGTAGCCCCTCAGTCACCTTCCCATACTGGCCCCTTTCTCCCCTCCTTTTTTCAAATGAATTGCTACCGTTTTCCCTTGTCGATGTCCCTTTTTTTTTTTTTCAAAATAGCTTTTCCATCTTTTGATGCCCTCCTGATTTTTTGTTTTCTTCTTCTTTTCAAGAGTGGTGTCCTCCCTCTCCCTTCTGAGTCGTAATCGTCTTCTTGAAAAGTACTTTTTTGGTTTTCGTATGTCTTTAAGAGATTTTTCTCAGTTCTTTCCCGTTGCAAGGGAGCCTGCCACGTTCATTTGATTCTGGTAACTTTGTCCCTACCACAAATATCCCATTTTTTCCTAGAATATTCCTCATGAGGGGTGTATTTTTTTTTGTTTTTGGCTTGACCAGCCTCCCACATTGCTTCGTCAGTCATTAATCGGAGAGGTACCTCTTAACTCATCCTATCTTTCCCTACTCTTTGCACCCAGGTGAATTTTAACGAGGACCAGCCCGTAAACTCCTTCTTTCATTCTAGCCGAGACTTTCCCTCAAACTATTTTCCCATTCACTAATATATTTATATTCTTTCATCTTTCTTCCCAAGGATTAATTTTGTCCTAAAGGACTAAGTGCTGTCCTAAAAGTTTTAGTAGAAATAGAGTTCTTTCCCAACACCTTATGATGGGCTTTGAGGTTTGTAATTTTTTTCTCTGGTGATTATCATGCTTTTCTTCTCGATACCAAGTCCTCCCCTACTTCTGTTCATAAGATCCCACCTTTTTTACCCCAATTGGTCCTTGACCCACATTTTAACTCCCCAACCTGCTCTCCCCGGTGGTAACAACATATAAACGACACTCCCTATCTTTACCGGCCGTACACTTCCTACCCAAACCTTGTCCATTGTAATTTACTCCCATAGTGTAAACGGACGGAGTTTTGTGACAGTTCAGGCAGGAGAAAAGACCCGAGTTCTTCGACACCTTCGATATTCACCTAGCCCGTCTTGATTCTAATTTCAAGGCTTTAGACTTCCTCGTCCCTGACCCCCTTCCTTTTTCCCCTAACCCCCTAGTCGCAGAGCCCTCCTCCTCAATACTACTTTTTTGACCATCTATGTGCTTCCATTATACAGCTGGGCAAGGAAAGATGAAGTGCTCAAACACTTCCATCAGGACAATAGAAGGCTTGAGTTTTTTAGGGGAAGAGAATGATTGTTTGCGCCGTTTGCGGAAGGTTAAGTGTTCAGCCAGGACGGTGTCAGTTAATCCAGGGAGGCACATGTATAGAAATTTTGTCGGACAATGAGCACAAGTGCCCCCAAGCAACAACGTGCTCACATCACTTCCGCGCCATTGTCCGGGAGATAGAACCAAGCGTGATCATGCCGGAGGAAGAGGTGAGCGTGATAGGTTATTAGTTTAAGTGAATCAGACCTGAGTGAGACACAATTAAGTGGTGGGATAAGCCTCTTGGACCCTCCTCGAAGGGGGTTTTTTATAGGAATACACCAAAAGAATTTTTTATAGCTAAGCCGGCGTCACCCAGCTGCCTGACCCTTCCGGTTATGCTTCTCCAATTAGGGAGGCGGCTTGCTCGATCCACTAAAAATTATTAGCGTGGATGACTCTTTGGGTGAAGGTTGGCGAAAGTGATATGTCCCCAGGTTTTATATCTTCCCCCCGAGCGCCCCCCTACACGTCCTCCCTGGCGTCTTTCAAAGCATTTTCTAGCGACCTGCTCTGGCGCCCTTCTTGGGGGTTTCTCCTTGAACTTTAAGAAAAGCTTGGATCGTTCTCCAAGGAGCTCTTTTTAAAAACTCTAGTTCCGTGATCCTCTGATTGCGAATTGTGTTGGAAGGGTTCATTCAGGCAAGCCATGCAAGACCGTCAAGTTGCCACGATCATGTCTTAGCCCTTCGTAATACCGTTCTGGCCCGCTCCCCACCCAGATGATATATTTTCGGTTGCATCGGATAATTATACCGTCCCCGCCTTGTGCCCCCGCGCTAGTAAAGGCAAACTTGGATTATCAGCCCCCTACTTTCCACAACTACCCACTGCGAGGGCCTAACCAACCAGCCCCCCATCTGTTCCATAGACCGCCACCCCCCCCGGGCGCACCACTGGAGCGGGATTCGTACCAATGCGCACCTAGGACCCCCGCGTGCGGGCCCACCGGTCTTAGCGCGGGTTACCCCGGCAACCCCGATGTTTGACCTAACCGGGCCCACAGCCATAGGGGCCCCCGCGGCTCCGGGCTCCACCAAGTATGGACGTTTGAAAGAAACCCCACCGGTGGCCCAAGTTGCAGGGTTAGTCCGTTAAATCTTCTGGATTTCCCCTCACCTACCCCCCCTTCCATTTTTTTTCCCCCCTTCATGTTTATTTTCCCTTCTCCTTCCCCGTCTGTCCTGAACCCTTATGGGTACCTCCAGTCTCCTCTGTCTCCCCGTCCCATTATACCACACTCAAATTTTAACCACCCTCCCCAATCCCAGCTAGTTTCGACGAATCCTGGTCATAAACTCTCTGATCCTTAGTTTTTTGAGCGATGCGTTTGCTTTTGTAGCCGTGCTTTGCCATGGCGGAGACAGATAGGTTTTTTTTGTAGCTTGCGAATGGGGGCCTCGGCGAATGAGTGTGCTAAGGGGGAATGGTGACGTTAACAGGGGTACTGTGCCGATTAGTTCCACCTATTTGTCAAGTTTTGACTGGAATATAGATGTATGGCTGCTATAGTTTCTTCATTGTACTGTCGATCGAACTCTGAATACATTGGGGATCAGACCCGAACCCAACCTCCTTTTTACCTCCCCACAGAGACTCTCCCCCTCCAGCAAAGGATTCTTTTCTTTTTTCCCACACGTCCGGGAGGACAAGAAATCTAAAAAACCAATCCCCAGCTTCACGGAACAGAAGACCGATATGGGTTTTGACCCAGAGCTTTATAATCTTGCAACCGCCCCCGAAGGAGTCCACCCACCCAACGATCCGTCCCCCTTTTCTTAATAAGTTTTCTGTTGTTTCTTCCTTTCTCATTCAATTTAGTAGTCCCATTCCAAACGGTTTCCTGTACCCCCCCAACTAAGCCTACCTTTTTTCCCCTTGCAGGGATCTCCCCCCTTCCCCCCCCTGTATTAAGGAGATTATTATATGCACTTACAAGTTCTTGTCCGATCTCGGGCCTACCTCCAACCCCTTCCTTTTTATTATCACATAACTTTTCCTTCTCTTATAGACTTACAATACTTTTCAGCGTCAATGAGACCTCCTGTTCAAGTAAATTTCTTCGGACTCAGTTTGCTCCCGTTTTATCAAAGCGTGAGTCCTTTATCACCCCCTTATATCAACCTGGCCTTTTTTCTTCTTTTCAAGATCGACCTTCTTTTTCCACAATTTCGGTCTTCCTAAAATTCATGGTCTTCCCATTAAGATGTTTTATGTTTTGATGTTTTTTCTTTAAATAGCCGATAGTCCCCGCATCTCCCCGTTTCTCACTGGCCCCTTTACTCCTTCCGTCTCGTGTTTTCTTGCAGATCTTTTTCTCGAGGCTTTAATGAGATCTCGTATTGCTACGACCTCTTCCTGTTCCCCCGTTTTCCCCTCTCCAGTGAGGACTAACGTCTTCATTCCCCCTATGTTATGCGACATCCTCGGCTAACATAGAATTGATGTGTCCCCCCCAAAAGGGATAGTCTCCCCTTAAGCTCCCCCCCTCCCCCTAGAACTGCTCTCCCCCTGCCTTGGATGTCAAACTTCCTTATTTCTGGTCCTTATGTGGAATTGTCTGTTTCTGGACCCTTAAACTCTCCCCCACTACCCCATCCCTGTGAAGCTCCTGACAAACTTATTCGTGGTGTTCGCCCTGCCTCCCCCTCTTCCTCCCTATCTTCAGAGAATTTTCTCTGTCCCGTTCCCAATACCTGTGGTTTTTCTATTGTCCTTTGTCAGAGCAGCGGCTTTTCTTCTGATCCCCCCCCCGACTCCTGTGATGTTTTTCTAACCCTATTGTGGGGTCTCTCTGGGGTGTTGTCCTTCAGGAACAATTAGTCCCGTTAAAAGATTCTCCTGTACTCCGTCAAAGCATTGCTCCTATGCGAGATTTCAGATTTGTCAAGTTCACACCCTTCCCAGAAAACTACCTCTAGCTAAAGGATTACCTTTCTGCAGCGAGTTCTCTCTGCATGATTCAAACTGCACGAGTTCCAAGTTGGGCTCGTCCCAATTGCCAACTATGAAGAAGAAAGTTGTAGGGATACGGAGTTTGTAACGACCTTATGGATTTGGTCTTTGGGAATCGGATTAGTTGTGGTGTACAGAAGGGGGAGTTCTTCTCCTTTAGTACAAAAGGTTGTGAACTACTTTTATAGAGAACACTTTTCCATGTGGACCAACATTTTGACATACCTCCTTTCAGCACACACAGTGTTGTGGTCATCCTCATACCTTATGTACAGCCTCATTTACGACAACCCCCCATTCTCCATTTCACCTTGACTGCATGTTTCCCCTAAGGATTTAGGGAATGGCCTTCGACCCGGTTTATTGCGCACCCCATGATTCTTTCGTTGCATCATTATACTCCTCTCGTCCATCACGCTATTCTTCATCAGAAGGTCACCGTGCATTTTCAAATTTCCTTTAGTTTCTCCACCCCGTCAACCCATGCGCAGAGATCTCATAACTGGCCTAATGGGTTCTCGGCCCCCCCAAGCTTTTTTCACAAGAGCGTCAGTAACCCCACTCTAGACCATCTTCATTTTATTAGCGTTGAAATAGAATTTTTTGAAGATCCTTTGTTCCCCTTGTTTACCGTTTCTACGTCATGGAATCTGCCCCCGATCCATTACCCAAGTTCGCCTGCAACCCAGAATTTCAGAACCCTCCCCCGTACGATTATTGTATGGATAGATTCCAAAACCGACCGCTTCGTCATGCCTGATAGTTTCCCATACGAATTGTCCAGAATACCTCTTTTTCACCTTATTTGTGGG
>Ga0179593_1352259_pt1 | contig 10642 bp, 7 predicted proteins | sample CZODoug2_1_08_16_FD_185931 | JGI IMG/M metagenome (GOLD analysis project Ga0179593, IMG submission 185931) | Vadose zone soil fungal communities from Angelo Coast Range Reserve, California, USA - CZODoug2_1_08_16fungal (PacBio error correction) | ecosystem: Environmental > Terrestrial > Soil >... | reverse complement strand
CCGGGATATTTCGAAGCTGTCCCCTTCTTCTTTTTGTTTCCCAGCCACCCGCCCATTGGAATTCTCGGTTAGGAGTCACATGATTTCTCCCCCTTCCCCCACAGATTCCCTGCCCCCCTTCTCTTTTTTTTTTGGGTGAAAGATTGATCCTGGGGCAGCGTACAGATTCCCTCATCTCGCCCCCTCCACAGCAGCCAGAGGCTTCGGCCCCAAGATTGTGCGAAAAACACGTAAGGATTTGTTTCTACCAATACCCAGACCCTTTGCGGCCTCCTAGTTCTTTTTTTGGCACCGCCAGCGCTAGTCTTTTATCTGGTCCTCACGACCACGTTCGCAGTACGAGGTGAGACGATATCATAAGTGGGGCTGTTTTCCCGCTCGTAGTTTACTTCTCTCGGTTTTGGTTTTCGACCTCCACTCAGCACCCAGCCCGACTATTCGGCCAGCGAAACGGGGCCCCCAGCTCCTCAACGCCGCGTCAGCACACTATTTGCAGCCTCTTAGTTTTTTGCTGTACCGCGCTTTGCTTTTCCCATCCCTCTCCTCCCTTTCTCGATGGTCGACGACATTTGCCGCAAGGCTGCTATCCTTCTCCCTCTCTCCATTGCCGCGAATGCGATGTCGTTCTATTCTTTTGGACGCCCAGTGAAAGACCTTGGTGAATTTTGGTCTCGTTTCTCTTTCTTCCCTCACGGTCTTCCCGCCCGGTTGATGCTGTCTCACGTTCCGTAAATGACTTTCCGGGGCCCTGTCCTCTCTCGAACCAAGTCCCTCTGAACGTTCATTTTTTTCTCTTTGAAGTTTTTCCTCCCCACAGTCCGCGATTCCCTGCGCGTTATGGTCACTGTCTTCGCTGAGAGGTAAATGACATTGGCGTCTTCAAGACACGCAGGGCGCATATATGTTTTCGTCCCAGCTGACCTTTCGAGTTGCAATCGCCATACATCTGGGCTCTCTTTTTTACTGATATGCTTTGTCTCTGCCCCTTCTCCCTCTTTGGGGCTCTGTTAAAGAGAATCGGCCAAATGGTGTTCTGCTTCTGGTTTGTTTTCGTCCATTGCTCTTGGTTATAGAGATATTGGATCCGCCATTCTTGACCAGTTTTCCTTATACCTTCCATCTAGAGGACTGGACGAATAGGACTGTCTGCCCGAGACCGCTTTGCTCGCTGACTCGATTGCGCCCTGGGCCCCATTGGGCGACGCTAACAATGGGGACCAGCCTTGATCCTCCGATCTTTTCTGTCGTGGTAAGTTGGTTCTCTTCGGGTGGGATGATGTATATTTTACGCTTCTTTTCCAACGAAACCGCATAGCAGAGTTTCTTTATTAGAGGTTGATCATCTTTTTTCCCTTCTCCTCTAGCCCTTTCCCCGAGGTCCATTTCCCTTCTTAAGCTCATGGATAGCTTTCGAGGTCAAGGCCTGCCTTTCTTCCCCTTCCATTCCGATGACGGCCTGAGCCTCGGCCTCGGAATGCGATCGGGCTTGAGATTCTTCCAGACTGCTCTGATTGTCCTTCTCCCCGAGCTTCGCTCCCTTTTTCCTTTCCGTTTGGCTTCGCTTGCGCCCCGCTGCTGCAAAGCGGCGTGACCGCGTGTCTGCTTGTATACTTTAGTTTTGGTCGCCTTGGGGATTTCTCTGCTCTTCCCTCAGAGCGGCCTGTTTAGTAAGATCGAGATAGGACCTCCCTTCCCTTTTTCTCGCCGATTAGCTGTACTTTTCTTGACCCTCCCCCCACTTGTTGATTATGTTGTCGAAAAGGTCCCTATCGTTTCTTCTTCTTCCTCCAGCCCTGCGCGATGACTGCAGCAGGCCCGCCTTTCCTTTCCCGAGAACAGTCCAGTAAGACTTTTCTGAACCCCACCCTTACAATCCCCCCCCCTCTTCTCCTTCCCCTCGGTACGCACGTGATGTCTTCTCGGCGCAGATCCCAAGACCACGGAGCGCACATTCCTGAGAGGAGGAGACGGTTTGAAGGCTTCCCTGTAGGACCCGTTCCTCCCTGGCCCGTCGCCTCTGCTTCCTCCCCCCTCCCCTCGTGCATTCCTGATCATTTGGATGCGGCAGAATTGAGGGAGGCGGCTTCTAGACGCGGAGCGCGCCTCCGATCCGCCAAAGGCCATGCGCGTCCTACCTCTCTCCATAGTTTAAAGACTCGCTGCCTCCTCCCTTGATTGTCACTAAGCGCCTCACACGAAGCCCACGCAACCGACCAGAGCATCTGGCCAACTGACCGCAGACATCTCCGTCCCGGCGCCTTTTTTTTTGTCAAAGGTGGTCTCCCCTCCAAAGTTTGCAGGAAGGCAGCAAGAGGGTCTCCTCAGCAGCGTCCTGGGCCCAAGCAGGCCGGCCGCCGCAGCAGAGTCCTATATGGAAGGACTCTGTCCTCTGCAGGATTGCAAGTCCCTCCTTCGAGATAAAGCCACTTCCTCAACACACCAGCAGCAACCAAAGGTGAAGTCCTACTCGTGAACCGCTCCTCTGCACTGCTCAGTTTTCCTCCTTGCTTGCGCACCCTCCATCCCTTCCCCTCTCTTCATAACCAATCCAGAGGCTCTCGATGAGCAACGCGTGCGTCCTGCTGAAGAACAACCTCTCATTGCGCCCTTTTTCCGGTTTTCTGCGATCAGACAAGTCGGTTTCGCCGCGACGGGCAGGCTCCTTTACCCCATCACGCAGTTTGAGGTCGCGTCTGTCACCTTAAAAGGGTAAAAATCCCCTGGGCCACGGGATCAGGTCGAGATGGAGGTGTCCCTGGCCGGTCTAAGGTCACAGCATCACCGGCGGCCGGCGCGCTACCACCGTGCTGCCGCCCGATACGAAAGTCCCCCTGAAAACCTTGTAGTTAGCGCCTTGCCGTTTTTAACAACCCCTTCCTCTCCTTGTTTGGCGAAATACCGCCGTTATAGCTTGCGGCAGGCATGGTTCTTTCTCTACCATGCGCCACCGCGTCCTTGGCGGCAAATGATGGCAACGCAGGTTTTTAAAGAAAAACCCACCCTAAAGAGGATTACTGCCCCAGATGTGGGGCTGTTCCCTCTCGTGCTGTTTTTGTCGTTCTTGGCTGCCATCGTCGGGATGGTGCTGTGATTCCTGGTAGTTGCCTCCCCCGCCCCCCCAGTAATTCCATTCCCCCCCATGCGTCCCATGTTGGTCCCCCCTGCTTGCCATTAATCGTTTCATCCTTATATCCGGCGAACGTAGGTCGGCTTCTTCCGCCTGGACCGCCTCTTTCTGGCCCCAACCTTATTCCGTTATGGGTGTTTCGCCCTCTTTATTGTCCCCTCCATCCTGTGCGGGGTTTGCACGGCGAGGTCCTCTGGCGGCTGGTGCGGAGGCGGAGATGCGCTGATCTTCTTCCTCCCCTATCCCTCTCTCTCCCACCCAAAAAGCGACATGTTATCTGGACTGGGGATCTCGCCTACCTCCCCCTTCCCTGGGCGGGTGGCTGGTAGCAAATACTGAGACTGGATTTTGTTCTCAATATCCAGGTTTCTCCCCTCCCCCTTTCTTCCTTTTTTTCTTCCTCTTTTTTTTTAGAGAGTGGCGACCGCTATACAGAAGATCCGTTGCCAGGAGTAGTGGTCCTTCCCCTCCCCAACAGCAGGGCAAGGGTCCCCCTACGGTAGCCTGACTTTGCCCCCAGTCCAACGACCCCCTGAAAACAATTCGGTGTTGTTTGGTTGACCTCCGCGATAATGGTGGATCGCAGCAGAGCTCAGAGATACGCAAATCTGCCCTAACCTTCTCCAGATTACTCTTTCGCCCTTTCTTCGAAAAACCCTCACATTGGCAAATCCGACCGGCTCCCGGGACGAGCTACTGTGGTCCCGAAAGCTAACCTCAAGGCGTTCATCGGGCCTCCCCCTCCAGTTAGACCTTCTCGACGAGGTGCGCACCAGGCATCTATCCGTGGCATCCGGAGGTGTTCCCGGCCATCGTCGGCGGGCGACTATTATAGTTTTTTAGAAAGCCACCCCCTCTCTCCCCCCTCAATCCTAGAGAGGATCCCGGAAGTTAAGGGACCAGCGCCTCAACCCCAGATGAAAAGCCACACCTTTAGGTTCCTCCCTGAAGAGGGTTCGCTTTCTTTTTTTCTGCCCTCTTTTTGCCGTTGAAATTAAGTTGCGCCGGGGTGTCCGATGGTCGCTACGACCGATGACCTGCCGCACAGGCCTTTGCTATCCTTTTTCCTCTCCGTCTTTGCCGCCCCGCATTCGTCTTGCAGTTTTCTAGTTTACGGCAATGCGCAAGAACTTGGTGAAGTTGTCCGTCGATTATCGGGCGGCACATGGTGCCGATCCTTCCGAAGTGTTGATGCTGGTTGCACGTCCCCCCTTAACAACAGTCCGACTTTTTAAACGGTCCCCTACATCTAGACCTTTGCCCGCTGAACCTCAAGTTGGTCTTCGAGTGTCCCATACGCGATCTCCTCTGTGATTTCATGATATTCGACCGGAGAAGCGACGCCCCCCCTCCCTTTGGCCGGTCTCCACGAACCCCCCACAGTAGGGGCGCATTCGAGTGTTGTTCCGTTCCCCTGCTGTTATGCTAGTGGTGCGGACGCGCCTAATGGATTGTGATAGGTGTCGATCGGGCATTGCGCCGCACGGCGACCTGATCGTTGGCCGGTGAGAGTAAAAGACCTGGACTTAACTTGCTGTTTTTTTTTCTTTTGTTTGATTCCTTCTCCTTTAGCCTAGCCAGATTTATTTTGCTCCCTTGCTGCAGTCAGAGTACGGCCCTGCGAGACCCATTGCCTTGACCGCCGGAACGGCCGCTTGGTGGACAGGCACGCCTGCTGCTGGCGCATCGATTGCACCGCTTTCACACATTGGCGCGCGAGGTCCAACTTGCCCTCCCTGCTCCCGCACCTGCTCTTTCTATTTTTCCATTTGGACCAGCATGTCGGGGGAGTGGGATACTGTGGGTGCCCTTACTGTCACAAGAACCGCCATGAGTATGTATTTAGAGGCTGCTCGATGTTTTTCCCCGCATCCCCGATCTGCCCTTTCCTCCTGGAGTCTCGTTCCTCCCCTCTGTCTGCCTGTCCGATGCGGAGGTCACTCCTCCTCGCCGTCAACCTGAGCATACGCGCGAAATGAGAATAGGCCTGCGCTTGAGACTTTCCTGAGTCCCCCTTTTCCTCCCGCCTTCGAAACCTTTTGACTCTCCCAGCTTCTCGATAAAGAAGACCTCTGATGCGATCGTTTTCCTTGGGGCTTGGGCGATGACTCGATATCATGCTTCCTGGTTGCGTCCGTTCTTGCTTTCCTACTCGGTCGGCATGCGGGATCTGGACGGCAGCAGAGAGGCCTGGCTGTCAGCGCCTTCTCGCGAGGACCGATCGTCGGACGCCGATAAGTGCAATTTTCCAAACTTTTTTCTTCTTTCCTCCTCGGTTTTTGTTTGAGGTCTCGCGCCCTCAAGGCAGTTTCGGTCGTCTACGACAGCGGTTTGCGCTCTTTCTTAATCGATTTCCGCGCAGAGCCAGACCGCAGCCGCACCCCCACCCTCCCCCATTCCCCCCCCTGACGCCTGGGTTCTCCTCGCTGTTCAATGGACCGACCACAGGAGAGATCGCAGGTTCGTGCTGTAATTTCCCGGAGCCTGTCGACAATCATCGTCCCTTCCCTTGCAGAGCCCTGTCGCAGGCCCCTCTACTGCAGGCGTCTGCCTTGGTCCCGGTTGCCCGTCAGGATTCGAGGTGCTTGCTTATTCGTCGTGACCTTCCCTGCGCGCAGGCGATCCATTAGGAGCTCGTTCCTCCTCGGCAAAGGCCACCCTCTTTCCTCGTCGCGGCAACTCCAGCGACGTTGTCGCCGCGTATCTGTGCTTGTTGCAGGAACGGTAACACCAGACCAGCCCCCGCAACCCCCCCGGTTGAGGCGGGCCCCCAAACTCACTTTTTTCCCCGGATGCAAGGCGGCGCGTCCTTTGAAGGAGCGCCGCCAATTTTGCAATTCTCAATCTGAGGCCGCGAAGCCAGCCGGCGGTTCGCGGGCCACCCTGCAGTCCTGCCGCTGCAGCATCGTTCCTGGACGGACTTCCTTGCGCCCGTGGCAAGACGCAATCGCGATCGACCCGGCAATTTTTCCTCACCCCCCTTTTCGCACAGGCCTTTGTTCCCACCTTGATTGAACGGGTCACGAGAAGGTCGCTCTTTCGCACGCGATCGTCACCTATCCGGCCCAGATCCACGGCGCCAGCGCGATGCTATATTTTTCCCCTCTTTAGGACCCCCTGACCCAAACATCATGCGCCCTTTTTTCTTTAGAAGACCGCACTTGGGGCTGGCGCTCTCGTTGGACATACTGATCCTGACATAAAGGTCGATCGCGTTTGTCAGCGCCAACTCCCATCTCCCCAACTTACCCCCGGTGACACGCTTTTAGAGGTCGAGATTTTTTAAGACCGCAAGGTCCGCACTGTTCGCCACTCACCGGTCTACAGGGAGCGGCGACCAACCGTGCGACGCTCACCTCTCCCTTTTTTGCAACTTCACATTTTTCATCTTCCTCAGCAAATACGAACACTCGCATGAGGGCGGAAACTCTACGGATAATGATATCGCTTCTCCTTCGGCAGGCAGGGTTAGAGACATCGACGAGCATGGAGACCTGATTTGCACTGCAATGCCCCGCCGCCCCTCCGGGGAATGTCATCGTCGGTTGAGGCGTTCCCTGTTTAGCTTTCTTTTTGTATTTCTTCGGCTGGTTTGCTGTCATCCTCCATTCTTTTTTATTCCCCCCCCGAATCCAAACACATAAATGAAGACTATGTCGTTCACCCTTCGGCTCCCCAAGGATGAGATAGATGGGTAAGCAATTCTCCCCCTTTCTGAACTTGGTCTTTTGGTCCCGATTTGAAATTTCTCCACGCTCGGTTAGGACACAAAAGATCTCGTCCTCCCCTGTTCGGCCTTATTTAGAAGAAAAATGTGCGTTTCTCCCAACTTGGGACTCTTCCCTTCACTGTCCGTGTGTCCGGGAGTTTTCTGGATCGCTGATATCGATCACCCAGCCCATTATCCTCTCTTTCCCACACAAGCACCAAATTGGTTCAGTGACCTTCTGGGGACTTTCTTCGCGTACTCCGCCCCGCCACTTTTTGCTGGTAGCAAAAAATAAGCCTGTCTTTCTTTATCATATCCCCCGTCGCCCCTCCCTCTTTTATACTACGTTGTGTTGTTGTCTGGGATCCTTTCTAGGATTCCAATGAAGATCCCCTTTCCCTGCGTAGTTGTTTCACTTCCCCGTCCCATTTTGCCTTAGGCGAGAATACCCCATTCCCCACTTCCCCCCCCTGAACCCATGTCGTGCTTTTGGGGAACCGTACCCGTTCTGGTTCTTCGTCAGCTCTCGCCTTACCCACTGCCATAGCATCCCGATCTTACCCCTTTGTTCTAAAAACCCGCCAAGTGAGTCCCTCTAACTCCCGACCAGGATGTCGCCTTTTAGATACTTTTTCCCGAGCTCGGCATTTCTCTTAGACCCCCCGTACAGATAGTCGTGCGACCCAGTATCCATCCGTGGTGCGAAGAGTGTCCAAACCTTCCTTCCATTTTTCTGTCTTTTCTTTTGTATTTGCCACTCATTGTTCGCCGCCATCACCCGCGAAGGGCCAGCGAAACTTCATTTTTTCTCCAACCCCGCCCCCAAACAGCAGGAAGCCTCTTCCCGCACTCTTGATCTGGCCGGGTTGCTCGCTTGCGTTGCCACCGTTCCATCCATGCGCGGTGTCTATTGTCTAGACATCCACCGCAAGGCGGCTCCATTTTACGTGACCCGCATGCGCGTTTCTAATTAGCGTTTGACGGCACCCTCCTCACGACCTTGTGAAGTTGCCGGTCGTTCCCTTTATCTATTTTGCAGACGGTGGTCGCTGTGAAAGGTTATGTTCTTTTTCGTTCCCGTTTTCCCGTCCGACCTTCCTTGGACCTTCCCCAAAATAATCAACTTCTGCCCCAAGATTTGCATGTAAGTTGGTCTAGTTCGTTTTTTTACCCCCCGACTTCTCTCTGTCGTGCTGGCTTTCCTTCTGCGAGAGTCGCACTTGTCTTCTTCTTCACGACCCAAAAAAGTCCATGAGCATAGATGTTTGTGTCTGTCCAGCTTTCCTCGCGTTTTTTGGCGCATCCACTCCCCCTGGAATTTTGTTCATGATAAGGTTGTGAGAGAAACGTCTAACTGCTTTCCTGCGGCCAGATCGTTAAAGAGATCGGACTTCAAAGGTGTTTTGTCTGATTGTTTTGTTTTCTTCCCCTTGCCTTCTTTCCCCTTGATCGTGATTGAGTATGCCCTGGCCATTTAACTTGTAAGGACAGAGAAATCGGAATGATGAGAGGAGGTTCTTGTGTTCCTCTACGTGTCTCGGGTCCCTCAAGAACATATAAAATTTGCGAGCATGTCATACAGGAAGCTCTGCCTTCCTGCTGGGCCTCATGCGCCGGGGCTGGGGTGAGTGGGGTTTTCTTTTATGTGGAACCTCTTCCTTTCCCCCCCCCTCACAGTCAATAGAGAGTATCGTCTTAGCGTTCCGAGTCGATTCTGCCTCCTTATAACTTTGCAATTTGCCCGTCGTTCGCGCTCCCTCCGTCGCGTTCTTTTTGGGCGCCGCCTCCTCCGTTCCACTTGCACGACTGAGGCGGAACTATGCCTGCCGCCGCATTGCCCTTGGACCGCGCCATGCTCGCTGACGCACCTGTTGATTGGACCCGTCCCTCATCCCGCCCCCATGATGCCTGCGGTGGATTTCTTTGACGTCTTGCAGCGCGTGCTGCATGATTTTTCCTTGATCGCCTTGGGTATAGGTTGCTGTGTGTTTCGGCCTTCGGCGTCTCCTGCTCTGTCGCGGGCAGGCCTTCTGGGCCTTTGCTGCCGCTCATGATTCCGTGTGGTTCTCTGGCCTAATTTGACAACATCTGTCTCTTCTCCTCTTTTTTTGTTGTGATTCGAAGTTGTCAAGAAAGGAAGCTAGTGGGCGCTCGAGACCCGTTTCATCCCCCTTATGCTGCAACAGGGCCTTTTTTTTTTTTCGCGCAGATGATCTTCCTTGAACCCACCCTCACTCGCCGATCCGTCGACGCCTCGTTTTTTTCCCGCGCTGCCTCGCCCTCGGCGAAGTAGAGAAGAACCGGAGCGCATCAGTCGTTTTCTCCCTCTTGAGTACTTTCGTCCTTGGGCGGAGAGCTTGTTTTGCTAGGCAGCTTTCGCAGGCGGGGCATGCCGACCGGCTCGCGGTGAGAGGCTGTTTTTTTTTTCGTGTGACCTGCGGGCGCTCACAGACTGCCTTTATCGCTCCCCCCCTCTGCCGCCCACTGCCCATATCTCTTGCGGAGATGCTCCGCGCGCGACAGACTCCGCGACTAGAGTTGTCTTCCCCCTTCCGCTGGTTCACCCAGCAGCAGTACTATAAAGCCCACGCAAAACCGCAACATGCTGGCCCCCTTTTTCCCCGCCGTGATATTCGGCCAGGCCCCAGTGGGAGCAGGCGGCGCTCCTGTTTTCTCCCGTCACCTTCCTCCACTTCGGCGCGAAGAAGAGGGTGCGGGCCACAAGAGATCCCTGCATGTTCAGGTCGCTGGCTCTGGTTGAAGCTCGATCGCTGCTTCCCCCTTTTCCTTCACCCAACCATCAGCAGAAAAGACAGTTGAAGGACTGAACGCTCTCTCGGCCGCATTTCCTCCCTTGCGAGCACGCAGATCGTGGCCAGATCCAGGAGGGGAGCCTCTCCGTGTCAGCTGGGTCACATCTATCCCCTTCCTTTTTTTTCCTTTTTCCATTCTTCAATGTCGGTGCGGCCGCCGGTCCCTCTCACCCTCACGTCCGGTCTCTCTTTTGCGTTTTTCGCTGCATGCGCCCCCACACCCAGGTGCAGTTCAAGAGTCTAGCGTGACCAGTTTTTTTTACAGGCCAAGTACCCGTGCACGGTCGAAACACTGGCCGACCGCTCGGGACCGTGCCGAGCTAACTGTCCCGGCAACTTAACGGTTTCCTCCTCCTTCCCGTTCCAATCCAATTCCCCCATCGCCGGGGGCCAAATAGCTACGGGTCTAGGGTCCTCTTCTTGGCGGCGGCATTTTGCATCGGCCCATCCCGGCTGGAGGCTTTCAAATTTCAAGCGTTACGCCCCCTCCCTCTCCGCGGGTTTTTCCCCCCAAAGATTGGGGCTCATCGCGTCGTTGAGGCGCTGGTCCGTTTTTTTTTCCTCGTCGGTTGTTTTTGCGTCATGTCGGTTGATCGACTTTTTTTCTAACGTCGCCTTGTACTTTTCTGGCGGGCACTCCTGCTTCCCCACCGATGAGATCAGAAGGGTCCCAGCCACCTCGTATATATTGGAAGTTGGTCTTTTGACTGATTGACCGCCTTTATCAGGCCGGGTACCCCACCCTAGAGGAGGAGTCCGGGTGGTCTCCTCCAATGTGCGTTTTCTCCCCCCTCTTGGGTCCCTTCTCCTCTGGCGGCTGTGCAGGCGCGGAGCTTCGCTGATCTCGCTGACACAGTCCACCATATCTCCCAACGCCATGGTTTCAGTTTTGGGACTTTTTGGTCTTTTCCCCCGCGCCACCTTCGCCCTGTCTTTCCGTTGCTGGTAGTCACAAAGATCTGGATCTTCCTTTATCCTATCCCCCCCCCCCCT
>Ga0179593_1286520_pt1 | contig 10642 bp, 9 predicted proteins | sample CZODoug2_1_08_16_FD_185931 | JGI IMG/M metagenome (GOLD analysis project Ga0179593, IMG submission 185931) | Vadose zone soil fungal communities from Angelo Coast Range Reserve, California, USA - CZODoug2_1_08_16fungal (PacBio error correction) | ecosystem: Environmental > Terrestrial > Soil >... | reverse complement strand
CTGGCTCGTCTTCTTCGCCTGGGCCGAGCTGATGTTACCATTTTGTATGTCATTTGCTTCAGATTAGTCCCTCTCCGTTCTTCCCGCTTTCCCTTCGGCGATCTCTTTTTTTTAGTACCCGATCACTGGTCCACTTGTTTTGTTTTTGACGCCACTTTCGGCCAACTTCGATTGGATAACCTTCCTTCCACCGCTCCTCCTGATCTTGTTGGAGTTGAACCTCCTCCCTCCCCCTTTGCAGTGGTTTCGTTTGTACACGTCCCCCTTGCCCGTAGTGTGTTCTTGGTGTATTGTTTTGTTTTTTTTTTGGCCTTTGATGGCGTGCCCTATCTTTCTTCTCCCGTGGGTGTTGCCCCCCCTTTTTTTGCCTGTTTTCCGCGTGGGCTTGCCCCGCGTCTTTTTTCCACAATGTTCTTGGAGGGTCCACAATGGGCTGATTCCTTCGACTTGCGGCCCGACAGGCCCGACGACCCCAACCTTTTCCCCCCGGTTTTTTGCGTTTTGAGTTTCCTGTGTCCTGCCCAGAGGGGCTCGGTGGCTTTTTTTTTTCCATCTATCCCTCACCTTCTTGTTCCGTTTTTTTTTTTTTTCCATTTTCCTTTTCCCGTTGAGTCACGGGTACGTTTCGAGCTGTTCAACCACCGTGCCCCTGCCCGGGACGAAGCCCCTTTTTGTCTCTGCCTCGGTCGAGAGTGTTCCTCTGGTTCCCTCGGCCGCCATACCGTAGTGGTTTATCCTTCCCCCTCTCTTGCTCTTGATCGGTTCCTGGCTCGTGTGCCATCCGTCAAATGTTTTTAGTGTCCCTCTTTCGGCGCTGCGTTCTCCTTTGTGCATGCTGATTGGAGGTTAACACGCCTTGCCTTTGTGATACTTTTTCCCTCACACTTTTTACCATTTTCCAATGGTGGAGGTACCGGATGCTTCACCAAAACGTGATTGTCCGTTCTCCCCTAAGCTGGAGATCTCCTCCCTGATCCCCTCGCTGGTTTGACTTGATAACTCGACCTCTCTTACCATCCCTCCCCCAGTCTGTTTCAGGTCCTTAGGGTCACAGCACACAGGGCTATTCTTCGTGGTAAGTTCTTGAGCCCTTTTTTCTACCTCACCAGTTGAACCCCTTTCTCTCCCCCCTGGCTTCTCTTCTTTATGGCGTTGAAGGTCTTTCACGTGGTGTTCCACCTGAGCACCCATTTTTTCTTTGCCCACGTTTCTGATTCAGCCGCTACAGAAGTGGGCCCACTCTGGGGAACTTTTCAATGCCCTTCATACTGACCTTTTTAATGTTCTCTCTTGAGAGTACTTCCCCCCTGGATTTCTTACTCCCACAAGTGCTCCTTCTTTTTGCTTTTTTCTGTAGCCGCACCGTTCCATTCTCCCTGATACCCAGGGGCTTTTTTCGTCCCCGTTCGTCTGCTTCAATGGGGTGCCCCCCGTTAAGCCTTTTGGCGGTGGGGTTCTAGCCCCCCCCCCCCCCTTATTTCTTTGAGTGAGGCGCATTGTCTCCGGTATTGTTGACACCTGGTCCGTTTCGGCAGCATGCCGGTCCCTCATTCTTGGGGTGGTGTGCTGCGCTAGCAGTACCTGTCCCCCCCTTCCCGGATGGAGTTTTGTCACATTCGTTCTTACTTTCCTTTCCGATGCTTTGTCTCGTTTTTGGCCCAGCACCCCCGCACATCAAGTTTGGGAATTTTTTTTTTGTCCCTCCGATAGGAATGGGGCCCTCATAACAAAAAGTGGTGGGGTCACTCTTGATAGATCGCTCAGATATGCCCGGCCAAAGACATAGATCCACGGACACATGGCCAGACGCTCGGCCCCCCCGACCCCCCCCCCTCCACCCCCCCGGACCGCGCGACTGGCCGACGACTGAAGTTTGTAATGCATTCGTATTCAGCGTATCGAACCCGTTCCTCTCGGTCTCCCCCACCCCTAATTCTCATATTTTGTTTTCCGTTGTTTTTGTTTTGTATTTTGCTCTGGGAGACCCAGTATGGGGCGTGTGGAGGTTTATTCTGGACTCTGGATCCGTTAGTTCCTGGCCCCCGCGTCGGCTACCGTTGTTCGTTCCTTCTCTTGGGGGTTCCCTCCGCGTTGCTCTGTGGATTTGTTTGTTCCCCCCTTTCTTCGTTTTTTTATTCGGGGTTCCGTTTCGTGCGGATCGTTTTCTCTGTCCTTCTAGGTTGGAGTCTCCCGTTGATGGTTTTTTTGTGGAAGCGAGGTGTCTCTGACATCGTTGTTCCTAACCCATTTGTCCTCTCGTTCTCTTTTCTGCCTCGTCCCTCTTTTGTTTGCTGCGACTCGCCCCCTTCCGTCGCCACCCCCCCTTTTCCCACACTTGGCTTTTTGCACTGGTGACGGTTCGGCGGTGACAGTCGGCCCCCCTCACAGTTGCCGTTCACGTCTTTTTTTTTCCCTGCAGGAAGGGCGACTGTTGGTATCAACTTTTTGTTTCCCCCACAATGTTTTCCTGCTTGCAAGACAGAATATGGTGGGGAGAAGGAGTCCCCTCCCACCGACCCGCTCCGTCTATACTTCCACCCCCGGTCCCGATCCTTTCCAAGCGAATCTGATTTCTTGGCCCGTGTTGGCTGTCCCCTGCCTTGCGGTTTCGCGAACTTTTCGGTCTTTCCAGTCCCAGCCGCTCCCTTTGGGAATTTCAGTCCCGCAGGGTAGGCGCGCCCCCCCCTTTCTCTCCCTGACGTATGCAAACCCTTTCCCTTTTTCCCTGGCTTCGTTCGGCCTTCCTATTTTTTTTTTTTTTTCGGCTTTGTTGTTTTTTTTTCCCTCGAGAACACCCCGCGTGCACCCGTCGGTTGTTCTTTAACTCGCTGTACCCCCCGCCCCCCTCACGCCGTACAACAACTCCCGACACCTTTGTCCTTTTTTTTTGTGTACTCCCCCCACGAGTCCATGGACCTGCCTTTTCTCCCACCTCCCCATCTGCCAGTGTTTAGGATCTTCCGATTAGTTTCGTGTCTCTTCTATCCCCTCAGTGTATCCCCTGGATGTGTTTTGTTTTCTCCGAATACCACTCCTTGACGGCTTGCATTTATTTTTTGTTTTTTCGTCTACTCTGGGGCACCCGGAAAGTCGTTTTTTCTTTTTTTCTGTCTGAGGTTGGAGCATCATATCATTTTTCTGATGTTATTTTTTTTTTTTTTTGTTTGTTTTTTTTTTTTAAGAGGTAGGTAGGGTTTCTTGGTGTTAGGATTGTGTTGTTTTTGGTGTTGGACTCTCGTCTTAGTCTTTTTTCTTTTGTTTCCCCGGACCACTTTACGTGGAAGTCCCGAATTGTTTGTTCCGCCCCCCCCGTTTCGGGTTCTGAGTTTAGTATTTGTATTGCATCCATCCAAGTCCCCACCCATTGATGGTTTCAAAGTCATCCCTTAGCGACCCCTCCCCCATCCTCAGTGCGATCAATTTTGAGGCCTACTTTTTTCCGATTTTTTCTGATGGATACCATGATCCTTTCTCCTCCCGAATGGTCCTATCCCCCCCCCCTTTTGATCACCCCAGATCCACCCTTGTGTGCTGCCTGAGTTGTTTCTCCACCCCCTCACAAAATAGACATCTTTTTCTTTTTACCCGAAAAAATTGTTCGCCGTGTGGTCGTGTTCGTTTTTTCAGGTCTTTGCCTTTTTTGGCCTGGGCAGATGGCGAAGTCTGACACCCATTATTTTTTTTTTTTGACGTCCCTCGGCTTCCTGGCGTTTTTTACTTCGCCCTCCGCAGTGGTTTGCAGACGCGCCGTCCCCCATCTCGTTTTTCCCACCTGGTATCGTTTCTTTCTTTTTCCTCCAACCAGTGTGTTGTTCGCTTTTCTCTTGCCTACTCGGCCTTTTTTCCCTGCTTTTGATGTTTCTTTTCTTTGGTCAGTAAGAGACTTTGGCTTCCTGCCTTTTTTTTCTGTACTTCCGTTTTGCCATCGCGGTCCCCCCCTTTTCTACCCTTTTTTGCTGTCTCCCCCGACGCAAGCACGACCTTCCCGTCGGACCCCTGGACGGGGGTCGCGTTTCGTTTCTGTCAAACCCGTTTGGGTTGAGCGGCCCTGGTTCACCGATGCCCTTTTTTTCTATGCTGTCACGGTTTAATGCACTGTTCATTTTTCTCCCGGGAGACTATATTTTATTTGAGTGTCCCCACGTTTTTTGTTATTCCTGTGCTGGCCCACATTAGCCTTGCGGTTGGTTCGAGGCTTTTACCCAGCCTGCGCTTTCCTTCCTGACACAGGGTAGCTCCGACGGGTTTGATTCGTCCCTTGGACATCCTTCCGCTCTCCCCCTTAGGGTCATCCGCTATTCTTCGTGCCCCTGACAGCCGCCCGCGCGTGATCCCCTCCTAGCACTCCCCTTTTTCCGAGAGATACGGCTCGCCTTTCGCAATGTGGTGTTATGAGTCTTCTTTTCTCCTTCGGTCTTTTCTCTGTGTCGTGCTTCTTTCTTTCTCCCGCAGTTCTCGTCCCTTTTCCTTCGGGAGCCACGAGCTTGGCGGGACGTACACCTGCTTTTCCCTGGAACAGGTTTGTTGGCCGCCCCTCCAAGTGGCGACAAGTCCTTTCCGGGGTTCTACCTCTATCTTTTACCTTCTGGGCGCACGGCCCCCTCGCGACCCTGGGACCAGCAGCGTTTTTTTTTGGTGGTCCTCCTGAACGAGGTGACGTGTGGGGTTTTTAAGTCCTTGGGATTCTTGATTTTTCTCTTTGTTTCGACTCCTGATTCTACCCTTTTTTTGTCGTGTTCCCGGTTTTGTCCGTGCGGAGTCGTCATTATCCCTGGAGAGGATTTTTCATTTTTTGTATGATTTTCCTTTTTTCTTCATTCCTTCTTGAACTTGGAGTACCGACCGGTTACCCCCGAGTTAGTATTGTTGTGCTATATTTTTTAGGGTCTTGCCGGTGCGTGATCTAGTGTGCGAAAGTAGGGGAGTCTCTTGGCGGGACCCGACCCGGCGACTGGACAGGGCCTTTTCCCCAGCCCCCCTTTTGGTCGAAGCTGGACGTTCTCCATATGTTCCTATGAGTCCCCTACTGTGGAACCCTTGTTCCCGCTTGGCCCGTTGAGAACGGCTATCCGCTCGGTCCGATTTCGATATACGACGTTATCTCAGACCGTCTCTTCTGCCCCCACTCGGCACTGAACCCCCCGTATTTTTTTTCCGAAGGTCCGCGACAGTGAGGTTTGGCTGACCCTCGGGCGAGATGTTTTTTCCCAGCATCCTTCCCGATGGGATCCGCGTCGCGCTATCTGCGTTGTGTGGGGGCATGGGTTTTGCTTGGTCCGACGGACCGTTTGTGATGGTTCCCCTAACCCCCCGTTCCCCCCTTTTGATTAGCATTTTTTTTATTTTTTTTTCCTCTCATCTTGTTCCCTCTTGCTGTTGTCCCACCAATAGCTTTGGCTGTCGGCTTTCACTTTATTGCGTGCCTACTTAGCCATTACATTTATAGCGAGTGCGCTCCGTTTAAGTGTCCTGGTACGTTGACATGCTCCTGCCCATAACTTCCTCTTTGGAAGGTTTGTTTTTCTTCCACCAGGGAGGATCCATGCTTCTTTCCTACCCACGATTAGTGTGAGACAGTGTGTCTACATCAAGCCGGTGGGCCCCCCCCAGGATTCCTTTTGATTTTTGTTTTGCCAGTTTATCCAGTGACTTTGCCGCCCCTGTCTGTGTGGGTCTTGACGATCCCCCCTCGGACATAATTGTGGCAACGTTTCGCTGTTTCTCCTGCCGTGTGCACACCCCCTCGTTTTTGCCCGACTCTTACTTGACCTCCTTCCCATCGAGCATTGTTTTTTCCCTTTTTGTCGGTTTTTTTTGTCGTGCCTTATTTCTCAACTTGCTGCTGGTTTTTCTTTTTGCCCCGACCGGAGCACCTGAAGTGTTTGCCCCTCCTACGCACCATACCCTGCGATTCAGGTTCCGAGGGCGTCGGTTTTTCCTTGCTACTTATAGTTTGGGCGGGGACACACCCCCCCGCTGTATTAAGCATTGATGTGGTCCGGATGTGTGTGCTTTTCCCTGCCTCCCCCGAGGCTTTCCCCGGTTTTGAAAAATGTAACGCGGGTGCGGGCTTGGGTTTTTTGTGCTTTTCTTAGTTCACACCTATTCGGTGCGACTTTTATACTATATGGAGTCTCCGTTTTTTTTTTTTTATTTCGGTGCCGGAGGGTCGGCGGGGCCTGCTAAGAGGCCATGGAACTTGTACCTGACATCTCCCTTTCGGTGGACGATACGCCCTTGACCCCCCCGAGGCCCAGTCTCATAGCCGTTTTAGGCTGGTGGCGTTGGCCCCCCCCCCCTGAAAGAAACGGCCATGGGCTCTTCCCTAACGTCCCTCCTTCCCCTGTCGCGAGCCCAGTTCTCCTCCCGGTCCCTCCGAATGGTTAAGGAAGACGTTAGCCTAGATGCTCGACCCCCCTCCTACGTTTCCCCCCCCCCCTCAGTCTCTCTTTACTTTTACTCCCTCCTCCCTTGGTGTTTTTTCTTCTTCTTTTTGAGATTTTCATTTTCCGCTCCGTGGGGACGGTTTTCTCTTCTTGTGCTTTATTTTGCGGGATCGCTGGCCCTGCCAGGTCGGCAGGCGCAGGAGTTTCTTCGGCGGACCGTCCCGCGAGCGCGGCGGCCACGGCGTGTGAGTCGTTGGATTCTGGGGGAGCCGGGGGGACGGCATTCAAAGTTCTGGGAATCCCTTGTCTCTGCTCAAGTTGAATGGTTGAATAGGGGTTTTTCATTTTGTTGTGTACCTTTACTGAGGTGCTTCTTTTTCAATTTTCGGTTCCTCCCCCCTCCCTCCCGGCGCCCTCATCAGTAATGTCCAAACCCGTGATGACCCACCGGTCTTTTTTTCCCGGTTCAATGGGCGTTCGGAGGACCCTGTTTTTTTTTTTTTAGATGTTTTGTTTTTGCGCGGCCAAGGGCCCGGCATTTTCCCGTTAAGGCCTTCCCGGGTCAGGTCGTCTAGAGGTTTGTGTCCCCCCCCAGTCCAAGGACTATGAGACTCTGCCGCTGGGTTTTCCCTGCTCCCCCCTACAGGTCTTTTCGGGGCACAACTGTGAACCGCTTCGGATGTCCCGCGCGTTACTTGTGTTCTCGATTTGCGGTGGGCGGCGTCATCGTCAGCTCAATTTTGCCCACAGTTTTTTTTGCGAGTTCCTTGTTTCCGTTGCCTCCTGGGTTTAATGCGTAAGTTTTTCGGTGTCCCTGCCACGTCTCCTGGTGAAGGCCGTCCCGTCGGAATGTTAGTTGCACCGTTTCGTTGGGTCGTTGGCATTTTTTGGTTCTGATGGACAAAAAGGTTTGCACCATGTCGCGGTTCCTGTCTGGCACCCCGTTGGAATGTTTCCCAAATAGTAAACTAACATATCCCCTCCCCGTTGGGTGTGCTGAAGTTCCGTGTTTTTCCTCCCTATCCCCGATGGAGCTAGACAGGCTACCGTTTTTTTTTTCGGGCTTTGGTCAGATCTTCCCCTTCCCCTAAGTGTTTTGCAGTTGAGCAGGTACGTCTCCCGGCGCTTTTTTATGACGCTCCCCTGTAGGCGGATTTTTGAGTCCAGCCCGTTCGAGAACGCAGACTTGTCAAGTGCTATACTTTTCCGGCAAAGTTGCCACTTAGTCCCCCCCCGATTTTTGGGTTGATGCCCAGCACTGCATGGCTTCCGTTTTATTCCTCCGTGATGCATCGGACACCCTTCTCAACACCTGGGGCCCCCCCCTTTGATGTTAAACGATCCCCCGTGAGTGCACTATCAACCGTTTGATCTTACCCGCGACCCCTGTGTTTTGCATTTCTGTTTTCTCGCAGAACTGACTGCTCTGTTAAGCTCGGTCTCGTGCCTTGAGTAACGTTCCCCGTCAGGGCCGCTCGTCAGGCTAGAAGACCCCGTTTGAGGAAATCCAGCTTGTTGTGCCGTTTGTCTTTTTCCCACTCAGCCGTGCGCCCCTTCCTTTGATCCCGTGAGACGACAGGAGGCGAACTTGCTGCACAGGACTTCTCCTTTGCGGTCTTCACCCCCCCTGGCCACTGTGGGTCTGCTCGGCCTTTTGGGCCTTGTTCGATCTCCATGGCGGTGCCTTTTTCCTGCGGGCCTCTTGCACTCTCCTGCCCCACCCCGGGGAAAACGATCTCGTTGTCCCCCAGTGGAAACCCGTGCTCGTCGCCATCACACTAGCCCACGACCTTTTCTTGTTACCCTTGCCCCCTCCTGTCTTGGGGTGGCGGGGTCCGTCATGTTTTTTTCTGCGGCCTGGCTCAGTTAAGTTTAGTTCTTGCCCCGGCACTTTGCGCTTTTTCCCGGGCCCTTGCAACGGAGACTTTGACTTTCCATGTTTTACGTTCCGCCCCCTTGCGCTCAGGGCCCGAAGGGACAGTTTTCGTTCATGACCTATGGGTGTTGGAGTCGAACAGGGCGCCCATTTGGACGCCGCACGATCATTTTTTCCTCCTTTTTTTCGTGAACCTGGGGTGTATGCTTTTGTCCTCCCCTGCCCCCTCTCAGTTTTCTTCCCTCAGTTGGTTGTTTTTTTTTTTAGATGATTCCCAGGCTTTTCGGCGGGCTTTACGCATGGTTCGTTCGATTTCTTTTACCCGTATTCCTCCCCTCTTGGGTTTCGACTGTACTCCGCTTACCCCTGTCTTTTCCGAAGTTGCCCTCGGTACACCTTCTCCCCCGGACATTTTGGCTTTTGTTGGCCTGCCTTGACCCGCCCCTTGCGTTTCAGTGACGGGCCTTTCAATAGTCCCTCTTTTATCCCCGTCTTCCGTGCCTGCCCCTGGGACACGGACCCGCTTCCCTCTGGGGGTATGTGTTGTGCTGTCACTCCGTCTTTTTTTCTACTTTTTTTCTTTCCTGCTGGTGGTAGCTAGTGGTCTTTGCAGGCTTTCTTTTTGGGCCGTGGCAGGGTCTACAGGTATGCCCCGCGGGTCTTCGCCGGGCCCTGTGTTGACCCTTCTCCTGCTGGCTCCGTTTGATCCCGACAGTGGAAACAAAGGTTGTGCCATGTAGCGCCGTCAAAGGCCTCTGCCGCTTTTTCTTTTCCCTTGCGTATAAGGAGCGGCGGCCGGTTACTCCCCCTGCCGCTGTTTGTGTCATTTCCCTGTTATGGCAGAATTCTGTACGCGTGCCCGGGACCGGCCGACCGGCCTCGCTAGGATGAGCGATCAGTGTTCGCGCGACCCTGTTCCCCTGCAGCACGCACGATGTTCTGCGGACGCGGCAGTTGCTCGTGCTCGGGGTGATTCTTTTTGTGCCATCCTGTTTCCCCCCAGGGGCAATTTTCGCTGATGCGTTGAGGGGCGGAAGTGGCGAGGACGCTTTTGGGATCGAATGCTGCTTGGGCCCATCCCCACCTACCCGCCACCGACCCTTTCGCAATTTTTTTTACAGCGATCGGCCTTGGACACCACGTGTTGGCGTAAGATCTCTTCTCGCCTCGGTCCCCACCTGAGGGTGCTCTGATAAAGCGTAAAGCCGTTTTGCTTGCTACCGCCCACTTTCCCTCTGGGGGTGGAGGCCCCCCCCGCTGACGTTTCCGGATTCTTAGAAACCCTTCCCTTTCGTGAGCGGCTCTTTCAACACGCAGTGGCTCCCCCCCCCCCGGCCTTTCTTCGTCTTGAATGTTTGCCGAAGTTTCCCTTTGTTGCCCCACTTGATTTTCCCGCTGGACGATTGTGTCCAACGTTTTCCTGCTCCTCCAACGCCCCCCCTTCCCCCAACGAGTTTACACTTTCCCTTACTCAAACGGTTTTTCTTCCGGTTCAATCATCCCCAGACTGGGGCGAACCACCCTCTGGGCTGCGTGGATCCCAACGTTGGCGGCTTGTTTTTGGTGGCTGCTTTCCCTGGATCTCCTACAGCAAGTGCACATCCTGTCCCTCTAACCCCGTTTTAAGTGTTTAGGTGCCCTTTTCAGATCTGCTAGGGGGTGGCGAGGACCCCCTCTAGTCTTTCCCCCTCTTCCCCTCTGCTGTTTTTTTTGTTCCCGGCTGGGTCCCCCCCTCTTCCGAGCCGTCAAAAGGTCCACAAACAAACCGGGGGGGGGGGTGTTTTGGGGGGTTGGTTGTTTTTGTGTCTCTCGGTGCTTGTCTGCTCTTTTTCCGTCGCCGACCCTGTCCACATGCCGCCGAGTTTTTTCTGTAGTTTGCTTATGGAGTGCTGCGGGGCGTCCGTCGGAAGCCGCCCGACAAGTTCAATTGCCTTTTTTTCCCGCTCCAGTTTGAAGGTCCCGTGAGACGGTCCCTTGCCGAGACCTATCTCCCCCTCCCGCTGTAATGTAACCTTCCTCCCGTACCTTTTCTTCCCGCGCGCTGTCTTTTTCCGTCCGGCGTGAGAGCTCTCTGTCCTGCGCGTCCGGAGGCCCACTAACTTGTTTTCTGCAGAGTCGGCCCCCCCGGAGGGCTTCCTGCAACCTGCCCGCTTTCTGGTTCACGACAGTCTTGTTATTTTTCCCTCCTCCTCCCCTTTGTTGTTTTTTGTTTTTTGTTGTTTTGTCGATCGATTTTTAAGGTTTTAAAGAAGCACGGGCCGTTGGTTTTTTTTCCTGAGCGCGTGGTTTTAGTTAGGACCAGAAAACAAAACACCAAAAAAAATGGGTCGTGCCTTGCACTTTCTTGAACTGATCTGGGCGCCGCGACGACTTGCACCCG
>Ga0179593_1278676_pt1 | contig 10642 bp, 9 predicted proteins | sample CZODoug2_1_08_16_FD_185931 | JGI IMG/M metagenome (GOLD analysis project Ga0179593, IMG submission 185931) | Vadose zone soil fungal communities from Angelo Coast Range Reserve, California, USA - CZODoug2_1_08_16fungal (PacBio error correction) | ecosystem: Environmental > Terrestrial > Soil >... | reverse complement strand
CGTTTTGCCGTGGTTCCCCTTTCAGGTGAGACAACACCCTTTGTTTGGTAGATCAGTAAATTTTCTCAGACCTTTCCCCGCCCTCCCACAAAGGCTGGGTTTTTTTTTTCGAAGGCTTTCCCCCGTTGCACTGCCAATGATGCGTTGGTTCGAACCCCCGCTTCCTGTTGCCACCCTGGTGGAAACGTCCCAACCAACCCTGACCGCACCAGAGGTTTTGTCGTGAAGATCCTTTGCTTTTTTTTTTTTAGCATGTCTTTTGCCGGTTTCAGAGTCGAAGGGACGAGAGTGTCCTGAGCTTCGCCCGCGGGTTTTGAGACCTTTTCCGCCGCGTTGTTCCTCCTGAAAGACCAGGGGCAGTTGAGTGGTGTCCCGGTGAGTTTTACGCCGTCTTGTCCCCCATCCAAAGCTCCCCCTTCTGCTTCCGTTCACACCTTCACAAGGTCTTGCCCCCTCAACCCCATCCCCTTCGTCGGATCTTTTTTTCTTTTCCCCCCCTGTCCAGGCGGCCCCCCCCGGGCTGCTACTTTCGCGCACTTTTTCATTGTTGATAGAATCCTCCCACGTCTTAACCCCACCTCCCCTCACCGGTTCTCCCCCCCCACCGATCGACTTTCCCCCAACTCTCCCCTTTTTTCCATTACCCCCTTACGACAATATCCAATGACGGAAGTTACTTCCGCTGTGAATTCCAACCTCCACCTCCTCGCGCCCACCATTTCAGTTGATTCTGCTTGTCCACCCCAAATCTTAAGACCTACCGGTATTCACCCTTTCCCAGATCCTGCTACAACTCTCCATTGGCCGGTTTCTATTTCTCATGGCGGCGGACCGGCACAGTCACTATTTCTGTCCGGTTCGATTCCGTACGGATAATGTTTCCGTGCTTTCAAAGTGGTCTTCTCCCCGCCTTAATTCCCAGCCCTTGACCTCTTCTGTACATCCAAGACCAAGTAATGTGGAACGACATTCCCTGCGACTTTCATCCTTCATGGACTTCCCGTCCCTTGGTAAAGTTCTGACCAAAACTGAGGATCAGCTCGGTCGGTTTCCAACTATTTCATCGAACTTCTGGTCGGGTTTATAAATCTCCACCTTAGCTAGTCTTTAACGCAGGAATCGGTTCCTATTCCCCCCCCTGCTCGTTCTTAGCCATGCTCGGTAACCACTCCTCCTACATCCTATTCCCCGTTTCTATTCACCTGACCTGGTCCCGTCTGCCAGATAAACCCCCCGGCGAGCTTATAGAGAATTTGTCCAACGTTTCCGCTCCCTCGCCCAACGGCTTTTGTTTTTTTCCCGTTTCTTTTTTACAGCACGAGCGCATCACCGCAGCATGCCAGGTCACCCTTTCTTCGGAGGCACAGGCTCGAACGTCCCCTATCTCTCTGTCCAATTAAGACTTTGCTCCCCCCCCGGCCTTTTGACGATTTTTAATTCACTGCTACCCGCGTAGAAGAGCCCGGTTATCTCAGTTCCTTCCCCGTCAGCGCTTCCCCCCTGTCGTGTTTCCGGCAAGGAAGAATTGACGATCCCGTTGAAACCTCTTCCCTCCCCTGGTTCGTCTTTTGGTGTGGTAAGTTTTCCCACGTTTCCCACCAAGGGACGGTCTTTTTGGTAGCCCGTGTTCAACCGACGGGAGTTGGCGTCCCTTTCCGGCGAAAGGGTCCGGGTTCTCTGGAGTCCCTTCCCCTCTACTGCCCGGACGCCAACAAAAGTACCCACACCCGTCCCCGCAGGGCCTTCAGTTGAGAAGCCCTGCTCCGTTAGGCGCTTCAGGTTTCTGCTCTCCGATGGCCTTTCGTGTACCTCAATTTTCGAAGTGTTCCTTCCTCAATATGACCCGCGGTTCCCCGTCCCATCCACCAGTCTTGGCAAAGGTGACTGGGTCGAAGATCCCCCCTACTTTTTTTTCCCTCCGAGCAGCTAGGCATGTTCCTTTGAACTTTACTGGGAATACTTGATTTTGGAGGCCACCATGTACAGAACGTCCTCCAGTAATCTTCCCCCTTCGAATCAATCAACACATACACACTCTCCCCCCTCGCATCTTGTATGATCTTTTTCCTCTCTCCGTGTTTTTTTTTGCGCTGATGACCTTCTCGTTTGATGTTTTTTTGGACCCCTTTTAGTCTTGCCTGTCCCGATTTTGACCTCGTCGTTGAATTCTTCCCCCGGCTCCACCTCCCTCCCTATCCGTAAGAAGGCCGTCGGGTGCTCGTCTGGCACAAAGTAGACGTCTCTTCCTGGACATTGGTGTCCAAGGCTGGTGGAGAGTTTGACTTTGTTCGTTTTTGTTTTTGACCTTCCCTTTCACATTGCCCCCGACAGGTCCCATCGTTAGTCAGACGCCTCTCGGCCGTTCCCTGTCCTGTTTGAGGAGTTCCCTCCCCTGGTGAAGTGCATTTAGCATCTTTTTTTTCTGTAATTTTGTTTCCTCTTTCCGTAGCGACTAGGTCGTTCGCGCTCCCCGTACCCCCCATCCGACGGCCCGGAATCCCCCCACCCGCTGATGAAACAATGTCTTCCGCCACTAAATGGTTCCCCGTGTCCAGGTACCAACATTCTTTTGAACTTGGTCGTCAGCGTGAGGGTCGTTGTCCCATTCCCCCCTCGTTACTCTTTGTCCTCCCCCTACTGTTCATTGAGATACTTCAAGTGTCGTCTCGGCGAGCTTTTACAATCGGCGTCACTCCCTCGTTTTGGCCGCTCCTGGTCATGCTGAAAGGATTTTCCCCAGCTACCGTAATCTGCCGTCGTAGTCCTTTCCTCCAGAAGGTTTTTAAATTTTTCCCCTCTTTCCCTTGATCTCCTTTCTGCTGTTGTGCGTTTGACCCCTTTTCCAGTCCCCGTTGTTCCGGGTTCTCGCGGTCGGAGTAGTGGCGGCTCTTTTTTCCCCTAGGAGAGCTCTCTGCGCCATGGATTTTATGCTGTCGATGACCGGCCTTGTCTGATTTGTTATTCCCTGTCAACAATATGTTGTAGGATGGAGTTTAAAGCCCTTTTTTTTTTCGCCGAAATCGCCGTTGTAGTTCCCCCTGAGAAGGCTCCGGGTACTGATTCGCGAAGGTGCGGCCCCGCATTGCAGTAGATTAAGTTGGAGCCAGCAGGGCTTGATCCGTTTTTGCCTTCTGTACCTTTTCGTGGCAGGTCAGGACTGGCGGAGTCGCCCCAGTACTTTCCCGGCCCCTCCTTGTCCCCCCCCGCTGGACCCGTATTTCCTTTGACCCGTACGGGTGCTGGTTTCAGTGAGACCCCTATCTTCCCAAGCGGTCGATTCGGGAGTGTCTTTCTCCTGGGATTCCATTACGTGCTGCTTAGTCCTTCAGGAAGAATCGGTGTAATCCTTTCTTGGGCGTTCCTTGTCTGATGGCTCTCACCATCCCACCTTTGAACCCGGTGAGAAGGGTATGTATCTTCGTCCCGGGCCTGGAAAATTCATTTAGCGTGGGGGGGTGTGCCGCCTTGTAGGTGATCCATTCATGGTTGATTTTGTGATGGGGAATGAATCTGAAGCGGCCCCAGGAGCTCCCCTCCGCGTAGTGCCGATTTATTAGTTATGGAAGATGTTTTGAGAGGATGGCGTCTCCGGTTTTAGTTGTACCTAGACGTTTGATGATTGTAATTAGGGCCTCCCATCCCCTCCCCATGCCTTCCCTCCTTCGCTATAAGGTTTTGGGTCCGTTGACTCATTGTTTTCCCGCCCTAAGGGCTTTGATTTTTGAGTTGTTCGCATTGCTTCCTGGGTCGCCAATCAGCGCATTTGCTTCTCTGGGCGGGTTCGTTAGCCCGGCTAGCGACACCGGTGAACCCTTCAAAACTCCCCACGTCTTTTCGTTATCTTGACCAGCGTCGGGGCATTATCGGTAGGCGTAGTCCCCCAATCTCTTCCCATCTGACATTGCCCCTGGCAGCGAATCTGGAATCTTGCTGAGAACGCTTGCAAGTCTCCTCACGAACCCCAATATTTGGCGGTTCCCCTTTATGGTGTGTCGTTCCCCCCCGGATTTGGGTCGGGGGTTTAATTTCCACCCCCGTTTTATTGGCCTTGAGCAGCACCCCGGAGGGTCAAGTGCTTATGAAAACTCAGGTTTTGCAGTTATTGTTCTTCCCGGGTCTGCCGACCCCCGGAATCTATTCAACTTGGAGGGTGGACTCCCGCAACCCTATTCCTGCACCCTACGTCGTGAACCCCCCACGATATTTTTATCTTTCTCTCGCTTTTTTCTCTAGATCTTGTGACCGACCCCTCGTGAAGTACTTTGCTTTACCTGATCCCCCCCCTCTGTTTGCCTCTCTTCGACGGGGGTTCGTCCCTCCCCAGCAATCCCAATACAGGGCTGGGTGTTATCATGCTCGACTCCGGGGTGAGGAATCAGACACTGGCTGTGTGATCCCTTACCCCCCTTCTACTGTTGCACCCCTGTGTTTTTCCCTCACCCTGACTCCGTTAACCGGGGCCGGTCGTCCCTCTTCTTTGCCTCTTTGGCGCCGCTTTGCCCGTTGGTCTATTTCATAGAACTCTCTGTTGTTCCTCCAGTCTAGTCGACGCGGGTTAGAGCCTTTTTGGTACCTCCTAACTGCCCAGGTTGACTTTGAGTGTTACCCCTTTGGTTCCATTCCTTCGTCACTAAGTGCGTCTTCACTACAATCGCCCCTGATTCCCCCGTCTAGACCCCCCGTTTCCCCCCCTTCGGCTCTCCCCTATGCCCATGAGGATGTAACCAGAGTCCACTCAATTGGATCCCTGGCGACTTCGGCAGGTGACACACGGCGCTCTACTTTTTCGCCGCATGTTTCCTGATCAGCTTCTTTCCTATCACCGTCGGCGATTCCCCCCTACCGAAAAGTACACGCCCCTCCGGTGTTGGGTTTTTTTTTTTGTCGCCCCCATCGGCCAGATTACCAAGATACTCCCCTCCTCCCGCGGCATTTTACTTAGGCGCCCACCCAAGATTCTCCCCACGCCCCATGTCCCCACCCTCTGGATCTGCTTCTTTCCCCCGTTGCCCTCCCTACCGAATACACCCTGTCCCCCGTCACGAGCGCTACTACATTCCCAGGTGCCCTGTTCTTCTCCTCCCCTCGTTAAAGCGGCCGAAGTCATCGATCCGACTGTTTTCCCCCCCCGATAAGGCAGCTCCATCAAGAAAGTCCTTTGCAGGTTACCACGTGGCTAAGGAGACCAGCCTACCCCCTCCTCGACCCTGTGTCAGACTGTCTTCTTCCACGCCACGTATGGTAGGGGAAAGACGCCCTCCCGAATGCCTTTTCCCTTAAATTTATGGTTTTTGACACCAAGCCCTGCTCCCCTCAGTTCCCACTCCACATTACCGAGGCTCTTTCGGAGGATATCCCTATGTATGGTACTGGAGTCTCGAGCATCGCCCCCCCCCCTCTCCGTTACTTACCCTGCTCCCCGGACCCCCTTTTCTCTTTCGGCTCAAATGCGCATTAAGACCTCTACAAGCATAAATACTCCCCGACCTTTCTCAGCTCATCGCCCGCATCCCCCTAATTTATTTATTAGCCCTAGAAGAATTGGACCCCTCTCCCTACCCCGTCAGCGACCCAGCCTGAAATGGCCTGACAATGGGGGACGTTTTTTCCCCTCCGCGCCAATGAAGAAGAGGCTCAATGAAATTTCCCCGTTCGTCGGACACGGCGACTCCTTGCAGAGATTATGGAGTTGCCACGCAGTGCCTATACAGAGGCTCCCTCGGCTTGGGCTATCTTTTTTTGACATGCTATCTGGACACGAAGAAGAGTTCTAATTGCCGTTGTGTTCCTGTACTTGTGCTCGGCAGTCTCCCCCCTCCCTTGAGTGACCGCGTCGCAGGACCCTATCGTTGGACCACCCCCCTCCTATTCGAAACTGTGGTCCTTTGTTGAAGTTACTGGAAGGTTTCCCCCCCCCCAGGTGACGGCCCTTTTTTGCAGCCGGGTAGAGATGTTTTGGAGTACGGAGCCTCGGCTGATTTGGGCTACGCTCGAAGAGGACGAATCTCCCGATAGTCCTTGACGTACAACAAACCCCCTTACCATAAAACAGATTTCTCCTGGAATTACCCCTTTTAGCCCTAAAGAAGGTTCCAGCTATGTTCGGATGCTCCGCGGACTTGTCTCCCTTAGTGTTACCCCCCTTGACTGCAGTGTTACTCATCTATGTCCCCGGGTACTTCACTCCCCAGTTTTCCCCCCTTTGTTGTTTGTTCCATGCTATATTCCAAGACTAGCCTTCAGCCCGGCGTTCCTTTGAAGGGGTACTCCAGGAATTGTTGAGTTACACCCGCCAGGCCATGTAGCTCTACGTTCCGTACCTCCCACCTCTTAACTCACCTCCCCTCCCAATCCCTTTGACTCCGCGCTTGGATCTCTTTTCCTCCTCCTTTTGTTTTTTTTTTTGCTCGAGATTGCGGTCGGGTCGGGGGGAGTTGATTTTTTTTCTCGTCGATGTTGAGCTGTCCTCGGATTGAAGGTGATGGATGGTTGTACACTCCCCCGCCCGCCCGTTTCGTCCCTTCAGCATTTTTTAGGATTCTTTTTCTGGACCCCGGCTCTTTTTTTTCTTCTGTTTCGCACTTGGAAATTGTTTTTTGGTTTTCTGTGTGTTTGCCCTGCTAATATTTTTTTTTCCCCCCACTTCAGTCCCCTTGATGACGGCGAATGCCGCGCAGCACTCCTATGATGAATTAATGTACCGGAGTTTTCCCTCCCTCCAAATTCCTTAAGGATTCCAGCGAGGGTGGTTTTCCTTGTACTTGTTGTTGGCGAGGGGGTTGGGTTTTTTTGGGTGTTAGCGAAGACCTTTTCTTGCCTCTTAGCCTTTAACGCTCCCCATTTTCGGAGGGATCACAAGTTGCATACCCCCCAGGGAACCCTCCACTCCGCCAACATGTAGGACCGTTCCAGTCACAAAGTGCCGGCACCATTTTCGTCTTTAGGTGCGTTGTCCCCCCCTGATCGTCACTTTTTGGTCGCGCTGTTGGCCGCTACGTTCCTTTTGATGCGTTGAGTGACGTTCATTTTCTGTCTGCCCTGGCGTTTATCTTGCCCCTTTTCCCAACCCTCTCTAGTTGGTCGCGCCGGCTTTTGAATAGTCACGGCTTTGTTCTTCGTTCCCGTCATCGCTGCTTTCTTCTGCAGTGCGCCGTACTGCAAGACCCTTGAGGGCGGCGGTTTTGCCTGGTTCGCTTCCCGTGACCCTAACCGTTGTGCCGGGTTCTTTCGGTGCGTCGTTCGGACGCGCGTTTCCCTCTTTCTTGGTTGTTTTGTGTTGAGTTCTAGACCCGGACACGGGTGTGTCTTTATGAACCCTTTGTCTCTGTCCTTGTAGTTGGCGTTAACGTCATGTCGCGACCCCTCTTCCGCACCCTTGTCATGCAGGGGCGGTAATGTGGGGCGCTTTCCCCTCTTCTCTCCCATGGCCGTCGAGAATATGGTCAGCTTGCCGACCTGGCTTTCGGGGGATTTTTCCGGTCCCTCGGAGTTTTTGAACCAGTGACTGGAAACTGCCTGATCAGTATGCTCCGTAGTGCCCCCTCCCCCCTCGGTTTGTTGTGGAAGAAGACGAGCTCCCAGGCCTTTAGGATTTTTCGAGGGTCAGTCTTTTTTCCTACTGACGACGTGTGCTGTAGCCGTCCCTTTCGAATCAGAGGTGATTTTACGTTTCCCGTCCTACCGCTTCATGAGAATCAATTCCACCCTGCCAATGGGTAAGTTTTTTTCTTCTGTCTCGTTAAGTTGGCAGGTGAACACTCTTTCAGTAGTTTGCGGTGGACTTGGGGGGAAGATGCTTTATCCAAGTCATGGTTGCCCCTCTTCTGGTTCCTCTTTTTTCCGGTGGTACTTAACTGCCTACGTTGACGATTTCTTTTTCCTTGTTTAATTACTTTTTACTTTGTTGGTTTCATGTGGCGGAGGACAGGTTTGTCCCTCTACCCCAGCTCCGGTGATGATGCAATAGGTTCTAAAGACTTAAAGTTCCGGGCAGACGTGGGTTCTGGACTGACGAAAGTCAACCCCATCAAGCCCGTTCTTTTTGAGTAAAGGATTTCTGGGGGGCGAGTTTTATCCGTCCCCTTTCCCTTGGGGTACTATGGGGAGTTGCAACTTCTCGAACTATCCCCCGTGAACACTCCTAACTAGATTCTTTCCCTCTTCTACAGTCTAAAGCTCGACGTTCTGAGAAACGCTTTCCCTTTCCCCTACCCGGTCCAGCGATGAGCAATTGAGCTTTCCCAAGATGCCACAGATCTTCACGCCGCCCCCCTTTTTTGCTTGTACCGTTGTGGTTCTTTCCCCTTATGGGTGCCTCCCTTCTCCGTTGGTTCGAAGTCCCGGGCCGCCATTTTGTCTTTCTGCCGCACCCATGGTGCTGAGCAGGATACACCCACGCATTGTTGTTCTTATGGGGGTCCCGTGTTCGACGCCCACCGGTCCTCCCTAACCCCTTCTTTGTGGTCCACCGATTACTGCCTCCGTCGTTTACCACTTATCCCTTCTTTTCTTGGTTGTTTGTCTAGCGATTTTCCTCCTTTGGTTCTAGTAATTTTCGTTGAGTTGGTGGATGGATTTATCCACCCAATATGCGTTGGATAGTATCTTTGGAACTGACCCCCCCAACACCCCCCCCGGTTAACCCTTTTCCTCCCCCCTCCACGTCCCCCCCGTCTTGTGTTTTCAGCCTTTCTGGACCCATTGTTTCTGGCAATCCCCAATTCTGCCCGGTGACCCCCGGAACGTCCTAACCCTCCGTTTTTGGCAAAGGACCCCCATAACTCTATCAACCGAGTTTCGTGAGTGAGTCGTTTTGATGCCATTCACCGGCTTCCGGAGTATTCCTCTCCATGGGGAACTTTTTTCTCGTGTCCGGTTAGGTGGTTCCAGCGGGGTTTCTGAGATAAATTCCCTTCTTTTTCAACGCCCTCCAGGTAAAGTTCAGGTTGCGTGTTCCCCCACTTTTCAAGTCGTTTCGACGCGATGCGTCACTTTCCACCGCCCCGCTTTCATAGGGTTCGCTCTTGATCACGAAAATCTTGCAGTGAAACCTACCGGCCCCATACACTTAGTCGTAGGATTTTCCTCGGGCAAGTGAAGTCAACCCCGGATTATAGTTTGGGGCTGGCTGTCGAAAGGCTCATCCATCCAACCTGTATGCGCCTAAAACTCCCCTACAGGATCAACATCCCCTATCAGTCCGCCACCATCGGCCCGTATCCCCTAATCCATCAGGCAATCCCCAATATTGACGTTAACGGATAATTCTCCTCCGCCCCCTCCTTTTTCCCCCTCTCTTTCCCCCTTCTTGTTTAGCCCAGATCGGTTTTTCACCCCCATGGCCCAATACCTATTTCCCCATGGTGTAAATCTTAATCCCTTTTCAAAGGGTCCTTGCAGTTCCCCCTTTTCCCTCGACCCAGTGACGGTTCACCTGCCCGCTCAAACTGCTTCGATTACGGCCCCCTTCTACTCCGCAGTCCGTTGCAGTCCCCGTTCCCGGATCACCTGCTCCCGACCGCGTGGCTCCTGTACAAAAACCGCCCCTTACGGGGCTTGGTTTCGGAAAGGCGTCACGTCATCACGGCAGTGGTTCCACTCCTGTGGTTGCGCCCCACCGTCTGACCTGGACCCCCTCCCCCATTTCTACGCGTGATATAGGATTATTCCCCTTATTTCATCGACGGATTTTGGTAGTGTTGACACCCAACTTCGCTTCTCCTTACTGCTAATTTTTCCATGGGCGAAAAACGAGCCCCCCCCCTGCTAATTGCTTTCCTCCTTCCTCCCCTCCAGATTCAGTTTAATCTCCCCCGCACCTTTGCGTCAGACAGCTCACCCTCCATTTGCGCTCAGTCCCTCTCGAAGGTGACCATTTATCCACGGTTTTTCACGCTGTCCTGCCGGGACCCGTTCCCTTTCCTTTCCCGCCGCGCCCCTGCATTCGCTGCCCCACGTTCACTTCTGACTTCGGCGAAAGGCGACCTAACGGCAGCTTCCAGTTCAGCTGGCCAACGTACCGTGATATCCCGTGCCCCCGCTTTCGCGACGCTTGGTGTTTGACCCCCGTCCTTCCGCCGAGGGGCGACGGTTGATCTACGGTTCGCCTCCGGCCGCTCTTCCAACCTCTGTGCGGCCCCCACCTCGGACCGTGTCCTGATAGTTGACCACCTGTCGCCCGCGACGACGGTGCCTTTTGTTCTTTGGATGGACGTCCTGGACCACGGGTCCCCACCCCAGGGGAGGTTTCGTAAGGGGTCAGCGACGGGGAGTTCATTCTGCCTTCTTGCTGGGCTACGGTGAGCTCCGCAGGGACCCTGTCGCTCACTGACGATCAAAAAAACAATTCATCCTTAGCTGGCCTTGTCCGAATGTTTTGACTTCTCTGCATCTATATCTTCGACGCTGTTCGCAGTAGTGTCAATGTTCCAGTGTCTTTGCAATCTTCCGCTGGGCGTCACCTACCCCATTTTTTCACCGTCCGGCCGGACTGAATCCCTTTCCATAGGCCCGCCCTGCCGGCCCCCGGCTGCTTACTTTTTTTTTTTCCTTTCCAAGTGCTGGTTGTGGAGGTACACCTCAAGAAAGGAACAGCTCCGATCAACCTCCACTCCCCTCCAAAAACTCACGCCGCCGCTCCCTT
>Ga0179593_1639581_pt1 | contig 10643 bp, 20 predicted proteins | sample CZODoug2_1_08_16_FD_185931 | JGI IMG/M metagenome (GOLD analysis project Ga0179593, IMG submission 185931) | Vadose zone soil fungal communities from Angelo Coast Range Reserve, California, USA - CZODoug2_1_08_16fungal (PacBio error correction) | ecosystem: Environmental > Terrestrial > Soil >... | reverse complement strand
TCACGGCTTGCGCCGAATCCCCCCTTCTTTTTCCCTCCTCCTTAAGAGATACTTTTTTGGATTCCCCCCCCCGACGTTGTTGATAGATCATACTATTTTTTTTTGCGTTGGTCCAGTGATGTTTTCAGGAGGTTACCGTCACCGATTTCTTACAATTCCTGCGACCCCCCTGGCCCTAATAAGCGCCCTTTTCACTTGTTTCCTTATAAAAATCGCCCTGGAGATTCCCCCCTCAACGGCATTTTTTTTTTTGGCCGTCCGGCTTCTGCATGTCGATTCCTTTTTCAGACCCCCTTGGGTCCTGGAAGTGGTCTCCGCCCTTCACGGCTCCCAGGCCTCCGGCGTCCCGAGGCCAGGCTGCCGGCCCCTTTTCCTAAACCACTCCCAGGGCATATAACTCTTTTCCCCACTTTTTCCTCGACCTTCCCACTTTTGTGATCTCCAGGTCCTCCCCAAAGACGGGCCTCCTTGGGCCCAACTTTTGCGTCCCCCCCTTTGCACTTCTTAGAGGGAGCGCCCCCCCTGGAGTCATTGCATCTCGTCATGATTTCTTTGTATTCCTCTTTTTTTTTTTTCCCCTCCCCGGCCCCTTGTGTTTTGGCCCATGTTTTCGCCAGCCCGGCCAAGACTTTTTCTTTTTTTCCCTCCCCCCTTTTTTTTTTTTTGAACTTTTTTTATCGGACAGTAGCTTGATCTGCCCGTCCGTGGAATGCCTTTGTGGTCCAGGCTCTTTACTGTCTCCCGCCAACTTCCGGCATTCCCTTTCAAATACTTTTTGGTTCCCCCCTTTTAACTTTTCTTTAGGCATGTTCGAGCTTCTCCCTTCGAAGGAGTTCGGTTTGTTTCTTTCTAGTGGGTTGTCTTGCTAAAGAGATACGTTTTTGGCGTTTTCGATACTCCTTTTTTTTGAACTAGGGACAGAGGGTGTTGGCCTTTGCCTGGAAAGGGATCGTCTTTTTCAGGATTCGAATGTACGTTACCTTTTTCTTTTTCCCTTTGGGAAGCACTTTTGAGCGGCCCCCAAGGTCCCCTTCAGGGGCATGCATCTTTTTGCAGGCCTTCTCGCTTAATTTTCTTCCCTCGGATCAACCCCTTATTTTTTTCTCCCCGAAGCCCTCTTCTTTGAAGACTTTTCTTCTCTTTTTCAAAGTAGTGATGTTTTGACTAATAACCCCCGTTTTTCGCCCCGCATAAAACCCTTTCCCTTAACGAGGTGTCAAATGGTTATCTACGTTCGGTGTCAGCCAGGGCCCAAGGTGTTCCTTCCCTTTTTGACAGTCCCCTGTAACCGTTTCACAAGTCTCCCGAACACTTTTGGGGCTCGATCTCCCCCCCAAACTGCCTGAGCGAAATCTTTTTTTTGCGTGTTTCATTCGCCGTTTTCAATTCCCGTTTTTGGACTAAACCTTTCAAGTGAGTTTGTGGACCGAATCTTGTTTGGGTTTATTGCGAGTCCTTTTTTTCTGTTGCTAGAATTTTTCCCCCCCAAAGAGCCTTTTTTTTGTGGGGGGTTCGGTCTGTACCCCCCCAATTTTTTTCAGTTTCCTTTCTTCTTTTTCATCGAGGGTTACCTCGAGGCTGTCCCCTACGACAGTCTCTACAGTGTTTTTTTTGCCTTTTTTTCCTTTAGATGAACCCCCCCCTCCCCCTGGGCTTCTTGACCTAAGAACCGGCGCCCCGCGAACTTTCCATTACGTGGTTCAGCGCACCTCCTTCAGCTCTTTCGCCCCCCTTTTTTTGCATACTTTTGGTGATTTCATGACTTCCTATTGCCCAAAACGCCCCAACTGCCCACACCCTCCCCACTACCCCAAATCGACAGACCTTTTTTAATGCCCCTGGATGGTTTGTAGAGGATTTTTCCTTTTTGCTCCCTCGCACGTCCGTTCGAGCTCGTGCCCCAAATACCAGTCCCCCTACTTCCCCACCCCCCCAGACGTTGCCCCCGGAAGTACAAGTTTCGTCTTTTTGTGGCGTTCGTTAAGTACGTTCCGGAATTTTTTCCTTTTTCTAATGGCTTTTTGCGAGTTTAGGGCAAACCTTCGATTGATTGGGGCCTTTTCTTGGCATTCCCGTCCAAGTCCCTTTTTTTCCCCGGTGGGAGCCATTTTTTTTTTTTGACGCAAGGTTGCTTTCGATCGGGCTTTCTTTTTCTCCGCCCCCCTTTTTTCCGTCTCCCCGACAAGATCCTTTTTTTTTTCCATGCTGCTCGTGTCTACTAATACGTTTGTTTTTTGTTGCGATTTTGAGGTGACCCGCTCTTCCCCCGCGCCCCTCCTGCGACCTTCTTTTTTTTTCTTTTTGAAGGGTTCCAGGCCTATCTTACTTCGGACCGGGCCACCCTTTCCCCTTCGACGGAAACATTTTTTGCCTCACATTTCTTTTCAGATCACCTTGTTTTTTTCCCCGCTGGCTCACCCCTTCCCTTTGACCGTCCCCTTCCTCCCCCGTTCTTTTTTTTTTCTTTTGAGTACTACGAACGCCTGCCCCCCCCCCGCAAGGTAACTCGCTCTTGGGCCCTCTTTTGTTTTGCGTCGTCATTTCGGTTCCAGCTTTCGTTTCATTCTTTCCGTTTTGAGAGTGTTCCCGCCCCGCCAGTTGCCCCGCCTACGCCCTTTTGGCTCCTTTTTTCGTAGCCAGTTTGCGTCTTTTTTTTTTTTTGGAAGTGATGCTGTCTGGTGTTTCCACGGTTGTCACAATAACCCCCTCCGGATTTGCCCCCTTATTTTTCGCGCTTCCTCCCTTAGTTTTTTCGGCTGACGCTGCATCGTACGCCTTTTTCTTCCTGTGAGCTTTTTTCGGGTCTTCCTTCATCTACATCATGGTCTCCCCCTTGGAAGCTTTTTCTTGACCCCCAGCCTCGAGTTTTTTGATGTCCCCGTCGAGGCGTTGGCCTTTTTCCCGACCCGTTCCCAATTTTCCGCGAGTTTACTCTTTCACCGGTTAACTTTTCGGGCAAACCCCTCTGAGCCGTTTCACACCGACTTTTTTTGACGTCCGCCACTCGCCTTTTACCAGGTTTTTGTTTGCTGGGCAATTAAGCAGCTGATTGTTTACTTTATGCTGTGCCGATGTTTACATGGTTTTTCTCTGGACCCCGGTTATTTCAAGACCCTTTTTTGGGTTCTTTGCCTTGGACACGACGACCTTTTCTTTGTTTGAATTTTGAACGGTTTGTGGGGAGTTTCTCTTGCCTTTGTCTGGAGGTCCTGGAGGATCGAAGGGCAATGTGTTTACCTCCCCCCTCCCCTTTTTTTTTTTTTTGGTTCCACGACGTTTTTTTTTTTTCATCTCCCCTTTTTTTTTTTGAAGTAAGTGCCTCTTATCACATCCATTTCTGAGCGTGTCCCCCCCCGGCGCTTTCCCCTTCTTTTTGCTTGCCTTCAATACCTTAGATTGAAAAGATTTTTTTCTGGTCTCTTCGCCCCTTTCCCATTTTTTAATAAAAAAGAGTCTTTCCTTGCTTCTCTTACGATGAGCAGTCCCCCCGCTACTCACCACTTTCCCCCCAGGGCAGTTTTTTTTTTTTTCCCTGCGGTCTAAAAAGGAGCAGAAGCCAACACTCTCTTCGTATTTCTTTTATTTGGGTTTTTTCCTTTTCGGTACCCTCTTACACGATTTTCTTTACTTCCCCTTTGCGAATACCCGTTGCCTGATCACCCCTCCACATCCCTCCTTTTTCGTCTTCCCAAGGTTTTTTTTCCCTTTCTCAGTCCTCACGATACGCCGATGTCTCCCCCTCCTTCCTTGCGATAATAGAACCTTCCGTTTAAACTTTTTCCCCCCCCCCCCCCTGCCCTTTTCCTCCGGCTCTTTTTTTCGGAGTGTGATGGACACTTCTTCATCCCCCGCGATTTGGTCCTTCCTCTTTCATGTGACCGATGGACACTTGTGGTTTGTGAGGGGTCGTCTGACTTTTTTCCCCTCGGCCCTCCCCAGTACACTCTCCGCCGTGCATTTTTTCTCCCCAAGTTTTCCGGTGTTCTTTAAGACGAATGCTGACCATTGTATCGACCTTTTCCGCATAGAGTGTTTTCGAATCCCTTATTCCAGCGACAATCCCCCGAGAAATCAGAACTTTTTCCCCCACGGCTTTCCGGGCCTTTTAATGGCCTACCGTCCATTCGACCCCCCCTCCCCCCCTTTTTTTGAGGAAGACCTGAAAAAGCGAATGATTATAGGAATTTTTACGTCTGGCCCCCCCCTCTCTAGTTCCATATTGTGGTGTTTGAGGACTGATCTTTTGTCCAGGGCGACATCAGTAGCACTTGATTATAGTGGGGAAAGCCAGTTCTTTTTTGAAGGCTTTTTCCAGTCCTCTAGTCCCCACCCGTTTTTGGCAAGTTCGCCATGGTGGGGGCGGGGGGGGGGGGTGGGGGTTGTGGGTATTTGGGGGGTGGGGGGGCAGGTAGGGGGGGTCCGGGGGGGGGGGGGCGGGGGGGTGTGGGGTGGGGTCCAAGTGAAATGTAGAAGTTCCCTTTTCGGACGCGCCTTTTCCTGGTTGGTTCCAAACCTACTTTTTTTTTCGTTCTCAGTAAGGATATGCTGTTTTTATCCGTCTTGATTTTTTTTTTTTTTTTTTTGGCGTGTCGCTTTTTCACCCTTTCTTTTTTCGCGTGTCTTCAGCCGGGGGTTCTCCGCGCCCCCCCGCTTACTTGGTCCCACCACATTTCTATAACAGGATTTTTTTTGGACTACCACAATAGATTGTTGCTTCTACGGTAATCCTCTCCGTTTTCCCATTTGCTTCCCCGACTTTTCCCTTTCGTGAACGCACAGACCTTTTTTTTCCCCCCGTCATCCTGCAAGTTTTCTCTTTCGTAACCTAATCTGGTTTTACGATGCAGGGCTTTGAGCTTGGTCCATTTTTCTTCTTCTTTCCCAGAGGAATGTGGTATCAGATGTTCTTGATTCTTTCGTCACTGATTTTGCACTTTTTCCCCTCCCTTAGTGGTGGTACAGGAGCTTTCTTTTTTTTTTGTTGGCTTTCCTTTTTTTCGTCTTCTACACCCTTTTTGGCCACGTGCCTTTGTTGATCTTGTTTCCCTCTACTGCTTAGAATTTTCTTTTTTTAGTCTCTTGTTTATTCTTCGGGGAAAAGAACTGATCTTCGTGGTTATTTTTTCGATTTTTTTTTCCTCTCTCATCTTTCCCCTCGTTTTCCTCAGGTCTTTAGAGACTGTTTATCATCTCCTTCGTTTCCATGTAGTCTCCGGATGGGTTTTGGGTATCGTCAAGGTTTTCCCGGTGAAGGCTTGCCTGCTACGATGTTTTCTTTTCCCTCTCCGACTTGATTTCTATCTCCCTTTTGGGTTCCTTCCCCCTGTTTTTCTGGAGTCGGTTTTCCTTCGGTGCCCACTCGAGTTCCTTTTCCCCCTTAGCTTCGCCCGTTGCCCCCCCCAACACAACCTTTTTTGGGGGACGAAACGGTGGTTTCATTTGGGTACTTTGTGCGCGGGTCTTCTGTGACAGAACAGGAAACACGTTCCCCTTTCAGGTTCCCTGTCACCGTTCCGACCCCCCTTGCTGTTAACAACTTCTTCGAGTCTGGAAATCTTACCATTCCCTGTTTCCTCCGTCAATGTTTCAAGTTTCTTCCTTTTCTGTAGTAGTTTTTTTCACGTCAGGAACCCTCCCGTTTTTTTTTGTGATAGATCTCATCCCCTTTCCCTGCTCCTCTTCTCTCCCTTCCAAGTCTCTTTCTGTGGTGTGTTGATTCCTGGGTAGGGGACACCGTACCCCCCCAACGTTCATGCGAACTTTCCATTTTTAAAGCTCGATTTTTTCCACATCGACGTTCTCCTTTTTTTTCCCTTTTGGTCTTCATCGTATGACCCCCTCTCGTACTTTCCTGACCCTACCACGTACGCGTGCTCCCTTTGATAATTTACGAGTCCTTCAGTCGGTCCTGGGCAGCAATCTTATCCCCCCCCGTCTCCCTAGTTTCCTCTGGTTCTCTCGGTTTTCTCTCCTTATTTTGTCCCAAGACAAAACTACATCCCCTTGGCCAACCCCCCCCGGACTTCACTGCCCCCGTCACAAGTTTATAATTTTTTTCCCCCCCCCTTTTTTTCAGAGGGGCTCACTTGAGGGCGACCAATCTTTTCCCCCTTTTTGCTGACAATTTCAATACCCCCCCCTCTCTCTCCCCCCTTTAAAGCGGGCCTCCTGTCTGTTGGCGAGGAACATTCTTTTTCTTCCCTCTTCAGTTTAACCCTACTGTTTTTTTTCTTCGAATAAGATTTCCCCACCCCCCCTTTTTATGATTGGGACGGTTGGTTATTTTTAAGTACCAAAGGTTCGTCTTTTTTTCCCCAGTCGATGGCGCTTCCGGCTTTCCCCCCCCCTCCCCTGAACCAATGGGTCGTAGCATAGACCGTTTTTTCTTTTTTCAACACAAGAGGGTTCATTTCTTTGTTGTCTTAGTTGACCCCTTCTGTGCTTTTTCCCTTTTCTCTCGATGGCGGCCCCGGCCCTCGGAAGCGTGGAACGGGTTCTCTCTACTCATTCGGGCCTTCCTGTGCGCCTTTTTTTCCCCTTTTTTGACCTTTTTCTTTCTAACATTTCTGTGTTTTCCCTTGGCCCGAAAACCCAATTTCCCTCATCTATGCGCTCGCCTTTTTTTCGTAGTACTACTTCCCGTCCACACCTTCCTACTTCTTACCTCGTAAGCCTTCTTCGGCTTTCTCTTTCAATTGTAATATGTTTCAACATTTAAGCATTTCTTTTTCTCTCTTTTTTCGCAGCCCCGTCCCGCCTCCCTTTTTCTGCGCCGAGTTTCTTTACCACCGTTCAGGGTTTTCCTGAGGGTGGAAGTTCAACTTTGTGGGAGTTTCGAAACTTTCCCACCCTTCGTTCCACCTTTTTTTTTTCCGGAGATTTCGCTTGTTCGATAGAAGAGATGGATCCTTTTTTTCCCTAGGGTCCCTCCTTCTCCCGGTTCTTTTCTCCATCCCACTTTTCCCCTGCCTGCTCCCCCCCCCCCCTACGGCATATAGCTTCAAGCACTAGAGTTCCCCCCTTTTCGCTGGAATCTGGCTCCGTCTTTTTCGGACCTTTGCCCCCCATACCTCCCCCTTTTTTGTCGCTGGGACTACTGTTCCCCTACGAGCTATGTCTTTTCTGCTGGGCCCCCCCTGTTTTTTTTTTTTAGGCTCGTTTCCCCTCAAACTTCTTATGTGTTTTTCTTTTTTAGTAACGCAAACTCCTTCCCCCCCCGTCGACTTTTCTGGTTTCCCACCTACTTGATTTTACCGTGTCCGCTCTTTCAGTGGTTTTTTTACATGTACAGGCGAAAAAAGGTGTTAAAATCTTCCCCCCTTACTTGGATTTTTGGAGGGGTCCCCCCCCCCCCTTTTTTGAGTTGAATAAATTGACCCCTTTAGGGGGATTTAGGAACACGGCCCTCTCTTTTGGCTTGGAACAGGACTCCCTCCCTCCTACTTCTTCCCCAACATCCCCAGAACCCACGCTGGGGGGGAGGAGACCCCCTTTTTTTTGAGCGATTACCCCTCCCCCCTTACCGCTTTTTTTTTCCACCCATTCGAGTTACGGTCCCCCCTGGCGTGCTCCCGTTTTTCCCTTTTCCCTCGGGCGTGCCGTACCCTTTCTGAGTAAGAGAAAGCTGATGTTTCTTTCTCCCCCCCTTCGCTCGCCTCTCCCCCTGACGTCTTTCCCCCCCCTCCTCTCCCTCTCCCCATTTTCCCGAGCCAGATATTCCCTTGACGGCACCCCCCCACCATTCAATTCGCAACCATCTCCCTTCTCCCGAGACTCCCCCCCCAAGGCGTCTTCCCCCCCTCATACTTGGTCTTCTTTCCCCTGCCTTCTCGTACTGCCGTTCTTCTGAACAGGACCATTTCTTCCCTTTCCCCCCCCACGATTCCGGGCGTTTTTTTTCCTTTCCAATCCCCTCAAACCGTTCTTTTCCATCCTCTTGCGTCGGGCCTTTTCAAGATCAAGGGGGCTCCCCTTCCTGATACGCCCCCGGCTCCCTCCTTGCCCCTTTCTTACCCCTTGCGGTTTTTCCTTTGGAAAGTGTCCCATTTAGCCCGGCCCCCTCCTCCTCTCGCTTTTCTTTTCCGGAGCCTCCCTTGAAGGTAGCTTTTTCCCTCTTTGAGGATTTCCTTAGTTTTTTTTTCCCGTTCTTCTTATGTATTCTTAGGTCCCTTTTAGTTTTAAGGCTCCTTTTCCTTTTTTCAGTTCAGACACCTTCCCCAACGCTTATTTTCCCTTCCCCAGAATCTCCTTCCCCTCCCGATTTCACGGTCCTGGCCCCCCCTCTTTCGTTGGCCGCGCCTCCCCGAAAAAGTTTTTCGATGGATCCTTCGTTTCTTTTACTTTCCTTCCCAGCCAGGAACCGCGGCTTCCTGCCTGCATTTTTTTCCCCAAAGTAGAACTGATTTTCTTTCGAGGCCGTTTGCTTTTGACCCTCTCCTCTTTCTGCACTTTGGTTCTCTGACTTTAGAAGAGAGAAGCCCGTTGGATTTTCTCGATTTTCCCTATTTTTTTTATTGCCCCCCGCCTTTTTCCTCTACGCAAAGTACCCTGCGGCTTTCAATTCCTTTCTGAAGGAATAATTCCTCCTTCTCGTTTTTTCCCCGGTCTTTGAGCGTGTTCGTGACGGCCCGCTAGACTCGAACCAAGTAGGTTTCCTTGGTTTCACGGAGTTCGTATTCAGGCTTTTTCCCCTCCGGATGGCCAGGGCTGACCCTCTTTTTCCCCTTGCTTCCCCCAAACCCCCTCTCCACACGATTTTTTTTTCCTCGTCCTTTTTTTTTTACCAATCGATGGGCGTGCCGGTTAATCAAAAGACGCCCCCCCCTTTCTGCTACGCCCCTCCCCCCCTGTTTTTCGAAATTTATACTTGGCAAACCTTTTTCCTCTTTCAAGATGGCATTGCTATAGGAATAATCGCTTCTTTTTCTTCGGGAGAAGTTTTTTTTTTCAAGCATTCCCCCCCTGAAGCGTCCCCCACTTGGCAAGATTCCGCTTGCGAATTTCTTGCTTTTTTTGCTGATTTTTGTTTTGCCTCTTTCCTGTGTACCCCCCTGGATTTGAAGTCGGATTTCTCTTTAGGATCTTTCCAATCTTTTTTCCCACTCCCCCCCCCCCCCCGGTGAGTTTTCTTGTTTTTTCCCCTCGAAGAATTCGACGGTCTCTTTGTTTCGATGGTGCGTGGTTTTCCGTGCCCATCTCTTTACAGCCTTCGAACTGATCGGCGGGCCCGAGCAGTCTTGGTCTCTCCTCCCTTTTTGCGGGTGAATAGGAACAGAAGCTTCCTTTCGTCCTTTATTCAGGCCCCCCTCTCTTTTGCGGAGCTCGTTTCCCGGCCTCTCCTCTCTATTTCGCGCCGCTCCCGAGGATGAGTAGAGGTCCTTCCACCCGAGTGCCCCCCGTAACCTAACCTTTTCTGAGTGTTTTTTCCCGTCGAGGGATTCTCTTTCTAATTAACGGATTTCCGCTTCCCCCCTTCGGGCAGCCTCCCCGAACACCCCTCCCCCCCCTCAGCTCATTTCCCCCCTCCATGGTTCGTGGTCAGGGTGTCTTCCACCCAGGAACACTAGGTGTTCCTCGTTGCAGCATGTCTTCCCTGTTGCCTCCCCCTTTGGCTGCCCTCTCCTCCGGAGCGAACCTTTCCGCCAAGCACAATGCGTCCCCCTTTGTTTCGACTTCCTCGCTTGCCCCTTCCCCCTTCAGTGCTTTGGGGTAGCCTAAGGGCAAGGACGGTTTTTTTTTTTTTCCCGATTTTTCCCCGGCTTTTTCCCACCCGGTCGCCCCTTGATTTGGGGTGTGAGCTCGGGGACGAACAACTCTCCTTTTTTTCAGCGCTTCCTTTTGCCTTACATTTGCTCTCTTCTGCGGCTTTTCTAATCCGATGCGCCCCCGTTGGAATGTACCTTCACCCCGATCTCTGGCGGCCTTCTTTACTTCAGCGTATCCTTCTCCTTCCGGCAGGCGCCCCCTACGCAAGGCTTTTTTTGCAAACCTTTCCTCCCCTTTCCGCCCCTTGGTTTTTGTTTTTTTTTCTCCTCCTTGCCCACTCCCCATCAATTCACCAACTCATTTACGACACCAGACTCCCCCCCAAACTCCGGTCCCCCCCCCCCCCCCCTTCCTTCTGACCCCCTCCCCGGGTTTGTCTCCTTTTTCGGTCGTTTGTGACGCCCTTTCTTCACTTTTATCTGACCTCCGAAATAAGCGATCCCCCACAACTGTTTTTCCCTTTGGTGCCTTCAGTGGACCTGTTTTTTTTTGTTCTTTTTTTGTCCCGTTGTAGGTTCAGTACTAGAAACCCTCCCCTCCTTAAACGTTTTTCCTATGAGAAGCTTTTTTTTTCCCCCCCCTTTCCTTGGACGGTCCAGGCTTCAGAAGTTCCCCCTTAGTAACTGAACTTTCCCTCCCTTTGGGATTTTGAATTCCCTCGTCACTTGCCCTAATCGAAGTTTTCTCTTACTGCGAAAGCACAGAGGGTACTTTGTTGAGATTGGCCTCTCCAGTGTTTTTCTCCCCCTTCCCCCCATGGTTGCCCACGTTGCCTGATCTCGGTTTCCTTTTTGGGAAGCGTGGGAAAGGTTTCCCCCTCGTTTGGGGGACGAATTAGGCGTCTCCCCCTTTCGCCAACATTTTTTTACTTAGGTCCT
>Ga0179593_1610986_pt1 | contig 10643 bp, 15 predicted proteins | sample CZODoug2_1_08_16_FD_185931 | JGI IMG/M metagenome (GOLD analysis project Ga0179593, IMG submission 185931) | Vadose zone soil fungal communities from Angelo Coast Range Reserve, California, USA - CZODoug2_1_08_16fungal (PacBio error correction) | ecosystem: Environmental > Terrestrial > Soil >... | reverse complement strand
GCGGACTTTCTGGCGGCGAGTTCGAGAAAGTAGTTCAAGATTTCTCCCTTCTTCCCTTTTTTCTTTTTTCGCTTCCCTTGCATCTTCCCCTCATTTTCCCTTCTTCTTCTGCAGCCGAGTTTTCTTCCCCCGCGCATTCTCTTTCCTCGTTGGTCGACCTCCCCTCCCCCTTAGTCAAGCGTAAGACCTTGTTATCTGGGGCGTCGATCAGCTCGGACCGCTTGGCCTCTTACCAGGCGTTAGTCGACTTGCTTGCCTTTTTCTCCCCTCCATACTTTCTTTTCTCCTTGTTTTTAAACTTTCTTCGATAGCCCGAAAGTCCTCGTGATGATTGGCGAACAGATGGAGATTCCCATACGGCGTAGGAATCTTCAAGTTGGGGGGTTTTTTTTGGGCCTCCTCCCCCACAACGCTTTCTTGGCCCTTTCTGCCCCTTCATTTCTAGTGGTGAAGCAAAGGCCTGGAACGAGACGCCCAGCCTGCACCTTTCTCCTCCTCTTTTTGCCGCTTCCTGATGGACAAGCCTCTCCCTCTTTGGACTCTTTTATCTATTCGTATTCTCTTCTTCGATCCTGCGCCGGATAGGGCATTCCGGCTTCATCCTTCCCTCTCCGCGATATTTTTGTCCCTCTCGTGCTTTTTTCTTTTCTGTGGTTTCCCTCTGTCCGGCCCTCTTTTTTTCCACGCTCCGGTGACGTACATCGTGTCGGTACATTAAGCAGCCAGCTTTTTTGTTTTAGGTCTCACCCCTTCCCCGGGTTGTCCGTTTTTACGCGACTTTATCTTTTCTCCCTCCCCCCCCGCATCCCCTCGAGGCCCTCGGACATACGAACGCCACGGCGAGCCTGAGAAAGGTTGAAGGCGTTTTAAAGCGGTCGCCATCCCGCCGCTTTTTTTTCCTTTTTAGCCGCCCTTTTGCGAGGTTCCTTTCTCGGTTTTTTTATGATTTTCCTAATGTCATCTGCGGCTTTAATAATGACTGCGGCTTCCTAGCCGGACGACGAAGGAGCTTTTAGGAAACCGACACCCCCGCCCCGCTTAGTAGATTTAGCCGTCCCTCCCCCCTCCCTTCCCACTGTCTTTCCCCCCTCTCTGAAGAAGTTGAAGAAACCGAGTAGCAGGGCAAAGCCTCGGGAACCCGAAGGATCACAGGCAGAGGCTCTGCCGGCGGCTACTACGTTTCGGTGAAATTCTTTGCCTCTATTTCTCCCCCTCCCTCAGAATGTCCCTTCCTTCCTAGGTGTCGCTAATAAGAAGCCGCGGTGCTTTCGCCCTCCCCCTTTCCCAGCGATCGATCTCCTTGTCCCCCTTCTTCCCCTTCTCGCATTTCTTTCCTTTTCCCCGGATCATCTAGTCGACAAATCGTTTTTTGATCGTTCTGTGGCAAAGACTCCCAAGAGATTGTAGCGCGGCCCCCGAGACCTCCTGTCTTCCAGAGGCGCGTAGCTCACTTTCTTGCCCTTCCCTTTTCGGATTTTATTTTTGTCTCTGATAGAGCACTTGATTGGCGCCGCCAAAAGTAAAAAACGTCGGTGTTACGTAGTGCTCCTGAAGTGCTACTTTCAAGTTCCTTTCCCTCTTTGTGACGGAACGTCACGCGAGACCGACTCTTCCCGGCCTAGTTGGCTTTCTCGCATCAATCAGAGTTTCCCCCTCCCGTAGACGAAGAAAGACTAGTCAGCAATAGTAGACGCCGTTCTACCTCTCTTTCTGCGACTCCCTTTTCTATCTTTCCCTCTTTTCTTGCACCGGCCCCCCCCGTACCCTTCCACCCCCCAGTGGAATCATGAAGATCTCGCGCCGACAGATGCGACAGGATGCGGTCTTCCCCGGATTGCCTCCAAAGTTTTCGCCCCACCTTTCAACAGCCCTCCTCCTTTTCCTGATGAATCCTCCTCGCAGACTTCTTCCCCGCGCGCGACCGCGTGGCAGCAGGTGCGACCCTTTCCAACAATTGCCCGCGGATTAGAGAAGCTTCCTTTCTTTTGGTCGCGGATCATCTTTTGTTTTATACTGCAGTTCCCTCATTTCCGTTCTAGATTCTCCGTTGCTCCGAAAAGCTGCGCTCGTTTTTGGTGGTTCTGCGTTGATCCTCCCCCAATGCGAGTCTTTGTTATAGTTCCTGATATATGTTATTTTTTTTTGAGAGCTCTCTCTGCGAATGCCGACTAGACATTGGTTGTCGTCGCAGATTTAGACTGCCCAGTTTTTACGCCACGTTCGCATAGAGTTTTGCCGGCAATTCATAAAACCCCCTTTTTTCCTTTTCCAGCTCTACCCTGACCCATGCTCTACCCTCCTTTTGAGTCTTACGGCGCTTACCGGGTTGAGGGCAATGTGCCCGGTCTGAGCACCCCGCTGTTCGGTTTTCACCACGCGCATCTGCGAGCTGCTCCCTTCCCCCTTATCGTTCGCTCTCATGGTAAAACTCGTTGATGAGAAAATTCATCCTAGAATTTCGTTTCATATCTTTTTTTTTCGAGATCTTCATATTCAAAACTTTTTTTCCTGGAGACGCCTGAACTCGCAGATCGGCCCAGACACTCGAGCAACTCGGTTCTCCTTCCTTTTCCTCCTCCCCTGCGTCTACCCCGGACGTCGCTGCAATGACAGAGGGATGAGGTATACCGGCTACCCCCTACTTTCCTTTTCTCTGAGCAACCCTCTTTTCGCTGACCGTCCCCCCCCCACCCCCCCCCCCCCCCTTCGTCCTCGGTCTTTTCTGCTTTTTTGCATCCTTCAGGCTTAAAGGACTTGTTCTTCACCGATTTTTTGTCCCCCGGGGCGCCCGAACGTAAAAACTTTCTACGAAACTGAGCTTCTACGGTTCGGTCTTGTTTGATCGACCTCACCGAGTGATGCCGCCCGTTCGCGCGGCGTGCACCAGCTTACAATAGCCTTCTTTTTGAACAAAATAATGAGTTTCCTCCCTCTCTTCTCTGCATCGTTTCCTGACTGAATTTCTCTTCTTTCTCCTTTCCCACTTGTTTCCCCCGTTTTCCTCACTGAGGTCGGTGATGTTCGGAGAAGTACAGCCTTCCCCTTTTTTTCTCGGACGAAACCTCTCCTCTTATATGTTCCTTCTCTCTCTTCCTATTCCTCCCCTTTTTCCCCGCCGCCACCATGCGAGGAACATGGGTCTGATAACGGCTTTTGGTCCGCCTGATACTTGCTAGTCTTTTTCCCTTTCCGGTTTTCCCTTCCCTTTCCAGCCCGTTGGCACTCTTTCCACTTGCAGGGAGTAGGGCAGTTGTCTTCACAGAAGCGATTTTTGGACTTCCCTTGGTTGCGCGCGTTCCTTCCCCTCTTTGCTCGGTCCTCTTCTCCTCTTATTCGAAGAAGCGCCATCCCTTCATCACACGCACGAGAAGTTCGTACTACGCCCGCGCTCCCCCCTTTTTTCACCAACCAGTCGGCATTTTTCCTGACTCTTTCCCCCCCCCCCCCTGCCGTGCCGATGGTCGGATTCTACCCCCTCGATCGCCTCTCTGGTTCTTCGAACTTGTGGCAAAGGCTCCGCTAACGGACCCGCTTCGGAGGTTTTCTCCGCGAACGCCAAGTAAAGCTGGGATGCTGGACCTCCCGACACGATGGTAGCCCTTTCCCCCGTTCTGGGATGCCCGTTTACTTCAGGGTCCCCCCTCTTCCCCACCCCACGGGAGGGGAAAATATACAGTATTGCGGTGAAGCCGCTGACCTCTCCCCTCTTTTTACTCCTTCTCCCGCTGCAACTTATCTCTTTCCGGCCCCCAATGGACCATTTTTTTTTATAGGCTTCTCGATTCAGGAGCGTCGGGGCGACGAGGTGAGCCTGCATTGATCGAGCGATTCCAGGCTGCCTTTGCTCACCCCTTTCTCAGCTTTTTTCCGGGAAAGCCATCCTTTATGTTAGGTCGTTCCCATCCCATTTTTCTGTCGGATCGCTGCCCACTTCACGGCATGGAAGGCCTCATGTGACGAAGATGTTTTCACATCGGCCAATCAGCCCCTCCCCACTTCTTCTTCCCCCTGTTCGCCACCTAGAACGAACCACTCCCTCTTGTCCTTTTATCGCTTCGGACTTTTTCGATTTCCACTTTCCCCCCTCATCGCGCTAGAGCCCTTCGGAGTACCCCGTTCGTTGCCTCCCCCTTGCGTGAAAATCTTTTTATTCTTTCTTTTTCTGTCCGGGGCCTCAGTACCCATTCCCTCTGGGAAGGATGATGCACGCAGCGGGAATCGTGTATCTGACTCGGTCGACCATCTTGTCTAATTTACAAACTTCCCTCATCTCTCCTTTTCCTCCTCCCGTTTCGTCGGATTCTTTTTGCCCCTGGCTTCCAGCAAGCTGATGGGAGGCAGGACGTACGCTCCAAGATGCCGCAGCCTGTCTCATACGTCCCATAATATCTTCTTGCCTCCCTTGGCAGGAGCCCCCGCGCTCTTTCGTTCCTTTTTTTCCCCACGTTCTCCCTTTGACTTTTCTCGATCAGCGCAGAGGGACCGCTTGGTCCGGAAACACCTAGTAGTTCTTTTTTTGATCTCATTTTTTAAAGATGGTCTCTCTAGGTTCGGCCCCTCTTTTTCTGACTTAGCTACTTTGCCCTCCTGTCTTTCCCACATCCGGTCTCAAGGAATGCATTCCCTTTTTGTGGCGTGGCCGCTATCGCCCCCGCTCTTTCTCTTTACGATGCCCCCATTCCTTCCGGAATTTTTTTTTTCCCCCTATAAGCCTTTCTTCGGCCCGCTTTCCTGATAGAGCAGAAGCCTAAGCGAAAAGACTTCGTGTCTAGCCAGGCAATCGGGCGCAGTAGTCTCTTTCTGGATAGGGCGGCAAGAACCTCCAGTCCGATAGTTTTTTTTCCCCATCTTACTCCGTTGTTGAGTGAGGTTTCTTGAAGTGGCTTTGGCAACCGGGGAAGGACTAGAAGGCCAGTTTTTCCTGCCTCTTCCAGGAGCCCCTTGTAGGCGCTCGGTTTCGCGTGAGCTCGCCTCACCCTCCCCTTTTTGACGACCTCTCCCGAGCCCCGCCCCCTCTGATTCGACGTTCCCAACGAGATGAGAGCAGCGGGTAAGGAATCAGACCCAAGGCGAGGCCGGACCTGTGCCTTCTCTCGTTGTCGCCCAGCACCCTGAGAGTTTTTGTTCCCATCAGAAGCCCCCCCCCTCCTCCATGCCTTCTTTTCTTCTCGGGATCTCTTTCTCATGTTTCAGAGCGATCATAATCCGGCGGAATTCTCGCCGGCTTTGGCCGCCGACACCCCTTTCCCCCCCCATATTTTTCCACAATCCTGTAGAGCCAACTTGACTTACTCCTTCCCTTCCCCCCTCTGATGCCATTTTTCCCTTTGCCACACCGTAGATTCTGCAGGGAACAAGCCTCGGGTGGCGAAGGTAATTGATTCCACGTTATCATGTCCCCCCGCTTTTACATCGGCGGGTGGCTTCCTCCCCTCTTCTTGAGCCGTACCCATCTCTCTTTTTTCACGCGGTTTGGTCGGCCTGAATACCTCCCTGCCGGCGGGAATTCTTCGAACATCCACAAGTTCCCTCCCCCCTTTTCCGCCCCTTGGCTCTCTCCTTCATCCTCTTTTTCCGCGGCTTTCCGCCGTGGACCCCTTTCGTGATCGGCTTATTGTGCCATTAAGGAAGTAAGCGCTTCCCTGATCCGGCTTCTGAACTTCACGCGTCAAGCCGCCACAAGTACGTCATTTCTTCGCCGCAGGAGTTAGTTCTCTCGTGATCGCGCCGTATTTTTGGCAGCCTCCCCCCCATTACACTGAAATCAGTCGTGCTACTGAAGTTTTGACGACTGGTCCCATCCCCCCCCCTCGGTTGCCGGCACCGTTCTCCTCTCTTCGCCAGTCTCGCCACCGGCAGGTTCTTCCGCGCATCCAAGGGTGGGGCAAGCAGGTAGACCGACCACTCCTCCCCTTTCCTTCCCTTCTTCTCCCGTGGTGAGGCCCGGTCCCCCGCCTTTTTCCCTCCGCTGAGGAGGCGATACGCGCTTTCTGCGCTCCTTCTCCCCCCTTTTTTTGTCCTTCTTGCGTAGTCTAGCCCATTGACGGTATGAATTCATAAAGGAGGAGTGAATGCGCGCAGTTCCCCCTCTCCCTCAGTCCCCAGTGATGTTTTGTTTTTTTTTTTTTTTTTTTGTTTTGAAAAGAGATTTATCTTTTTTGAAGATCGCGTTGTGCTTCGCTTTTTCGCTGAGACTTAACACTCCCTACTTCCGTATCCTTTTTCCCCGGGCTATTGATCCCTCTTGTCATGTCGATAGAGATGCCTTCCGCGCTCGCCTCTTGATTTTTTCATGGCGGATGTCCCTGCCTTTTTTTTTTTTTGTTCTGCTGTAGTCTGGACGCCCTCCCAACAATGAGATAGATTTCTTTTTTTTAGGTCGGTGATCTCATACTCCCCTTTTTTGTTGAGAGTACACCGCCTCTTTGCCGACCCCCCCCTGATCCCTATCACCGCATTTTTTCAGAAGCAAAAACCTAAGAGAAGCGGCTTTCTCACCCTCCGGCCGTGCGCGTTGGGTCGTGCATGCTTCAAGCCTCTACCACAATGACAATCTTACCCCAACGCCGTTCACTTTTCTTCTTACCGGTTTGTTTGTGTTTTCCCCCTTCCTTCCTTCCCCTTCCCGCCCGCTAGTAACGCGATCTGCGACGATTCAGGCGCTTCAATCTTTACTGGTACGGCCTTTCCCTGTCCATTCGAGCTCGTGGCCTTCATACTCGATGGAAGCCGCGTCATGTCGCCCGTTCCTCGCATGACGGCCCCCTCCCCGAAGCTTCTCTCCTTCCCCATCTCTAGGAATTCCAGCGAGTCGAGGTTTCCTTTCATGAGTGCAACAAGTAGATCCCCCCCCAGGCGTCGACTTTGCTATCTAGTAGTCTTGGTACCCCCCTCTGTCTGATTCCTTCCCTTCCTCCGCGGAACTGGAAGATCGCGACGGGCAACCTATTTTTCGTGCGTTCCCCATCTGTCTCTTCACTGTTGCTTTAACCCCTCCTTGGGTAATTTTTTGGCGTAGCACACTCGGGAGCAGATCCCTACAACTCTCCTCCTTTTTCGATTACGGTTACGGCCCCCCGTTCCTCCTCGGTCGACAGGATGCGAGCAACCGAGCGCGTGCAGTCCCCCTTCCCTTTGATTCACGGATTCGTAAAATTCATTTTCGATTTCCTTCCCGCTTTCTCCTGCACGATTTTCTTCTTGAGCCCGTTCCTACGGGCAGACCGGGTTCTACATCTTCGGATGCCATTATTTCTTTTTCTGTCCGACTCCCTCCGGTCTTCGTTGACTAGCCAACGCTCCTTACTTCTGATGGCCTTAAGGCTCCCATCCCGCTTTTTCTTTTTTCTTCCCAGAGTCGCCTCGCCAAGCTTTTTCCCAACGTCTACTTTCCTGTTCCTTCATGATCCTTCGTCCATTGACAGAGGCTTGGCCGCTTACGGGAACACTTTTGCCCTTTTTCCCTACTTTTCCATCTTCCCTCTGGTTTTCGTCCCTGCGAATATACCTCCTCTATTGTTTCTGACTGTGAAGTTTGGTTGTTTCCTCGGACTTCTTCGGCTCCCTTCCTAGGAAGCAGCCTTCCCTTTCGAGCTCCTGAAATGAAGCAGATACCCCGATCATCACCCCGTCACCCTCTCGGCGCGGCCTTCGGCGCTTTTGCTACTTTCACCGGCTTGTGATTTTCAAGCGTCCTCTCCTCAACGTTCTCCGTGCCTATGTCGTTTTATACACCGCTGTCGAAATAGAGGATGAGTTTTTTTTTTGAATGGCCAAATCCTCCCCGTTCCGGGCGTCAAACGACGTGATCTCAGCGCCCTCCCCCTTTAGCAAGAGTTTTCTTCCCCTCCACTCTTTCCCTTCCTTGGAAGAGGCGTTTACTGGCCTTAGAGGGCAGGCAAGGCCCTGCACAGAAAAGTCAAACGAAAACCACTCCATTATTTTCCAACTCTCATATAGTGCGTTTCCTCCGCCCGCCCTTTTCCCGTCTACGATCTCTCGCGATGCCTTCGACCCTTAACAAGAAGGTAGTGTTCTAGGCTTCGGCGCTTCGAGGCTCTTTTAGCTCGAGTTACGCTTTCCTTTGCTTTCTTGAAAGTTCTCTGTCACTCCCCCTTTCCTCTTTCGGTCGGATTTCTCGACCAGACGGCCACGCCACTTTTGAAGGCATTACTTTGACCGTCCTGTGTGACGCCTCACCTAATCCCTGCACGTTTCGGATCGACCTGCGAAAATCCCCCCTCTTTCCCTCTCTGTTCCTAAGACCGCCTAAAACGAATAAGCTGCTTTGATGCAAAGCGGCATAGATTCTCCTCAGTAGAAAAAGGCCGGACCCGCGTTCCAGTCTCCACCGTTTTTTTTTCCCCTTTTGCTTTCCTGACAGGTCTTCTCCCCCTTCAAAGATGGCCCTATGGAAGGATGATGAAGCGGCCGGCTGGACTTCCCTCTTATCTTGCTTGGCTTGACTTGCCTCGCAGCGAAATTCCCCCCCCCCTTCCTCGTTGTTGTTGTGAGAGCTTGAGGAAGTTAGGACATCTTCTTGAAAGTAGCCCCAGACGCCTGGTCTTTGATGCGCTCGGGGAGTCCTCCTTTCTTTATGGTCGCCGCGGGGTCCCTTCCTGACCCCCCTCTTTTCCTTATTCTCTCCCTGTGTCGAAGCGCGCCTGAGGCCGCGTTTCCTTTGTCTCGAGGAGTCGCTTTTTTCTCTTTAGTTCCCTCGGCACCCCCCTCTTGCAATTTTTTTCACCCCCCCCCCCCCTCTGGCTATTGATGTGGATGAGCCTTTTAGATTGGCGAAAAGGTCTGCATAGCCGAAAGTCGGTTTCTTGCTCCTTTCTACCACAATCGGCCAGTTTGCTTTTGCCGTGGCTTTTCCTTATCGACCCTTCCCTCCCCAGCATATGTTCCCATGCCCATGCCCCTATGAGCGGTGAGCCAAGGCAGCTGTAAGCGAGATAAGGCGAACCTCGGCGCCCTCTCCTTTCTCTTTTTCATCGCACGATCTACTGTCTCGTCCTTCGTCTTCTTGCTTTCTCGGCTTTCTACCCGATTTCCCAGAACGACGCAGGTCATAGGGGGTGGTCACCTCAAGCCGTGTCTTTCGGTTTTTTTTTTTTTTTGGGGCCGTTCCGGCCCCGTACCCCGCAGTCCCGCCTAGCTTCCCCTCTCAGCCCGCCTTTTCTGCGTCCAGGAACCCCTCATGAGAAAGGTGTAAGGTGACGTCCCCTCCGTTGAGCGACCTCAAGCCTTTTTTTCCCGAGATGGCGAGCATTGTTTCCCTCGAACACCCTTCTAATTTTCCTCCTCCGCGTTGCGAGTCGCCAGCACAACTTTCGAGCGTGTTGGTGAACATCCCTCCCGCAGGCAGGCGAAGGCCTCGCCCCCCGTTTTTTTCTTTCCTGGCTTTCTTCGCATGTTTCTCCTATCCTTCTTCCCTGACCCCCCTTCCTCCCGTCGAACCCCGCCCTTTCCAGTCCCTAAAAAATAGATCTGATGCCGCCCCCTACTCCCTCCGTTGACCCAAGTCTATGCCACTTCGTTCCAGGCTTCCCTCCCCTTTTCAACGTTGTTCCAAGACCGGGAAATGGCGGCCCAAGTTCATGCTACAGTGACCGTTATCATTGCCAGGCTTTTCGTTGTACATCGTCCCTGTTACTGGCGACGCTCTTTAGGGCGCCTTCCCCCCCCTCTTTGAATTAATTGTTTCGCGTTTTTTCGCCTGATCCGAATAGCGTGCGGGAGCACGACCGGCCATTTCTCTAGACTTCGCCATGTTGGGATTCTCGAGGCGTGTGGCGGGGGTTTTTGGTGGGGTTATAATGGTCACCCCATTCCCGCGGGGAAGGTAAGTCGCTGCCTTCTTTTAAACTTTTTGTTCGGCTTCATTTTTAACGCCTTACAGGAGAGTAGAGCCGGCCCTCGATTTCCCATTTCTGCTTTTTTTCCCCGGCCAGTGTCGCCCTTTTCTCCTCCTCTCGAGCTTCTTTTATAGGTTTTTCTTTTTCGTGATTTCGCCAGATGGCGACTCAACGAGTACCCCCCCGTTCACATTGTGCTCACAATACCCTTCCTTCCCCCTCTGCGACACGCACTCGGTTGTGAAAGGTCTGAGCAGAGATCTTTTTCTCCCCTAGCATTTTATGAGTCTTTCTCCCCCCGGCTTTTTCTTCAATACTTGTCTTTCCTAGTGGTTTTTTTTTTTCCCGCCCGCTGAGAGGATGCGCGTCCCTCTAGTCTTTCGTCAGACCCTGCCCTTTGCTCTCTTTAACCCCGTGTTCCCCTTTCCTCAGCATCTGGAGTAAATTACTTTCTTTCATTTTTTCGGACTAAGGAGGAGTTGACCCTCTGCAGTGAAAAAGTAGCTTTGTCCCCCTTTGATTATCTTTTCTCAGACACGTTGTTTATCGCTCTCCCATTTTTTGCCTCATTCTTTCCCCACCCCCCGAGATTAAGGCTCCGTTTCTCCATTTTGCTTTCCAGGCTTTTTTCCTAGTTCTAATCTTTTTCCTGTTCGAGGAGAGCTTGAAGTAAGGCGATCGACGGTCAGCCTTTCCCTTTCCTTCCCCCCCCTGCCCGAAATCCATCTCTTGCGTTGCTTTTTTTTCTGCTCTAGGCTTCCTTTCTATTAGGCTATAGGTCGTTTT
>Ga0179593_1535140_pt1 | contig 10643 bp, 12 predicted proteins | sample CZODoug2_1_08_16_FD_185931 | JGI IMG/M metagenome (GOLD analysis project Ga0179593, IMG submission 185931) | Vadose zone soil fungal communities from Angelo Coast Range Reserve, California, USA - CZODoug2_1_08_16fungal (PacBio error correction) | ecosystem: Environmental > Terrestrial > Soil >... | reverse complement strand
CCCTTAACCTGCCGCGTTTTTCTTCCCCTTCTTTCCCCCTGTTTACAGTAGTGTTTGGCTACTTGCATTCGCCCACCCTGTTCTTTCCTTTTGCTGGGTCTCTTTATTTTCCATCAATACCCCGCCGCTGTTAGCTCGGTCTTTTCCGCCGACACCGTCTGTCCGGGCGGGCCTTTCCCTAAAGAAGATGATTGCCCTTCAGTGCCCTTGTGTTAACGCGGTGCGTTCATGACTGGTCGGTATCCTTTTTCGGGTTTTTTTTTTAATAGCTGTGAGTCAATGTAATTGGATTGAGGTTTTGTGGGGTGCGCCCCTCTTGGCGGGGTTGGGATTTCCCCGGGGTCCCTGTGTAAACAGGGGTTTTCCTGTTCCGATGGTTTAAGGAGTTGAAATGAGTTGTGTTCTTTCATAACCGGAGCAATGGTATCCTAGCCTTTCGAGTTTGACATTCTTTTGTACGCGCCATAACCAGGTACTGCTCCCCTGGACTCCTACCGACCGAGAAAATTCAGTACACCTTTTCAAAAAACGAATATTTCTTTAGATTACGTTGGCTTTCTTCAATCCGCCCCCGGCCGCCTTCAACATTATGGAGTTATCCACTTTGGTGATGTTTTTTCCTGCCCTCCTAGCCGACCAGAAGAGCCTCCCCACACTTTTGTTTTTTATCGCTCGAACCCTGCCGCACGATTATGCAACCTCCTTCTTGCCCTTTGCCAATCCCCCCTGTGCTACCCACCCTCCCCGTCTTAACTTTTGTTGCTTTCCCTTCTTCCCTGTTTGATGCATACTCGACCACTAACTGCTTTCTTATTTTTTTTGTGGACCCCATTTGCGGCTCCCATCGGATTGTTCCCGGGGCTTGTTTTTTTTTTCCCTTCTCGACAATGTACGCGTTCTTGGTAATAAATTCAGGAAATCGGTGGTGTTTTCCCATTTTTGTGATCCTTACATCTTGCTCTAGTCCCGCTCGTAAGCTTAAAAGCTGTGGTGCTTTTCTACTAAGTGGACCGGTAGCCCATATCCAGAGGACATCGCTCAATTTATGGCTCGCGTTTTTGCACCTTTTCCTGTCAGATCTTTTATCCCGATTCACCCTTGGGCTTGTATACTTTCCCCAAACAAACGCCCGACCGCGTTGATACAAAATCTCTTCTGGACCCATCGATTTCCGTCATTTCTCTCTTTCTACCCTCCTTGTGTTGTTTTAGATTTTTACCCGGACATTGTCTTACTTTTCCTTTTACTAGTGTTTCCCCTCATAATTTGCCGGTCAGGACAATCCTTCGTCCTGGTTTCCCTTCGGCCCTTTCCAAATCCCAGGAACTTTGTCGCCCCAACCTTTCGAGTCAAATGCCCCATCCTCTCGTGTCGTGTCTTTCTCCTGTTCTTCCCAGCATGTTCACCGATCCTCAGGAAAGCACCCCCACCTCCAGCTTTAGCTTTTTCACTTTCTAGCCTTGCCATTGTGGCGGAGCCAGCCGGAAGGCTGTTTTCACCACGTGTTTCTTTGATTATGTTCCTCGATTAACCCCAGTACGTGATGTCAAGCCGTCCGTGCGCATGTTCTCCTAAACCTAGTTTAGGCCGACTCCTTCAGTTATTGGACGAGAGTTTGGCTCCACATGTCCCCGACGGTATAAGACGTCAACCTACGTTTCGTTGATTGTCCCCCCCTTCTTGCCCTTAGAAGTTTTTGAAGATCCTTTATGTACCCTCTCGAGGAATGCTCCTTTTACCGGCAGTCTACAAACCCCCTGGTTGGCGTGATATTTTTCGCTCGATGAGATCTACTCCCATCCAGGATCCGGTGTTTTCACCTTTTTGACGGATCCCTTGTCGGTTCCAGTTTCCTTTAATTTCCCCGCTTTCTACTAATTTTTTTTCTTTTTGTGCTACGCTTCGTCCTTAGTTTCGCCTAGGGCGTTTTCCCCCCTAATTTCCCACTCGTTTTCATTCTTCGCGGACCCGTTCGCCTCTTTGGTTGTCGTTCACTCCCCTGCCGGTGCCTGTGCCCTTGACCCCAATCCCCCTGCGCCCCTAGCCCTTCTTCTTCCTTGGTCCTCCACACCTCGTAGCGCCGACCCAAACCTGCTAGTGAATGAAACGCCATCCCCAGCCTCACCCCGTCCCTTCAATTTTTTTCCCCCCGGAGCGAACCCCATCCGCTTTCGGACCCGCCTTTTGTCGCGTGTAGGAGTCCGCTGAGCAAGATTCTTCACCCCCCCCTTCGCGGCGTATTTACTTTGTAGATCGAAGTTGGTGACCTCCCACCACGGTCAACCAGTTTGCCCTTCGGCCCCCCCCCCCCAAGAGTCCGCTTTTACGCTGGCCAAAATTTAGTTCTCCCTAAGGTTGACCTTTGCGTTTTATAACTTCAAAGGATGCGGTCATTCCCGACATCCTCTTTTCCAAACGTGTCGCTTTTTTCGCTGCGCGGGCAATTCCATCCGTAATCCCTCTTCTCCGTATGGGTCATTGTGTTCGGGGAAAGCCACCCCCAAAGTTTCCTTTTGGAGAACAATTTTTCGTCGGAATGTTTCAAGCTGGAGTTCCCCCCTCCGACGTCAACCCTACATGTCGGGAGTTTTAGGCCCCCATCTGGGAGTTCCTTTTTTGGGTGCTTTCCCTCTTTCCGTTTATTTTGTGTTCCACACATTGAACTCCGGGCGGTGCACCGTCTTCCTGTGTTCGTGGTCCGTCACTTAGCTGTAATCTGGTGTCCTGGTTCCATAAGACGCCGTCTGCGTGTCGTGCGAACCTTCCCCGACCTTTCTTTTCACGACCCACACGATGCGGTGTCGTCCTCCTTTTCCCCTCAGGTGGCCGCCCTTGCGAGCTACCTCCGGTTTGAGGTTCGTTTTCCCCGCATTCGACTTGTTTTGTCTCATTCCCTTTCTGGAAGTCGGGGAGCGATCTGCCACACGCTTGATGCTTTTTCACCCCCTTCCTTAGGCCGTAATCCCCTTCGTTTAACTTCAGCGTTAGCAACCTTTTCTATTTGCAACGTAACCCCAATCTCTTTTCTTAAGCCGTTTTTGTGAGCGAGGCATTTGTTTTTGATCCCCCCAGCTTTTGGCCACGCTTGATAATTCTTGACGCGTAGGCTGCGCCGCTCTTATGTGTCATTGTTTGATGGGTGTCTTATGTAATCTTTTTTAGCCCCGAAGGCGCCTGTCCACTGGCATACCCCTTTTTGGCTGTCGTTCATGCGAGACCTTTCCTAAAGACGTGATCCCCCTTTTTCTGCTTCGGCCTTTAGGGCGTGTCCCAACACTCATGACTCCTAGGAGTCGATCGATTTTAATCAGTGGGTTTAGATTTCGGGTTTTCGACCTATCTTCTTTTTCCCCCATCGCCCAACCTGTTTTCCAGGGACCCCTCCCCGAAATGCCTTTCAACCCGTGACCCATTGAACAGTCCGACGGTTCTCCTGATAATTCTTTTTCCCGACCATCCCTCTAAGCCCTCACTTAGCCCCATACCTCCCCCAAGTCTTGCCTAAACTACTACCCTTGTTCTTCGGCTTTGCTTTCCTGCTATCTTAATGTTTATGAACATTGGTCAAACTTTTCTTCACCCCATTACTCTGCCTTTTCCGCGCGCTTTTCCCAGGGCTCTATCGTTGCCCGTAATCGGTCATGACCCGGTTGCGAGCCGTCGAGTCCCAAGAGAAAGTTTTCCCATAAATACAGTCATGTGCCGGTCGATTGTCTTTCCTTCTCCACTCAGATATCCTTCCGGCGTCGCATTCGTTCCCCCTCGCTTCCAACGTTGGTTTTGCGATCGGCAAAACATTTTTATCTTGTAGTTTGTCTTCTTTTCCTTTTGTTGACCCATTATCCCCCTCTAATTTGTTTTGTTCCATCTCCTTCTCGGACGCGGACAAAGGCGTTGGTCGGGGCGTTTTTCCAGACGCGCATTGCTTGAGGTTTTTTGGCGTTCAGCGGGAGTTATGACTTTTTGCGTTGCGTTCGTTGCTTGTTTACTCTGCGGTGCCTCTTCATGTCGGATTGGTTTTTGCGGATTTCGTTGTACTGTGGTCCCTTGGCCCGGCGATTGCTTTGTTCAATGCCCCGCAATGATGGGTGGTTCCTTTGTGAATATTTTTCTCCCCCCAGAGGCGTAAAACCTGTTATTAAGCCGTCTTTCTCCCCTTTGATTTTTTTAATGATTTGGCACCTCCTTTTTTTTTTTTTCTTCCCTGAGAGCTCCCATCTATCCCTACCATTATTGACAAGCCCCCCCCCCTTAGACTTCTCGTTCCCCCTTCCCCTGTTCTGCGTGTTTATTTCACCGTCGGATCCCTGCCCTCGTCACTTTTTCTAGAAGCTCCCCACTTTGGCCTCTTAGTGTCTTAACCTGACCCTCTCCGATCCGCAGTATTCCGAACACACCTTGGTGTTTCTTCTCTATGCCCACTAGATTTTTACCTTGCTTTGACATTTTGAAAAATTTCCCGTCCCGGCCAGACATGTTTCATGTTGTCCCCCACGTACTTTCTTTTTTCGATTTGTAACGAGCCCCGGTTGATTTCGATAATCATCCACGACCTTTCCTGGCCGTGTGTTGCGCAAAACGTCCCTGATGAGCCTTGTTCATTCCCTTCTTCCCCCTGTCCCGTTTTCTGTCGAAAGACACAGCGCTTCTCAAAGGTTGGTTCCTTGGACCGCCTTCCGTCTTTTTTCTGGAAATGGTTGGTCTTATTCCCGTCACTCTCTCGATCGATTTACGGTTGTTCCTTCCTTTAGTCAGCCCCTTCCCCCTTTAGTGGTTCCGGCACGCGCGATCTAGGCAGAGTCACACCTTCCGACGGTGAAGGCACTTGTCCTTAGTGGGGTGGTCACCTCCTTTTCTTTGATCGGACCGTTTCAGGTTTTTTTTCGTATGAGACCGTCCCCCACACTTTTTACCCTCTTGCGGCGCACACCTCTTTTTCCCCCCCTTGGAACCCTCCCTGTGAGTGTTTACTTCTTTTAATCATGTTTTTGTTCGTTGTTGTTTGTTTTCTGATCCCTCCCCGGTCGACTATAGTCCGTAGTGTTTTTTTTCCTACCTCCCTCTTTTGCTGTGAGACATCCTTACGCCCTTGCCTTCGTTTTTCATGGCAGGAAGGTTTTGCAACCTCTCTCCCTCAGCCCGGACTTCTTTGTCTTTTCAGCTGAGGCTTTTACCGATTCCGGTTAGGTGCCCGTTCTTTCACGCACAACCGCTCTTTCTCGATTATGACCGCCTGCCCAGCAAGCCAGCGCACCCCGGCCTTTGCCCTTAACCCGTTCTTTTTTCTCGCGATTTTCGTGCCCCAGTGTCGAAAGCCGTGTCTCACAGTATGTGAGCACATTCAAAAGGTGACAGTAGGGCTGGAGAAAAAGAAGAAATTCAGAAATATTATTTTCTCTATTAGAGTAGGGGCCTGCAAACAGGGCAGGATCATCCCCTATTCAAGGAAGGTGACATTTTTTAAAGTGCGGCAGATTGTTTTTTTTCAAGGGCATAGAGTTATTGCTACAGAGAGTTCTGCTTTACTCTCCCCAGATAACAAAACACCTGGTTTGATACTTGTTCTTTTTTGGATATCGCCAGTTTAAAAGAAACTCCCCCCATTCCGTTTCTTGTCTTCCGGTGTTTCTACCGGTGGCAACCATAACCGAAGAGAGCGATTTAATCTTTTCTAATTTTGCCTGTGCTTCCCTTGTCGTTCCATGCCCCCCTGTGAGATTTTCTCCGGACAAATCCCCAACTCGCGACTAAGTAGTAAGCCCCCCCCTTTTCTCGGTGGGATCCCCCCCCCCCCCCCCCGGCCATCACACTTTTGGCGTTGTGTGTGTCCCAATCCCACCACTCTTTATCCGCCTCGTTGCACCCCCGCAACCTCGCCGCCCCCTCCATTTCTTTTCCCTCAGTTTTTACTCCTCCAACCCTTTTCAACGCCGCCCTCCTCCGACCCTTACCCGTTCCCAAGGAACGCCCTCCCCCTCATTTTGGGACCCCCCCGTGCCCCGGACTTCGCCTTTGTGGCGGTCGGAGCGCGAGATGAACCCGCGGCGTCGTTTCACCTGGGTTTTTTTTCGAACCTATTGTACAGCGAAGCCCCTCACCCCTGTCCGATAACAACCCTGTCCCTAATATCCACCGTCTGGGTAACGGCAGGCGCAGCCTATAACACCTGCGGGTTCGTGGATACCGGCCTTCTGCCACCAAGCCCTTTTCTTCTTGATGATGCCAACCTTTTTCTCCTGTTCGTCTTGCGTGCCGAAAGTTATACCCTACACGAAGCCGCTTTGTTATATGGCTGCGCTTTAGTCACGCAACCTCAGGCTGGGGGGCGACCCCTTGGAACCGTTCTTTTGCCAATTGCACTTGTCGACCGTCGCCGCTAAAAAACCTTTCTGGGATTTTTAGCCCCCTCCAGTTTGTTCTGTCTTTATATGTTGTTTAGTTTGACCTTGGTAGAGGATTGTGTCCCAACCCTCCTTTTTCTAGGTCGCCCGTCGGACTTTTTTCTTTTCGAGGCGTCTGGTTTTATGCCCTGTCGTTATGGACTTTCCGGGCGAGTATGAGAGCCTTCCCACCCCTATAGTTACGACACGTCCCTTTCTTTATCCGCCACCTGGCTTTTGTTATCCTATCTCCCCCAGCTTAAGAGTTTTTTTACCCCATCCGGTTTACCCATCGAACCTTGTTCCCTTTTGCGGTTAGATTTTATTCTTATTATCCATGGGTCGGATTTGACTCCTGGAATTAGTTTTTCGTACGTTCACCACCCCCAATCTGTCGACCATCACACATTTCTTAGTTCTTTTTTTAATCCGCGCCTTCTCAGCGCGACCACAAAGAATGCGCCCCTGTGTTGCACCCAATTCCTCTTCTTTCTCACCTCCCGTTTTGTTGACTTTGTCCTTTTTAACCTTGATCAACAAGCAGTCCCTTTTGGCGCCAGCTTGATATTCTGCCTCTTTTTTTTAGGAATGTGTTGTTGTGTATCCCTCTTTTGCGTAGGTTTATATTGGAGTTCCGTTTTTCTATCCTTCACGACTTAGCTTTTTCCCCTCCCCGGCCACGCACCCATTCTTTCCATTACGCAACTCTCCCCCCCCCCAACCACTTCATAAAATGTTCTTTTTGCTCATGATGGCTGCCACTTTTCTGACCGCTTTAAGGATATTCGATCGAACCCTCACCATGTTAGCCCCCTACATTTCGTTGTTTTCTCGTACCCTCTGCGGGTTCGCCCGGTGACTTTCAGCGAACCCCCCCCCCCCACCACCCCCCCTTATCCAGGACTAAGGCCTTTCGACACACAGTTTTTCCCCCCCGTTTGAACCTTGCAGCTTTTGCCCTACTGCTGTTCACCCAAGCCTCTTACACATGATCTTCCCCGCCCGCCTCCTTACCCGCCCCCGGTGCCCCTTTTTTCACAAAACTCCCCTATTTTGTGCTCGGCGGTCCCCTACCTCTTCCCTTATTGAATTGGCCGGATTTCCCCAACCGTCCGCTCCCCCCATTCTTGTTTTTCTGTTTAAGCGCTGCAGAATCTTTACAAGGTTTCCATCCCTTTTCGTACTTTTATGCCTTTCGCGGCGCCCGCGAAAGCCAGCTGTACCCCTTCAAAACAGCTCACTTTTTCCCTGAGCATAGACCCTTCGACCGAACCATGACCTTCCGCTGTGACTGCATTGTTACCCCAATTTCTGTCCCCTTCTGTGTGCTTCTTTTCTTTCTGCCCCAAATTGATTTTTTAGTGAAGGTGAGTGGGTCGCCATCGTTCAGTTTCCCCTTTTTTTCCAACCTACGGTGCCTTTGTCATTCTAGTTGGACCCCGTTGAGTGAGGGATTGTCCAGACTTTGATGAGGTTCGGCGTTCCCTTCCCCCTCTGGTGTAGAAGGGTGCTTTCTTTGGAGGCCTTGATTTTTTAATAGCTGTACTGAAGTCTATTTGAGCTTTGTCTTCCCTTTGTTGGGATTCCCCCTGGCAGTTTCTTTTTCCAGGCGGAGATCTTTGCGTGCTTTTAGGTCAGGCTCCCTTCCCATTGAGGTGTCGGACCTTTTTTCCCCGGTAGGCGAACATTTTGTACGCGTCCTAGTCTTTTCACGGGTCCCTGAGCTCCACTGGCCCTTATTTCCCTCGACACAAGTGATTATCGACCCAGAATTCTTCTATCTCCTCGTTCGTCGCTTACCCTGTTTTTTCCCTTTTTGACGTGCTCACGCCAGGCCAACCCGGGACATCACAGATCTTTTCTTTGTTTCTTAACTTTGATCTCTCCTCATAATCCCGACACACCCCGTTTGTTTGCCTCGTTGTAAGCTCCCGTGATGTAAACTCCCGGCTCGGGCCCAACCTCCATCCCGATTCCTTAATGGACTTCCTCCCTTCTTAGTGTCGGGATCCTCGCCCTTTTTTTTTTGGATGACCATACTTTGATCACTCTGTTCCCCGTTATTTTCCTTTTGTAAAAACTTTTTGGGCTCCACTAATATTCTTTCGTTAGAGGGCTTCTCAACTCGATCAAGCCTCCTGGTGGTCTTGACCCATCCGTGCTCGGCCCCCAAATGGATGCCCTTTTCCCTCATGCTTACATCCTGTTGCGTTCCTTCTCTCCCTTTCAGGTGGCTGTTAGATTCTCCTCCGAGAAAATATATTCGACGGCGATTTTCCCCTTCTGCCACCCCCCCCCCTTCCTTGGGAAAGTTCATGCGGATCTTTTGTGCAATCCGAAGTTCAGCCAGTTCCTTGATTCCATCAACCCGCGGTGAGGCGCCCTTTATTCTTCCCCTTTAATTCCCATTTGCAGTATTTCTCTTTAGAATCCCCATATTTTGTTTTGGTGATATTTGAGTTAAACCCTGTCCCCTGTCTTTTTTTAACCCGTTGTTTCCCTCCCTTTTTGGATCCCAATAAGAGACTGGCCATTCCCTAGTATTTTTTTTCCCCTCCAGTTCAGGCCCTTCCCCCCACACGCGAGTCCACTTACTCGCCTTTGTTGCTATGGTCTCTGGTCGATAGGGGCTATTTCTAGGACCTATTACCGCCCCCAAACGCGTTACGGCGTCTTTTTTTTTCCTTCTTTAGGGGTGCCCCGCTGTTTCAGACTTAAGGCTTTTTTCCCGCCCCCCTTTGTGCTTTTTATCCCGCCCCTCTTTTTAGCCGTCAAGCCTGTCGTTCGCTGTTCTTTTCTCCAGCAAAATTTCGGGCTTTTTCCACTCCGCAGCGTCTCATGATTCCTGATCGTATTGGTTGCATCAAACCTTTGTCGTTTCCCCCCCCTGACGACTGTACGGTTACGGTCCCCCCACATTTTGATCGTTTGCATGTCTTTCGATCCTCGATGTTACCCTGGGTCTTCGAGAAGTAAAACACGTTTTTGACATTGATTTTTTCTCGTGATATCGCACCTTTCAGAACCACATATCCTTTTAGCTTCTTTTCTTGCGGATCTGCGTCCCCCCGCCCCGCGCGAAGCGAGCACTCTTTCCTTTGCTGCCTCACCTTTTTTTGCTTTCCTCGCCCCTGGAGTGTACTTTGCAAATCATTTGGCCATGCGTCAGTTAGGCCGTCTCCCCAGTTTCGTCTTTCTTTTGGATGCCCCCTCGATGTAAGGAGTTTTCGTTCCCCCACCCCTAAAATAGGCTCCGCCTTTAGCAGTCCACCCTTCCCCACACCCCGAAATTTCCTTTCCCAAGAAACCCGCCACATATTCGACTGCATGACCCCCTCCACGCACTTTTTCAATATCCTTCAGGAATATGTTCCCCCCCGTAACAGACTGCACAAAGACAAAGACTTTTCTCCCTCTCATCCCCCCCGGCCCTCCCCCTTCCCTACTGTGTTCCTCCGTCTCTCCGATTGAACCCCCCCTTCGCTTCGGTGAGTTCCCCTTGACGATGACCCCTAGTAATCACCCCCCTTTTTCACGTATCAAACGTCCTTCCCTTCAAGTGACCCCCCGTCCACCTTTTGAGTGGAACTCCTCGCCTCCTAAGGCAGCGGTTTTTCTTCCCTTTGGACCGTCTCCCTTGAGCTGAGTGATTGCCCCCCAACCCTTCGAGGTTCGCGGTGTCTCTTCTTTTTCCGGATACCGTTCCCCTCCAAGCAAGGGATGCTTTTCTTTATGAAACCCTTGCAACAAGTCTTGTTGTTTTTTTTCCTTGAAACCGGTCCCCCTAAAGAACTGCTCTTCCTTTTTCCGCTCAGAGAACCCAATCAGTCTGTTAGTTTAGGCCCCCCTTCTGCTGATATGGGGTTGTTTTTTTTTTAGCGTGGGTAGGGTTTTTTTCCGAACATTCCCTTTCTGACACCCGTCTGGACGGGTCACCCTTTTGGGATTGCGATGTGTCGCATTTTCTCGGTTCCTTTGCAGATGACTCGTCTCGAAGGAGAACCCCTCTCTTCTCATCCCCAGTCTCCTCCCCTACCTGCGGTACTCTCTCCCCCCTTCAGAGGGTGGCTCCCCTTTCTCCATCCTCATGTGTATGAAGGTAGTTCTTTTTTTTCTTTTTTTCATCCGACATGGTCGTCTTCTTCCCCTTCAGGTTTCAGGAGCGAGCTCTTCACTTTCGAAAACGAGGTGATCCCTAACTTCCTTAGCGCATCTAATTTTCTTCCCTTTTCAGCGCTTCTCCACCTCCTTGATGACAACTTA
>Ga0179593_1513054_pt1 | contig 10643 bp, 14 predicted proteins | sample CZODoug2_1_08_16_FD_185931 | JGI IMG/M metagenome (GOLD analysis project Ga0179593, IMG submission 185931) | Vadose zone soil fungal communities from Angelo Coast Range Reserve, California, USA - CZODoug2_1_08_16fungal (PacBio error correction) | ecosystem: Environmental > Terrestrial > Soil >... | reverse complement strand
CCCTTTCTAGCTTTGTGCTTTTCCTTTTTCTTTAAGACCCCGAGGTCTCCCAGGTCTCAGACTCATTGACGAGCTGATAGATGAGCCTTGAACCCCAGCTGGCCCCCCACTCTGATTTCCCATGGTTCCCAAATATCCTGAAGGTCCCCAGATAATAACACCTCGGTATGCGTGCCCTTGCTTTGTCGTGCACAGCGGTCCTTTCTGGGCGCTTCGAATTCAGACCAGATAACTTTTCCCTTTTTTAATAGACCATTATAACCTTTGGAACGTGAAGGAATCGTATGCGTTAATAGACATTTTTTCCTTGGATTGGCATCCGTTACTTAGAGTACTCCCTTTTTTTTTTAAAACTCCAGGATTTTTTACCCCTTGTGGTAACTTCCCCCTAGTCCCCCGGTCTGCATGTAGCTTTGATCTTTTCAGGAAAGATTTCTCGGTCGTTTTCGGCTGTTTTTTTTAAAGACGCCCTCATATTGCTTCCTCAGAACCCTTTCTCCCTTCCCACCGCGCCATCCCCCCCTTTTGTGGGCTGGTATACCCGGGGATTCTGACCCTAAACCTATTTCCCTGTTTTTCCTCCCCCGATCGAAATGTTCGCTGCCCTCCCACCTGGGTATGTTGCTTTCCTTTTCTGCGAAATGCAGTCCTTTCAATATGCCTGGTTTTTTTCTATGTCCGCTTTGGAGAAATGTTGGCTCGTGGCACTTTCTGATACGGCCGACCCTTCTCCCTCGGGTTTTTTTTTCGAACGTCATTTGTCGTCGTATTTCCAGGGTTTGAGACGCCCTTTGCTTCGTACTTCATTCGGCTTCCCCCCTCTTCGAGCAACAGCCCCAGGGCGCTTGCCCTTTCCACTTCGTGCCCCACCAACCAAACACCCGTTGCAGGGAAAATTGCCGCATTTTGGCCGCGGCCTAACCTCCCCCCCCCCCCTCCTGTCACACACGGATTAGCTGGCATAACTAACATCTTGTCAACCCCCTGTCCTGGGGCGGTGCGGACTTAACTTGCCCAGGTTTTACGTGGGAACGGACGAGTCCTAGAAGCAGTCACATTTGGCATGCCACAAAGACTTTGTCCCTTGGCGATTGAGTACTCATTCGGGCAGGCGTGCGATTCAGCCTTTTATCGGTCGTTACAACCTACTTGTATGGCTTTAGCCTTCGTTAGAGAAACCTGGTTCCTGGCTGGATATTCCCCTATACCGGGCATTATAACAGGCGTTTTCATTCAGTTCCCCTGCTGGTGACAGTTTTTTTTTTTTTTTTGCTGTATCATTCTTTTCTTTGGAGGGGTTATCTGAATTTGTCCGATGTTTAGCTCACACTGGTTTGATGGTGCTTTACTTTCCTTCCACTTGGGGCCGGTCCTCTCCGTGCGTGTTTTGTCATCCTTCTCAAAATCTTTTACCCGAGGTCTTTCGCGGGGTGGAATTAGCCCCCCCCCATTTTTCGGTGCCACAAATATTTTTCTGGTTGGTCGGGGGTTCTTCTTCGGTGATGGACTTAACATTTTTTCCCCCGACAATGTCCCCTGGGGGCCTGTGCCCCTCCAAGCTTTTCGCGCGTTGCCCCTTTTCGTCCCCACCTCTTCTTGGCGGCTGTAATATTGAGATATGGTTTTTTTTTTTTTGACCCCCCCCTTCCTTTTGAGCTGTGTCTTTTCTTTTCTGTATCGCAATCTTTTTGGTTGTTCTCCCACAAACTAAACCCCCTCTTTACCGCCCGTGTGCACTAGCACTGGCTGACTTCTTTGCGGTGATTGCCACTCTTTCCAAAACATTGCCCTCGTTTTTGTTCCCCCTGCACTCTTCTTATAAATCTCCCCTTCCTTCCTCGTCGGGAACCCCCCCAAGGTCTCTATACCCCTCCCCCCCCATTTGGTCCTTGTTTTGATTTTCGGTTTTTTTTTTTTGTTTTTCTTTTTTGATTTTTTGGACCCCCCGATCACCCTTTTTTCAATGGCTCTTGTCCTCCCGCATTATAAGGTCCCCTTCCCGATTTTTGTTGTCATCCATTTTTTTGATTTTCAGTGCAGCCCCAGCTAGGGGAGTTCTTTTCCCTTTGCAGGCTAGCTTTTTTCTTGAACCCCCCTTTTTTTTTTTCCCCCTTTCCCTTGGGCCAAACTAAGTGCCGTGACACTTGGGATCGAATACTCCAAATACACTGGTTTTTTGCATTTCTTCTCCTGCTCGTTATTATTGTGTCATAGTGGTTCTCAGCGTCTTGTTTTCTAGGAAAAAGGTTTTCTATAACGGGTAAACAACAGTAACGGACTACGTTTTGGCAAAAATAAACCCTTTCTCCAAGAGTGTTTCCGTTCCCTGATACACTTTCCTGTGTAGCTTTTTCCTGGGTGACCCAATGCTTGTTGCAGTTGTTGGACCGGGTAGGTTTTGTCCCGCGACGCTTGGATTTTTTCTTTTCGTTGTTTGTAGGAGGTGCAGTTTGACTTTAAGGTTCCTGGATACTGACTCTCATTAGGCGTGACATGCAAGACCCCCCTCTCCCTTTCTGCCGTTTTTTTGGAAGTTTTCAGGAGGTGCCCCAGGCGGAAGGTTTTTTTCTGAACCCCCCTTCCGTGATAAAACCACCTTCGCAACCTTCATTTGAGCCTTTTTTTTCCTGAACAGTCACCATGTAGCCAGGGTTTGTTCACCTTCCGTGCCATCTTTATCTTTTCCTCCTCTACTATTTGTAATTGCTTTTTTGATCCGCCACGGGTTACAGACGAGTGCCCTGCCCACTTCTGTTTCTGCGGTGCTTCGAAGATCTGTCCTTCGCCGAACAGTCCCCGTTCTTCCGTACTGTCTTTTTTTTTCGCGTGTCCCTGCAGTTCTTTGACCTTTACTTCCCAAATCCCCACCTTGAAGTTTTCTTGCGTCTGCTGCTTCGAGCACTTTCTCGGCTGCACTACGCGCCGAAAGGGTCCCCAGGCATCGGTCTTCTCCGTTTTTTTCGGTGAACCCACACTACCGGACTTTTCCCTTCGAGTCGTGGCTGGACCCCTTGATTCCATTTCCGTATTCTTTTTTTCCAAAAAGTTCTTTTGTGCTTCCCCGTGCATTTTAGCCCGGTCTCAGTCTTCCAGGCTCGCACAGTTACACCACTTTCCCCCGCAAATGTTACGGTTTCATATAGGGAGACACCCTGGCCGAGGGAGCCTCCCAGTGTTCATTCCGCACTTCTTTTTTTTCTTTTTTCCCTGTCGATGCCTCCCCTTTCTTCTGGGCATGACATCACCCCACAACTTCTAGCATTGGCCGGTTCACACACGCTGCTTCACTTCAGATCAAATGGTTTACATAATTCCGTTTTGGTTTTTGTAACAGTTCTCCTTTCCCCCCCAAATGGGAGCGACCCATACAGGTGTTGCATACCTTTCCTATTTTCGAACCTTCATTATAAGCGCCGTCTGCCGCAGTTTCTATTCAGGCCCATTCGTTCTCTTTTCCTTTTGACATCGTATAAATCCGATCGCCCTCCCTATGGAATTCCCTTCTTACTTACTGTTTTTTTTTTCTGCGACCCCAAAGGACATTGCACCCCCCACCCTATTGGTACCCTCCATCCTCTCAGAAACCCATTGCGGACCCCCTTAAATTTTTTCCCGGGCCCGATAATCTCTCTTCCTGGCCGGGACTGCTCTCTCCCTCACTTCAAAGTGCTCTCCGTTCACCCCCTTTTTTTTTTGGGTCCAGTGTTCCGACCCTTGGGAAGTGTCCCAATTGGTCGTGCGGTTTCTCCTTTTCGATTCCTCCGTACAAGATGACCGGCGTCCCACCCCACCTTAGATTGGTGGCATCTTCCATGGATGTTCTTTTATTTTTTTTTGCCCTGATGAGTACACCTCGGGGCCCACCGATGTGTTATTATTGTTCCACCCTGTCACCCTTTACACTCCGGCGAACTGAGCCCTTCCTCGTCTAATGTCGCGACACGACCTTCCAACGCACTCCATTCTTTGTCCATACCCCCCCTGCACGAACAGACGAGTGATGACACTTAATGATTGCCCCCAGTGTCCCACAACCTCCATCCCCTCGAAACCATACCCTACCTCCAAAATCTTTCCCCCTTCCCTTTGACATCAAACTCACTCGCCTTCTTCCATGACATTGCACCGGTGTTTTTTTCCCTTTTTTCCACAACACTTTAGTTCGGCGCACTCGGCCCGCGACTTTTACTTTTCCCCCCTTTGTTATTTTGCTCGTATGGCCCCGTCGTAGTGTTTGCAGCGGCCGGTCGTTTTCCCTGAAATTTGTCTTTCATTTTTCGGGTGCACAGCTTTTCTCCTTCTTGTGAACTTTTCGTACATGTCCCACCACTTCCGCCGCTGTTCGTCAGACCAGTGCGAATTTTTTAAGCCCCTAAAAGTTTTTCGTATTCCTGCGAAATGTCACCCTCCTTTTCTCCTCCAATCTATTTGCCCCCCTTCCTTTTCAAAACACCTTTCACTTCGCCTCTTTTCTTTTTCAGGAGCATTCCCGCTGTTTTATTGGGATAATTGTATTCCGGTTTTTGCTACCCCCGTTTCTGGGTGTATTTTTTTTCTGACAACCCCTGTGTTGAAAATCGGAGTTTGAAAGCAATGATTCCTCTGACCGTCCTTTTGTTAAATCAAATTCCTTCTCTTTTTTTTATGGGCCCACTAATCTCTGGACTTTCCTTGGATGCGATTTTTTTTCCCCTATGGGAACACAGCCTTCCCCTCCCTTCAATTTTTTATTTCCATTGCCGCGTTCAACAGCTCTCACCCCCCGCGAGTTTCTGTCACGACTTCCCCAACTACTTTTCCCTCCTTTTCTCTTACCATGTGGCTCCCTACTTTCCTTCTTCTTCTGATTACGCGATTCTTTTTTCTTGTGGTTTTGCCCCTCCCCCATCAATTCCGATGGGCTCCCTTCGGCTGCATTATTCCTTTCCTATTTGTGGTAGGGTGTCTTTCAATTATATTTGTCGTTTAAAACCTTTTGTCATTTCTTCCTGCTTGGAACACCTCCTGGGGAGATCATTCTTGATATATAATTTTCTCCCTCTTCTGGAAATTTTTTTTGCGGTGGGTGAGGATTCTCTTTTGTGTTGATGACACCCGCCTAATAATTTACAAAAGCCTATTTTGAGACGTTTTTGTTGTCTGTTGAAGCTATTTCTTGTCATAGAATGATTTCTTTCCCCGACATCACCTTTTTTCTTTTTGCCGGTGCACTCCAGGGCTCAAAACGGCTAGAGACGCCACTTTACGAATTGTTCTGGTGCCCAACTGGATTCCTGTCGTTTTGCCATACAAATTTTTATTTCTCCTTTGTTGCCCCCTATAAGTTGACTGTAGGAAAACTCACCCCCCAGAACCAAACAACAGTAGCTGGTCCTCCTATGTCTGGCTAGTTCCCCATCCCCTCGGTCCATGTTGACGTCTCGGGGTTCCTTTCACAAAAATTTATCGTAATTTGCATGCCTCATATTCTTTGCAATCGGCTTCACGTCCTCGTCACCTTCTGACCTTTCTTTCCCTGCCCCGCTTTGAGCCCTATTTTGTTTTAACCTCTCCCCTCTTTTAACCCCCACCCCTTGCCAATTTTCCCAGACAGGGGGATCCGCAGAGTGGCATCTCTTTTTGTTTTGCTTCCTTTTTTCCCTCGTGCTCCTTTTCTTCGATAAGTACGCCTCGACCAGATTGTTCACCATTTTGTGCAGACCCCACCCTCTAACGTTGGTTGGAGCCGGATTTATACCCCCAATACCCCCTTTTCCGGTGCTCCCCCCCAAATCGTCTTACCCGAACTCTAATGACCCCTTTTTTGGCAGTTTCGAAGTCCAACTTCCTTTTCAAACTCATGGGTGGATGCAGCGTGTCCCTTTGCTACTCCTGGCGGCGATTTTTTTGTTTTTCTTCTCCCTTTTGCCATTCTCTCTTCATTTTAAGTTGGTAACATGTGGAGCCTAACTTTTCACGCCCCCCCCCTCCCCAGCGGTCCCGTCCCTACCCTTTCTCGGCATTTTCTTCAACACCTTGCTCCTTCCTTTCTCGCGGCGGCCACTCCCTCCACCCCCTGTCCTGATTGTGATCCATCTTGCCTAACGGCCGTCAGCCATCTTCCACCCCCTTTTGCCCCAACCTTTCCGGGCGTTTTTCCGGTCGGCCTCCGACCCCCTTGCCAGATTTTCTGGGACCACGAACCCGGGGGTTATCAGTCGCTCAGCTCCCCCAACCAACATTTCTTTATGTATTTTGTCCCCTCCACTGGCGCATTTTGTAGACGTGTCCGGTGATGTGCCTCACTTTTCCTGGTCTCACTATTCCTCCGTATTTTGTCCAACCTGGCGCACTGGTTCATCGAATCTCTTTAAAGCGTCCCCTCTCCTATCTCCAGTTAACTTACTCCTAAGGTCCTCTGTTTTTTTCCTTCGTTTATTTTTCGTTAGCGGGGCGTTGTTTTAATGCCGGTCCGATTTTGTTTCTCTTCCTACAATATTGGTCTAGCCTTTATGGCTGCTGAGCCCGGGGCGACGTTTTTACGCAGTTCTCCTCCGTGCGGGTTATTCATTTTAATCCCCCCCCCCCCCCTCTGTTCCTCCCGCCCCTCCGGATGGTATGCAACACCCTGTAATCGGCCCCACCATTTTCTGGTGGGCGGTTTTTCTTCTGTATGCACTCACTTAATTTTTTACGTCCCAAATAATCCAACTTTTTTCTTAACCCCGTATGTTCAGACTCTTTGCCAACCCTATGGGCCGATGTTCTTCCCCTTTTTTTCCTAGTCATTTTTTCTCTTTTTCTTCGGCGTCTTATTTACATTATATGGACCCATCCCCCCAACTTTTTTTTTCTTGTGCCCGTCATTAGGTTTTCCCTCTTGCGACGTTCCCCGTTTCCCCTAAGCCCCCCTTTCGTTGGCCTTCCTTTTGGTTTCGTCCCCCAAAAAACATGTTTTTTTCCCCTCCCCTGATCATGAGTTTGTGGTTTTTTTTTTCCCCCCTCAAAAATGTCTTCCTTCCGCATTTGCTCGGCCTTAGTTTCTCAGTGTTTTCCCTTCCTTGCTACCCAGAGCCTTCGATTCGTCGTGCCACCCGGGTCGTTGCCCACCCTCCTCCTGACAGCAATTTGTTTTTTGCGATTATCTTTTTTTTTTATGTGCGTCTTTGTTCTTGTACGTTTATCACTAGGTCAGAAGCCCTTGGGCCACCACCCTCTTTTCACTCGCCCTTATCTTTTCCAGGTCCCCTTTCCCCACCTTCGTGTACTTTTTTTCCACTTTTACCGGAAGTTCTTTTTTTCCTTTGCTTTATACGCACCAATCATTTCTTTTTTTCATCGTTGACCCCGTGCTCTCACCCCACCTACCGACGTTTCTTCTTCTTTCTTCATGAGCTCCCTTTCTTTTTGTGTCTTACGCCCCCGGCCCGTTGCGGGTCAATTGTGTACACGGGCTTGAATTTCCTTATTACAGCCCGTGACAAGACCGCCCGCCCACGGTTTTTCGTACCCCACCCCCTTCCCGTAAAAGTCAGCTTTTCCTGTTGTCGTAGCACTTCCTTGTCTGGAGGTAGTCTTTAAAATTTTTGGGATTTATTTGTTTTCGGCTTACGATTGTTTTGCCATAGTTTCGTCGGATGTTTCTTTATCCCTCCCTCTCAGGGGGTCTGCTTCTTTTTCATGGATCGATAGAAGAAGTTCCCTTGTCGGCCGGTGGTTTTCTTTTAAAATCTGATTCGATTTTTTCTGTTCCGTTCATGGTCACCTCAGCAACCCTTCCCCTGGGTGATGGCTAACCCCCTTTTTCAGTGTGTGGATCACCACTCCCTTCGGCTTGAGTATATTATTGATGCGGTTTTCCACTATCTTTCAATTGACTCAGCGACCAAAAAAACGTGTAATTTGGTCTCTTCAATCGTTTTTCCCTTCTTCTCTATTCTTTTTCTCTTTTTTGTGTGCATTTGAGAGCGATTTTCTGAAACAGTGATTATTTCCCTTTTTTATTCCCTTCCTCTCGTGAAATTCAATTCTCTTCGTTGAAGGATTAGAGCCCCTTTTCCTTCCAGTTACTTTTTTTTCCCCTCTGACTTACCCTCACTATTCTTTCTCGGAGCTCATCTTTTTTTCCCTCCTTGCTGCTATAGACTTATGGCCCTGAGTGCTCCCCCCTGGTCGTTCCCTTTTCCCTCCACAAGTAACGGGAAGGCACAGTCTATCGGTTTGATAGCTGCCTGAAAAGGGTCATTTCTTTTTCCAAACCCCCCTTTCTTTTCTTTTAACCGGTCCTTTCCTCTTTTCTTGCTGAAAGTCCCTTTTAAGGATTCTTTTTCCCCACCCTGGTGTCCTGATTCCCCACTTGTTACCGGCCATTTGCCCCCCAATGTATTCCGCCGCCATTTTGACACCAGACACACCCACCGCCTGTGAATCCCCCCCCCCAACAAAGACTGGGTCTTGCATGATAGTTTTGTATCACTGTTCCACAGTGCCTTTTGTTTGTTTTGAGGGCATCCTTATGAAAGGTGAGCTTCTTGGAATCCCCCAAAACTTCGTCCCCCTCCCGTTTCAAGCTTCTTCCTGAGTTGTCTCAAATTCTTTCCCGGATAGGTTGACTTGCTGCTCGTCCCCTCCAATCCTCAGTCAACATAGATGTTCTTTCCTGGGCGGCTCCCCTTTCCTGTTGTTTCCACTACGATCGTGAAAGTGCCTCACCTTTTTTCTAATCGCTGCCTTTTCCTAGTTGAGCGTTCCTTTGTTGTGAGTACTCCTTGACCCCCTCATACTTCTACCCTCCTCTCACCCTGAGTCTTTTTTTCTTCGAACCCCATTCCGGGATTTACCTACCTGGCCGAGTCTTTGATCCCTTTATGAAGCGTCACTCTGAGGTGATTTTTTACCCTCATTGAATTTTGAGTTCCACTTTCCCCATATTCACCCCCTCTCTCTTCCTGTTCTTTCCCCTTTTGCGACTCCCCTCCGATTACCGATACCTTCCTGGCGTCCCTGAAGGTCTCGAGAGCTGTCCCCGCCTATTTTTAGTTTTCCGACCTTCTATAGTGCGCAGGTTTTTTGTACATTGTTTTCTCTACTTTTTTCCGTCTCCCTCCTTCTCCCTAAATCCCAGCAAACAATTCCCACACCGAGTCGTTGCTTAAGGGGTTCTTGACCCAACTCCCTGGACTGGCTTCATTCACTCCCCTTTCGAGTTTTCCCACCCTGTTTGTCTCCCCCCTTTTCCCACAAAACCCCGTCAGGGAACCTGACCGTACCACTCTTCCATTCCGGAGCCCTTCCCCCTTCGCTTTCTCCCCCTTGACTCTTTTCCCTTATGGCCACCCCCTTCCCGTTTGTTATTTTTCAAAAAAAGGCATCACATCACATGTTCCTGTTACATTCCTTCCCCTCACCCTCTGGACAGCCTTTCTTTACAATAAATTCCCTTTGAGGTGCTTCTCCTACCTTCGCTCGCCGTTTTCCCATTTTGAACCGTACAAGTCCCCCTCCCTTTGCAGGTTAGTTGTTCTTTCTCCCTGGTCCGCTACCAGCAGTCCGATTTTTTGATAGTCGCCCAATATTTTCTGATCTCGGTTAGTTTCGCCTCCCTTTTGACGGTTGTTTGACTTTCGGGTCCCAGCTTTCTCATTGTTTTTTTTTTTCCCAAAAACTCACTTCGAACGTCCGCGTCCGACACTTTAACACTCCTTCTGGGCCCTTTCATCGTGTTTTCTCCTGGTGAAAGCCCACAGTTTCGGTTCTTGCGCCTGCTTCACAAATCGTCCCACACTCTTCCCTTTGCGGCGGGTGATACCGGCTGGTCACCTCCTCCTCTATTCGCGTTACGAGCCTGATCTCGAACAGCGCCTCCTTCCCAAACGGGCTTTTTTGGTGAAGCTATTCCCCTTCAGAGGTCCGCACCCCTTGGACACCGTCCCTTCTTTTCGATTTTGGGCACATTCCCATTCCCGGTCCCCTTCTTGTTTATGTGCGTTCCTGCAGACCAGTTTTATGTGTGGGTCTTTGAGGGGTCGTGCATCACACTTTTTGTCCATCCTGTAAGTGCCCACTTGCTCGAGTTTTCCTTCCTTACACTACTCATGCTTGTGCTCTCAGAAATGTTTCTTATTTGACAGTGTTTACTCTGGTGCCCCCGTATTCCACCGTCATATCTATAGTTTGGTTCCCCTTGTCTTTTTCTTTTGCGCATCTTCCATTATGTTTGTCGAAACACGTATCATTCGTACCACTGTGTCTCCCAGGGGGTCCCCCAAGAGGAAATCCCAGAATTTTTCCCCAAGCCGAGTCTTTTCTTTTTATTCCGATAGCTCCCCCCATCATCTTTCTCTACCGACACCGGTCGTATTTCCGAACTTCTCCTTTGGTTCGTACGTCTTCTTGACCAATCGCCACACCCTGCTGACAGTTCTTTTTCACAAGAGTAGCTTCCTTCTTGTAAGGAATGTTAGTCCTTTTTTGTTGTTTCCCCCCTACCGGACAAGGAACCCGGCTGCGCTTTTCTCCAGCCCCCCCTCTGACGTGTTGGCATCTATGTACGGTTCCCGCTTTAGGGTTTCCTTTTGTCACATTCCTCCGGATATATACCCTCTCTTTATTTCGCCCCCTTTCGTTTGTCGATGAACTTCCCCCAAAAGCATATGGACCTCCCC
>Ga0179593_1496348_pt1 | contig 10643 bp, 14 predicted proteins | sample CZODoug2_1_08_16_FD_185931 | JGI IMG/M metagenome (GOLD analysis project Ga0179593, IMG submission 185931) | Vadose zone soil fungal communities from Angelo Coast Range Reserve, California, USA - CZODoug2_1_08_16fungal (PacBio error correction) | ecosystem: Environmental > Terrestrial > Soil >... | reverse complement strand
TTAATCGACCAGGTTTTTCCTTTGGTTTGCTGTGGTTCAGAGGATTCCCCGATCGAGTTACTGAAGATCGACTTTTCTCGGACGCCCCTGTTCGTTTCTCGATTTGCACAGGAACGCTCCCCCTTCATATTCAGGACCCATCCCCGCGCGCGTTCCTACGATCGCCTCCTTTCCACTCTTTCTTCTGAGCGTTTAGGTGACCTTTAGGCACATTCCCCGCTCGCTTCCCACTTTGGGTCGACGTTTTAATCCTTTGCGTCCGCCTGACTCCGATTTTTTTTTTGCTCGGCCGTCGTGCTCCTTTTTTCCCCACGGCATTCCCCCGATCTCGTCGCTTTCGCGGACGGAGTCGACCATCGATCCCCCTGCGCTCCCCATACCTTCAGATTCGTCTTCGATCTGTTTGTGACCGTGGTAGCCACTTTTCCTTCCTTCATAAGCGCTCCTCCTTTTCGTTCTTTCACAGGGCGCTTCCTTTTATGACTTTTTCCCCCCCCCCCCCCACTAAGATGTGGACCGCAAGGCTTTTCTCCCTTTCTTTTCCACTCGATTTCCTTTTCTGTTCAGCAGTCCGGCAGTTCGCGTATACCAATCCCCTTGACCACGATTTCCCCCGCGTCCCCTTCTCTGCGCGCACAGCTCATTTGGGCTGCATCGCGATAGAGATCTTCCCTCCTCAGTCTTCCTTCGAGAATCTCCAGCAGCCTGCAAACTGCCGCCGATGCTATCCCTTCGAAGTCAACTGATCTTCGAGTCCTTCCACGGACTCGCGACTTTCCCCTCTCGGTGCCCTTCCCCCCATTCTTCCGTCGTTTGCGCCTCTACCACCCCTGAAAGTGCGAAAAGTCCTGCGTCCCCTCCCCCGCCCCTGCGCCTCCTCTATCCTCATACTGAGCGCATCAGACGGTTTTTTTTTTTATCGCCCCCCATCGCCGCGGTGATGCTTGCCTTTTCGTCAGCCTTACTCTCATTTCACCGTCCTGGCTTCTGCCGCCTTTTTCTCCCAGCTTTGAGAAGAATCCTATTCTGTGAAACATTCCCCCAAATCGAGCTTGTCCCCGGCATCGGATCCCTTCCTTTCCTCTTCCGCTCGCAGACCCCCTTTCCAGCTCGTCTTTTGGTGGGATCCCTTCTTCTTTTGGAAAGCAAAAAGTCGTAGGTTCTCTTGACCTTTTTTCCAGCCTCATCGTTCTGAAATCTGCCGACAGTATGCCAAACGGCCGAAGGCGCGTTCCCCCTCCCCTCAACGGGCGCAGCGTCACTTCCCCCGTCTTCACACTTCGTTCCCTTGAAGAAGGTTACATCCGACTTCTTTTTTTGAACGGAGCTTCCCGCGCCGATTTCCCCCAGTGAATTCTTCTTCGGTTGTGTCCCCACGGATGACCCCCACTAGGTCTCTGCATGGTGTGTTCCTTTTCAGTCATATGAGTTTTCTGCCCGATTCTTGGCTCTGAGATGGCCCCTCCCCCTCGCCGCCAGAGCCCCTTCGTCCTTTTTGGAGCTTCCCGGGACAGCCTTTCTTTCCCCTATCCTAGGGTCCCTAAACATTTGGCGATGATCGTCCCCTCGCTAACGATGATGACCCACACCTTCTTTTTTTTTAGCCCAATCCTATCTCTGATTCTTGTCTTTGCACGGTGGTAGAGAACGGTCCCCTTTGCATGCTTTTTTTCAAGGACAAACATCACCACTTCTTTCCCTTTTCTTTTACTGACATGGGACCTGTCTTAACGGTTGAGTCTCTCTTTCAATCCTGCATCTATTGCTTTTTACCTTCCTTTGGAGAGGTTTTGCAGGACCCCTTTAATAATACCTCCCGTAGATCCCGCTTTCCTTTTCTCCCCCTCCTAGCTCCCCCGTTGCAGGGGGAAGACGATGCCTCCCCCCTGAATTCTCAAAATTGTGTCTTCTGTTAATGCGTTGCTTTTTCCCTGTTCTCTTTACTGCGGCTTCGTTTATGATGAACCCGTTGGAACGGTTTCATTCCTAGTCGGCATCTCCGGTGACCGTTTAACGGAAGATTTGAAAACTCCAGCCCCCCCCCCCTCTCACCAAACACGTTTTGCATGAAATGGCTCGAGCGAGTTCCCTTCCCACCGGGCCCCTCCGTTGAGCCCCTGGTTTCTTTATTGCAAAGAAAAGGCGCCCGTATCCTGCCTTCGACTTCTTTCTGCCCCCAGGTGGCTCAGTGCGCGACCCTTTCCCCCCCGACGCCAAGCTTCACCCCCTTTGGAGGTGCGTCGTTTGTTGTGCAACAGAAGGCTCACCTCCTTTGCCAGGCTGCGCCATAGACATGCAGCGCCCTCGACCCGACAACCCAGGGTTCCCTTTTTGATTTTCTTTTTCCGTGCAAAGTTAGCCCCAGGTCCCAAGCTTGTTCGCGAGTTCTTAGGTCTCTCGCCCACCCTCAGGAGAAGTTTAGGATCCTCTGTACCGACTGCGTTCTGACGATATTTTTTTTCCTTTTTTTGCCCGTGACCGCTTCCCCTCGATTAAACAGTGCCTTCAGCCTTTCCTGCGGTAGTACCACACTCTTCCCCACGTTGATGGCTCCCAGGTCCCCTTTCCCCTCTGCATTGCACAGGCCAGACCCTTTTCTTCCTTCGCGGCTTTTCCTCACGATCCCCTACGTAAATTTATGGAATTTCATAGTTTTCTGGGACTAAATGGAAGATATGGTCTTTGTAAATTACCCCTTCTCACCTGTCTCGAGGCTGGTTCCCCGCCTTTTGTCCAGGATTCCCCCCCTCCCCTCCCCGCGAGGCCCAGTCTTCCCTACCTCTCAGATCTGCTCCCCGGAGTGCTGTACGACTCTACTTTCTTACTTCCCGACGGACCTACCCCAGTTCATCGCCATCGTCCCCTCCCACCCCCCATCTCGAACCGACTTTCCCCTCCCCTGCTTTGCTCCCCAGGCGGACCCCCTTAATAGTGCAGAAGAGTAGCCCCCCTTGTTCCCGTAATGCCCGACATCGTAGTGGCCCTCTTGGATTCCGCCTTTTTTGAGAAACCCCCTTTTTCCTTCATCGGCGGCCGTCGACCATTTCCCCCCGATGCCGTTTGATCCTCCTTAGTACATATAATCCGACACCAGACTCCGGCATGCCGTTCTAGCCCCTTTTCCCCCGGCCCGCGACGAGAATTCGATCCGACAAACAAACTCTCCCCTCCCTTTGAAACCACCACCGCCACTGCAGTCTCCTCCCTTTCTGCAGTCCCTCGGTTTTTTTTTTTCGATAGTCCAGTTTTATTCCTTTATTCGAAGTGAGACGTGATTTCTCTCTTTTATTAGGTTCGGATGGAAGTTTTTTTTTTCCCACCCCCCCTTCATATCTGATCTTTCTCTTCCCTATTCGTCGCGTCTTATTATACAAGGTAAAGGATCAAGCCCTCCGATCTACATCTTGGTTGCACAACCTCGGCCCCGGATGTTCCCCTTCCTGCGCGGGAATTTCCTCTCTCTCTTTACTTCCATCCTGTTCTCGAGAGGGAAAGGTCTCTCCTCTTTATCCTGGATAGGTTTTACGGAAAAAGGATGCTCGGATTTCGTTCATCAATCACTTTTTTGTAGCTAAAAGAGTTCCCTCAGACCCCCCTCCCCTAGAATAAATAAAGCTGTCTTCGTGTAGGCGCCAGATATCCTCCCGTCCCCCCCTTTTTCCCCCCGCAGAGGTTACAGAAATAAGAGGAGACTTCTGAATCCCGCTGCGTACCCCCCCGACTGGACTACCCCCTTTTCCCCACCGCGGATCGTTTCTCCCAGCTGGCCGAGTTTCGGTTTTTTTTTTTCCGGTCAACGCGACGATTGTGTTTATCGGGCATTCTTTTTCGGTTTACCCCTTTTTTTCCATCCCTTTGTAGAAAATTTCTTCGTGATATTGGAATACTTTTTGTCCTCCTCGACCCCCTGATGGGTCTTGCCGGGACAGTCCCTTCCCTTTTTCATGGTACGGTTTTTCTTCCCCCCAGTTCGTAATTGCTTCCACCGTAGATAGTTTAGTGGCCCTTCCCCCCCGGGGTTTCTTCCCCTCCGTCGGCATTGTCGGGTTCTACTCTCTGCGCACAAGTTCTTTTTCTCCCGTAGGTCGCTTCCCTTTTTTGAGTGGTTGACTCTGCAGATTTTATTGTCGCTTTCCTTTAAGACAGCTTTCTGCCTTTTGCGCAGACCGGCCTGGACCCTCGCACTCAGCGAGCACGTTCTTTTTTTTCTTTTCCTTCGCGGTGTTGGGGGTTTCGTGAATGTGCCCTTGGCCCCACATCGGGGTTACTGGCGAGCGCACGCCTTTTCCTCGGGTCACTGCCCTGGCAATATCGTCCTTTCCTTCCCGAAGTCTGACCCATCGCTTGGCTCTTATCCACAACCGAGTCAGCGAGACTGTCAGGTTGCAATGCTTTTGCAGGGTTGGGAAGGTCGGCTGAGGTCCCCTTCTTGCCAGTTTCCGACTTTTTCGTACCCTTCTAGGAACGCTTCGAGTCAGATGTAGACCCGGGGCGCATGCCTGGCTGTCGGACGTCTGGCGAAGCGCTTTTTCCCCCTGAGGACGCCCTGCCTCCATCGGCCGTTGTTTTGATTCCTTAGAGAAGATTTCCTTGTGTCGTGGAGGAAATTTCCCCTTCCCTATCGTCATAACTTTTTGGTTTCTTTTCGTCTAAGAGGCTATCTTCTGCCGCCACGTCTACCTTGGCGAGAGGTCTGTTTTTTTCCGATTTTTCGACGAACTTCCCGGCATGCTTTCTTTCCTTAGAATTAGACCTGTCAGGTACCGCCCTACGCAGAGTTCCTCTCTTTTCGTTTTTATCCTGCGGCGTCCCCTCCGCCGGCTTGTGACCCAAAGACGTGCCTCGTGTGCCAGAAGCGTGGAAGGTCACTTCGATCCCCTTTCCTGTCAGTTCAGGCCCAGACTGTGTGACTTTCCGCGGGGCGCGTTCCCTTCCCTCTGGTTTGCTCATTAACTTTGTGTCGTCGGGTCGCCGACTCTTCGGTCCCGGTTCCCAACGTCCTTTCTCGGCCGCAGGCGCAGTCTAGTTCCCACCTGCACGGTCGTGAGTCACCCTTTCAATGAGCGTGCCGGTTCCCAAATCGGATCGTGCCTTTTCTTCCCCTTTTTTCCCGAGTGCTCTTTGCTACCTAATACTGCTATGGGTTGGGGGACCCCCCCTTCTGCGGTTTAGGACCGGGATGCTTCCTGCAGCTTAGTGCCAGGGATCCCCCCCAGTCTTCCTCTGAGACATTCCCTACCACTAAACCTTGACCGTTCTGTTTTCCCTTGTTCATTTCGAAACGAACAACCCCATGAAAGGTGTGGATGTACTCTCCCAGTAGGGAACAAAGCACGTCCCCGTGCTCGACCCCCCCCCCTTCCCTGGCCGCCTTTCCTCTCTTTTTATTTCTTCTCCCCCGCTGTTAATCATCGTGATCAAATATTTTAGGCATTGCCTTGGTTATTGCGCAACCCCGGTTCCCCCCCGTTGCCCGTAACTCGTCTTTCCCCTGCCTGAATCGCTTTTCTTCGCTCGCTGTGTTTCGGCGCGGTCGCTCTAATCAGAGTCCAAAGCCCTTTCCCCTCGTCATCGACTAACCCCCAATCCCTTTCGAGACTCCCTTAGTCTTTGTTTCAATCGGGGGCTTACGCCAGGAGCGTCGACCTAGTCTGTGAGTCGTGTAGGCCGAGTCGGTCTAATCTTCGTCTGGGAAACTTCCCATTCCCTTCGTGGGTTCCCCTGTTTGAAAGCACCGAAGCACGCCTCCCTAAACGTTGCTTAGGAGAATGCCTTTACTTGGAATTGACCCCTCGGTTTCAGGCACTCTGAACTATCGTCTTCATGACGACGTCTTTCTTCATCGTTCCCCTTTTCCTATTACTGACCCCATCTCCTGTCGATTCCTTTCTCAGCAAGTTAGTAGGAATTTCGTTCCACGTTTCCTTGGCAATCTATGTTAGAACTTTCTTTGGCGGGCGGGGAAGCCCCTTTCCTGGCCTTCTTCGCGCTCGCCTTTGACCCTCCTTCATTTTTTTATATCCTTTCTGGACAAGGTTAACAACTCCCTCTTTGTCTTAAGAGATTCAAGATCCCCACCTGGAACCGATTCCCGGAGACGATCATACCCGTCTGGCTTCTGTTCTCTTCGTCTTCTTGATGGTGCGTGGTCTAAGGTATTCGGCGCGCAGGCTTCTTCTTCCCTTTCGCACGCATCCCCCTTTACTTTCTCTTGGGGTTCTGAGCGCCCGCCTTTCAGATTGGAAACATAGGGATCCTCTACTCGAGTTCCATTTTGAGTCTCTCCGCTGACTTCGATGAGCCGCTCATCAGTTCCGATTTTGCAGGCGGATTTTTTTTCGCTATCCTTCAAGGACGACAGTGGATCATATACGCGATCAACGTCCCTTTTCAAGGCGTTGTGGTGCGGCGCTATTATTCCGCTTAGTACAGCGTTGGTCCCCCTTGTCTCGATGGTCTACGAGAACTGCCCGCCCTGTTTTTCCTTTTCCCAAGTGAAACCTATCTTTTTTCTTTTACATTCATAACCAAGTTTTTCCAGGTTTGCAGGTCCTATTCCGGCGAAGGCAACAGAGGTTTCCCCTCTGCCAGGCCTGTTTTTCTCTTTCCTCAGCGGCTATCGGCGCTTATGCCTTTTTCGTCCCTGTCTCTCCAAGTGCCCCCTTTTCTAGGCGTGGAGAACGATAATTTCTTGTTTCGCGTGTATCCCCACTCACGTAGCCGTGCCTGCCGCTCTTCTTTGGGCTTGATTTTTTGATTCATAGCCTTTTGGTAAACTCTTTAGGCCGATCCTCCCCCTCCTAGAGGTCGTCCTGCTCGCGCGTCCTTTCACCAAATTTCGTCGAACCCACGCAGTTCCCCCCCCTTTTTTAATAGGCTAAGGGGCAATCTCTTCATCAAGCCGATCGCTGCTTCTCCAGTGAGCGATCGTCGCCGAGCTTTGTTTTTTTCTGGAAGAGACGGTATTTCGCCTCCTCCGTTTACCCCCCCCCCCATGACGCCGCGCTCTTCTCCGGGTTTTTCCTCGGAAGTCGATCTTTTTCGCTGCCTTCGCTGCTTTAATCCATTCCCTTGAACTGCACGAGGACGCGCAACCCCCCCCTAGGCCCCCCCCAAACCCAAACCCCCTTCCCCACACACAACCACCCACCAACAACACCCCCCCACAAACACACCCCCCCCATCCCCCCCCCCCCAACACCCCCCAAACCACAAAAACCAAACCCCCCCCCCCCCGTTTTTTACCCCTCCGTTGTTGTGAGAGGATTTGGAAATCGACCAGGTCGCCTCCTTCCTTTTTTTTTTTTTCGCGTGCTCAGCTCGCGGTCCTCCGATCTTCCCTCGCCTTTTTCTCGACGTCCGATTGCCGCGCGCTCGTCTGAACGGATCGGCGCGATCCACCTTCATTCAGTTCCCCCTTTCCCTGTCGGAGAGATATCTCCGATATCAGCACAGATTTGACTTCTGAGGAGGAAGTTTTCTCCATGGAGTTTCTCCCATTGCCCTTCCCTTTTTCTCTTCCGTTGTTCCTCCGGGGTAAGGCTCTGTCCAGCTTTACCTCCCCGATAGTGCTCGGGCCGTCGTGTAGTTTAACACCCTTTTTTTTATATGAGAGATCGCATGCGCGGCCGGAGTTTTTCTTTCGGACTTCCTTCCTCTCCCCCTATTCGTCGCGGCCGTGAGATGATCTTGGTTCTTTCGCTAACGGACCTTCCCCTTTTCTCCCGCCCTCGCCCGCCGGTTCAGACTCCAGTCCTTTCCTTTCCTCGACGTTCGCGAAGATGTGGACACGGCCCTTGACAGTTTCTTTTATCCTTGACGCGGATATGATTCCCTTTTAAGCAGATCGGTCCTTTGTTTTTCCCATAGCCGCTTCCCATGTAGAGTCTTTACTCGATCGCGAGCCCCCCCCCCCCCTTTGTCACCCCCCCCCCCCATTTCCCCTCAGAAGGAGCGACTTCTCTCTGATCCTTTCTCGAGCTCGACGCCATGCCCCAACCCCTCCGCCTCCTTCCGGCTCATCACTTACCCCTCCTTCTGCTCTCTTCCTCCCAAGACTCGACGTTTCTTCGTGGCCAGGAAATCGCACCGTCTTTATAGACCTCTTGCAGTGCGCCATGTTGTAAGTCCTCGCCCGGAAAGCCCTTTTTTTCTACCGACGGCCCCCTCCCTCCCAAAGTTTCCTAACACAATCGTTGTGTTTTTCGTATAGAATCCTCCGATTTCTTTTGAGAGCCCTTTAGTCTCAGCTCTGTGAACGTCCAAGCCGGTGTATGCGATAGCGGTCGACCGCGCTCCCCTTTCCCTCAGTGTGCGCCTCTCCGCCCCCTTGCTTTCCTTCCCCCATCGCCTTGTACACGTCTCTTTTTCCGGAACCGTCGAGTCGAAGATACAGAACTTCCTCCCTCTCTTGGTGGAGTATCGGTACCGTCTGACGGAGGTCGTGCCTTCCAGTTTTCGGCCCGATATGTTCCTTCATTTTTCCCCCCCCACAGGTTTCCCCCTTGCGACGGTTTCCCTTTTCCCATGAAGGTATGACTCTGATTTTTCATCAGCCCCCACTCCTTCCTGCTTTCCAGGCGAATATGTCGACACCTTTTTTGTGCAGAGCCCACAGTGCCTCTACGTTTCGTTGTCGTGATTTACCCCTCTTTTGACAAAATACTAATGAGTAGGCGAGTTTCCGTTTTTTCGAGAATGAGTTTTCCCTTGCCGATCTTGGCTCCCTTTTCTTTTTTCCGCAGCCGCGCCCCTCCCTTCCCTTTCCCAGGCGCTGCTTTTCTGGCCCGACGAGACTTTTCACGGTTGACGAACGGAGGGTTTTCGTCACTCCCTCTTGGAGATTCTTTTCCTCGACCTCTTCTCCCTTTTTTATTTTATAAAAACGCTGTTTCTTCCAAAGATAGATGATTCTTTTCTAGCTTTGAGGTCGACCTTCCGTTTCAGTTTGCCAGTTATCTTCCCAACCTCCCCCGAGTCCCTTTTTCTGTTGAGTTCCTATTTTCCCAAACCAAGGACGTCAGACCTTTTGACTTCCTTTAAAGTTCCTCAACGATGCTTTTCTCCTGGCAGAGTGCTGTGTCCTGCGCAAGCGACTCTTATCCTAAACCCTTCGTTCCCTTCCCCCCAGACGACGAGATAGTCTGCGCCCTCTCCTCCGCGCAGGTTTCTAGCTCTCCGAAGGTCCACACTTCCTCCATCGGATTCCTCCCTTTCTCCTTTGCCTTGTGTTTCCTGCTCTGCGTGATTCCATTTTTTGTTCGGATCGAACCGTTGGGAAACTCCATCCTCCTCTTCGAGGCCCGCGACACTTTTTACAGCGAAGATTGAACCTTTCATGCTCAGTCCCACCCCCGTACTGGGTATTCCTTGACCTGCCACGTGAGGCTCTTTCTTCCGTTCCCTTGGCACCTTCTGGTCTCAATCTTTGCCCTTCTTTTTCCCTAAACGGATGAGTTTTTCGCAGGAGAAACGGTGGTTCCTAGTTTCCCTCACTCGATCGCGCCCCGTGGCGCTTTCTCTTTTATCGCGTTCCCATCTCCCCCCCCGACATTTCCTTTTTTCAGCAAAATGCGACGCGTCTGCCCTCCCAGTTTGCTGGTTCCTGGGGTCCATTCGACTTCCGGCAACGATTTCTCCTGATTCCTTTCTGTTAGCCGCCGCCTGAAGGCGACTTCGGCGGCTGGCATGGCCCCCTGACGTAGAGGATCTTTTTTTCTCTCGTTTCTCTTCCTTTTTCCCGCCTTCCGCCTTTTTTATTTGCCTGTCCCGAGACGGAACTTGGCTTTTTCCTTGACCTTCCCTTCCGATCTTGCACCCCGGCCAGCTCCTTTGAGCGCAGCAGAGCCCCAATTCATTTTCCAGTTCACGTCCACTTTTCCCTTAGGACCGAGCGGTACTGCCTCCACCGTTTCCCCCAGCGGCCTGCCTTCGTATTTTTTCCCCCTTTCCCAAACCCCCACGCCTTTAAATGGATTTGCCATGCTGATACTGCTACAGGATAGTTCGGTTACTTGCGAGTTGCGTGTTTGCGCACGGCATGGCGGCCTTTTTCCGACGACAGCGACCCCCCCTTCATCGCCATCGAGATTCACCTCAAAAGTTCTCGCAAAAGTCCCCGTATTTTCGCTGTGCGCCTCCGGCGGCAACTTCATCGTGCTTTCCCCCCTCTAACTTTCCTCATGCCTCTATACGCCCTCTTTTCCGCCTTAAAGCCTTTTTTCCTCGAACAACAGCTTCCGGCTCACTTCCTTCGGCGCACCGATCTTTTTTGAGTACACGTCCTCCTCTACCTGCCTTGCATGTTCTTTTCTTCCTTCGCCCAATTCTAGTAAGGCGCCAGGATACGCAAACCTGATAGTTGTTGGTAACAGTTGCAAACCCCCTCTGGCGCCACGCAGGTCGCCTCTTGTCGCTTTTTTTTCTCGTCAAGTTATTTTGGTCCGAGTAGCTTTGCCGTGTCGTCCATTTTTTGACCGATTGGATTCCAATTTTGAGGCCCATTTTAGGACTCACAACCTAGCATAGTGCCTGGATCTTCGCTTCGCGTTGCCGGCGATCCCCTCAGCTTGATGAACTAACCTTTCTTCCGCAAGTTTTTACCGGCCCCAAAGAGAACAGGCTTCCCCCTACTCACGCACCGT
>Ga0179593_1347640_pt1 | contig 10643 bp, 12 predicted proteins | sample CZODoug2_1_08_16_FD_185931 | JGI IMG/M metagenome (GOLD analysis project Ga0179593, IMG submission 185931) | Vadose zone soil fungal communities from Angelo Coast Range Reserve, California, USA - CZODoug2_1_08_16fungal (PacBio error correction) | ecosystem: Environmental > Terrestrial > Soil >... | reverse complement strand
GGTTCTTGAAAGACTATTTTTCCTGGAAGGCCGTTTCCGATTTGGGTTTTGACTGTTGACGTGCAGGGTATTTTCTTTTTACTACGAGGTTTTGCTCGGCGCCAGTTTTCCTTCTTTTATGCTGTGCGTGCTGGGGTTTTAACTTCCTGCTAGTTACGTCGTTAACTTGATAGTTTCCTTTTCCTTGATATTGCATGCATCACCCGGCTTCCGCATCCCTCCTGACACCCAATCACCCACCGGTTAGAATTGGACACATTACTACCCTACCTTTTTTTCTTTCAACCTTCCTTTTTTATCACTTTCCATCCCTCCGGGTATTTTTGTCTAGAATGCCTTCCTGCTGACCTCTTTTCCGGACCGTGTGAAGATAGGGTTGTATAGATTTAAGGAACCTAACTTTGCGAACTCGAACCGGCCACAGCTCTCCGACCCCCCCGTGTAATAACTGGTTAAGGTTTCTTGAGCCGCCCGGGTCTGTGATTGATTTCCCTGTCCGCCGGGTTAGGTCATCTGCCGGAGCAACTGCCCATCCTGGACGGCGTGTTCAGAAGCTTTTTTCAATTACTAGGTTCCCGCCGCATGGTCCATTCCAGAGCCACCAGTGGTCTTTTCTCTTTCTTGGTCCCTTCGCAGCACCATTTTTTATCATTTGCCCATAAACTGCATCGATGAACCCACGCGCTCCTGATCATGCTGGGGGCTCAATCGCCATCCCCCAGATGTCGCTTCCTTGTGGCCCTGTCCAGACATCTAGTCATCTCTGTGGATTTCCACCCCCCCTCCCCCTATCATGATCGAATCGGGATAGGTGCACCTCTTTTCTCCTCCTCTTAACTTTTTTCAAAAGTCTTCCTGAAAACTCGCTAGACTTTTTAGTTTGTGACAATTTTGCGCGTTCCCCCGCCTTACCCCAACCCTGACCATTAAGTCCCTCCGTTTGTTTTTTCTTTGTTTGGTGAATCGTTTTTTATCCACCGCATCCCCCGCGCATTCCCCCCCTTCTTCAAAATGCGACAGCCGGGCTTTTAAGGTTTTCTTTCGCCTCAATTTTGCAATCTCCATGCGTCCCTCACTAGAGCAAGCCCGGTCGGAAGCCTCCTGCCTATTCTTGATTTATTCTGAACCTCACCACTTTTCGGCTTCACGGCCGCTTTCTTTTCGATCAGCCGCATATGACTGTTGCGAGTTTCAGAACTTGCGGCCTTCATTGTTGCCTTCTCTCCTTGTTTTTTTTTCGAAGCCTTCTAGCCCTTACTTACAGGTCCTTTTTCGATTTTCATATAACTTGCAGAGATGAGGCCTTCTCAACCACCTCCCTTCCGCGAGGGTGCTTTTGTCAGAGTTTTCTCTTCAGTTCGAGTCATTTGGCCATGCGTTCTCGAGCGCTCCAGATACCCTGAGATACTCTTTCTTTTTACGCCTTCAAAGATTCAATTTTTTTCCGATTTTTTTTGAGCGTCAACCGCATTACTCTTCTCTAGACAGTGGTTTTTCCCCTTTATGGAGCCGCTAGCTCGTTGGCTTCTCCCTCCCAGAATGGGCCATCGCTAAAGCTATACATCTTGGTCTCCGACTTTATCGGAGGAGTAAGGGCATACCAGGAATGAGTAATTTCCGGTCTTTCTCTCCCCTATATTTTCTCCTCATACGTTGTGTTGTTGCTCTAGCCTATGATTGGTACCCAATCGGCCTTTTTTTCACCGTGTTGCTGCCTCTGCGGAGCTTCCTTTTCCGAGACTACTCTATAAGCGATAACCCATTGATAATTTTTGTAGTTCGGCTTCGCCTAAAGCCCCACAAAAATTATTCAAGCACACTGCCCCCCGCCTTTCTGCTCCAAAAAACCTGGAAACCCCCCCCCTGTGTCGACACGAGTCCTCCGTGCGCTTACTCCATTTACCCCCAATGCCCTCCTACATTTGACGCGCCCTGCTTGCTTCTTCCTTCCACGCCCTGATTCTTAGATTTTTTTTACCACCCTTGCCTACTGGTTTTCACCGGAACTAAGACACATCAGGTACAATCCTAGCAGTTTCCCAAACCCGAGCACACTCGCCTTCCTAATTTCCATTTTTGCCTCCCTTTTTTCCCCCCGCATTCGCTTCACCTTCTATACCCCCCTCGCGTACACCCTATGTCATTTTAAGTTATCTGGCTTATTCAGACAGTTTAATTTCTCCGATTCTCCCGCCGGTTCGCCACTTTTTTTCCCCCGAACTTGAAGCTACTGTACCTCTAGAGCTGGGAAAGGACGTTCGTTCTTGTACCAAACCGTCGTTTTCCACCTAAATCCTACTCAAATACAGACCTAGGCCGAGTTCCGCCGTTCTGGGCTTTTTCGTGTTTTTGGGTCTTGCCCTTACTTGAACTCTTGCGCTGGTAACCCCCTTGCCCCCGGCCCCTGACCACGATCTTTCGGCTAAGTGACTTCATGGCCGGAGTTCTTAGGAGGGTGAGAAGATGGTGGGTTTCACTCATATAACCTTCAATTAAAATAACCATGCCCAGCTCCTTCGGCTTGGTGTTTAGTGTACATTTGTCCCCCGACTTTGTTTTAAAGCCTCACTTTGAATCGTGTGCGACTTCCTTCGATTGTCCCCCCATTGTTCTCTTCCTGACCCACATAATTCTCATTGAGCTTTTGGTGTTTTCTCTCGCACTGGCGGGATGCGTCCGCTATTTGATCCTCACAACCACTTTCGCTCATCCTGGTGCTCCGCGTTCCCCTTTCTGCAGCTATCGTCGCGTGTTGCGGACAGGCCCTTCCGCGCTTTTTTTTGTTGCCTGGCAAACATCCTTCAGACAACTTGCCTCTTGGCGGTCGTTCCCTAACGAATCTCCAAACTTTTTGTTTGTGACCTTGCGTTTTTGCATTACAATCTTGTCCATTTCTGGTCGAGTCTACCTATCTCCTGTGTTGGCTCCTTCCTCCTCCCCCTCGCGGCCCTCGGCTCCCAATCAACCCCATTTTCACGGTGCGCCCTTTAGTCCAACCTGTTTCCCACTCGTGTTCAAAACTTTATCTCTGCTCCGGTCCCAACCAAACGGATATTCGCGATGTTGCGTTCCGGCAAAAGAGATCCGTCTCCCCGCTGTTTCAGACCTTCCCATTGCCCCTTTTTTTGATCCGAGCAATCGTTTTCTTCACGTTGCTTTTTCCACTCTTTCAATCGGGTAGCATGAAGGCTTATGTTCCCAATGATCCCCCTCTTTTTGGCCTTTTCTATCCTTAGAGTTTTTGCTGCCAGATGCACCCCCCCCTCGCAGTCCGCACGTTAAGATTTGTGTTCTCACGCGCAGTCTTCAGACTTACCCCCTCCAGCCTAAGCCCCGACCCGCACCCCCTTGCGCCCGTCTCCTTGAAAATCGGCTGACCTTGCCAACCTTAAGAAATTTAACACCCTTGAACCTATTACATTCCAGAAAATCAAATAATCACGCGGGCACTCCCCCCGCGCCTAACTTCTTTTTTTCCACTTTCTTTGCTCTCTTGTGTTCAGGGATGGTGGCCAGAGTATATTTCTTTCTTTGAATGTAGTTTTTGAACATCTTGTTTTCCTGGTTGCTTTGCCGGTGTCTCCGTTCCTGACTCTTGTCGGCTACGCGTCACCCGGCGTCTCTTAGTCTCCCGGCGATCTTGGATTAAGCGTCGTCCCTCCAGTCTTACTCTTGATAAACCCGGGTCGGCGCTGCGCGGGTTTGTTTGCTCACCCCATTCATCCTCCGACTATAAACCATCCCCCGTTCATTCCTATTAACCCCTACTGCCTTCACTGCTACATGTCGGATTTTTCCCTTCCTTTCACAGCACTTTCAATCGATTTTAGACTCTTATCGCGGTTACCCGTTTGTCCAATGGTGCAAGGTGTCCTCCGATTTCTCGGTCGGATCTAGAATTTGCCTGTGCAATCTTTTTTCTTTGCTCGAGACTTCCTCGATCGCTTTCAAGTTTCCCCCCGATTACATTTTTTTTCCCCCGGGACGCCCTCCCCGTTGAATGTTTTGTTGAGTTTTGCCCCTCGTGAGCGCGTTTCGGTCTGGAGCAATGCATGGCGACCCCCCGCCGCAGCTCTTTTTTTTCCCCCTCCCGAAGGTCACTAAACCTCCCCCGTGCGAACCAGTTTCGTTTTTTTTCTTTCCTCGATTGACTTTAATGTGAACCCCACGCGCCTTCCCGCTTTTTTCCCCCCCAAGCTGTTTGCCGTCTATCTGCGGTCTGAGTCTTCTCCCATCGACTAGACCCTGATAGAGACTTTCCTTACGACCCTTTTTTCTCTCAGAGCTTCTCTATGCCCCCCCCTCTCACCCTGATTACTCGTTTTTTTTCATTTTTCTTGCAACCTTTTCAATCGGGCATCCTATCTGTCCACGCGCCATTCCAGCCTATTCTAGAAACTTTTTGGCGGCGTTCGCCCTTTCTGTCCCGTGCCTACGCTTAACCACGACAGGGAAATCCAGGATGGTATTTTGATTTCTGACCTTCTGATCGTTTTTCCTCCAATATTACCCCTCTCCCTCCGGCCTTCAGAAGTTGTCACTTGGAGTGAAGCCAACCTGTTTCTGGCAGCCATTTCCACTTCGGTATCAAAAGCAAATGCGCCTCAATAGCCCCCCCCCTCGTCGAACTGATCTTCTATTGTTAGTTTAGTTGTCCACTCCGGCCTCTACCCTTACCTCAGTTAATTTCCGCTTATACATCCAGCATATTCGTCCTTTTTCTTTTAATGAATCGGATCATCTGAAAGGATTAGATTTAGTAAGAGCCGCCCCCCCCCCCACCTACCATACATTTCGCCCCTAGTTAACGATTTGTCTGACCATTCAGATGATGCTCTGTATTATCCCAATAATTCACTTGATCGCCTCTAGTTGCAGCTTGTCCAAGCCCCTTTAGTAATTTCATTTTTCTTATTAGCCTTGTTCTGACTGGTAACTCTCCGAGAGTACCGCGGATCTCCCCGATCTGCTCCATTGATTCCCGACCGCCCAATTTCTCTTCCGACCGATTTCTAACTGCAAACCCCTTCCCTTGCTTACTTGCATCGACCCGGTCTCAAGCTTTGTTTCTCCTCAGATCGTGTTTCTTTTGCGATTGACCTTTTTACAGTGGCCATGTATCGCGCATGTACCCGCAACCCCCCCCCCTCTTATACATCTGGTACGTTTCTTTCTCATCGTTTCTTCTTTTTAAGAGACCTACAAGAGACCGCCCTCCCTTCAGCATCTATTATATCTTTAATAATAATAAGTTCGTTTTTGAGCGAGATTAGAATTCTGAGACGCCGGAGGCTTTTCTGGGTGGACCCGTCTCTTCTCTCAAGAGCCGTACCCATATGTTATAACTGTGTGCGTCACAGCTTCAACTACCTTCACATCCATAACCAAGACAACCCCCTGGAGAGCGCGGCGCGCCCAAAACATGGCCGATCTCCTTGTACTTGCTTTTCCTTTGACCTCTCTCATTTATTCCCTCCCCTGAATGCCTAATTTTTAGCTCCGCTTTCGATCCAGTCCCCCCACCCGCATTCTTCCGGTCCGGTATGTAACAAGTGCCTACCTGGTACCGCGAATGAAGTAAACCACTCATGCCGCTCTGAGCTGTCACGCGCACCCGTTTGATCTTTCCGGGTACCGCCTCGCTGTGACTTAATTTCCCACCTTTTTTCGGAACCAGAAGCCGTAAGGCGGACGGCTGTCTTAAGTTGTTTTCGTTTGGTTAACTTGCGACTGACGCCCGGTTCTCGTCTCCCTGGAAGATTACTTTGGAGAGATGCTCCCGGGCCCTTCTCTCGTCTCTATTATTTTTCAACTCACTCAATCGCACTGCCTTACAAGACTAGGCCCGGTCTCTGACAGGGATTTTCCCTAGTTAGTCTCTCATTGGTTGCCCTACCGACTTTGGCCCCCGGCTACAACGTGATTCCCCTTGTTCTTAGCTCCAGTTCCGGCAGGCTCGTTTTTCGTCTCAGGTCGTTTTCAACGCGTCGCTCCTAAACTCCCATTCCCCCCCCGTCGCCGGATTCTCCTTTTGTCCGTTGTAACTTCTTGACGCTTGTCCCCCTCGCAACTTCTATTCACTGCCCCCCCACCCCCCCATGGCCTGACGGCGCGGATTTCGATTGTCTTGGCTTTCACTCTCGATTAGATCATTTGTGATGAGATGGCCGGTGTTCGTCTCGCCCCTTTCCGGCCTGCGTGAGATTTCGAATTCGAAAGCGATTATGAAGGGATGGAAAGCTCCGTCTCATCTTATCGCGCGTGTTGCTTTACCTAGATTGTTTTCGATGGCAAGCCCACCAAGTGGTCCCATCATCTCCCAGAAACCTGCGGTTCTCGGTTCGTTAGTGACCCGGTTGTGAAGTTGGAATTGCCTTTTTTTCGACTAAAGGGAGTTGTTTCTCAGCAGCCCGAAAAGATCCGGTGCACGCTGTCCTCAAATCAACATTCCCCCGTGCTTGCAGTCATATTCCCCCAATCTGGATCATGAAATTCGACGCGCTTGGCTGACGGCTCCCCCCCCGCCACTGGCTTACTTCTCTCTTTGTGCGGCGTCATCTTCCCTCTCTAATGTGCACCCACCCTTTCCCTTTGCACGAAGGTCAGCCGCGTTTTCCTGTTCGCCCGTTTCAACCTCCCCTTCCCTTTTCTGATTGCTGTAATTTTCCCACCCTTTTTTCAGGGTGTTAAATTGGCGTTTTTTTTCAATGCCACCTTTGTCTTTTTTGCATCTCTGCGCGGCATAGACTGTTGTACCAGCCTTTTAACCTCTCCACTAGAACTGGGACTGTAGACGCGAGGAATTAAGTCTTCCCAGCATTTCTCACGTCCTCCTACCCCCCCCAACACCGGAAGACCCGTCGTTTTTTTACATGACTCTGACCCCAAGGGACCACACCCGATGGGCATCTCCTTTCCCTTCCAGCCGCCCCCTCCTCCCCCTGGATCACAGAACTTTTAATTAGAATCCTGAAGTTTTTTGGCTCGATTTCGGAGAGGTTTTTTTTTTTTTTTTTTTTTTTTTTTGTCCCACGTGTTCCCAGCTATTATTCCTTGGTGGAAGTTCCGGGAGTCCAGCGTTTGGTGGCCTTTTTCGGTGCCCGGTGATTGCCGTTCCCCTCCGCTTTTCGTTCTCTTTGCTCATTTTGTCGGCTTTTTGGGCCTTATTCCTGCTTTTGACAGTCAAATTAGTTCAATTGACACGGTTTCGGCGCGGCTTTTGTTGCCTTTTCATCAACGTCATGATCGTCAAGCACCCCAATAACCAAGGTTTTAGCCTTTGTCCAGCCCTCCTTCCCCCCCCCTTCCCATTCGAAAGCATGTTTTAAATGCTTTTCATCAACTTTTTCTCTTGTTTTCTCGAACATGATCGCTCTTTCCGATTCGTGTTCCATGGAAAGGTGCGCTCCCTCTTTAGATTTCTCCTACGACTTCTCCTTTTGTTAGTGCACTGTTTCCCCTCCTCTACCGACCACGGTCAGTTCTTACCCTATCTTGCAAGTTTTTCTACTTAGATGCTTGAGTTTTTTTAAAGTTAGACTGGTTAGGCATCTGCTTATAAATTTCCCCCCAATTCCTGTAGGCTATCCGGTCTCCTCGCACCAGGCATGAAACTTTTTAAATTCGCATTTTCCAAACCCCCGTTTCTTTCACCCCCCTTTTTTTTTCTTTTTTTCCGCTTGAAACCATTTGCTTGAATCACCAAAGCGCCCGGTTTTGGTCCGCCTCTGTCCTGCAACAAGCCCCTCCCTCTCAACTGCTGCGCCATTCTCCCATAGTTCGAACTTGGATTTTCGAACTTGTTTTTTTACCCTGTAAAGAATTCTCCCCTCCCCCCTCTAAATTTGGAACAACCCGACTCTCAAGATGTCCTAGTTCATTCTCTTTGCACATTCTCAATCTGCATCCCGGTCAATCATCCTGTCCAGTTCCTTTCATGAGACAATAACATGTTGAGTGGTAGTACTGGCGCGTCATGCTCCTACTCACCCACTTTCCCCCCGGAAGTACTTTTCCGACTTCTGTTCTCTTGGGCTCTTTCCTCCCCATCTTTCCTACACCGCCGCAGAAACCCGGCCCCTTCTGTTTTCCCCAACTCGCCTCCGAATTCTCGTTCTTTGACGCAAATTGTTTATACTTTCGAGTCTCTTTTTCCCCCACCCCAGACCCTCTCAACCTCAAACCCTTCAAGACCGGGCGGTCCGAATCCTCGGAAGTTTTCCCTTTCGCGTGACCTGTTGCCCGAAGCCCCCAAGGAAAGAATTTACTTTTCGCTATCGCCCTTTCTATTCATTCAGCGAGTTGCCCGGACCCTTCATTCATTGTCTTCCCCCAGTCATGCTCATAGACGAGAACAAGCACACTGAGTACCCTTCTTTCCGCGATTTGTATAGAAAGTGCCCTCATGCGTCTCCCCCTCCCTTCAACAAAATCTACAGCTTGTTTTTTTCCCCATTGATTTGCCCAAGCTCGTTCCAGTAGGTCCCCTTTTTCCTTCGTCCGCTCGATACCGCGATCCTTTCCAAAGGGGGGTTTGGCCCTGTTTCCGATCCCCCCCCCCGGCTTCCGTAGGTACCGGATATTCCATTCAACGCACTTTTACTTTCTTTTCCCCTTTGACCGGTTTTTACATGTTTTGGTCTCAAGAACTTTTTGGTTATAGACAATATTTTTTTTGACATTGAGTTATCAGAATGTTATTCCACCAAGATCACTCCCTATTGGGTACGTTCCGCTATATAGGTCGATCTGGTCCTTCCCCAGTCCTACCTCCTCGCATCCGCCCTATTTCCTCTCCAGCCAGAGATGTCCTCCATGCTATCTCTCTCTTTCCTATAATAATTTGTGTGTTTGATTGTAGTCCAGGCTTGCCTTCTGGGAATTCTTTTAGAGTTAGGTATCTCGGCCCGATTCTCGCGATATTCATCTCCCTCCCAACCTCGTTCTAATCGGGTGATTTTCTCGATACCTGCCCCATTGTCTCCCACTAAAGTCAACGGGAGGTCGCGTGCCCCCTTCGCCAAAACCCACTTTGAAACTGTCTAAGAAGCTGCGTTTCTTTCCCCTTTCTCTTTGCCCAACTGAGGAAGAAGTTTGAGCGCGATTCCTTCCCTCCCACTTAATCTGATAGAGGTCTCGCTCGTCTCTCTTCCACCATGCCCTCCTCCCTCCTACCAAAGACCCGTGATCTGGACCATCCCTGCCCCCCCCTCTGCGATCAAGTCATTATTTTGACTCGCCATCAGATGCACCCCCAACTAGGAGGCTCTTTTCAGCACCTGTCAGTCCCTTTCTCTGCGGTGTGGATCTCACGCATAATTCCGTCCCTCTAGTTACTTGATACTGCCGACTCCGGTTTAACCTCGCTCCTTCTCTCTTGAGCGATATGGCCCTTAAAGACTTTTTGTCTCTTCTAATCACCTTTGAGAATCAGACTAGTTCCTCGGCTTCGACCTTTTGAGGTAGTGCGTGGTTCGCCTTTAGTTCGCAATACAACTTCGCCCGCCCCATTTTCTTAGGAAATCCATCCCCGTGAGGAACATTTCGTATGGATTTGATGCTCGGTTTAAGCTTTGGATTTTTCCCACGAGTTCACCTGGTCCTCATCTTTTTTTAAACCCTATACCATTGACAATCTGCGAGTTCTCCGTACCCTTTCAGGTTAGATTGACTTTTTGTAAGATTAGCCCGACCTTTTTCCCTAACCAAAGTTCTATATCGTGGCTGCTTCGAGTTTTCCGACTTCGCTTCGATGAGCACTAAGATTTACAGATCCCCCCTCCCTTGATGTATGTATTGCTGTGTTTTTTCGAGCCCACTTCGTTCCCCTGCCTATGGATTTTCTTAGGTCAACTTCCAACATTTCGCAATTTGATGCCTCGGATTGGAAATGTCGCAAGCTTCCTCGCGCGCGTTTTTGATCCCGGCTGGTTTGTGAGGTCTGGCAAGCATTCATCAACTTTCTTTGCGCGGCACTAATCGAAACGAACATGGTTCGATGTAGTTGCACCCTCGGCTTAGGAAGGACATCCTGTCATTGCTGGCTTAGGAGACCGGATCTCCCCCCCCCTCAAGCTTTGCAGTCAGCAGTCCCGTTAAACGCTCTGCCCTTTTTTTCTCCAACTCCCTCAACCCGTTTGCTCAGTCTTACCTTTAATCGTGAATCAAGGGAATTTTTGTTGATCGCGCTTTTCTTCCGTAAAAGGTCTCCCTCTTTTTGAGTACACAGCTTGAGACGATCCCTCGCGCACCTTTCCTTTACACACCCGACTCGCCTCTTCTCATGTTTCTCTCCCGGCTTTTGCCAGGTTTTAAAAAATTTTGAATTTACAAATCGGATTTTTTCTTTCAAGTCTTCTTTTCTTTCATTCATACCGTGTGCCTTTTGCCTTTTCTCTCTTCTCTCTTCCTTTTTTATGCCCCCCCTCAGTAACCCGCCTCTTTCAGCCCGTTATAACTACCCCTGAATTGTTTCTTAGAACGCGCCGACTCTAAGCATCCCCCCTCTCTCCCGCAGTTTTGATCCAACGTGCTTTTTTCGCCGACATCAACTGCCCTTTGAAACTCACGAACACCCCCCCTAGGGCACCGTACCCTATAACCCCCGCACCCCTTTTTTTTTCCCTCCTTGCTCCCTCTCTCAC
>Ga0179593_1345526_pt1 | contig 10643 bp, 9 predicted proteins | sample CZODoug2_1_08_16_FD_185931 | JGI IMG/M metagenome (GOLD analysis project Ga0179593, IMG submission 185931) | Vadose zone soil fungal communities from Angelo Coast Range Reserve, California, USA - CZODoug2_1_08_16fungal (PacBio error correction) | ecosystem: Environmental > Terrestrial > Soil >... | reverse complement strand
GAGCGCGGTTTGACGGGGTCTTTCCATTTCTTTCCCTCGGTTTTGGAGGCCGCGACCTCTTTCCCCCCTTTTCGCCCTTTCCCCCCCCTTGAGCCCTTTCCAGGTAAAGCTCCCATCCTTGAGGCTTACCATCAAACGGGTCCGCGACGCCTTTTTTGCACCGGTTTTGTCAGCCCCCTTGAAACCCAGCTAGCGTTGTCCCCAGGATCTTCGCAGTCGGCTGTTTTCCCAATTCTGCTCCTCTTTCTGCCCTCGGCTGCTTCCCCCGAGGCCCTCTATCCCCCTTTTGACGCCTGCATAAGCGATACTCCCAAACGCGTTATAACCCCGGTTTTTCGGGCGCCTCGGTCCAGACCTCTCCCTCTTAAGCCCTGACCAACCAGGCAGAGACAGGAGCTGGTTTTTCAACCTCCATGTTCTGTCCTTTTTCTTTCAATGTACTTTTTTCCTCTTTCTACACTACCCTTTCTCTTGCTGCTCGGAATCTTCCGGTTCTAGCAGGTCTCTGGGAGCTCTGCGTTCATGGTTTTTAACACGGCGGGAGGTGTGCCCCCACTTCTCTTCCCCCAGGGCCCCTGGGCTTTCGCGTTTGTCATGATGGTGACGCTTCTTTTCAGTCTGCTTTTCATGCGTTTGACCTCCTATTGAGGACTTCTAGTAAAAGTTTTTGGGCCGATGTATTTTTTGCCCCAAGTCCTTGGAACTTCTTTTTCTTGCCTTCTGCGACGAAATGCCAATGAATTCTTTTCCCCCCCTGCCGCCGGCGTGCGATAACTTAGATCGAGAGATGAAGTGATTTTCCCCCCAATCGTTTTTTTCCCTTCGGGCGGCGTTGCTGTCCCGTCCCTTTCATGTTCCCGCGTCCTTAGAAGCTCCCCCCTTCTGGAAGAAGCGTCTTTGATGCTTCTAGCTGCTTTTTAAGGAAACCTCGTAGCGTCACTTTGACGGCGCTTCCAGACCCCCTCCTTTTGTTCATGGCGACGAGGCTCTCCTCTAGCCCCCCGGGGAGATTTTGTTTTGAGTGACGCGATAATTCCTCCTTTCAACTTTTTCCTTTATGTAAAGTTTTCCGCCTTGCCCCAGGTGAGCGAATGCCCGTCGTCTCCCCCTTCGTTTCTGTACCATACATGTACTTTTCCTTTTTTTTCGACGGCGTAACGGGAATAAGCCGCAGAAAAGAAGTCAAAACTCTCCCCCTTTTGCATCCGCTGTCGTACTGCCGTCCCGGTTTGGTTTGCGAGCCCCTTCCCCTTTTCCCCTTCCCACATTGATGAAAGGCGCGCTGCAACCTCCCAAAAAGCCTAGACTTTTCCTCCCCGACAACGCTTCTGGACGAGCTTCAGCTTTATGAGGTCTCGCCGTTCCCCCCCGCAACTGTCTTTCTTCACAGCAGAGTTGCACTGTCCTTCTAGGTCTGGCGCTTCTCGCCGTACGACTTGCCCTCTTTTTTCGCGCCGGACGCTCATTTCTCAGTGATCAGCCGGACTAGTCTCTTCTGCTGCCGGTCTTAAAAACTCGCCCCATCTCAGTCTTCTTAGTTTGAAAGAGCCCTCCCCCCAAGCCTCTCTCTTCTTTATCTAACTATTTTTTTTATCTCGCACAAAACCAACGTTTCTCCAGTAAAGCTGCTCGCCATTTTCGAAACTCCCTTGGTTTCTGCGATGACGGATTACCCGACTCATGCTCACCAATCCCTCGAGGAGCTGATAGTTCCTCTCCTTTTCTTTCTTCGTTGATTCCAGTTTTCACGTCCCCTCGGATCACAAGCTCTTTTCCTTCCCGGCACGTCTCCCCAAAAGGAAAGCCCTTTTCTCGACCACTCCTGCCTCTTTTAATCAGGCTGCATTCGCCTTTTCTTCGTCCTTCTGTGCGGAGCCTCCCTTTGTTTAAGGCGCTGAACCCGTTCTGCAAGAGAGCGGTAGTCGCATGTTATTTCTCTCGATCCCCTCCCGACCAACAATCCGCCGTCCTGACCCGAGCCCTCGCATCTTTTCCGGTCCGGCTCCTTCTCCAGTCTCCCTAACTCGGCAAATACGAGTTGATGTCACTTTGTTGTTAATGCTTTTGGTCTTTTTTCCGTCCGCGGTTTTGTGGAGTTCAGCCTTAGGAAATGTGCGTGCTCTGTTTTTTCTCTCCAATTTCTGCGGAATTGTTCTACATTCTGAACGGGCTTTTCTCTGAGTAGGCGCCGATTTTTGTAGATCCGACCAATTACCATGAATAACGAGCGTACTCTCCCTTTTTCCTTTATCCTTCTGTTACATTTTTTCCATCTTCGTTGGAGCATTGGTGCAAGGACAGTCCCACTCCGCGTTTTTCTCCATAGCCGGTACTTTTTCTGCACCCAAGCCGAATCGTTTCACCAGGCAGCCACAGGACTTTTCTGACTTCCCCTCCCCCCCATTTCGCATGGTGGCCCTCTCCAAGAATGAAGCCGTTCCTTCCAGTCTTTGCCACTTTAGGCTGATGATTCAGATAGATTTCAGTCCGGGCCAGTGTTGTCGGTCGGACGACGCCTTTTTCCCTTCACTGAGCGTGGGACGTCCGCCTAGTATTTCTGCACGCCTAGCCTCTCCCCTAAGCGTTGAGAGAGGTTTCTATGTGGTTGATTGGCGGTTTATCCACGCTCTGCGTGCAAGGCAGCAACTTTCCCCCCTGCTTGCGAGGCACCAATACTAGCTGTTGTCAACACAACAAGATTTATTCGAGTGTATGTCGCATCATTCGCATTTCTTTTTGCATGAGGCCCCCCCTATTCTTTCGTAAATGATGATGCTCCTCAACATTGATCCCTATGCCGATGAATTCTTGGTGGTTTCAGAATCTTTCCCCCTTTTTCATCCCCTTCCGCTTTTATTTCGGATGAAAGCGTATGTCCCCCCCCCTTTTTTTTCCGTTTTAACGCCGGCGTGGATGAAGGAGACCGGCGGTGGGCTCTTTTTTTTCTTTTTTTCTGCAGACTGGACTTTTGGGTGGCCCGGGCGCCTCTGCACATTGAGGGTCCCAAGCTCCCTCTCTAGACCCGATCAGAATTTCAGCGGGTTCTTGTAGAAGACTAAGCGCTGGCGCGGCGGCGGCAAGTGGGACTCCCAATTTCTTGTTCTCCCTCTGGGTCAGTTTCGGTATAAATGGCGATTCTCGCCAAGAATTTTTACTCCCTGATCCAGCCAATTTTCCTTCCCCCACTTTGCTTCGTAGAGCCAGCGGTCGCTTGACACCAACACAGAAGGCTTACATGGGTCCCTAGACTCCTCCAGCCACTCCGTATACCAATTATTCAGGTTTAAAAAAACCGATGCCGTTTTCCTCCCTTAGAGCCGACCGTAATTTCTTTTTCCTCTGGTGGCTTTTCTTTTGCGCCATACGTCGAGTATGTTATATATCCCGATAACCTTTTTCGCATGCCTATCCCAGAGGCTATGCCGTCCCCTATTTCTCCCGATGGTTACTTTTTCGCCTCTGTCGGGAACCAACCCTGTTTCTGCACCTTTCCCTTGCCCCCACTCCTTCTGAACCATTGGAACGCGCGGACTTTTCTCCTGTCAACCCAGCACGCCAAAAGATTACGGCTGTTTCTGTATAGCTTTTTTTCGTTAGTAATGAGTTCAGCAGCAGCAAGGCGTGCCGTTTCCCTTTCCTGGTCCCGACGCTCAAGCTGTTTTTTTCAAACTCTTCTATCGCTTAAGCACCTGGCCGAAAGTCCGTCCCCGGTTCCGTAATCCCATTTAAATCAACGCTAGCACCCCATTTCCGCTTCTCAATCGCGTAACTTTTGGAAACCCGGCCGTTTGCCCAAGTCCTTCCCTTCCACTGATAGATTGGCGCCTTTTATCACCATCATCGATGATCACCTGTCCCACCTCTCTTCCTACGCCTTTATTGTTTGAGAATCTTTTGGACATGTTCTCCGTGGCTTGTTGCACATTTCGGGCGCAAATTCCCCTTCCCCCTTTTCATTCTCCCCCCCTGTGGTTGGCCTACTGGCCTTTTTGCAGTTACGCGATGCTTTTCTCTTCGGGGTTCTTTTTCTTTTTATGTCGTCTTCTTCATTTAGTTCCCCCATTTCATTGACTTTCTGCGCAGCGTGCGCATGCGGTATCCTTGTCAGTTTTTTTTACTCCCTAGTGAGCGTCGTCCCCTAAAGCCGAATCCTTTGTCCATGATTTGCTGTTCCTTCCTCGTTCTTTTAACACGAGCCTAGCTATTCAGTCGCGCCCGTGGGAACTATTTTTGGCGTTTTTTCTCGTCTGCCCATCTTTTTTTCCCCCCGCGGATTTGGGGCGGCTTCACCTTTCTTTTTTTTTTGCAAACGCGAGTTCTCTCCCACATCTTGCGCCAAATACATCTTTTCCCTCTGGCCATACATCTATTCCGATGCTCCACCACGTTTTCTCGTTTCCTTTTTTTTGAGTTTTTCCCCCAGCGCAAACCACTTTTTGAACTATGAAATTCTGATTTATCCCTTTCCTTCCCCCTTCCTGATCGCCTGTTTTTTGTGACCTGGATTTTCTCGTTTTAGTTTCCTTGTCTCTTAGTCCCCATGTGCTCTAATAAGAGGTGTGGTTTCACGCCCGCCCGGTCCTCTCCCCCTCCATCAATTTTCATTACACCTTGTTGGATCGTTTTCTTTTTAGGGCCTTCGCGAGCTTTCTATCTCGTTCCGCGGTTTGTTTCCCACAGCAACCTTCGATGTTCCACGTTGCTCTCGAGCGCCCTTCTCGACCCGATGAAAGTCTGGCTCTTCTGGGGTTCTTTTAGAGTTTTGACTTTTCTCCCGGTGCTCTGTTTTTCAAACATGGTTTCTGCTCAAACAGAAGCGCCAGACCGCCGGCCTCTATTGGCGTTCTTTCCTTCCCCAGGGGACATACGGCGTCATCCGCTCTGTCTTATTCTCCCCTTATCAGTAGTCTGCGCCACACAGACCAGATCGTCATCGGGATTGATCTTTTTCCTTATATTTACCTGCCGCTGTTCTCCCTTCCTCCAACCGACTTACGTCTTGATCGCCTACAGTTCCCGTTCATCCATCTTGGTTTTTGCACGTCATTTTCGCTAAAGTCCCCTTCCCTTCCAGGCAAGCATCCTACACCATTTTTAGATCAACCACGGCCTCACCTTTCCCTTGGCTTATCTTTTCGTGTCCTTGTCACACGCGACATGTTTCCTCATCGCGTTTCCTTTCCCCATCCCAATTTCGCTTCCCTGCCATCAGCCTCAGTTCGTGGGCTGCCGTTGTTTTTTTTTTTGGTGTTTTTTTTTGTGTGTTTTTTTGTGCTTCATTTGTAGAGTTCACCTTCTCCAGCTTGCCTTTCAGGTCTCAAAGCTTTGGGATTTTGTTTCTTTCTTCGTGTGTTCTTGGTCGGCCGCCTCTTATGGCTCTCCCCAGCTCGTTTTCTTTCGTTCACGCAATTCGCTCAAGAAGAGGTTCTTCCCTGCACCCAAGAGAGTACGCCACTTTCCGCTGTGTTGATGCCATGGTTTCGGTCTTCCCGATTACCTTAAGCCGTTCTAGCCTCACGCAAGCCCGTGCACCTCCCCTGTAGATCCGTTGATTCGGATTCTACCATCGGAGACGCCCCATTGACTCCCGGAACTAAAGCCGCTGTGGCTTTCGTACGACCTCTCTCTTGTGCATGACTCCGTTCATCACGTTTTTCTTGTGGCGAGTTCCCCTTTTCCCTTCCGGAAATCCGAGCCGTTTCTATTCGCGATCTCATGTTCTTTTCCATATTTCTTTGATCGAGCAGCCAGACCAAGAAAAATCCATGACGCCGCCTCCGTTGTTTCCGGTGTTCATCGACTTTTCCCCTTCTTTAGTCCGCCCACGCGTCTCGACCTCAGCGTGACTTCGCTCTTCAAAGCTTCGTTTTTTTGTTTCATTCCCACTCTTCTTTGTCTCCATCTTTCTGGGACTGCCACCGCGCTTGTGATCCTGCTGTCCGTGAAATTTCTTTCGCCCCAGGAACAGTCTTTTTCTCCTTCTTATTCTGATAGATCTTTGCCTTTGGCATGATGCTATGGTCTCGTAATAGCCTTTATAGTCCTGTTCCTAGTTCTGTTTTGACGATTTCTTTCAGCTTCTACTGCTCCGGTTTTTGCGGCGTCGGACCAAGATTTAGAATGAGCCCGTTTGAAATTTTGCTAGTGTTTTTCCTTCCCTGCCTCCCTGGGCTATTTTTTCCGCTTTTATAAGTCCCTCGAGTTTCCTCTATTGGAGGTCTTCACGGCCCTCTTTGCGGCGCTGCCTCTTTTGACAACGTCGTATAGCGTCAGCCGTCCCCCTACACCCGCGACGTCCTGCATATTCACTGTTTTAGGCAAGGCAACTAACCCCCTTTCCTTTGAAAGGGCGATATCCTTCCCGATTTTTGCTCGAGCTTCTTCTCCTTTTTCCGTCGTTTTTCCTTTTTTTTAAAGTTGCGGCCGCGCCTTTATCAATTGGGTTCTTAAGTTTTCAGGGGCGAGCCCCCCCCGGTCGCTGCTACGTTTTTTTTGCTTCCACTCCTTTTTTTTTCCTCTTCTTCGGCCCCTTATTCCGTCTTATCCTTCGCCAACAACTCCCAGACCACTTCTTGTACCTCTTCCGACGGTGTGCCTTCGCTTTTTTTTTGCGCCCCTATCTTCCCTTTTGTACCAAGATCCTTCCTATGCCTTCTCGCGTATCCCTCCTAAACGTTGTTCCCCCTTTTTGCCTTTGTAGCTTTGCCCAAAACGGCCCCTTTACGGGCCTCTTTATTGCACTCGTGTTTCTTCCCTAAGGCTCTTTCTCTTTTTTCATAATCGTCCTGCAGAGAAAGGTTTTCTCCTGTCTCGCAATTAGCTGACATGAACTTTTTGTCTAAGGATCATCCTTTCTTGCTATGATTCAGCTCTGTGACCTTTTTTTTTTTTTTTTTTTTTTTTCCCCTCCTGGCCGGCTTAATTTTCCCTTTTTCAGGTTCCCTGAATCCGAGAGAGCCCCTTCTCGTCTTTTTTCTTCTCTACATCGTCCCCCTCACTTTACAACTACTTCTTTTCCTTTCGTTATCCTTTTTTACTCCTATGCATCCTCGCCCGGTCCCATCATTACCACCCGCGTCCCCTTTGGCCCTTGGATCGCCTTTTTTTTCACCTCTCAGAATTTTTTTCTCTCTCATTAACGCGGCTCGCCCCACTATGCCCTTGGGCCCCCCCGTTCCGCTTCCTGACGAGAATATACGCTCTTCTAACTGAAGGACTTTAAATTGCCTAGCCTCTTTTTTTTTTCTTGTCTCTTCGTTTTTGTCGGCGGAGTTTCTGTTCTACTCTTGGAAAGATGATCCCCTACCTACTCAGGTTTTATATTCGTTCCTTTTTATCGGATTCTCCGAGGCTCTATTTTCCGGTGCTCGGGTGGAGCTTAGATTCATTTCGAGAAGTTCTTTGAAATCGTGTTCCCGAAAGGTCTTCTTTGCTGAACCTATTACTTCTTGGTTTCCGCTCTCCCCGGTTGGCATGCTTCGCGAATTTATGGGGTGGCGGCGCGGAATTGGGCTTTCCCTTTATTTCCCCCATTTTTCCGCTGGCTCAGTAGCGGTTTCGCTTAGTCGAGTGACTCCAACTCTCCCTCGGGCCCCCCTTACCAAGAACTCTCTCGCTACTATATTTTCCTCTCCTTTTTTTTTCTTCGCTATGAGGTTTTGTACCTGCGTGGCTTTGATTGACTTTCTTGCGCGGTGGATGGCCCTCCTCCTTCTATAGTAAACAAACGAGCCTGATCCACCCCATCTAACAATTCTTCTGCAGGAAATGCAACCTTTCTTACAAGACCCCCCTCCCCCTTTATGCAGCCGGGCCACAGGTAGAATTCGCCTGGTCCCACCCCGCCTCTTCCCCGCTGTTCCAGAAAGGAGTTTTCCTTTTGTTCCTAATGCTGCGAACACTTCTTTTCCTCTGAATTTTCCTCTTAACCCCGAGCCGCCGGGTGGGATGTCTTCGCACCTTCCTTCCACGCATGCATAAAAGCCGATACCCCCCCTCGCTCTCGAACAACCCTTGTTGTATGATTGCCAGCGGTCCCTCCAATCTCGCTGAAGCCAAGCCCGCCAAAACCGGACGCTCCCCTTCCTCAATTGGCAACCATTTCTTTCCTTCTGTCTGAGGACTTCCCCTTCTTTCCTCACTCCAGTTTTCTGGTTTTTTCTTCGGAATCTTCTTTTCTTTCCTGCAGGCATATTTTGGCTCGTGTTGAAATTTCTCAGGATACACCCGGCTTTTGATGTTTGCCCCCCCTGCGATGCCATGGCCCCGGTGGCTCTTTGTTTTAATGAGGGACGCGTTCGCTTATTGGAAGTCTCTCCTTCTTCCGTCTCTGTCACTCTTCTTTCAATTGCTTTTTCGCTGCGCAGTTAAGGCAAATCCTGCGGAACTTCGTTTTCCTCTCAGTGAGCGATTTTTCCCCTTCACATACTTACCCCTGGTTCCCGGAGGCTACTTCGAGAGAGAGCATGACTCTCAATCCGACCTCGGCGTTTGTTCTTTGTCCTCCCCTTTTCCCTTTAATCGCTTTCTTCGCCGGTTTCTAATCCCTTTCTGTTCCAGTCCCTTTTGATGCGCCCCCTCTGCCTGCTGTTCCGAACCTTCGGTCCAGAGCAATATAATTCCTGCTTCCGTCCACATCGTTTTTTTTCCCGTTGGCCGATGCAAGATCTCCCCTTGGAGCGAGATTTGGCGTACGCCCTGAGATTGCTACCGTTCTTTTTTTTCCAAGCGGTGAGATTCTTTGCTCCCTACTCGCCCGGTCCCCGACCCCACCGGCGATGAGTATCCATGTTCGGTCCGTTTTTTTTGCTTTTAAAGACGGAAATTTTCCCTAGCCGCAGCAGGCCGCCGACAGCTCACCCCAATCGCCTTTTTCTCCACGCGTGTCTTCCCTTGACGGGGTGGTTGTCCCTTTTTCGCGTTTTTTTGATTAAACCGTCCGCGGCAGCAACACAACCCAAGGACGGTGCGAGAACGCACGTTTTTGAGCAACGTTTCTCTTTAGATTTGAGAGCTTCCCTAGTCAAGCACTGGGTTTGAGTTGCCTTGCCACTCCGGATTAGCATTGTATTGCCTTCGATTTTAGACGGCGGCGCACGACGTTCCCCATCCTTTTCTCTCCACGAGCGATGTTCCGCACATTATAAGCCAAGTTCCGTTCCCCTCCCCCGATCAGGGACGTTATAATTGAAACAACATGGACCCCTTCGAAGGCTGACCTCTTCTTTATGCAAAAAGTCTTTACTCTGCTTCGTCATCCGACCCTTTTTCGCGCCGCAAAACCTTGAGCGTAGACCTGTAGCGCCCCGTTTCTTCCCAGACGCGGAAAAGGACGATCAGGGTTTCGGAGGCTAAGCATCACCGTCACAGTCCAAAGAGAAGGATTTCTAGTCTTCGCTCTTGTTCCCCCCCTTTTTCTCTCCCAGGAACTTTTCTCACCGCAGGACTTTATTTTAATGGCCCCTCCTTGCGAAAAAAATAAAGCCTGTTTCTTTCGTGTTCTCGTGGAACCCCGGCGAATCTCGTTCCTTTGCGTTGCGACGGCTTTTCGTTTGGCTCCAGGATCGTTCATTCTCTGTCACCCCCCCTTGACTGCCATTGATGGTGGCCGGTTCTTTATTTTTCTTTTTTCTGCCGTATTCCAGAAATCCTCTCCCCAAAATAGTCCAAGAGACCCTCTATTCTTCCTGGAAGGATGACGGCTCCCCGCGTTCGCCCCGTCCGCTTGTCACAATTGCGTGATGACGGGATTTTTATTCTTTCGGGCATGTCTTTCTCTACGAAAAGCTTCCTGGTTATTCCGCCAGGCCTTTTCAATTTGCGTGGCTCCGTTTGTAGACCTTCTCCACCCCCCCTTCCGCCTCTGAGGGCTTTCGATGAGTTTGGAGTTCAGACCGGATTAGGGTCTTTGAGACTTCTCCCGTCAAGAATCACCGAGCGGCACGGTTGGTTTCCCTCGCGAGTTTAGTCTCCCTCCTCGTTTTGAGAATTTCGTGCTTGGACCACATCACGAGACTGGTAGATCATCTATGTACGCCCGTCGCCCCAGCACAGCCTCCGGTTACCCCGGTGCGCCAGGCTTTTCACATGCACCTCTTCTCAATTTGAACTTTCTTCCGTCAGCTTTGATGACCCTGCCCCTGAGTTATGATCAGCGCTTTCTTTAAATGGGCCTGGGACGTTAGCCTTCCCCCTCAAGACTCGGAAACACTCGTGTGACGCCTCTTTCTTCAAGTCTGACGATCCCTCAGTCGCGTTGTTTTCTAGATGCCGTGTGATCTTTATCACGCTTGCCTCAAGGCCGTTTTAGCGCCCTCCTAGGCGTGCCCCCCCAAAAACACTTATGTTTGGACTCTCCTTTTAGTCCTCGGCTCCTTCCTTTTCTTCGGCTTCAGTCCCCTCTTTCGTCGTTTAAATGATTGCGATCCCCAGGCTGCCGATGTGACTCTCTCCTTTTTGTTTTCAGACAGGGTCCTCCTGGAATCATGGAAGAGCGTATTTTATTTCAAAGCCGTTATGTCCCATTTTTTTCCCCGGATCCCTCCTTCGAGATGTCCTTCTTTCAGGTGGGCGTTCTGTGGCGCACTGGCAGCCCTTTTTTTCCCCTTGGAACAGCTTCACTTCGTAACTCGTCAAGACTAATC
>Ga0179593_1322349_pt1 | contig 10643 bp, 10 predicted proteins | sample CZODoug2_1_08_16_FD_185931 | JGI IMG/M metagenome (GOLD analysis project Ga0179593, IMG submission 185931) | Vadose zone soil fungal communities from Angelo Coast Range Reserve, California, USA - CZODoug2_1_08_16fungal (PacBio error correction) | ecosystem: Environmental > Terrestrial > Soil >... | reverse complement strand
AAAAAGTGCGCCATTTGGGGCGTTTCTTCCTTTATGTGCCCCCCGTTCGCCCGTGGCGGTTATCGTCGTACTGCGATGTCCCACTTTTCTCGTGCTGATGGTGTCGGCACCCCCCCAGGTTTTTTTTTTTTATGGCAAAGTGAAGATCCCTCTCTTCAGGGAGCGGAAGGGCGCCTTCCAGGATCTTCCGGGTGCTTACTCCGGTTCAGTGGTGGTTAAATCGGCCATAGGTTAATTGGCCCCCCAGTATTTCACCTTATCTACACGATTCGGGGGGTCTTGCCCTCAAAGAAGTGGTGCCTTGGGGACAAGTCCCTTTTTTGACGCCCGCCGTGTTTAGAAAATCCACTGGCCGGCTCGGTAAGCTGTGGGCTGGGCGTAGCTTTTCTGTCCGTGTTGGTGATCGCCTTCCCCTTATCCGGCGAAGACTTCCTAGGTTCTGCTTAGAAGCTTCTTTCCCCGGATTTCTACCAATGACCTCATCGTGACCTTCATCTCGTTGGATTTGAAGAAACGTCCCTCTAAGGAAAGGTGACACCAGTCCCTGTTGGTGCTCTCCGGACCCCTTTGATCTCACGCTTTGAAATCTCTGAGGACCTGGGAACCTTCTCGGAAAATGCCGCTTCTCCGTACCATTAGCCTCATCCCCCTTATCCCAAAGTTCTCCTCGCATTAGCTTGTCGATCCCGACCTCGCCTTGCGCCCTTCAGCTTTATGTTGTACCAGAGCTTTCGTCTCCCCCCTTGTCTTCCGGTGCCTGCAGAACGTTGTAGTAGCTGTCCAAAACTCCATTCCCCCCATCCGATGCTTCCGCACGCGTGCGCCCTGGCCGCACAGAAAATATGCTCTTTCGACTTCCACGCTCTCCACTTCGCTTTCTTTGGAATGAGCGGTTATGTCAGTTCTTCCTCTTTTTTCGCCCACTCGATCCTTCTTTCAAGTCCCTTCTCTGACCTTGGACGTCTTGACTGCTGCTATGGACACGTCTCTCCTCTGTTTTGCTCAGGCGATGTCTCTCCTTTACGACTCTTTTTTTTTTTTTTTTTTTTTTTTTTTTTATTTTGACGTCACAACAGGAGGGGACTGCCTTCTAACTCATACTTTTTTGTGTTTCTCCTCCAATACCTTTACTTCCTTAGGGGACGAGACTGTGTTGTCTTCCCAGCAGCGCGAACACCACTGCCTAATGGATTTAACTCAAGCCTTATACGACATTCTTATGTGAGTGCACCAGGTTCGCAAGTACCTCCAGGCAGAACCTCCTTTTCCCCTTTGCATTGAGTCATCCTGATGGGTTGAGCCAGGGCTTCCCCCAACCCCCCTGGCAGGATGATTACGTTCTTCAGCTGCCTTAAGTCCCTGTTCCCAGGGTGCAAATTGACCCTCTTTTCACTCCTTTAGGACGTTTGTTATTCTTCGAACGAGAACCAATCTGCACATTTCTCAGGTTTTTAGCAAGCTTTAGGAGGTAGACCTTTTATGCCCTTAACGCCGGCGCTCATCTCCGGGTCCGTTCCCTCCTCTCTGCCTCTCTTTTTTGAAAATATGGGAGTGTTAGAGCAGTCCACATCCTCCGTTCTCTTACGGCGGCCTAACTATGTAAGAAAAGCCTTTTTGCCTGTTCCCTTAGCACAACAGTTAGAATAGTAAGCATACTCCCCCTCTGAAACAGAGTTCCCCAACTGGCTCCGCTCCGCCGTCTTCGTTCTTACCCTTACTCTCTCTCCGACCTTTAAAACATGACCCCCCTTTTTCCTAGTTTGATCTCGCTATCCCGCTCTCTCGTCGGGCCTCGGTCTTTGATTTCGTCGTTACGCTCACCCTGGGGGTCAGATTTCCCTTTCGTAAAAATGATCTTCTATCGACTTCTTTCTGTCAAGGACTTTTGAGAAACACGCCCTTTTGGTCTGCGGAACACTGAGTTCCCTGATCTTACGGACTTCCTAAAAACCACCAACCCCAACCCCCCCACCCCTGCATCGCCCCCCCATTTTCCCATTACCTTCTCAGTGCCGGCTTTCCTTTACTGGGTAATTGTTTTAAGCCGCACTTTTCTTCTCCCCAATCCATTAGTCAGCTCCATACTCGGCCGGTTTCACCTTCGAGGAATAGCGTCCCCATCTTAACTATCCGGCGAAGTTTTTTCTATATGCTCGTACTCTCTCATGTGTTGACCAACCTGTCATCAACCTTTAGAGGACAGCATCCTTTTGGTTTCGCTTCCCTTTAAGCTCTCTCGGATTAAAGAAGAATGCTTTGTTTCGTCACTATTTTTTCACCTTTTGCTGTTTTTCCCCTCTACGCCCTCCGTATAGATAGAGTGGTTAAGACTATAGATCTGATACCTTCAGGCGTTTTTTTGTTCCTTGTTAACTACTTTCTCTATCCGCTAATGTTTTTCTTTTCTAGATCTTTTCACCACCTAAACCCACGCTCTTCGGAGAATGAGATTTTTTGGAGCGGTAATCCACTTTCATTATCGCCGAGCGTTCTTTGCTTATTGGGCCGAAAACCTCCGCCCCCAAAAGGTGAGAGGACTTTTCCCCCCTCTCCAGCCACCCTCTCCCCAGCGCGGCTCCCCTGATCCCATCCTATATGGTGCCTCTCCCATTGGCGCCGTAAGAGACAAGGTTGACCTTTCTTTTCCCCAGTAGGAGTAAGTCAGATTCTCCTCCCCTTTCGCCTTCTTTCTTAGTTCAGGTTTCCCCTCTCCTCGGGCCCCCCACTTGCCGTATTTTTCGCTTGATCTCCTGCTGGACATCATGCCTCTGAACCCATTTTCACGTCAATCTCACGCGCAAATGGGCAGGCTTTTGAATATTTTTCTGATTCCCTCTTGGGTCGTCGTCAGTTTGACTCCAGGGACACTCCCTTTTTTCCATTCCCCGGCAAATCCTTCTTTTGATCGAGGCTGACGCCTTTTCTGCGTGAAGAATTTCCCCAGGACATTCCGCCCCCCTTATTTGAGACGACAATCGATAAATAAACGGATACGTCGAGGATGATAGGGGGCTACCCCTCTGGCTTTTCCAAAGTTGTGACAGGTAGCTTCTCTCTCGTCGAAAAGCCTCTGTATCGTCAGCCAGTTGGTCAAAGGATTTCAGATTTTTTTCGGTAGGCGTCAGGTTGACATGTTTTCCTCCAGTCAATGACGGTTGGTTCACGATTTCGCTTCGCCTTTTCCCTCTCCTTGAGTTTATGTTCCGACGGCGAGAGTGCCACCTCGGCCCCAGATGTTTCGAGAAGATTTCTTTCGATCCTCCCCCTTTTTTTCCGGACGTAGAATATCCTTGAGTTCCTCCAGGTCTTGATAATGACCCAGCCGAACTCGAGTCCCCGGTCGCCCCTTCCCCTTGAAGGTTTAGGAGATGCTCCCCCACTCTTATTTGACTCTAGTTTTCTACTTTTTGGAAAGTCCGCGCGTCCTGACCCTTGCCGTGTACTTGAGAGTGTGATCCCCGTTTAATCCGTTCCGGTCCGTGTGTTGGTGGACAAAAGGTTCCCTCCCCCATAGTCTTCATGGAACATGTCCTTCTTTGCTGGTCCTTGCAAATTTTTTCTTTTTCCCGCAAAGAGATTTAGGTTGAAAAGTTTTTCTTCCCAGGAAACTCCTGCAGTTTTTTCCTTTCTGTCTCCAGAGTCTTCAGGCAGTCCCCCCCTTTTCAGATTATCACAGAGGAGCTGCTTGGAGGTAACCAACTTTTATGTCCCGTATCCCAAAGTTCCAAGAATCCAGTCCAATGTTGGTATCCCCCCCCATCATTTCTCGGACTTATCTTTTTTCCCTAAACTTCCTAACCCCGCCGGTTCGATAGATTAAGGGTCTACCGCCTCTCCTGACTAAATGGTTCGAGAACTATCTCCCCACAGTTCTAGGTTGCGAAAACCCCGCTGCCGGGTCCCCTGAACACCTCTGTGGATTTTTTACCCCCGAACGCATCCCCCCTTTTTAAGGCGTTTTCCTAAGCTTCAAGGACTCCCTTTTCCGAGGTGCGGTTTTCCATTCTCGCTTGCTTTGCTCTCCGGCGTTGTTGTCCTCGATGGTTTCCCTCGACATTTATTTCCTCACAGTAAGCCTTGTTGTGATCTTTCTGAAGATTTTTTCTTCACCACCATTCTGACCTCTTCTTTTGAGCACGTCGCTTCTTTCTCGACGCGAATCTCGCGGATGTGTGCGAGGATTGCCTGCATGCGGAGGGTCCCTCTCCTTTTTCTCTTAGCCTTAAAGGGAACCGTTTACCGACGATCTGTTTGTCCCCCCTGTTCGGCCCCCTTTTATTATGCACCACCAGTTACCTTCGTTTCCTAGATGCTTCCCTTGACGTTTTCTTCACTTCCCCCTCTAGGAAGGTAACTCTGGCGGTTCCTGGTCTACCTTTTCCCTTTCGACTGCGTCTGCCTACCTGGTCCCCCTCGCCGGATACGAAGTCGATCACCCACCCCTGTACATCACCTGACGCCCGCGCAACGCGGGGCGTCGCCTTAAGCCTTTCTCTTGGCTATTTAGTCGTCCCCAGCGCCTTCCGGCTCCACTTCTTTTCCCAGGATACGCCCCCCCCCCCACCCCCACCCCGGCCTAGGACGATCTTCCCCCTCCCCCCGCCCTCAGCTCTTCTCTCTAACCCTTGAAGTCTTATTGGTCCGATCGCCGGCCTTTTGGCGACTTTCGCCCACAACTGTCCCCCAGCGCGTTCCCTCGGATTCAGGGTGAAGCATCTTCCTTCCGGCATGGCGCTCCAATTCGATCTGTTTGAACCGGCTTTCCCCTTTTTTACGAGTCCCCCCATCCTCGAGAGAGTAGGTTCAATAGGAGAAGCAGGACTCCCTTTCAAATAATCCGTTGTTTTTTCACACCGCGACGGTCATCCTTTTATATTATCTTTTTCTTTCCTCATAAGTTGTTGTGTTTTTTCCTTTATAACCCTTGGAGCCATTCCTTGCGTTTTAATTTCCTTGTTCAGTTAGGGCGGGTGGGGTTGGCCTGTGTTCTTTTCCCTTAGTTCCTTGCGTTCCCACCTCCTTTCTTCTCTCGCGCTGATGGTGATTAACACTTTTCCATTCAATGTTTCCCCGTAATAGAAGGTTCCCCCCTGCACTGAAGGGAGACTTTTGGAGAACTAAGAATTATGGATTACCTGCGTATGGGGTAGGTCCCCCTGAACTTATTTTATTTCTTTTCCACCTACTACGTCATTTCCTGATAAAAGATTAGAGGATTTTAGTCAACCGAACGCCTTGGCTTTGTATAATGGTTTTCCCTAACGCGACTCAGGATGGGAGTCCCCCCTGCTTCCTTGCTGCTCCCCCCCTGCGTGGAGAGGGTTTCTCTTTTCGTTTTTGGTTGCTTAGCTTCCCCCCGTAGGACTATTTTCTTGTTTTGGACCAGCAGACCTTCTCCTTATTCAGCCCCCCCCCCCCACAGTTCTACAAGGCATCAAAATTAAAGTCAATCCTCTGACGTTCCCCCACCCATTCAGCCCCAGGAATCCCCACCGGAGGAGAATCTGGTGATACCTAATTTTATCTTCCCTCTTTTTTTCGACCCCTCTATAGTTTTTTTCCGGGAATTTCAGGCTCCGGAACTTCTCCTTCATAAATTCGTCCATCCTTGAGCCCACTTCCGAGAGATTATGCGGTTCTCTTCCCTCCTTACCCTTCGACTGTAACCTTCCGATGGTGTTCCCCACGCTCTTCTCTCCTTAACCCCCCTTGTGCCGGTGTTCCTCCATTCTTAGATAGGCATCTCCCCCCCGCTTCGTCCATTCATAGAAAGAACCACGCGCCCTTGTCCTACGTACGCTAGGACTGAACCTTCTCAGCTTCCTCCCCCCCCTTCGTAGGTTTTGGCATGCGCCATTGGTGGGAATTTGCATGTTCTTTTTTTTGTTACCCATCCCCCCGCTGTTAGTTTCACTCGAAGTTTTTACCTTGACTTCCTTAGGTCAGAGACCCTGCCTCCCCCCTTTCTTCCTCTCTGTTTCGCACGGTAGGCTTGACCGCTTTTTTCTCTCCTGTGGTGATACACCTTGATTATTCGTGCTTTGTACCCTGTTTGTTACTCCCCCCCCCCCCCTTCCGATCGTGGCCCGAGAGTAATGTTTTTCTCCATGAGGGAACCAAGTCTTCCCTTATTCTTTACCCATCTAGGGGTTTTTTTTTTTTCTACAACCTTTTGAATGGACCTCAGCTACTACGCTTGTTTCGTTCATTGATCGATGGTTGCTGCACCCGGTCACCAACCTTTTCCTGGCGGAGGTCATCGTGTCTTTAGTTATCTCCCTTCCAACTTCGGCAACTGCCCTTAATTACCGCTCATACCGTTTTCCCCCCCTATTCGCGTTCCCAGATAAAAGTCCCCCCCAAATTAGTTTCGAAGCTCCGATTTGGCTTCCGACCTATTTCCTCTCTTCCCTCAGTCTCAGAGACGCTTTTCATGACGCGCGCACAGCGCTCTTTCTAGAACCCTCATAATGAAGTCTTTCTCTTTCGCCTAGGGAACTTACTATCTTTTTGCATCACCCACCTCACTCTCTATGCCCCCGGAGGACATGTTTCAGAAGCGAGTACGCCGAAGAGCCCCCAACCCCTTTGAAAACTTGGTTCCTGCTCCCGCCTGAGTTTTTTCGCCTAAGACCGAGACTCCTGACCTTCCCCTTGAACCGCTTTTTTTGCTCGTTATTCAGCCTACGGCCGATCCCTTCTGGCGGGTCTCTGCGGAGTCAAACATCCCTTGGTAGGTCTTTTCAATTGTGCGTCCCGCATGTGCAAGGAGTAAAGAAGAGGAGCCACGTCCTTTTGAGGTATTTTTTTTTTTTTTTCACGGCGCTTTTTAGACGACCCTTCGCATCCAAATATCAAAGGCCTGACTCAGTTGCTTCTTCCTTTTTCATTTGTCCGTTGTTTCTGGAATGAAAACAGTAGATAAGTCCTTTCTGGGTCACCTTCCTCAGCACTCTCTGCCCCCCCAGTCGTTCAAAGATTTAATGCGCCCTGTTTTCCTCTTCGCTCTTCCTACTTGCTGTGGCCCAAATTCCCAACTGGACTCGCGAACTGTACATGTTCTCTTCCTACGCTTTCTTATCTTCGTGAACGACAATGGTATGGTTGCTTTCAGTCCTCTTCACCTTTGTTGTCTGCCAGTCCGCCCAGATATTCTCCCCCGATCCTTAAGGTCTGAATTATATACCCCATAATTTTGGTTCGTGTTACTATTATTATTTTACCCCACGTTTTTTTTTTGATAGAATTCACCACTAAACCCCGAAGACAGGGAGAATGCGCCTCTCTGTTAAAATATCTAGAACTTATTTATGCTAGTTTATAAAAACCTCCACGCAACCATTTTGACTTGAACAGACGAAAACATAGACCCATCTTTCGGTTTTGTCCGTCAGGGCCTCCCCTTCTCCCCGTTGGTCCGCGCCAATTATGCCTGGACCAAACTTTCGTCCTTCCGAGATCTAACGCTTCTCTTTCAGCTTCATGGCCCTTCCTCTTCCTCGGCCGTTCCCCGACCGATGCGTGACGCTGATTAGAAATGGATGGCGCAAAGCCTTTTCCATCTGCACACCCTTTCCCAAAGCAGAAGCACCTTTTCTTCCTGGTAAATCTGTTTGATGCGGGGTAGTATGTCCTCAAGCTCCTTTTTCTTCCATTTTCCCCCAACCTTAAAATTCCGGTTATCCTGCGGGGGCAATAATGACTTCTGTGAAGAGGGTCCTCCCTCCTTCCCCCTGCTTTTTGGCAACGCCTGATAATACCAGTCCCCTCCCTCGACTCTGACTCTCGGATCCCCTTCACCTCGGATGAAACCAGGTCACAGGTAGTCGCTTTTTTCCCTTCGTAGGGCATCGTTGCTTCAGCCTGTATTCCAATTCATCGTTTTCTTCCGGCTACTCCGGCGTAAATTGGGTTCCTCCATTTCCCGCGCTGCTTTTGGCGGACCCCCCGTTTTGGCGGCAGCTAAGGTCTGCCGGCTTTTATTTTCTTTTTTGAGAGGCACGTTTTTGGTCCTCTTCTTTTGATGACGAGCTGCTCCCGCTTTTTGGTTCTATTCTCTGTTAACGCCGGTTACTAGGTCCTCGCCCGCGACTCCGGCGCCCCCTCTAGCCCCCTTGCAGGTTCGTGCGACTTCTAACCCATTAGGCATCCGTTTTTTTGCACGATGGCCCCCGGGCAGCCGGCGTTCTTTTTCTCCGGCGCTAAACCTGTCCCGGAATGGTGTTTGTGGGACAACCTTGGCCCGCATGCTGATGCCCTGCCCGGGAACGGCTTTCGTTTGCCTTGCCTTCTTCCCCACTGTTTCATCCTTCACATAGATGTCGTTTCCCCCGTTCTGGAATCTCCTTTCGGTCCTTTTTCGGCAATCCCCCCCTTACTCGGCCACTTTTGTCCTGATTGGAGGTAGAACCCCCAGGATTGTTCTCCAGACCTCAATTTTTTTGCTTTTCACCCTCAGGATCTTCAGGATAATACCTCCATTCGCACCACTTCCTTGGACGGATAGTAGTCATTCAACCCCGTTCAGGACTTGGTTAGATCTGAAAGGCTTCTCATATTTAGCTGGGTCTCAAGCTCCTTTCTTGGACCCCCCGAACTGGATTGTGACCCCACCTTCCTTTCTCCTTTGACGCGTAGTTAACTCCTCTCATGTCCCCTGGTCCGTTTAGATTCTGTTTTTCGAGCCGCGGAGTTTTTACGCTTTTGCCCTTAGCGATCTAAACTTTTTCTTGCCAAGCACCCTCTCCCTGTGGGTTCCATTTCGTCGCCAGCGCTTGTTTGCACCCCTGCTTCCGGGAATTTCCGCGTCTTCGTCTTTGATAGGACCCTTACTCCCGATTCTTAGCCGGTTACTCCTTTTATATGAGGCCTGTTTCTGGCGCGGAGACCTACTTCCCTTTTATTTACCGGCCCTGCCGCCAGTCTACCCATCTCTCGTTGTTTACCAAGTAACGTGTAGAGACCATCTTAGACTGCGGCTTTCCTTATGAGATGTTTCTTCAGTCAGATTGACGGTAACTTTCTTCCTCGGAGGTCCGTCGACCTCCCCCAGTTCGCCGCGTCGGGCTCGGCCTAGGCTACATTGTCGCCAGGAACTTTTCCTGGTCACTGGGCCCCCATCCCCCCTGCTCCCAGCGCCAAGATTTTTTCAGGGGCGTCTCCGTCGCCCCTTCGCCTGCGATGTCTCAAAGTCAGGAATTCTCAACTTGTTTCCCCCCCCCAAGTGAACGGCCTCGGAAACTTGATGGTTTAAAAGACCCCCCCCGCGTTTATCTCTCCGTTGACTATTAGGTTTCTAGATGGAGTCATTTTCAGCCACCCCCCCTGTCATTCTAGTTATCCTAAGATGCACTTCTGACTCCTTCATTTCTCCTTCCTTGGAGCTTGACCCAGCTCTCTGATTCGATTGAACATCTTTTACCACTTTTCCGTAGCCATCGGATTTCCACAGAGTTTTTTTCCAACGCAGCCTACGCTTTGCCCCTCCCCCTTCGAAATGAACCGTTTTCACGCCGCCCAGGAATTGGCGTCCACTTTTTACTTCTCTTCTTTTTCCTCTCATTATTTTTTTTTTTGATCTCGGTGTGATAAATTAGAAATTCGGCGTTTTTCCGTGCCAAAGTCCTGTTCCCTTCATTTTTTTTCCTTTCTGACTTTTCGGCTTTTTTTTTTTTTTACCCGGGCTTCTTCGCTGATGGTGCTAGTCCCCCAGTGGTCCATTCCCTGCCACCAGTCAGCTCCTTTCCATCGCCCTTAAGTCTTCCGAGGAAGTCCCGGATACTCTTACCGCGGTTGTCAGTGGTTCTGTCACTCTTCTCCGCATCCCCTCCTACGTCACTTTTCCGCCTGATCACCGCTTTTTGGTCGGGTCTTGGAACTCCAGCTTTTGGCAGTAGCTTCTGTTTTGACACCAGCACTTGTCATCCCCTACTGCCGTGCGCCTCCACGCCCCCACGGTATCCCCTTCCTGCGCGATTCCGGCGGGCAGTGCTTCGCTGTGCTTCCGTTGTTTTTTATACCTTAACCGTATCCTTTTTTCGAGTTACCGTTTCCGCGCCCTTTTTTCCATGGACTGACAGAGATGTCGAACCGACCTCCTCGCTTTTCCCGTCATCTGTTGATTTAGCCTTAAAGGACGGAATCTCCTTTCTTCGACTGTGTGCTTCTCCGAGTTTCTTCACTCTTTCGACCACGCATCGTCGGTCTAATGGCCCTTTCCCTCTCCGACATCGACGATTCTACATCGCTGTTGATTACTAGGTCCTATCGCTTCGCGTGTCATCATCCCCCTGTACGGCGGCGCCCTTTTCAGCGTTCTCCTTTGTTCCAGCTCTTCGCGCTTTTCCCATTGCGCCGGGACTTACGTTGCTATCTCCTCGACCCCCAACGCGTTCCCTCAGTGGCCTCGCAGCGCTTTTCCTCCAGCGACCCATCTTCCGGCCGGATTAGAGCACAGCTTCTTTTCTGGTGTCCATTCCCTACATATTGGGACTGTACTGTAGATGGTGAGCCCCCCCCCCCCCCCCCTCATACTGTGATCGAGGTTCGGCCCTGGAAGTCTCCCGGGAAACTTTGTCCAAGATCGACCGATTGTGTTTCTCCTTGGCGTCTCCGATTGTTCGATTTTTGTTTTTTGAAGACAC
>Ga0179593_1314162_pt1 | contig 10643 bp, 15 predicted proteins | sample CZODoug2_1_08_16_FD_185931 | JGI IMG/M metagenome (GOLD analysis project Ga0179593, IMG submission 185931) | Vadose zone soil fungal communities from Angelo Coast Range Reserve, California, USA - CZODoug2_1_08_16fungal (PacBio error correction) | ecosystem: Environmental > Terrestrial > Soil >... | reverse complement strand
GTTTCCTTCCCCTCTTTCGTCGCAACTCTCTTTCTCATCGGGCTCCTGGTGATTGCTCGTCACCGGCGCTTGGCGAGTCCGCTTTTCTCTTTTAGAACCTCCCATCCGTGTTCTCATGCGGCCCTCAAGCAAGCCTTCCTAGGTCCCCACTCTTCCTTGATCTCGCGCCTGGATGTTTTGAGTCGTGAATTGAACTGTGGTTTGCCACAATGTGAGAATTTTGGCCCTTCCTCTTTTTCGAGACGAAGACGCCAAGCGGCGTTTCTCCAAAAGCGTCCTCCTCATTGCTGAGATGTTTTTTTTCTGTTTCATCACCGTCTATGTTCCCTGAAAGTCTCTTCCAATCGCGTTTTCAATTGCATTTTTTTCCTTCACCTGTCCCCGCTCGTTTTGCGGGTCTCGGCGATTTGAGTGATCAAAAGACTACTTTTTCCTTGCCCACACTGCTCCTTTCGGTGACAGTTTTCCCGAACTCCAGTTTCCAATCGCTGCTTCTCGCCCTTGCACTTCGATATCCCCATTCCCTCTACATGTCTGATTTAGCGATCCCTGAAATTCAACCAGCTCCCCTCCAGATGAACCAGACGGCGCCTTTTTCTTCCCAGCGGCGTTCATCCAGTACGGCTTTTTTTTTTCATCTTCTTTTATTTTGCTTTTTTTCTGGTTCAGGCCAACTGTTTCAATGCCATTTTAAACTGTCTTCTGCTCTTCGAGATGAAGATCTGTTTCTCCATAATTTTAGGAAAATTTTTTTTTTCGTCTCTACTTGGCGTCGGGCTTATCCCGGCGGCTCTCTTAAGGTATCAACTATGAGTTTTTCCCAAGAGTCCGCTGACCCACTGCTGTGTCACCGCGGGAGCTCCCCATGGTCCTTCCTTCCTGGCTCCCCTTGCCTGGCTGTTTTTTATTTCCACCTCGGCCCTTGTTTCCCCCCCCCTCCCCTTTTTTGTCCCCCTTTCCTCCAAGGCCCCCTGATGGATTCTTCTCCGTTCGCTGCAACAGGCCAGGTCAGTTCACCTTTTAGGCTCTGGTCCCTCTTTTTCCGCTTTTCGACATCAGGGCTAAACGGATGCTCCCACCCTAAAAACATTTCTGGTCTCAAACGCTCAAGACCATCCCCTGCACCGTTGGCCGATTCCCTCCAGCTCCTAGGCTGTCCCCGAGTCCTCTTATTCATCCCCCCCCCAGTATCACAGAATTTTCCAGCCTCCTCGTGACGATGGAATCCTCGTTCTCGAACCACTCCCCTCTCCGTTCCCCCTGCGCACCCATCCGTTGGAATTCGAATCGCGTGTAGGTTAATACCTTTTCCAGCGACCCTCCCTTCATCATCGTCATTTCCACGGCATTTCATGGTTCGGCGCAGATTCGTTTAATTGAACCCCCCCATTTCCTCCTTTGACACCACTATCCCGTCTATTGAATCGGCTGCTTCCCTCCGTCAACAGATTCATCTCGTGAATTCTTTTCCTGTCTTTTCTTTTTTCAGCTGGGTCCAAACCCCAATGCCAGTCAGGAATTGTACTGCTCCTCGTGTCCTGCTTCCTCTTGTTGCCGTCGCGTCCCTCCTTCTCCTCGCCAAGTCCGCGCGCAACAATTCACATCGTAGTCTCTCTTCGCCGAACTTTAACAAGAACGTACGGTTCTGACTCCTCTATCTTCCTGCGACGCCCCGCGACCTTCCCCGTCCAAACTCATCGCCATTGTTTCCCTTCTTCCACGAGGCTTTTTCTTCTTTCCACCTCTCCCCCTCCCTCAAGGTCTATTCCCGCCGTACCGCTTCTTTTCACCGTATCCTCACAGTCATCTTCTTCTCCTTCTTTCCCTTAGTTTGGAAAGAGACCTCGGCAGAACCGCATTTTTTATTCAAACGAATTTTCGCCCCCCCCCCTCTGTGGGATTCCTGTATTACCCCCATCGCCCGCTCATATCAAGTCACGGCGGCCTCGCACCCTTTTTTTTTTTACGCGCTTGTCCATCGGCGGCACACCTTGCCAAGGCCCGATGCGTCGGGGTCGGTCTCCTTTTCCCCTATTTTTTTCCTTCCTCCTCTTTGTTTTGTTTTTAGTCTCTCTCCCAGGATCCGCACCCGGCTTGGCACTTTCGCGATGGAGGCGGACCTCTGAAACCCCATTTGCGTCGCCTGGTTTCATGAGAGTGCGTTTCTGTGATGTTCCCATGCTCTTTTTCCCCCCTTTTTGTTTTGGACGGTCGGTTGCGACATGGTTTCCGTGTTTTCCCATATCGTTTACCCTTGAGCGTGTTTCTGTTTCGTTCTTCGGGGGAGACTTCCTGCGGACGGCTTCCGCCCTTGAGTTTCCCTGGGCGAATCCAGCTCTTGGTCATTCAGATGTGTCGCGTGTCGAGTGACTTGCTTTGGTATTTCCCTGACGATCCGCGGCGACTTTACGTTTTGTTGATCGGCGCGGATCGCTCTCTATGTTTTTAATTTTGCGCTTTTGACTTTCCTTCTTTCCCCCTCCGGTCTTCCGGTGACGCGATCTTTTGAATCCCGCCGGATCTTCTCCCCTGTCCGTTCCTTCGCATTTTTTCCCCCCATGCTCACTTTCATTGCCCTTTTTCAGCGGTTCGTTTTGCCGAAGCGACTGCATCTCCATTTCGCATGTTCGGGATTTCCTTCCCCCGAGTTCAAATTGTCTTTCGCATCGCGCGTACCCATTCTTCCCCGTTTGTCCTTCTGAGTTCTCTTTTCTGTTGAATTTCTTCACTCTCCAGCGATCCTTGGAATCCGCTGTCCTTGTGTGTTGACTTTCTGTAAGTTGCGAGGCGTCTCTTGTCGAACTTCTTTCTGTTTGCTGTTTCTTGGTGATGTCTACGATTCGTTGGCCAGTTCACTTGCCTTTTGGAGATGTCCCCCCTCCGGTCCCCTTTCTCCCCCCTTTTCTTGCGTTGTCTCTTCTTGGCCTACGTTTGTGGCTTTGTCTCATTCTTCTTCATCCAGGTGATGTCCGACCTGGAAAACGTCGCCGAGGTACTTTTTGCTGCCGCCCCCCGGTGATGTTATAGCCCGGCTCCTTCCCCCAGTTTAAGGCTTGAATGCCGTTCGTGGCGCCGGTTCAGGAGGTGGCCCATTTTTAACCCCGACGAAGCTATTCTGCGGGGTCTCCCCTGCCCTTTTTGATTAGCCCCCTTTCCTTGGTACAGCTTTCTCACGTGGGCCTTTCTTTGCCAGCGCATCGTTTAGAACTTCCGAATTTTTTCCGTTACCGGAAAAGTTCCCTTCGCCCTTCTCCCCCCTTCAGCGATTAAAGGAATTTCCTGTTCTTGCAACGTGTTGTCTTTTTTTGGTCTGCAGTTCGGTTGCACTTTTCGCCAACGTTCTCCCGGCTTCATTAAACGAGCACCATGGATCCTTTCCTAGGCCCCCTCCCATCTCTTTTGCCATGACGCCGCTGTAAACCCCGCGCCGGAGGTTTCCATTTCTGAGTGTTTTTTTTTCCCTTTCCCTTCGCCCTCCACTCGCCATAGCTGGCGATTGGATATCTAATATGGTACTCCCCCCCTTACTCCCCCCCTCTCCCCATATCGTCCCGTCTTTTAAAGTGTACAGACCTTGTATTCATGTGGTGGAGAAGGTCAACCTTCCTTCAGTTTTGCAGGACGGACTTCCGACCCTCCCCCGACCTATCCTCGTAAGGAAAGTCCTTCCTTCATGTCCGGCTCTTCGGCCCTCTCACGGATGACGCCTCTCATGGCTTTTCTTCCCCCTTCTTTCCCAAGCAAGCCCGTCCTGCTCTTCTTCCGTCCTTTTCTGCCAACGCGGAGGTTCCCATACCCCCCATATGCTGTTGGACTGCCACTTTCCAGCTCCCCTCTGCCTCGCTCTTCCCTTCAGTCTTCCGAGTCACTTGGTGGGCTGGAGGGGCGCATTGTTAGATTTGCTTGACGACTCCCTGTGGCGTTTCTTTTATTGCCGATTATCCAATTGTTAGGAAGTTCCGTTATATACTCACCGTTTGATGCTGCCCGCTTCGTTACCCCAGTCTCATTTGAACTTGAACGCTCTTAGGGATCTTCTTTTTCCAATTAGTTTGTTAGATTTAACCCCGGCGTCTTTCCGCCAATCGCCTGCGTCGCGATGTTCTCCCGCTTCTTATATCCCCACGTCCCTTCAGATTGTCTCGACTAGCAGCTGCTCCCTCAATCAGCGCCGTCCCCGCAGCTCAATGCTCCCCCCAGCCCAACCGTCCCTTCTCTTCCTCCTGCAGTAATCTCTCGCCTCAGTCTGCGTTCGTTAATTTATTCCCCCCCCCCACTTTCCTTTTGAATTTTTGTCCGCGCGCGTGTTCTATCTGTCAGATCCGCCTCGGGCGTTGACAACGGCATATCGGACCTTAGTCTGTTCTCCGTTTGTCTCGTTCCGGCCTGGCCTTCATTAAATTATTCCGTCACCCGCCGCGAGTGGTTGAGTTGTGGCCCTCTCCGTTTTCTTGTTCCCTCCCGGTTTTTTCTTCGCCCCCATGTCCAATTTCGTTATTTGCTTCCCCCGAAGCCGCCCCTTTTTGTCACGCTGTATCTCTTACGGATACACCCTCATCTTCGAAATCCCAAATCTCCCTTCCCTTCGTGAGCTCTTACTGAAATTCATTTCCGCATGGACCACTTCCCTTTGCCTTCTTTTCTCCTCGGTGTCATTTCCACCGTACGCCTTTGCTGGTTTCCTCTTCTTCTCTTTGGTTCGCGGGTAAGCTTTTCCGGCACCTTTTTTTGCCTTGGCTCTCCTTGCATGACGATCTTCCTCTTCCCCTTTGATTTTATTTTTCGAATCTCTTTCCCTCGTCTTGTTCCTTCAATTTTTCTTGAGTCTTCTCGTGCGTCGTTTCTCGCTGCGCTTTCAACTAGAAGCTCCCCTTCTTTGCGCCCCACGATGGCTCCTCCTACATTTCCGTGATACCCTATCTCCTGCTTCCGTTTGTTCCTCCGGCGCCCCGTTTCACGTTGCCCTTGGTCCTTATCGCCACGGTACATTCTTTCTTCTACGGTCCTAGGCATAACTTCACGTTTTCATCGTTCACACCCCTAGGCTTCCTTCCAATCTCATACCGGTCTCCCCCCCAGATCGCTCACCCTACCACTTAGTGTCCCCATCGAAGACACGCCCCCCCCCGTCGCTAAGCCTTCTTCTCGCAAGAGCGTCAGTTTCCGGCCCTGTCCTTCTTCGACAATTACCCCCATTTCCCCTCATCCTCCGTTCGTCGACCTTTTGTCAAGCCTCTTCCCCCTCCCCTTCCTCCTCTCTTCCGCGTACATCACGACCCAGTGGTGAATTAAGTCGCTGCTTTTCTTTTTTTCCCCCACCATCCGCGTTTCCGCCTCTCTTTTCAAACTTCCCCCTTGGTTTTCCGTGCGCCGATGCGTGCTTCTAACACATTTTTTTTCCGTTTTCCTCTTCCCATGGTTTTCGCCCCTTGTCTTCTCCCCCCCCCATGCCATTTACCGGGAATATCGGTCATTTATGTTTTTTTCCCCATTGCTTGGTGAAGTCCTGTTTTCAACCCTCCCCCCCCCCTTATTAAGCGACCTTCTTGTCTTTCCCTTTTATTCGCACTATCGGGCGTTCCTTTCGCCCTTTTTTCTTCCTCCCCCTTTTTTCCGCGTCCCAAATATGCTCGATCGTCGCACACTCAACAATACTCCGTGGATCCTCTTCTCGCTTCGCACTCCACTCATATTTCCCGCACCTTTTCAGCTCCATGCCCGGCTGGATTTTTCCATTGCCGCCCTCAAGGTTGATTTTTCCTTCCTCTACATTCATCCCTACTGCCCTTTTACATTTCTCACGTATCAACTATATTTTTTGGTGAAAGAACTCTTTTTAGCCATTTTCGTACCCTGTCCCTTCCAGCCCACTTTTGGAGCGCGTCTTTCCCCCCCCCCTCCATCGTTCCCCCCCTGTAATCCTCCTGCGGCCTCGCACAATTTTTGCGTCTGCCTCTTGCTCCACTTTTTTTTCCAAGCTTTGCGTAGTCTTTTTTCGTATCCTTCTCTCCTCCTTCCGTTTTTTTTTTTGTTTAGATCTCTCCTACCCCCATGACGTCCGCTAAGGGATTTTTTGCTCTTTGTTCAGCAGAGAACAATGGTTCCTGGTCCAGGAAGTCTGACGTCTTTCGATGGGATGTTTGATGTTTCCTGCGCCCCTCTTCCCAAATATGGTGTGCACGTCGTTTTTGAACCCCTCCCCCTGTTCGCGTCTTTTTCCCCTATTTTACCCTTGATCTTATTTCTCTCTGTCCCCGTTTTCGGGAGAATCTTGATGTTCGCGGACGGCGGCCAGCCTTAGTTATCCCACTCGTGCTGAAATACAAGCGTTTTTTGTTCCCTTTGCGTTGATTTTTTTTTTCCGAGGAACTTCTGCTTTTCTTTAGCTTTTTCTCTTGAGTCCCCCCCCCCCCTTTTCCCTTTTTGATTTCGGCTGTTCGATCTCGTTTTCCTTTGCGAGGAATTTGTCCGGTGCTGAGTTAGCCCGGACGCGATCGTCTGTAAGCGCATGCAGTACGTCCTCTTGATTTTTACGTCTTGAATGCTTGGTGTTTTTTTTTTTTTCATTTGTACCCTTTCGACAATCATGCCTCTCCCTTGGGGTCGATTGACTTGCCGCATCCTCTGTTGAGACGCTTCTGAGAAGGTCTCTTTTTTTCCCCTAGAGGGTTTCCCTTTTAGTCCCGTGCTGCCCTTACCATGATGCCGTTTCCTTCCGATGGTGAGCTGTCGCTTTTCCGCTTCTTAGTACCCTCCCTCCCCCGCGCTCGCCGCTGATAGTTATTTTGATGAAAGATTAGGTAGTCCTGTTCGGCCTCTTTCTTTCTTCCCATCTTAACCGCGGCTGTGTCTTTGGTGATGTCTACGAGTCCCTGGCGGGAAGGCGCTTTTCTATTCCTCCTGCTTCGCGAACGGTGCGGGCGATGTCTCCGTTTCATTTCCTACTTTTTTTTTTTTTCCTTATTTGCTCCCCCTTCCTTGTATATTTTCCTGGCCCCCTTTGTCATATGATTTGACTGATTCCATTTCCCTTTTCTTCCTAGATGATTCCAGAATCCGCTGGTTCCTCTTTCCCGTCCTGTTAGTGGTCGAGAGTTTCAGTTCTTTGTCCCTTTCGACGCCGTTTTTCTTAGCGTAGACCCCTGTACGCCCATTTTTCTTTTTTTTCGCCCGCTCGTGGCTCAAGTTTTCGAAGGGTGTAGACCTCTTTTCCCCCCCCCCTTTCCTCTTTTGACCTGTAAGTGCGAAGACGTGCGAGCCGAACAACCCCCCCCTGCCTCCCCCTAGCGCAGCTATTCTCCCACGGATTCCGCCACGTCGAGCTTCCTTTCGCGTTTCCATTTTCGAGGCTCGCCATTTTTTGCAATTGACCCCTTAAGGACCATTTAACCCTGCGCCCATTCCGAAGAGGGTTCCCCAGCCCATTTTAATTGCCCTTTTTGATCCCCTTTCCTACCCGGCTCCTCCTGGCGTATTTCGGCTTTTTTTTATTTCGTAGCGCCCTTACATTTCGCGGGCGCTGTTGGATATTCTCCCTATTTGTTGTTCCGTCAGTCTGGGTTGTGGTTTGGGTTACCCGGGGTCCGTCGGCTTCGGGAGAAATTTTCGCTGAGTTTTTTTTTTTACGTAATCCCCGTCTCTCTTCTGAACTCCCGACGTCCTTTTCTCCACGCACCTCACTTTCGTCTTCTGGTTACTGCCAAGTTTTATCCCGTAATGCTTCCCCATTTCGATTACTCGTACAAGACGAAGCCATTTCTCTTTTATTCTTCCCTTTTTTCACCTCCAGCGAAGTTGGCTTCTTCGTATCGAACACTCTCGGGGGTCCCAATCCTTCTGATTTGGCATGACACTTTCCGTTCCCCCCCCCTTCCAGTGCTCTATTTTAAGATGTACGAGTCCTCGGGGGGGCTTGTCTTTCGGAAATCGATTTCTTTCTTTATTCTTTGAGTTTTCTTCTCTGCAGAAATTCCTTCTTCCCGATTGGTTTTCTGTTACGGTGCTAATCACCCTGGTTAGGCCCTCCGACCTTTCCCTCTCTCTCCTATGCTCCTGCCCCTTCCCCTAATAAGTTGGTTTGTTTCTCGAGTCTTGTCCCCTTCTCTAGTAGCAAAGCGCCTTGTTTTCCCGGGCCTCTCCTCCCCGTTGATTTCTTTTTCCCCCCCCCAGGTCCCCTGACTTATTTCGAGTGGAATCGGACGGTTTTGACCTGTCCCCTCCCGCCCAAGTTCAGTGTCCCCCGCTCAATTGAGTCCCTCACCGCACCGGCGGGACTTCGTCCAAGGTACTCCTCCTCTTGAAGGTGCGTTTACCAGGTTTGCCGGCCCACCCTTGAAGCCCTTTTAGGTTCCCCGTCCCCTCTTTTTCGAGCTCAGAAGACGCCTCTTTGTTTGAAACCGGCCTCATCCCAGTTTGGAGATGTTAGTCCGCCTTACTGTTAAGCTTGTCCCCTTTTCCTTGGCGGCAGCTTTTCACCCTTTCTTTGCAGTTAACCTCATAGTCCTCTTCACAGGTCTTTGCTATTTTCTTCCTTCGATTCATAATTTTTGAATAATTCCGCGTTTGGCGCCACCCATTATTGCTTCACACTTTTTCCGAAGCCGCCCCCGGTGGACCCAGGGCTATCTCTGAGGAACCATCGTCGATTCTCCCCCTGCCCATCCACTTGTCTCTTTTTAGCGTTCTTCCCTTAACAAACCTTCTCCGAATGGAAATCCTTCTCGCCTTTCTTCCGCTTGCGTTTTTCCTGGCAAGTACGTTGCTGGTCCTCCTTTTTTTTGCCGGTTCCTTTCTATTGCCCTTTTTTCCCCCCCCTGATTGTGAACCCTTTTCGCCTCTGACTGCTCTTCCCTGCTCACCGGGAAATCCTTTGCTACTCCTGTCCTCCTTGGTTCCTTTCCATTCTTCTCCTTTCCGGCTCGATTCTTCTTGGTCTATGCGATGGCAAATCGAATCTTCCCGTGCTCGTGCGAAGTTTCCGGGTCGCGACTCACATGGTGGACCTGTAAGCCGCGAAGGCTTTCCCGTAGTCGTGCTCCAGGTTCCACCTCTCCTATCCCCCCTTTCCCTCCAAAACCATTTGGTCAAGTGTGTCTGCCCCCTGTCGTTTCTTTCGTCTCCTTCATTCAGGCTGCAAGTTTCCTGAAGAAGTTTCATTCCAATCTAACCGTGCTCCCGATTATCACCAAGCACACCTTTGTTTTTCTCCCCCGCGACAGCTCGCCTGGAACCGTTTTTTTTCCTCCCCCCCTCTCCCCTTCCCTCGGCAGTACAGGCCCGCTCATCACCCCGTTTTTGCGCAGCCCCCAGCCCGCTTTAAGTTCTCCTTGTCGTCTGAGACGTCATTGAAGCTCTTCTCCCCCCCCCCCCCCCCAATCATTTCCCGCGGCATTCGATTCTTGTAGAGTTCCCTACATTTTTCATCCTTTAAACGCCCGTCCCTTACGCTCGCATTTTCGGCTCTTTTTCCTTCGTAACCCCCCCAATTTGTTCCGGTGGGAAACACTCCCCGTTCTATGTCTTTCTTTTCATCTTCTTTGCCAGGACCCGCTGGTGCACTTTCTTCTGTTGGCCTTTCCCCCCCCCCCCCGTTTTTTTGATTCGGGTCAACCCCTGCTAGGAAGCGTCCTGCTATCGCCCCTTCTTCTCGACGATTTCGCTTCTTGCCTCGTCCCCCTTTCCGCCATTTCGCGCGCACTTCAAATCGAGATTCAGCTCGACTCCCGACCTTTTCACCCCTCACTTTCAGTTGGTCGCCTTTCGTTTTTTTTCCTCTTCGAATCCTAAAAAACCCACTCCTACCATCCGGACTGCGACCACGAGCGTTATTTCCCAACTTCTGAACTACATTGGTCTTTCTCGCCGCGACCTGTCTCCCCGACACTTGCCCACCCTAGTCCTTTCCCGTTATCCCCATTTTCAAGAACTTTGCATTCCCCGACCCATTCCCCTCCGTAGTCCCCCCCTCTTTGGGAAGTTTAGTATTATCACCTACCGAGCACCTCCCCCCCCCCGGCGGTTTTTCCCCCCCATTTTTCTCCCCCCCTGTTTTTTTTTTTTTGTTTTTTTTCCCTGTGCTCACCCCTTGTCCCCCAAGCAGCTTGCGGAAGTCTGTTTTCTTTTGCCTCTCCTTTTTTTTTTCTCTCGATACTGACCAGACTTCCGATCGGGTTTTTCCAACCCCTTTTTTCAGTTCTTGACAGCGCGAAACCCATGGCGAGGCTCCTTCGTGATTGAGATTGCGCTGCCCTCTGTTATGGGCATACTGAGCCACATTGGTTTCTTTATGTCCCTTTTTCCCACTTCTCCGTTCGTTTCTTTTCCCCCCCCCCATCTCGTTGATTCTGAGTTGCTTCTCTGATGTTTCTGTCGGGGAGATGCCTTTTAATCGTTTTTCCAGCCGCTTTATCGCGCATGGATTCCCGCTGTACTGTTGTTTTTCCCTTGCTGCATGGTCCTCGCCCTCTCTGCCGCGGCCCTCCTTTTCTCCTTAGTTTCCTGTCATTTCCTTCGCGCGTAGCGACGAATAGCTGCTGTCTCTCTCACTTATGTTCTCAAGTAGACTCTTTGCATTCCGGTTATTAGACCGATCTTCTTTCGAAGTTTCTTATGGGTCTGCGTTTTCCTTCGACTGTAGTCGAGTT
>Ga0179593_1657326_pt1 | contig 10644 bp, 15 predicted proteins | sample CZODoug2_1_08_16_FD_185931 | JGI IMG/M metagenome (GOLD analysis project Ga0179593, IMG submission 185931) | Vadose zone soil fungal communities from Angelo Coast Range Reserve, California, USA - CZODoug2_1_08_16fungal (PacBio error correction) | ecosystem: Environmental > Terrestrial > Soil >... | reverse complement strand
CCTCCCCCTTTTTTTTTTCCCTTCTTTTCCCCTCTTCTTTTTTTTTTCTTCCGAGGTCTTTTCAAGGACCCCCGTTTCCCTTTTTCCCTTCTTTTTTTCCCTGGTGGTCGCCCCCCTTCGCCCCGCGCCTCCTCCCCCCCCTTTCCCCCCTTTTGTTTCGACGAGTCCGATCAGGACTTTCCTGGTTCCCTGTTTGTGCGGCCACCGCAGCGCCCTTTTCCCTCTCTTTTTTTTTCCGGCGGCCGGGGGGCACTAGACCCGCTCTTTTTTTTTTTCCCCCCCCCTTTTTTCATCCTTCCTTTTCGCGATTATTAGACCGCTTTTTCCCTCCCCCCCCCTCCCTTTTTTTCCCCCTTTCCCCCACCTTCTTACCCCTTTCGTCCATTGTGAGTTTTAGGTCTTCTTTCCCCTCTCCGTCGGACGATCTTCGGCACATGGAGTTCTTTTTCCTCCCCCCTCTTTTTTTGTGCGAGGAGAGCAGGCCGAAAGCCTTCCTTTTTTTTTCCCCCCTTCTTTCTCCCTAGGTGCAGCGGCGGGCATTGTAAGTGTCCCCCCCCCCCCCCCCTCCCTCCCTGTTTTTTCCCCCTCTTTCGTAAGACGAAAACTGCTTGCTTTTCTCCTTTTTTTTTTCTTTCCCCCTTTTTCGGTCCCCTGGTTCGTGCCCGCGGGATGGAGAAACAGGTCCACGCCGTCCTTTTTCCCTTTTTCCCCCCCCCCCTTTTCGTTTTTTCCTCCCCCCCCCCCCCTTCCGCCACCCCCCACCCCGGCGTCGAGGATCTGCTTTCTCCCTCTCCTTTTTTTTTTTTTTCCTTCCCCTCCTGTTTTTTTTTTTCGCCCTTGAAAAAAGAGCTAGGCTTTCCCCTTTTTTCTCTCTTTCTCTGTCGGAGTAAAGGGTAACAAAGGAAATGAGTATTCCTAAGGCTGTTCCGAGTCTTTCACCCCCGAGTCAAATAGGAACGGAGGAAATGGAAAGGCATGTCCTTTCTTCTCCTCTTTTCCGATCCTTCCTTAAACGTACTTAGGGGGTTTTTTTTTTCTTTTTTGAATTTCCCCTCCTTTTAGTCGAAGAAGTAGTACAGAATGGATTGGTTTTCCCCTCCACTCCCCCTCGTCCCCTATCAGAAATATTAAGGAGCGATTTTTCTTTTGGGGCTTCTTTCGACTCTATAGTGAAAGGGAGGGAGGGATTCTTTTCCTCTTCTTTTCATTTCCTTTTTTTTTTGGGGGGGGGGGGGGGGGAGGGGGTGGATCTCTTTCCCTTCCCCCCTTTCCTTTTCTTACTTTCCTTTCCTGTCGGATTTCGTGAGCGGAGGACGTGTTAGAAACCCTTCTCTTCTTCCTTTTTTTTCCTTTTTTTTCCCTCTGTTTTCCCTTTTCCCCGATGGGGGAAATAGGGGGAATAACCCTTTTTTTTCTGTTTTTTTTCTCTTGTTTTTTCTTTTCCGCCTTGCCCTCTGGCACTTGCGCGGTTCCCACTTTTTCGCGAATTTCTTTACTTGGCTTGCCGTTGATGAAGAAATTAAGTCGCAGGTCCTCCCCTTCCCCCTTTTTTTTTTTTCTTTTCCCTTTTCCCCGTTTCTTTTTTTCTTTCTACTGCAGGCAAGAGTAGATCTCCTCTTTTTCCTCCTCCTCCTTTTTTTTTTTTTTTCCCCCTTCCCCAGCCTTTTCCTCCCTGCCCCCCTTTCCTTGCTTTCGCGCTAGCTGCTGGAGGCTGCGAGGAGTCGAAGGGCGGCCCTTCTCTTTCCCCTTTTTTTTTTTTTTTTTCTTTTCCCCTTCCTTGTCCTTCCTCTTTCCCCCGGGCGTAACTCCGCGACCGCTACGCACAGCAGGACGTCTCCCTCCTTCCTCCCCCCCCCTTTTTTCTTTCTTTTTTCCTCCCCTCTCCTGTCCTCTTTCCCTTCCCTTTCGTGAAGGCAAGGCGGATGTTCTACACGGGGTTTTTCTCTTCTTTTTTTTTTTTCCTTTTTCCTACTTTTCCTTGAAGGAGAAGCCACCCGAACGAAATAAAGATGACCGTCGATTCTTTCCCTTTCCCTTTTTCAGTTCCCCCCCCCCCCTCGAGGAAGAGGTCTGAATTAGTGTAAGGAGGTAGGAGACATCTTCCTTTTTTTCCCCACTTCTTCCTTTTTTTCTCTTTTCATGCGACCCCCAGAGGACGTGTAGATAACTTTCCCTCTCCCTCTTTTCCCTTTTTTCCTCCTTCCCTTCTTTTCTTTTTCCCAGGGGCCACGGCGATAGAGATCGGACTCTCCCTTTCCTTTTGACCTTTTCCCCCGGTTACGCCGAGAACGAAGCCCGCTTTCCTTTTCTCCCTCCTTCTTTTCTTTTTTTTTTTCTTTTTTTCTCCCTCCCTGAGGCCCTCTCCTGTCAAGGAAAGAGGCTGATAGTAGGGAGCGGAATAAATGTCCCCTATTTTCCCCCCCCTCCTTTTTTGTTTCCCCACTCTTCCCCGCAGCGGACGGGGGCAGTCTAACAATTCCTTCTCCTTCTTCCTTTTTCTTCCAACTTTTTCTGCCGAGAAGTTATCGCACCACTCCCTTTCCCCCCCTCTTCTTTCCTCCCCGTTACGGTAGTCGTTCTTTCCTTTTCTCCCCTGCCCCCCTTTCTTCTCTCGGGAGAGGGAGGGCCGTAAATGGTCGGCTCTCGTTCTTTTCCCTTTTTTCTCGGTTTTTTTTTTTCCCCCCCCTGGCCACGGCGATATCAGGGAAGTTACGAGGCAGGTCTCCCCCTTTTCTTTTCTTTTTTCTTCCCTTCTTTTCTTCACTTTCCCTTCCGTGGACGCGATGGGCGCAGCAGGCTCTCTTGTCTTTTCTTCCCTTTGTGATGATCGGCTTAGGGCCTCTTTCCTTTCTTCCCCCCCCCTTCCCCTTTCTCTTCTGCCTTGGGCAAGGCTCGGTTTTGCCTCCTCTTCCCTTTTCCTTTCCCCCTCGTCTCCCCCTTTTCTTTCGGGGAAAGTAGAACACCTCTGACCTTTTTTTTTTTTCCCCCTTCTTCCTGATGAGACACAACCTGGTCCCCTTTCTTTCCTCCCCTTGCGCGGTGTCTTTGAAGGCACATGAGAAAAACACAGCCGGCCCCTTCTTTTTTTTTTTTTTTTTCCCCCTTCCTTAGTTTCTCTTATCTTATCTCTTTAATAATAAGTAGGGTCTTTCTTCCTTTCTTTAGCGGGGTTCGCTTAATTTTTTTCCTTTTTCTTTTTTTTTTGGGGTTCCTCCCCCCTTTTTAGGTCGGACGCGATTGGAACTTCCTTGGCTTTCTGCGCTCCCCCCCCCTTCTCCTCAAAGAAAAGGTTCATTCTTGCCTTCTTCTTCTCTCTTTTTTCCCCGGGGACCGTGGCCCAAAGTTGGGGGTTCCCCCTCTCCCCCCCCCCCCCCCCTCCCCTTTCCCCCTGCCCCAGGCCATTTCAGAGCCCCAGTTGTTTGGTCCGGCGCCGGAGGGCCTCGAACCGTTCGGTTCCTTTTTTTTTTCCCCGCCCTTCCTTTCCTTTTCGCGCTGCCGCCCATAGCGCCGTCTTCCGGTCCTTCCCTTCCCTCGTCCATGTAAACAAGTCCGCGTCTTTTTTTCCCGGTTCTCCCCTTTCAGTGGAAATTGGGCCTTTTCTGCTTTCCTTCCCGCCGAAGGGCAGAAAAAGGACGTCCCTTTCTTTTGAGGCGCATCAGGTTTGAAGGCGCGTGTCCTTCTTTCTCCCCGGTTTTTTTTCCTTCCCTCTTTCGTAGACGAACTGTTGAGTGAGCGGCTCGGCGTGTTTTTTTTCCTTCCTTTCCCTTCGGACAGGGGGGTTTAGTGCCGAGGATTTTTCCTCCCCTTTTTTCCCTTTTTTTCTTTCTGAATTTTTCGGGGACCCTTTTTTTCTTTTTTTCCCTTCCTGCGCGCCGATCAGGGCTCTTTCCTTGGACCGGCTCGGGCGTCGTTTCCTTTTTCTTCTGGTTCCCCGCGATAGGGGAGGGAAGTCGGCCTCTCTCTTTCCCCCTTTTTTTTTTTTTTGGCCCCCCTCTGTCGCGCACCGGCAGAAGAAGCAGAGGCCTGCGGATTTTTTCCTTCCTCTTTCTTCTTTTTCCTTCACGGGGGGCAAGGTTTGTTGAAGGAGGATAGGCGTCCTATCTGCCCCCCTTTTTTTTTTTTCTTCTTTTTTCTTCACCACGAGAAGTACTTTTTCCCTTTTTCTCCTTTTTTGAGTTTCCTCTTCTTCTTCCCTCGGACACGGATGCAGGACATATTAGCGAGTTTCCCCCCTCCTCGACTCTATCGTGAAAGGGAGGGAGGGCTTTTCTCCTCTTTTTTTTTTTTCTTCGTTTTTTTTTTTTCCTTTTTGTGATCCGCACGAGAAGCGTCCGCCTGGCAGTTTTCTTCTCTTTTTTCTTTCCCCTCAATTCTTTTCCCTTTGGTGTGCCCACGGAGGAACAGGGGGCGGGCCGTTTTCTTTCTTTTTTTTTTTCTTTTTCCGTTAGGCGGTCGCGGGAGTACGCCTTGCCAGATTTTTTTTTTTTTTTTTTTTGGGGGGGCCCCCTTTCTCTTTTCCTCTCCCCCATGCCGCGGTAACGGACTTGTACTGCTATGGAAGTGATGTAAGAATTCATGTCGCCTTGCTCCTCCCTCGGTTTTTCTTTTTTTTTTTTGTTCAGCTTTCCCCCCCTTTCCTGGCGATGTCGAATTGAGTAATGTGAAAGGGGGCCGCCGTCGATTCTCTTCTTCTTTTTTTTTTTTTCTTTTTTTTTCATGCCTTTCCTATTCCCGTCGGGGCGCGGACACGGTCATGATAGGATAGATGATTGGGGGATGGGGCTGCTAGTCTTCCTTTCTTTTTTCCCTTTTTTTTTTCTTTCGTGTTTTTTTTTTCTTTTCCCCCTCGGCAAGGGCAAGAGGGGAAGAGTAATTAAAGAGACCCGCTACGCACATCTCCCCTTTTTTTTTTTTCTTTTTTTCACTTTTTTTTTCCCCCCCCTTCGGATCGGCGGAGAGGAAGAAGGAAGAGGTGCTACACGGCTCTTTCCTTCTCCTTCCCCCTTTGCAGTTTCCTTTTTTTCTTTCTCAACCCGCACGGAAATCAGATGACGTAGAGGATACCAACTATCCTTTTTCCCTTCCCCTTTTCCTCCTTTTTCTCCTTTCTCTGCATCGTGTCCGAGGTCGAGATAGAAGTGAAAAGGGAACGCCTCCCTCCCTGGTTCCCCCCTTTTTTTCTTTCCCTTTTTTTTTTTTTTTTTGCAAACCTTCTCCATCGGACTGGCCAGATAGAAGCCTATCTCCTGCCACCCCTTTGTCCTTTTTCTCTGGCCTTTCCTTCTTCTTGCGGCGTTCGGCGTTGCTCGACATCCTCGCGGGCCTGTGTCCCTCCCCTTTCGAGGCTTCCCCCCTCTCTTGTCCCCCGGCGAAGGGTGCTCTTTCCCCCTTTTTTTTCTTTTTCGACCTCTTTTTCTTCCTTCTCGCGGATAAAGAAGATCCGGGCCGACCCCCCTTTTTTTTTTTCCGCTTTTTACCCGGCGCAGTTCTACAAGAAAGTGGTAAAACGGGGAGTGGACCTGTTCGCAATTTCCTTTTCTTTTTTTTTTTTTCTTTTTTTTTCTTTCCCACAAGTCTCCCTCCTTTCTTTCTACGCCTCGACGTAAAGGTAGTAGAGGGGGCACTTTTTTCCCCCCCGATTTCTTTTTTCTTTTTTCTTGGCGGGGCTTTTTTTTTTTTTTCCCCCCCTCCTCCACGTGCTCGGAATAGCGGTCCCCATTTTTTTCCCCCCCCCCTTTCCCCCCTTCGCGGCAGCCCGCAGCGAATAAATGGGTTCCTCCTTCCTTTTTTTTTCTCCTGCTGGCGGGGCAGCGGCGGATCGTCTTCCCCCTTTTTTTTTTTGTGTCCTTTTCCTTTTTTCCCGCTCGGTAGAAAGGAAACGGCGCCGTTGTTCCCCCTTTTCTTCTTTTTTTTCTCCTGTTTTTTTTTTTTCTCCCCACCTGGGAAAGGTAGGAACCCTCTCCCTTTTTTCTCTCCCCCGGGTTCCCCTTTTCGGGGCGCTGCGGGGCGGGCGGATGGGAGGACCACCGTGTACCTTCCTCTCTTTCTTTCTCCTTCAAGTTTCCTCTCCCTGATCGTCACCCGGGGAGAAGAATAGAGACAAGCTAAGAGTCTGTTCTTTCCTGTTGTTTCTTTTTTCCTTTCGAGGTGTCGATTTAGCGGCTTCTCCCCTTTTTTTTTTTCCCCCTCTCCTTCCCCTGAACACCGTGAGTCGAAGAGGAGGGTTGGTTTTCTACCCCCCCCTTTTCAGGTATTGGCGCGGAGGAAAGAGCCAGCCCTCCCCTCTTCTCCTTTCCTTTTTTCTTTTCCCTTCCCTCGTTCGGGGGGGTAGAAGGTCCGTGTATTCCCTCTCTTTTCTCGATTTTTATTTTTTTTACTTCCCCCCCCCCCCCCGAGCCGTGGCAAGGAGCCTCCCCCTTTGTTTTTTCTTTTCCTCTTACCGCGCGGGCCAGCGGAGAGCCTGCTCATCCCCCCTTTCTTTCTTTTTTTTCCGCTTTTTCTCTCCCTCCGCTGGACGAAAAATCGCGGCCTCGGGAAGCGATCCCCCTTTTTCCTTCCCTTTTCCAAGTTTTTCTGGCCGCGATTCTTTATTTTTTCTCTTCTTCCTGGGTTTCCCTCGATGAAGAGCACGTTATTCGTTTTTTTTTTCTCTTTCCAAATGCCGCCGCCTCCTTTCCCCTTACCCCCCGAGCGCATTAAGGTTGACAGCTGCTACTTTTTCTTTCCCCCCTTGTACGTGGTAGTGGGGACACGCCTCCTCTTTCCCTTTTTCTTTTTCTACGAAATGTTGAGGTTGAGGGCTTCTCCCTTCTTTTTCCCTTTTTGCTCGGAGGGAAAGGGTTCTTCTCCTTCTTTTTCTTTTCCTTCCCAGCCCCTTTCCTTTTCTCACTGGCGCAGGAAGCTGCTGTTTTCCTTCTTCTTTCGTCTCCCTTCCTCCCTCTTTCCAGCTCTTCCTTTGGACGATAAGGAGTAGTATGGAGGCCACTTTTTCCCTTTATTTTTTCTTTATCTCGGCGGTATTTTCTCTTTCTCTCTGGTAAAAAAAGGACATAGAGTCCTTTTCCTTTCCTTTTTCCTTTCTATTATCCCTTTTTTTCCGAGACACCGAGTTAAATAAGGAGGAGGCCAGGACCGTTCCTTCCTTTTCCCGTCCCCTCCCCTTACACGGTCCTCGGGGTAGAAGGGAGTGCGCCCCTTTTTTTTTTCCCCCAGTTTTTTCTCCCTTTTGCGGGAAGAGATTTGTTTTAAACTTCTCCCCTCCTTTTCCCTCCCTCTTCCTGCTGAGGTGGGGAAGGAACCTCCCCCCTTTTTTTTTTTTCCGACTCTTTTCTTCTTCTTTTGGGGAGCCTCGAAGGTAATTGGATCTTTCCTTTTTCTTTCCTCCTTCTGGGGGAGTGATCCGCCACGAGCCGCTTCCCTTCCCCTCTTTTTTCTTTTTTCGATCTCCTACGTAAGGCTGGTCTCCTCTCCCCGCCCCCCCTTTCCTGAGCTTGTCGTTTCCGAGGCGGGGACGTCTGCTTGTGGGGCTTTCTTCCTTTCTTTCCCTCTTTCTTTTTTCCCCTCCCTCTTTAGGAGGAAAAAAAATGAAGCGGTACGGACTTGGTCCTTTTCTTCTTTTTTTTCCCTCCCATCTTCTCTTCTATTCTTCCCTTTTCTTTCTCTCGTGAAAGGGAGATTTGGGAGTATGTCGCCTTCTTCCTTTTTTTTTCCCCCTCTTTGGTTTTCCCTCTCTCTTCACTTTTTTCCTCCCCTTTTTCCTCTTGCGCGGACACGGTAATGATAGGGATAGGCTGGGTGGGTGCGGCGGTATTTCTTTTTTTTTTTCCCCTTCTTTTTTACCTCTCCTGCGATGTCCTCACGAGGAAAGGAAAGAGGGGGCAAGCGTACTCCTCCCCCCTTTTCCTTTTTTTTTTTTTCAATTTTTTCTTTTTCCTCCCCGCGGCCCGTGTCCGCCGTGGACACAAAGCTGATAGGCGGAGTGACGCCCTTTTTTTCCCTTTTTTTTTTAGGTTTTTTTTTTCCCTCCCTCTTTGGGGAATGCAGGGGAGGAGCCACCCGAAACGAACCCCCCCCCCCTCTTTTTTCCCCAAGTTCTTTTTTTTTTCTCCCCCCACCCCGCCGGAAGGAGGTTATGAATAGTGGGCCGATTTTTCCTCTCTTTTTTTTCCTCCCTCCTTTTCCCCGCGCTGGTGGGACTCGAACGGAGCACCCGCGACCCCCGTCTTTCCCTTCCCTTCCTCCTTTTTTTTCCTCTCCTGATGGAAAGAGGTGGGTATACACAGGCCACTTCCTCTTCTTCCCCTTTTGTTTTTCTTCCCGAGGGCCTGTTGGACCGGTAAGCACCGAGGCCCCCCTTCCCCCTTTCGACTTTTTTTTTTCCAGCCTGCTTGCGACAGATCTACGCCGAGCCGTTCCCCCCCCCCCTCGATTTCCCTTTCCCTTCCCTCCGGGGTGGTGCGAGAAAGGGGAGGATGTTTCCCCCTTTTCTTTTCCCAAGCCTTTTTCTTTTTCCCCTTTCGTCATCCGCGGCACGAACCCTTCCCCTTCCTTTTCTGAACCCTCCCTCAATCATGTTAGTATAAGAAATAGACTTCTCCTCTCCCATAACCCTTCACCTTGATTAGATTAGGGAGGAGGGAGGGAGTATGTCTTTCTTCCTCTCCATCTTTCTTTAACTTTTCGGGAAAGGAGAGGTCAAATGGCCCCCTTCTCCTCTTTCGACTCTTTCTCCCTTTTACCGTGGAAAAGTGATCGAGTACCCTCTGGTCCCCTTCCCTTCTCTTCGGTGAGAAGGTTGTGATGATCGGCTTCTCCTCTTTTCCCTCCCCCTTTGAGCCTTCCCCTTCTTTTTGGAAGGAGAGGGAGTGGGCGCACCCCCCCCCCCCTTTTTTTTTCTGATCCTTTTCTCCCCTCTCCACAAAAGCGGGGAAGGGAAAGAGAAAACTGTTCCCCTTTTCTTCTGCCCCCCTTTCTTTTTCCTCTCTTCGAGCTAAACAGGTGTATTGAAAGAACCTCTCTCCCCCCCCCCTTTCTCCCCAAGCTCTCTTAGTCTTATATATATATTTTAATAATAATTAAGTTGTTGTTGTTGAAGATCTCTCCCCTTTATACTTTTTTTAGCGCGTCTTCCCCCCCCCCCCCTTCTCCTCCTTTTTATTCTCTAAAGCGCTTGGAACTACTTGAGGTCCTCTCCCCCCCCCTTTTCTCATTTTTTCTTTTTTCCTCCCTTTCACCCCTGTGTTCGACGGTGAAGATCAGGGATTTCTTTTCTTTTTTTGTTTTTTCTTTCCCTCGCCGTGCAAAGGAATAAGAGCCCCCATCTCTTTTTTTTTCCCTCTCCAGAGAGGGAAAGAAGGAAGAGAAGATCATTCCCCACCCTCCTCCAGCCCCTCTCTCTCAGGGATTTTTTTCCTTCCCCCCCCGTTAGTTAAGAGATTAAACGTTTCCACCCGTATCTTTTCTCCTCGGAAAGTATGATCTTTCTACCGTGGAAAAGGGGGGGAAAGAGATGGAAGAGGCTGAGAATATTTTGTCCTTCTCTCTTTAAAAGCCGAAAAAAGGAAAGGGAAAGAAGAGCCTCTGGCCTTTTCCCACGGAAGAAAGAGAAGACAAGGGATACCTCTTCTTTCCTTCAACGGCTTGGAGGTTGGAGAGGCTCTGTCAGCCTTCTTTTTTCTTCAAAGGGTTTCGTGCGACCCTTTTTTTCCTCTTGGACCACAAGGGTATTGTAGGAACTCGCCGCCTTTCCTTTTTTTTTTCCCCCCCCGGCCAGTTAGCGGATATGACTTGATCAGGCGCGGACGATCCTCTTTTTCCCTCTTTTCCTTTTTTTTCCCTCCCCCCCTCTTGACCAACACGAGCTCCCCCCCCGGGGGCCTTTCCTCTCGGCCTTTTTCCTTTTTCTTTTTCTTGCGTACCCCTCCCCCCCTTTTTGAGCACGCCGACCGCAGAAGAGCCTTTTCCTTTTTTTCTTTTCCCCCCCTAGTTAAAAGGGAGAGGCACCCCTTTCTTTTCTTTCAGGATCTTTTTTCTCTCTTCTTCGATATGCAAGGAGAGAGGAAAAGTTGTCCCTTTCCCTCTCCCCCGTGATTTTTTTTTAGATTTCTTCTACTCATTGTGGGAGAGATGGGGTGCTTTTCCCCTTTTTTTATTGTTCTCTTTACCTTTTCCTTCGATTTTTTCCCTTTCCTGGAGGGGAGTTCCTCTTCCCTGGGATCTCCTTTTTCCTCTTTTCCCTTCTTTTCTTTTTTCTTCTCATTTCAGGGAAGAGGAGGGTGATCCTCCCCCCCTCTCCTTCTCCCTTCGTCTTCTCCTCCCCCCCCTTTCCTGCTTAAACGCCGACGATAAGCTGGTGTGCCCACCGGCGGACCCTCTTTTCCCCCTTTTCCATGGCCTCTCCTTTTCCCTTTTTTTTTCTCCCCTCGCTTGTCGTCCGAGGCGAAGTGAATGCTGTGCGTTATTCTCTGTTTTTCGTGTTTCCCCCTTTTTTGCCGGGAGTGAGGGAAATTTTAGAGATGATCCTCCCCCCTCCCTCCTTTTCTTTTCTCTTCTTCTTTGAGTATCTTTCCCTTTTTTTTCCCCTCCATCCTCTAGCCGAGCATGAAAGTGGAAGAGGACGGGCGGCAAAGTTTCCTTTTTCCCCTT
>Ga0179593_1587548_pt1 | contig 10644 bp, 11 predicted proteins | sample CZODoug2_1_08_16_FD_185931 | JGI IMG/M metagenome (GOLD analysis project Ga0179593, IMG submission 185931) | Vadose zone soil fungal communities from Angelo Coast Range Reserve, California, USA - CZODoug2_1_08_16fungal (PacBio error correction) | ecosystem: Environmental > Terrestrial > Soil >... | reverse complement strand
TTCAGATTTTACTCTTCCTGGCTTTTCCTTTTTGCAGCTCAGCACTTCGCATGGCGGCTCCGCACCCCTTAGCTGCGCCCAACGAATCAGGATCAGTCTTCCCTTAACAGATGCTTTTGACCCCCCCCTGGAAATTTTCTTTTTGCCCCGCGGATTAGGTTTTGCCTCTTCCCCCCTTTTTTTCGTTAGATCTTTTGAGCAGGGCATTTGCCCAGCCAGCAAGTCCTCCTTTAAGAGAAGATCTTTGACTTTGACCTCCTCTTCTATGCGGTAAGCGCACCTCAGGTCAACCCTTTTTTCCGACAACCCTTTTTCCCCACAAAGAGTAGTTGGTGAAGCCTGCATTTCTGAGCTCTCTTTTCCCCCCCCCCCTTGAAACCGAATCCTTTCCCCCCGTCCAAGATGTATCATAGAATTTTGTGAAATTCCATCGGTCAGGCTTTTTTAAACGATTCCCAAAGAGTCTATCGCGCCCCAATCTTTTACACCCCTTCCCCCCTCGCTCCCCTTAGGTGAGTTTGCTCTATAGAGGACTTTCGATAGATCACCCTTCTCCCACTCAGATAAGTTTTCCCCCATCCTTCTTTTTGCCCCACAGCGTGCCGTTTCCCTCTCCCCCTTTCCCCGACTTTCTCACAGATATCGTTTCGGATACAATTCGATCTGTCCAATAGAAACGTCCCCCTTCCTTCTTCCCTCCTGCAACCACTAGAGTCCCTTTTTACCTTATAGGCTTCCTCTTTTTCCTCCCTCCTTCTCAAAAACTTGTGAGAGGCCCTCCTGTTTCTTTTCGGGACGTGAAAACCTTTCTTTTTCCCCTTTTTATGGAAGGTTTTCCCTTAGGCAACCTTCGGGGTTCTTGGCTTTTTGAGGATATCCCCTAACCGGCCCCCTATCCCCTGCTTCTTAAACCGGCAGCGCCTGCGTCGACCAAGGTCGTGCCAACACCCTTCCCCCCCCATCCCCCCCTAGCCCCCCAAGGCTGCTCGACGAAACGTAATTCTGATTTTTTTTTTGTGTGTTTTTCCTCGCCTCCCTCCGCACAAAAAAACGGTTCTGTTTCCGTACGGCCGTCTTTTCTTTGAGAGGCGCTACTGGGGCACCCAGGGCGACTTAGGCTTTCTGCCCTCCCGCGATCCTACGAAGAAAAAGTTACAGTAATACCGAATTCCTCTTTTTTTCCCCGTAGATAACCCCTTCTTCACCCTGTCCAACCTTCGATATAGAAGTGCTTTTAAATGGGCGCCTTTTTGGAGCTTTTCTTCCTTTTATGACGTCTGTTTCACATTGACAAACGATTGGTCCCCTCCTTTGGTCCAGTCAAGGTTCCCACCTAAGGATCCCTCTCTTGTTCGGAAGACTCACATCGGCTATCCGTACCTGAGCTTCCTTCCCTACTACACACATTTCTATGTGAAATACAATTTTTTCAAGAAGTCCGAGCCGTGACAAGGTAGAAAGGGCTTTTTATTTTTTTTCACTACCCCCCCCCTTCCCCTTTCGACGATCTCTTTTCCCTTTCAACCTGAATTTTCTACCTCGCCACAATACGCCGGCTCTGACAGAGACATCCCTGACCCCCCTCTTTACTCCCCCCCTCAAGTCCAGCTACTCTCTCCTTTTTTTCGGTATTGGAGCGATCAGCCGATGAGTGTTATCACGTCCCCCCGGTTTCCCCCCCCCTCATGAAACCCAGTTTCCCTCTGGTACGATCAGAGGGTTACTATCCCCCCCTTTCCCTTCTCTTTCCCCTTCCACTGAACCCCCCCCTCTTCCTAGGGAGTCCCTGTCGACTTATATAGGCCTTTTACGGACCCTGCACTTTTTCCCCCCTGTCAAAAAACACCAGACCGGGCTAACGACAACGTTTCCCCTGTTCTCTTCCCCCCTTTTTTTCCTTGATCCCTTCTAGTTTGTAATTACAATCTGAATCACCCCAAACCAGGTTTTGTTTTTTTCCTTTTTTTTTCTAGAACTTTAGATGAACAACACCAACCCTTCGTCTTACCTTTCCACCCCTCTCCTTCCCCCTTCGTGTTTCGTTCGTGAAGAATCCACTTTGCTTTTTTTCCATTTGACTTCTTTTGTTTGCGCCTTTTTTTGGTGTTCCTTTCAAATTTTAGTTCTCCCCAGTGTTCTTTCACATTCGGTCGCATATCTCTATCAGATATTCTTTTTCCCCCCCTCCTTTTTTTGTGGTTTCTCTTCCTAGTGAGAGAGTCTAGATGCGAACAGAAGAATTCCCAAATAGGAAAGGGTTCCATGACTTTTTCCAAAAGTAAAAGGATTTTTTTTCTTTCTGCGTAACGTACCGTTCAAATGGACCAGTATTTTCACCCCCTCCGTTGAACCTCAGATGATTTTCATGGAACTACACTTGCAATGAAGAGCAACGAAAGTCTTCTTTTCATCCACCACCCCAGAGCCCTCCATCGGAATTCCTTTTCCTCCCCCTCCCCACCGATGTTGCAGCTGCAAGTTGAAGTTGAGCGTTGCCTAAGAAGTCTTGTGAGTTCCCCCTTTATGTTTTCAGGGGGTCCCCCCAGGGTCGACGGCCCTTTGCTGTCGCCGTCCCCCCCTCACCCTCCTTCTCCTCCCCTTTCCCTTCCCGCGTCGTTCCTAGAATCATCAACCGGGTTGATCTGGGCCCAATTTCGGAATTCCCCTTTAGCCCTTTGAGAGGGTCCTGTCGGCACCTGTTTTAGAAATTGGCCCCCTTTCCCCTCGCCGCCAACTTTCCTTCTCCTCTTAAGGGCTGTCTTCCTTTTTCAAGATTTCCTAGTGTCTCTCCTTTCCCCGTTTTCCCGCGGCCTCTGTTCGCGAGAGAAAATCGACCTGTTTCATCCCAGCTTTGTCCCCTTCTTTTGGCACGAACAAAGAAAAAGCCTTTCGCCCTCCTGCGCCTTTGCTCCTTCCCCTCCTCAGGCTTGCCCTGAGGACGTGACATCAAATGAACCACTGAAGTCCTTTCCCCGGAATACTCGCTTTGAGGTTTTCTTAAGCGCCTATCGCATTCTTTAATGAAGGAGGTTCCCCCTAAGTCGGTCCATTTCCATACGTCCCCCCCCGCCGTTTCTAGTCTACTTTGAAGGGAACGGGCGTTTTTTCCATCTAGACTTCTCCCCAGAACAGCAGAGAATGGTCTCACTTCGGTCGAGTCCCCCGTCTCCAGATTTCCCCTTCTCCCCCTGTTTGCCAGTAGTACGAGCTTAGAATCCTCCCCCACCTTACCCTCTCTGGACAATCCTTGATTGACGGATGCGAGACGGTACACCCGCCCCGGGCCCCCCGCAACCCCCTTTCAGTTGCGGTGCAAGAGAGTGGTTAGGTTTTTCTTGGACCTCCTTCTCCTTTCGAATTGAGAGGGGTTGCTGAGATTTTCCGATATGCTCTATCATGTGTTCTCTTCTCCAAAACCCCGAAGGTTCCCCGACAACGAATCCGGCGCCTTTTTTCCCCCATTTTCCCTCCCTTTTCCCCGGTCGCAGGGCTGAGGGACCCAGCTTGCGGGGTTTTTCTTTTTTCGAAACTTTATTCCAGCCGGGCATCGGATGGGGCTAGTTTTTGCAAATTTTCCCGAAGCCTTTTTTGGTGGACTTTGATTTTCCCCAGATGACGTCTTTTTACGGAATCTTTCGAGAGGACTTTCGGAGCACTGCGGTTTCTGTGCAAAAAAACTCTCTTTTAAGCGGACCACCCTATCGCAAATCGACGCTACTTTATATTTCCCTATTTTACGGGAGGACTTTCCCTCCCCTGAAGTAGTGACCAGATTGGAGCGATATAACGCTTCCGCTCTGACTTTATTCTCCCCTCCTTTCTTTTTTTCCCCAGTGAGACTCTTTTTTCTGTGATGTAGTATTGGGCCCTTCACGCTCTCGTATTGCCCTTCGCTCTTCCCCACCAACCCTCGTATTAACCCCGGCGAGGTGACGCTAACGTCCTGTCGTTTTTGGGATCACCTCTTTTTTTCTCCTGAAGTTCCTTCCCCTCCTTCCCGGAAGGACGTGTGTGCAATGCCAAAGTGATCTGCTTGGAAGCTTCCTCAGTCCACTTTCAACCATTTTGCAGAAATGGATCTTTCTAAGGCTCTTCTGTTATTAGTTTGGACGTCTACGTTTCAGCTGGGTGTGTCTCCAGTCGAAGAAATTCTTTTTCTTAATGACCGTGCGGAAGATATGAGAATACTGACTGTTCCTTTTTTAATATACATTTTCTCATCTAAAGTTTGTTCTGGAGAGAGACTCCTTTTGAACGCAAAGATATGATTCGTCCTCTGGAAGGGGACGATCCTATTCGCGTTCTTCCTTTTTTGACTTTATCCCCACAGAGTAGTAGAGAGACCGACCCCTTCTAATGTCCGTTCCTTTTGCAAAACCCCCTTGAGGCAACTGTAGATGGACGGGGGGAGGTCCCTGAAATTCCTAGTCCGAGAAAGGTTTCCATTTCAGCCCCTGTCAGCGAAGATCCTACGGACTAGAAGGGCTGTTTCCTACCCTCCTCCCCCCCCCGGTTTTCTGTCACTGTCCGTTCCCAGACCCCTTTTGGCCACGAGTAGATTGGTGAAGACTGTTCCGGTCTGCAGTTCTTTCAATCAATTCCCCGAATCGTGAGCAACAGTCCGCTCCCTCTTGTTCGCGTTCCACTCCGCGGACTTCTTTCTTCCCCCCTACAAATACCTGGTAAAGAAGGGCTTGACTCCCTCCCCTCCCTTTCTTTTTGACAATAGGCTTCCCTAGTGTACGTCGCTTCCCTTTCTTTTTCTTTGTGACGGCTTTTCTTTTCTCTTTTTCCCCGAGATTGGTCACATGAAAACAGCCGGTTCCGGTCCTAAGTCGCATTAATCTCACGATCCTTCCCAGGTCTAGCCAGTTCTGAACTTCCCCCCCCCAAATATCTTTTACAAATATTTCCCCCCAGTCCCCTTTCCTCCCCAGAAGATTGCCTCGTGATGTTTCTCCCCCTCTTTCTTTCGTAAAATGTAATCCTCAAGGATGAGAGGAATCTGCCCCGTCAGGCTTCTTCTGACCTCTTTCCCAAAACCGTGGAGGGGGTCCCTTTCTGTTTTACTTTTCCCCTCGGGGTTGGGAAGGTAGGAATCTCCCACATCAAGAGAACCTTTCCCTTTTCTTCGAGATCCCCCCCAAAGCTCAGAAACGGTCTCCTGCGATTGAACCCCTGCGTACCATGCCCATAGCCTGACCAATCGGCTTCCTTCCATGAAACCTTTCCGTGGAGTTTTCTTTTAACGGGATGTGTTGTTACCCCTAAGCAATTCTCCAAATTTCGGGGTCGGCATTCTGCGAGGAAATGTTTTTTCGGCAGGGGCCAAAGGTTTTCCTTTCTATCCCAATATATTCCCCTAAGGCGCATCGGCCACCCCCCCTTCCCCGCTTTGATGTTTTTACTGTGACCTGGCTAATAATTCTGCCTAACCACCTTTTTTCCCTCATTCGGCAGGCCCTTCGCGCGTCCCTTCTTCCTTTCAAAGTTTTAGAGCGATACGAAGTCTTGGGACCCTTTTCAAAAGGATAGGACCTCCGGTTTACGTTTATTTTTTCGTCTCCCCGGTAGAGAAGACATACAACCCCCTGGCTGGATTTTATCCGCGAGCGACGCCGCTCCAAGTTTTCCTCCCCTGTTCCAATTCCCCCCCTCAGACCCCCTCCCCCTTTACTCTTCAACATTGCCTTTGGTGATGTTTGTTCAAAGGACCCATTTCGTCCCTTTTTTCTCGGCTTCCAAGAAGTCTGGATTCTACCTTCGCGTTACCCCCATAAGATTTCCTTGAAAGCCCCATGAGACATGGATCCTGTCTCATCTTTACCCCCCTACAGCCTGGGCATCTTTAATAGGAAGCTCCTCCTGAGGAGCTAAAGTTCGCATTGAGACACCCCTAGCCCCTCCCCAAGATTCCGTTTTCGGATACCATTTGGTCCTGTCCAACTTCTCTGGACCCCTTCTCCCCGAAGGCATTAAGATGGAGGTTTTTACTTCATAGGCCCTTTTTTTTCTGCCATTCCCCCTTTTTTCTTTAACACCGACACAGGCCCGGCCATCCCCCAACTTCATGTGCCCTCATTGAAGCGACAGGCAATCTCTGCCCCTCATCGTTCTTCCCCCTCCTCAGTTTTTTCCCCATCCCCCCACCGCAAATCCCCTTAATTAATGGACTGACCCCCGGTGTTTTTGGTTAGTGAAGTTGCTTTTGTCCATTTTGCATCCCCCTCTTTGAAGAGATCCAGTCCCTCTGTTAGTTCCTCTTCCCAATTGAAGTTTTGGCAAACTATGCTTCCAATCCTCTTATCCTTTTTTTTCTCCTTTCCTAATCCCCTCTCTAGATAAGAGAGGATCGAATTGACTTCGGAAGCCAATCTTCCTTTTTGATTTAACCCCCCCTCCCCAGGGCAAGGACCGTTTTTTTTTTGAGTCACGGTCCCGGTCTTAAACCCCCCAAAGTTCCTCCCCTTTGACAACGAAGATGACGAGTGTCATGGTCCCTAAGCGGAACACATTCGTACCTTTTTTTTTTTCTTTTCTAGCCCCCTTTTACCTTTACAGACTTTGCTGGCATTCGATGGACTGGCCCCCCGAGTCCTTCAGTGCTTTTCTACACTCTCTTGTGTGCAGGACTGTGTGAGGTGTTCCGAACCTTTCCCCTCCTTTTTCGGCAGTTTTCAGAGAGCTAAACCACAGTCATCCATCGTCGCTTTGTGTGGTCGCCGCGCCCTGACTTGGATCTCCCCCTCTTTTAACAGTTGTCATGTCGAGATAGTGTGCCGGTCGGTGCCCCATGCGTACACTTTTTTTCCTTCGACCCCCCCCCAATTATAGTATTTATTCCCGTGCTTGTGTCGCCTTAAAGATCCCTCTTTTCTCTTCCGGTCGCGCAAGAGTCCTTTTCGTCCGGACTTTTTTGCACCCTCCATTCGTATTCGCCTTTAACATTTGATTAAGACCCCCCCCTCCCAGCCGTTCCCTCCGTTGGCTGATCTTTTTTCCCTTCGCGGCTGTCTCCAAGGAGGACGATCGGCAATCCCGATCGTCAGTTTTTTCCACAATTTTTTCACCCCCCGGCATTTCGAAGATTTTTAGGTATTCGCTCTTAGCGACGTCGGACTCTCACTCCCTTTCGAACTCCCCCCCCCTTGGTACGTTCAATAATCATAACTCGAACTTTTCCTTTCTGAGTAATCCCTTTTCCGTTTCACGTCGAGATCGCTTTTTGTGTCGTTTCAGACCCCCTGATTCTGCCGGCCCCCATAAAGCCACCCTGAAGAGGATCCCTTTTTCCCCCTAGCGCAGTAGCTGCGAAAATGAGCACCAACTTCCCCCCCCCCTTTTTTTTTTTACCCAAGTTATTTTTTCTGGGCATACTCTCAGGGCGACGCCGATGTTTTGCGCCTTTTTCGTGATCCGTCCACCAGAATAGTCCCCCCACCCCGTCCCCTTAACGTGTGCTTTTTTTTAGAAAGCAGTCCTTCGGTTTTTCGGGATTTATTGGTGTCTCCTTGGGTTTACTGTGGGTTTTGGTCCTTTTCTTCCCTTACTTTTCTCTTTTTTTCGCACGCCGTTATAGATTTTTATGTTGGAGCTGTCCTCATTAAATCTTTTTTCCGACCCCCTCCGTGAGGACAGAAGGTACCACCGCCGTACCAGAAATCTGCCCCTCATTGAGGGCGAGTTTTCTGTTCGGGTGTTTTTTTTTGTTTTGTGTTGGGTGTTTCTTTTTTCTTTTGTAGTCCTTAGACCTTTTCCCCCCCTGACCTCTAGGAGGGTGCTTCTCAGCGCGCGTTGGAAAATGGGCGTTCTTCCCTTGCGTTCCCTGACGAATTGAGCCGAAACGAGGGAGGGAAGAATCCTTCTCTTTCCTTCGCCTTTCACCCAAAATCGTCACCGGATAGGCATTGAGCGGCACCCTTCCTTCAATCTCTTCTCCTCTATTCCCTTTTTTTTCCCCCCTAAAAGGCGGGTCTGTCGAAGCGTTTTATCCAATCTTTTCCCCAACTTTCCCTTCTCTTTTTATTTGTTTTTGGGTGGCTCCTTTCACTGTGCTCCCTTGCGCTCCCATGGATGCCGTATGGGCCGCCGCGATCCGTTTAACAGCCTCGGTGCACCTTTCTCTTTCAAAGGTTTTCGGCCGATACCTGTAATCTGAGTCAGGTCGTGGGGGCCCAGAAGTATCTTTCCAGATCGGTTGACTTTTATGGCTTTCCCCCCCCCCCCCCAAATTGCTCTTATCTGACTAGCCGAAGGACAACTCCCCCTCTGCAGACCTTTTGTAACCCTCATCGGCTGCCGTTGATCTCTAAGTATTTTTCCCCTTGGACGTTATAGTCGTACGCCCGAGGCTTTCCCCCCCTGCCTATTTGGAAGTTTTCCTCCAGGGATCCCCTCTCTCTTCTTTTTCCTCCTACTCCCTTTTTGTTTTCTCGATACTCTCCCCCCGATCGGACTGTCAGGCGGACCATCGGGTGTTACTCCTTGAAATATTTTTTTTCCCGACGTCTTTTCTCTTTTTTTTTTTTTGGGTTTTTTTTTTTTTCTTTTTGGGTGTTTTTTTTTTGTTTTTTTTTTTCTTTTTTTTTTTTTTTTTTTTTTGTGGTTGGGGGGTTTGGGTTTGTTTTGGGGTTTGGGGTTTTTTTTTTTTGTTTTTTTTTTTTTTTTTTTTTTTTTTCTTTGTTTTGTTGTGTTTTTTGTGTTTTTTTTTTTTTTTTTTTTTTTTTTTTTGTGTGGGTTTTTTTTGCTTGTTCGACCAGCTCAAACCCCAGCTTTCTTTTCTCGCCAGACCTTCTTTCTTCCTAAGGCGTCGATGCGGGTGACAAATGGCGCCGTTGCCGTCTTTCTAACCAATTGAGTACGAGCACGGTTTTCCAAGCACCTCCCAGTAACAGTACGGCAGCTCTTCTCCCCCTCACCCAAGGGTTTCCCTCCCTTTTTACGAGGACCCGCGACGACGGTGAAGACGGCTTGCCCTCCCCTTTGGACCAACCTTCCATCGCTTTTTTTTTCTTGTCTTCGGCGAAGACTTGCTTTCCCAATACCACTCCCGCAAGTCTCTTCCTAAAACCGACCTTTTTGAAAGTGCCCTAGCCGAAGGCTCGATAGGACCTCTATTCTCTTCCCCCTGTGTTCACGACTTAGATCCACCTCGTATTTTTTTGCTCCCCCCTTCTCTTTAGACTCTTATGATTGTGGCTGAGCACCTGAGCATCTCCAGCAGTTTTTTAAAGTCTTGGCAGTTTAGCCTAAGTTACAGATCTCACCTTCTTAAGTTTCGTCCCCCTCGTCACGTCTCCCCCCCCTATAGGTTTTTGCACCGCCCATTTTCCACCTCCTGCTGATTACTCCCCATTCTGGTCGGTTTGCTCGTCCCCCCCCAGATGGTCAATTCCTTTCGCAAAACTCTTAAGCGTTTTCGACGTTGCCATGACCCCTTCTTCTTCATTTCCCCCTGCGTTCCCCGTTTTCTCTTTTCCTCATTAGTTTTTTTGGAAGAGTCCTTGCCCCAACATAAAGCCCGAGAAACTTCCCATTCCCTTAACCTTGGCGTACCCAGTCCTTCTTTCCCAAAAAATAACAAATGTCCCAAAGAATCCCCCCCCCCCCAAGTCCCCCCTTTACCACTTTTTTTGATGGGGTCGGGGCCGGGTGGTTCTACGTTCGACTCCTTTCCCCAGGCTCCCCAACACTTCTGTTCTTTTTTATTACCTTTCTCTTTGATCCCCCCCTGAGGACCCCCCAGGGCGTCGTCAGGGTGACTTCAACTTTTTCGCCCTTTTTACGAACCCCTTGAGGCCTCCGCTCCGTCCTTTTTTCCCTTTCCTGAATTTCCTTCCAGACCCCAAAACACACGGACCTCCATCAAGTTTTTTTCCTTACGATCTTTTCGCGCGCTCAGGTTTCCTTTCTTGGACCATGTTTACCAAGATCAACCTTCTTTTGAAGTTTAAACAATTATCTCTTCCGACAGGTCTTTTCCCCTCATCTTCCGCTTTGACGGACTATGAGCGGCCCCAGCTTCCCTATCCCCGCCTTTAAGGTGCAATCCAGTCCCCTTAAGAATTCCCTTTCCCGGCCAATGTCGACGGTTTCTTTGCCACCCTTTGGTCTTTTTTTCAGATCGCGGGATCGGGAAATCAGTATAAAGAGATTCCCTCTTGACTACCTATTTTTCTATTTCCCCTTCCCCTCGGAATCGACTCTACGATATGGATAGCGAGACCCTTTTTTACTTCACCGTGACTACCCCCTGTTGCCGCCGGAACCTATCCTCTATGACCACTCCCGCCCGAGGTCCCCCCCCTTTAATGGTCCAACGCGGTCTTTTTTTGTTAGTCTTCCCTGTGAAAGGCGACCGCCATCAACCTTCCTGCCCCCCCACCAACAACCTTCCTTCACGCAAAATTGACAAACTTAATTGAAGGCGCCATCGGTAGACCCTTCCCATCGTCCGTTCGACCACGTTTGGCGATGCCCCCCCCCCCACTTTTCCGTGACCCTCCTCCAGTAGGGACATGTCAACGAGCATCGGGAGTCAGAAGTGCTTTCATTGTCATTGTTTGACGCCTCCCTTCTGGGTGACACCATGTTAGTGGATCCCATTCATTCACCCCTACCATCTGACTCTCCTTCTTTATATTA
>Ga0179593_1542297_pt1 | contig 10644 bp, 15 predicted proteins | sample CZODoug2_1_08_16_FD_185931 | JGI IMG/M metagenome (GOLD analysis project Ga0179593, IMG submission 185931) | Vadose zone soil fungal communities from Angelo Coast Range Reserve, California, USA - CZODoug2_1_08_16fungal (PacBio error correction) | ecosystem: Environmental > Terrestrial > Soil >... | reverse complement strand
GTGATTCTCGTTTAATCCCCCTTGTCAAATCTGCAAAGCAGCCATCTGCAATTCCAAAGTTCCCCCCGGACAACAACGCTAGTCCACGTCGTTTGAGGACACCTTTTCTCATAGTACTTGTCCCCTACCCCCAGCCCCTGTATTTTCTTTTTTTTAGGTTTTCCCATTTTTTACTGCTGACCCCTTCTCCGTCAATCCCCCGCCAGTTTCTTTGTCGGAATTGATTAAACTTTTTTTATCCTTTGCATTGAGAATTAACTCTTTTCACGGTTTCACTTTGGTTAAATTGTTCGGGATCGTTTCCTTCACGGTTGGTTTGGTTGTTTTTGGTCCAATTTCGGTTTAGACACCCCCCGTTGCCTGGCGTACGTCTTTTCCCGATTTCATGGGTTCCTTTTTGGTTGGATTTGACAGTCATGCCCTTTGTGGTTCGTGATGCAAGCTAATCGGTTGTTTTCCTTTGCTCTTTTTCGCATGTCGCCAAACTCCGGCCACTTTCCTCCAACAACTTCCGTTTCCGCTACTATGTTTACGCGGGTTTTCTTTTGCCTTTTCCCCCGGGGGATGTTCTTTTGACCTTTTTGCGGCCCTTGCGTCTGAATCTTGCCCCTTTGCACGATGTCTTTCCCCCCCCCCTGTCATCGATTTCTCGGACGCGTCCCTTCTTCCTTAGAACTTTTTTTAGTGCACGTCTCCTGGCCGTCCCTTCCTTGTTTTGTCAAACCACTCGTTTCTATTGGCAGGTGCTGGCGTTTTTTCGTGGTTCAAAAACAGAGGGGCCGTCCCGTTAGAGTTTCGTCGCTTGGTGACCTCCTCAAGTTTCTGTTTGCCAAATTCCTACCCCCCCAACACCATAAGGAGTTGTCCTTCACTGATTACTTTTTTTCTTGGGATTTTTAAGAACCGGGTATCTATTTACCTCCCAAGTCACCACGGCAATGAGCGTGGATGCAGTGTTCCTTTTTTTTGGATTGGATGGCATCTTGTCCTGAGGGGTCCTCTTTTTCCTCACCTTTTTTTTTTTTGTCTGGCCAAGTTTGCTTTGTTCCCATGATTCTGCCCATGGAAATTCCCCTTTGTTCTTTGTTCACCACAACCCAGTTTTCCCCTTTTTTTTTCCCTAGGAATCGGCCACCAGTTATGGCCCGAGATCTTGAAAGGCTAGGCAAACTTGACGTTCTTTTTTCATCTTTGGTTTTCTTTTCCCCCCCGCGTTGGGGCGTTCAAACCCAATGTTTAACAGACTTCCAGTTCCCCGTTCGCCCCACTGTTCGATATTCCTGGCTCTATTTTTTTTTTCCCCTTCTTGCTCTGAATGTCGCTTTAAGTCAGGCCCGTGTCTTTTTTCTCAATCCTGGCTTTTCGTTCATCTGGCCGCTGAAATTTCTTTTTTTTTGGCTTACCGCCTTTTTCTTTTCCGAACCCCCTTTAGCGGGGTTTATTGTGGTTTTTTCTCCCGTTCGGTTCCCCCCAAGCGCCCAATGTTCGCTTCTTTTCGCAAAGCTTATTCCCCCTTTGTCCCCCGGGCCCGAGAGGCCCCAAATCTTTTCTTTTCCTTTCATGCCACCCCCAAATCCCCCGCGCCAGCTTGACCGGTTCCCGGCGTCGTCCAGCTGTTTGGTTTCTTTGCTTACCTTCCTCCATAGCCCTCTTTTTGAGTTAATTTATACCTTTTCTTTTTTTTGACTTTTAAAACTCTTTCCTCCCTGGTGCCCTTGGGTTCCAGTATTTTCATCAAGTACCTCCCCATCTGCCACCCGCCCAGTCCCTCGAATGATCCCCCCCCTGCTGTTTCACCCCCCTTCCAGCAACTTCTTAGCCTGTGAGGGTTCAGGGGGTTATCATTCCCCCGTTTTTTTCCCACGCCACTTTTTCCCCCGACCGAATCCAAAAAAATTCACTTTTTTACTTGGTCGCTTTTTTTTTACCTAGGGACTCAGCAATTTACATGAAACTTTTTTTTCCGCTTCGGTCGTGTCATCCATGGGTCCCCATTCTGCCTAGACCCCCCCTCTCAACCCTCCTTCTTTTTCCCCATTTCGGACCCCGTCTACAAAAAGACTTCGTGTTCCCCCTTCCTCCAACTGCTCATTTGCTTTTTCCTTTAACAATCTATCCTTTCCCCTCCGTTTGTGAACCGCAATTGTCTGCAAGCTTCTTTTTTTGAGCAAATATTTTTTCGACGTCCTTTTTTTCCCTGAAGGTGGGACGCAGGTTCTTTCCCCTTTCCTCCCTTCCAACTTTGGTTGCCTACCCCCAAGGTTGTTCAAGGTTTAGTCTCCTTCCCTGCGTGGTCCCCAAACCGACGACCTTCCTTTTCCTTTTCCATTTGGACTCTTTAATGGGATGGTGATGAAGAAACTTTTTGCCTTATGTCTTTTGGCGCTTCTCTATGCGCTCGATTCTTTTGGTGACCGCCGCTTTTAGGCGGTTCGTTGTTCTGGCGGACCTTTTTTTTTGAGATAAATGGAACCACTCCCTTGGTCCTTGATTCAACCGGGTCCCCTTCGACTTCATAACAAATTAGCCGCCCCCTCTTAAATTTCGCTCCCCCCCAGCTCAAAAAACAGCCCCTCCGACGCCGGGCGTAGTTCGCCCACGCTGTTCCTCTTCATTTGTTGGGGAATGACCTCCTGCCCCAGGGCACCCCGACTCCTTTTTTTCCCTCACCCGGACTGTGAGATTAGTTTGAAGCTCCAACTCGTGCCTGTTTCGCCTTTCCTCGCACACGCAAACCAAGTTTTCCTTTGTTCTCTCTGCAAGCCCACCCTTCTTTTAGGTATCCCGGAGGCTTAAGACGGCTCTCGTTCAAGATTGAGCCCTGGACTGTTTTGTCCCGACCCCGGAGCTGCCTTCAGACCCCCCCCATTTGTCTCTGCTTTGCAACCCGTCATTTCTCGAAACATTTTTTAACGACGCCCCTCTTGGACCCTTCTTTTTTCCGTGCGCCCCATCCATCCTCTTGCAGTTTTCACTTCGTCAAATGGAGCTTCATTGATCTTCTTGTCCATTCACGGCCGTTCCCCCGTCCCGTTTTGGGCAAAACCTGACCCTTATTTACACCCATTTGTTGGTGTCATCTTCGTCCGTACACGCCGCCAGTTTTTTCGTATTTCAATTTTTGTCGCTCCCTTGCAAGCACAAGTTCTTTTTAAGCTGTCCCCCGTCGTATCTTTCGCCTTTTTTCATTGCAAAGTCTAATCTTGTGTGACGTTTGCCCCATTTTTCCCCGGGGTATCACTTCCCCCAAGAAGGGAAGACACCCTTAGGTGTGGGTTTTTTTTATGATTTTCCCCCGCCTGGGATGTTTTGCACATCGCACCGTCCCTTGATTCCATCCCCAGTTCAGGAACAAGCCCCTTTTAAACTCGATGTCGTGTTCCGTTCACCCTGGTCCCTCTCAAGCCCTTCCCTTCCCCTCCGAGTCGTTTTGCCTTCCCCCGAAACCCAGAATGGGCCAGTTCAGTTGCTACTAACTCCCCGTATTCCTGTCGCCCCTTTTTCCCCCAAATCATCCCATTTCTCCTTCAAACACCCCCCCCCCCCCCCCACCCCCCCCCCCCCCCCCCCCCCCCCCCCCCCCCCCCCCCCCCCCCCCCCCCCCCCCCCCCCCCCCCCCCCCCCCCCCCCCCCCCCCCCCCCCCCCAGTCTCTCCCCGGTTGGGTGGTGGGTTTTTTTTGGGGGGCGGGGTGGGGTGTGTTTAATTTACCCGGATTGGTTGCTCGCGCACACGCATGGCCCAGTTTCCGCAAAACTAGGTCTCCCTTTATACTTTACCCTCTGGATTGGTATTTCCCCAAAATTTCCTCCCCTTCAAATCGCAAACGCGGCGGATTTCACTTTTTCCTGTTCCACGACTTCTTCCCCCCGAGTTGACCCCCCCCTTTTGACCCTTTTTGAGGAATTCGCCACAATTCCCCAGTCCCTTGCCATTACCGAATTTTTTCATGCCAAGTCATCCACCTTTTGGGATTTTTTTTTTTTTCCGTCACCCCCCATCCCTTTCCCCTTTCTTTTTGACGGTGGGTTCCGGTGAACGAGTCGTCCCCAAGTCCGAATTGCCTTTGTCGTGTCCTTCCGTTCGCAGGTACAGTTCCCCCAATTTTCTCTTTTGTCGCTCCCCTGAGGCAGTTCCAATACTTGCCTCCCTTTGGCTCTTTTTCCTCTTTCCCCTGGTCCCCAGTCCTTCCGTCTTCCTCTCCATTATTCTCTATTTTCACTCATCTTTTTTTGTGTTTGGCCTTTTTTTCGATGTAATTTCCTTTTCCGTAAATTGCTTTTCTTCTTACTTCCCCCTTTCATTACAGTTGTTCTTGCCTTCGGAACCCCCACGCAGCCCCCCTGTATCTTGAGTTTATTCCTCTGTACTTCCCAACGAGACCCCCATGCATTTTCCTTTTTTCCCGCTACGTTTAACCCTCTGTTTTTTTTTTTCCGTCAAACGCCCCCCCCTTCTTTTTTCGGTCTCCCCCCCGGACTTTGATTCCAAATCCCTTGCCTCCCCGTCTCCCGGTCCCTTTGTGTAATGTTTCCCTGAATTTGTTTCCTTTCCAGGTTTTCGTGATTTTTTGGCACCGTTTCCCTTTTTGGAATGGTGACTTTTTTTAATCCCGCGCTTAACCTGCTAATTGTTTGGCATGGTTTTTGATTTTGCGTATGTTAACTTCTCTTTTTAGGACCCCTTTTTACTCGGTTTTCAGATTTGTTGTTGTTTAGTCGTCTGCCCCAACCGGCGCTTTTCCCTGCCACTTTGGTGCGCTATGTTTTTCGTCTGTTTTTTTTGAGTTTTAGACTTTTATTCCCCCCCCCTTTTTTTTTTGACCATGACCCTTATTGATTTTTCCTTCTGTTCGGCACCTGTCCCCCCTTCCCCCATTTTGTTTTTTTTTTCGTGAGCCGAGCGCCGCGCAACTTTCTTCGGATTTGAGGGCTTGCTGCTTGCCGCCCTTGGGTTTTTAAGGTGTCCCTGGAACCACCCCTTTTCCACCTTCCCAGGTTTTTGCTTTGATTTAATTTTTCTTTGAACTCCCCAGGTTTTTTTTCTTGCGCTTTCACCGTTTGATCAGGACCCTTTATCTTGTTCCAAGGGCTCCCACCACCCCCCCCCACCCCTTCAGGCGTTTCTTCGCCTTCGGGGTAGTCTATTCTACCCTCCCCCGGGTTTTACATTTTCCTCCATTCACCCCGTCCACCAAAGTCCCCCCCGCCTCTTTTTTGCCTTTGGGGTTCTACAAGAACCTTTTGTATTTCAGGAGGGTTAGCCTCGTCGTTACCTCTTTTTTTTTTCCTACTGTTCTTTGGCCCCCCCAATTGTCGCATGATCCCCTTGCTTTCCCGTTTTATTCCTTTACCCCAGCCTCCCTTTTTTTTGCCCCCCATGTTTTTGTTGGCCCCGTTGACATCCTTTCAAGTATGTCTTTTAGTGCTCTCTTTTCCCCTTTGACCTATTCCTTTCTTGTTCATCTTTTGCTGGTGAGGTTTCTGTCTCTGGAGCCCCCACTTTTTTACCGATTTGCCCCCCCACTATTCTCGTCCCCAAATTGTTCAGTCATGCTAAAGCGCGGTTTACACTTCGGTTGTTTTTTTTTCTTTTTTTTTTTTAGATTACTGGAATTTTGCCATCCTGAGGCTGACCCCCCCCCGTCCCCGTCACCCCGTTTGGGTGGCCTCTTCTTTTAGATTTCTTCAGGGCAATTATTCCCCTTATGAAATTTTTTTTTCTTTTGGTGTCCTACCTTACTAAGTATGGGCAGCAGCAACCCAATTTAGTGTGTTTCTTCTCTAGGGCTGTTTTAGTTTTCAGCTTCTTCCCCAAAAGTGACCACACGATATTCCCCCACTCCTCCCCTCCCCGTCCCATAGGCTAACAAAAGAAGATAGGTCTGGGGTCCCGTAGTTTTTTCAAAGTCCCCCCAACAGAGTACACCGTCTGTGAGACTCTTGCCGGATTTCCTCGGTTAGGTTTTGTTTTTGAATGTCTTCGTCCCTACGAGGGTCCTTCCTTCCTACTTTTTTGTATTTTTCTCTTCAAACGCTTGTAAGGGGGATCCCCCTCTTCCAAGCCTTTGCATCACCCTGTGTTTTGTTTTTTTTTCCATTTTTTTTCTTTTTTCCCCTTCAACGGCTTTTTCTTTTTACACTCCGTACCCCAGCCTCAGAGTTACCCGTTTCCACTTCTTAGGTTTTTTAACACCCATCAAAGCCACTATGAGCTTTCAGAGCGATTGAGCCCTCCATGTTCCCCCCCGTCGTCTCAACCATTCCCCCCCGTTCCTCCCCCCCCCTCATACCAAAGTAATCACGTCTCTGGTTTTTTTTTTTTTTTTTTTTTCCGTCCCCCAGGGACTCGCCTTTATCATCCCCCTTTTTGCGCCCCGTATCCGAAAGTGGAGGGCCCTTTCCCACTCAATCGTAGTTCCTTTCCGGACCCCCCGTTCCCAAAAAGCGTAGGGACCGTCCCTCTTTTTCCCCCTCCCGCAGATAGGATTTTGGCTTTTTTTCAATATCTCTATTTTCCTCCTTTTTTGTTTTCCCTCGATTGTCAAGCGCGAAACTTTCTGTCTCCCTTCTTACCTGTTTGTCTGCCACTGTGGGCGGGACGTCCTTCGTACTCTTGCCCCCCCCCCCCTTGGGGGGATTACTCATTAAAAATGTTGTCTCACTTTTTTCCTTTTGAAAGGTCACCTGCTTGTACTCCCCCCCAACCCCGCGCTCGTGGTTTTTCCTTTTTGGTCCCCTTCGAGTCGGTTTGGGAGTCCGGTCCTTATTGGATGTTTTTGTTTTTCCCTTGACCTGTTTTCTTCCCCCCCCTCTCAGGTTCTTTCGTTTGTGACCTCCCCCCCTTGCACTTGCTGGTCTTTCGCTGGCGCCCTGAGGTCTCTGCCCCCCCCAGATAAACTGTTACCACCTTGTGCCCGTCCCTTGTTGAAGTAACCCGCCTCCCCTGGCGGTTCTATCCAAACCAATCGATGGGACCTCGGCAAGGTTTTTCCGCCCAAGGCACCTGCTAGGCCCTCCTGGGCTTTCGTCGCCCCCCTCGTTCGTTTGGGGCCTGCCGCCAGCCCTGACCCTTGCTCATCCGTGGGTTTGACTCTGGGGGTCTCTCCTTTGTTGAAGCCGAACTTCCTTTTTTCGGCGCTTGAATACTCCCTTTTTTCCTCAACCCGAGCTGGCTGCCCTCCTTCAAGCAACGTCTTTTCATTAGTTCCTTGCAAGGGCAAGATGGGCTTCCTTTTTCCCCGTATTGGAGCCTCCTGGTTGCTCCACTTCCAGGCTTTCGGGAACCGCGCCCCCCACTCAGTCTTGCTGACTCCTTTTTCAAACCCTTTTTCTGTTCTCTCGACATTTGACGTGCCTCCTTTGGCCCCATATGGACCCATGTTGCTGGTTTGCCCCCTCCGAAGGGCCCCACCGATTAAGTCCGACTTGTCAGTTTGCTAGCCCCCAGTGCATTTCCTTTCACACTCCTTGGTCCAGGCACCCCTGCAGGGACTTCCCTGCCCCTGTTGAATGATCCGGGGGCAATACCCGCCACTCCCCACCCTGTTGGTAGTTCTGGGCCTAAAGGTAACCCTTTTTTTCGAACACTTTTTCACGCCCTCTCCCAGCTCCAAGTCCATTTTTCTGCCCCGCCCCCCCCCAACGCCCCCCCCCCCCACCGGCCCCCCCCCAGAGCGCTTTGAGTTTGGTGAGAGTCCCCTTGGGTCTTTTCAATCCCTACCCGATTGAAGTCTTTTCCTACGGTCTTTTTTTTTATTTACTTGCCCAAGATTAGCGGTGCAAATTCAATTGGCGCCCTGGATTCCTTCACCGTCGGCCCCCCCCCCCCCCCGGCATTTCCTATTTTTTCTGTTCGGTCGGGGGTGGTCAGTCCACCCCGGCAGGTTTTTACCGCACTCAATAGTGAGTGTATCGTTTTACCCTTCCCTTCTAAGTCCGACAACACCCAGTACAAAATTCGATCTTCCCCCTGGTGTGCTGCCATAGGCACATGTGTCTACTCGCCAACAGTCCGCAAACAAGGCCCGATTTTTGCCTCAACCCTGTTTTTTTTTTTTTGCCCCTTTTCGTCGCGCCCACTTTTTTTGTAACTGGTTGATTCTGAAAACCCCCCCTCTCCCCAAGCGGCTTTGAGGATTTCATGTCCGCCTTTTTTTTCCCCACCTTTTCAATAGTCAAAGTCCCCCCCACTCCCCCCTGTTAATCCCCGCTCTTGCACTTTGCTTTTCCAACAGACTCCTCCCCCGTGTCCAACCCCTTGACAAGTGAACGAACCTTCCCCACCCCCCCCCCAACGTCCTTTTACAGGCTGGCCTTTTCTTTTTCCCCCGTGTTTTTTCCATCAACCAGGGATCTCACCCAAGCCTGGGCGCTTCTTTCTTATGAAGGGTTTTACGCGTTGCCCCATTGTTTCCCCCGCCCAACAAGGCCCTTTTTGCTCCGAGGTGTTTTACTGTATTCGTAAGTTTCCCGGTCAATACACCTCCCTTCTTGGAGTGTCTTTTTTTGCAGACAATTTACCTCGACGGCTTGATTTCTTCTCTCTTCGGGACATGGATGAAACTCGGCTCCCCCCCTTTCCCCAAATCTTCTGCTTCTCCTTCGTGTGTGTTTTCGCCATTTCGCTTCTCGTAATTTCTTTTTTCACGAAATCGCATCCTTTCAAAGCTGCCCCTCTTTCAATACCTTTTTTGTGCATGGCTTCCCAAGCAACCATCGGGACATTTTTACCTTGCAGTACTGCCTTTCCCATGAAACCACTCATTTCGGTTTATGATACGTGTTTCCCCCCTTTTCCCGTTTTTACCCATTATCCGCCCCGTCTTTTTTTTTTAGTTCCTGCGATTTTCCCGCTGACCCCCCTCTGATGCCAACCGATTTTTCCACGGTCTGTCCTTTTGGTCCTTGAATTTCCGTTTCTTCCAGTGGTTGTTTCTCGGATCTCGTTGGTATTGAATGGTTTGAGGATCCCCGTTTCTTACGTCCCCTGTTTTTTCCTTTTGGTGGGACTTTGTACGTATACTTTTCCCATGTTGGAGGCACATGCTTTACTCTTTTGTGCCGTGATCTAGGTCTTCGCCTGAAGACACACCCAATACCCGGAAACAGTTCTCCCAAACCCAAAGAGTGTTTTTCCGATGGTGTTAATTCCTGCTTTGTGGGTTTACTTGGTCTTCTTCCTTTTTGGTTGTGACCCCTGTTTGGCTATCGCAGTTGCAGAGTTTTGTCGGGCCACCCTTGTGGCCCTCTGATTGCTCTGGATTTTGGTTGGTTCTTCGACAATTCTCTGCGCGCTGATTTCGGAGCAAGAGTTTCGCTTTTGGGGACCCCACCATCCCCCCTCCCTCTCCATAATCCGTTTTGGGTGTCGGGTGACCAAGGTGCCTTGGCTGTCGCTCTGGTCCTATTTTGACACCCCCTGAAGAATTCCTTCTACTTTTTTTTGGTGTCCCAACCCCCCCCCACAAATCCAGGCGGCTTTCCCTTGTTTTCGATAAGTTCACCCCCCTTGGTTATCTCTATCCAATCCCCACAACGTTTTCCTTGGTCTATTTTTCCCCGTCCCTGATGTTCCTTTAATCGGACCTGTTTTTTTCACAATATTTTCCTACTTTTTTTTCGTTTTGAATTGTTCAAGTCGACAGAATTCACAATCACCCCCCTTTTTTCCCCCTTTCCGTGTAAAAGATATTAACCTTCAATTTTGAATAAGACCGTACACCGGATTTTCAAAGACTCTGTCATAGGCAATGTAGTGATCCACTGCTCTTTCTTTAATCTTTGGTGGAGGTCCTCTTTCTTGTGCGCCCCAAAATGTAACGATTTAAAGCTTCCTCTCGTCCCATTTCTAATTAACGCTTCCCCCCCCGCGGTTTTTTTTCCCCCACCAACATGACTTCTCAGCTTTCCTCTTTTTTTTGTCTGATCTCCATTGTGCTGTTTCCCCCCGCCCTCGTTTTCTCCCTCGGTTTTTTTCTGGGCTGAGCGGTGCGCCAAGGAATCCTACCCTTCCGACGTTGTGTCAGTGGGCTTTCCCATAGCGGTGTTGCTGTGCGTTCTCCGTTCCAAAAGCGCCGTTGCAAGACTTCTCCCCCCAGCGCGTTCAACCATTTTGTTTCTGCACAGTCGTTCCATGTTCACCACCCCCCCCCTTGCGGACATCTTCGGCCCTTCCTGTGGATTTTTGTTTGTTTTGCCCACCCGTTTCCTTCCTGACCTTTTTACGGTCCCTCATCGATGGGTGAATGCCCGATACACCTCGCATTGTCACGGCCCCCTCTTCCCCGCCTTTCTTTTCCAAGTGGTTAGGTTTTTAGTTATCTTCATCCCCAAGTCCCCCCCCTCCTTGCGCACTTAGGCCCCCAGACTCTTTCTTTTTTAAAGTCCCCGTCTTAACACGGAAAGTTTCACTTTTTCTGAGAGGACCAAGGAGGCGTCAGGGGGCGTCCCCCCCTCCTCCCATTACCCCTGAATCTCCTCCAAAACCCTATTTTCCTGAATGTGCCAGGTTTTTTTCTGCCAGGGCCTGTGCATAATTTGTGACAAAACCATGTAGTTCGTCCTAGTTTGGTAGGTCGTATAAATTTCCATTGGTTTTTTCCCCGTTCTCCCCCGTTAGACTGTCGAAATCAGCCCTATCTCGTT
>Ga0179593_1449528_pt1 | contig 10644 bp, 10 predicted proteins | sample CZODoug2_1_08_16_FD_185931 | JGI IMG/M metagenome (GOLD analysis project Ga0179593, IMG submission 185931) | Vadose zone soil fungal communities from Angelo Coast Range Reserve, California, USA - CZODoug2_1_08_16fungal (PacBio error correction) | ecosystem: Environmental > Terrestrial > Soil >... | reverse complement strand
TTTTTCCGTCCTGTCTCGGCGCGCTGCCCTTTTTCTTTTCGGCCCTTTCCCTCCCTGGGTTTTGAAGGATAGTCTGCCTGCCCGTTATAAAGAGAATATTACTTGAGATTTTTTTTTTTCGCTTCTTTCCGTGATTTGGTGCTCGACAAGAGTTACCCCCCCCTCCCCTTCTTTTTTTCATCTCCGTCCACTACCAAGCACAGATGTCGGCTCCTCCAGTAAACTTTGAGAAAAGCGAAAGCCACTACCATTTTTTCCTTCTAAGAAGTTCTGCCGGCGTCCTCCCCTATCCTCAGCTTCTTTGGTGAGTTTAGAGAAGTGGGAATTTTTTGCCTCGCCATTCTTTTTTGAATATTGAAGAAGTTTTTTCTCTTTGATCGGAGGTGTAGTTTTTCATTTCCTCCTTTTTCTGGGCTCGGACGGAATATGCACCAGTATGGGTCTTTGACCGCTCCCCTGCCCTACTTTTTGGTCTTGAATAAAGGAAAAAGATTCTCCCTGCATCCCCTTTTCTCCCTCTATTTGTTTTCTTTTTTTTCCCCCCTTATATTGGGAAGAAGAGTTTTTTCTTCGAGACCCCCCTCCCCCATTCCGTCTTAAGTAAGGAGGGAGGTATTGGGTCATCTGTTTCTTCTTTTCTTATTTTATAGTACGCATATTCTGTTTAGGAGTGAGATTTCTTTGCCGACCAATTTTTCCTTATTCCTCCCGATCGTGTATTTTTTTTCTCACGACTTTTTTGAGGATTAGAAAAGGTCCTTTCTCTGATACCTTTCCTACCAATAGGCTTTTAGCCTTTGAGAGGAAGAAGTTTCCGCGAACTATTCCCCCTTCGGATCGGTCTGATTTTGACTCCCTTTGCAGAGGTTCGATCAAACTTGCCAGATTATGTGAGGAGGCTTCTCCCATGACTCGCGGGAGATTCGAGATTCTCAGTTTATTTAGTTCTCATGGTTCGATTTGTCACGACCGAACCTGAGATTTTCCCCCTCCTGGATTCTAGCGAGCCCTTCCTTGCCCCCTTCCTTTGATTGGAACATAGATTCCCGGCAAATTCTCATGCATTTTCTAGAGATGATAATTTTTGAGCTCCCCCCCTTTTTCTTGACGGTGATGTTCCGACCCCCTTTGTTTTCCCTTTTTTCTTCCCTCCTTCAGATATAGACTCGGAGCTGCTCCTAACAGTGTTTCATGGAGTTGCCTTTTTCCGTACCCCCTCCCCTTCCCCTTGAAGACTTTCTTCTTCTGCGTGTGGCAAATGGAATCCCCCTTTTAGACTCCCCTCTCAAGCTTTGGCAAGGCTGGTTTCCTTCTGAACCTTTGCGGGGCTGTCTCTATGCGAATAATAGCAATTGCCCACCCCTTTTTTTTTTTTTTCAGCCTTCGCCGCGACTGATTTTTGACCTTCTTCCCCTCACTTTCCTTATCCCTTCCCATGAGGGAAGATTTGAGGATTTAGTGCCGCCCGGAGGTTGGGACCAGGTTTATTTTAGATGACACCCCCCTGGGCTTGAATTCGACCTTTTCCTGCTTCTCCCCCTCTCCCTCTATTCCAAGCACAGCAGCATCCCTTGCTTTGTCGAACAGAAAGACCCCTGCCGCGAAGGAATGGTTTTGCCCTTCCCCTCCCCCGTCCCCTTTCCTGAAGGCGCTCTATGTCCTGGTACCCCCTTCCTCTCTACCTATGAAGCACTGTCCGATTTTGCCTTTTCTATTTGCGTGAACGAGAAACCTGGACTTTTGATTTTTTTTTTTTTCCTCCCACTTTTTCAAGACAGCTTCTTTTTTCTAGAATCGGACGAATCTCCCCCCGGCTCACTGTCGAAGGCGTGTTTTTCTTGTGATTTTCTTGCTGGTCTTCTGGGCGCGAACTAGGACCTACTCTCAAGGTCCCTGAAGGGGGTCGCTTTTCGCCTTTTTTCACTTATGTGCGAGTGCCACTATCTCTCTTTCTACATCCGTTGTTGTTGTTTCTTTTTCTGAAACTTTTCCCCCGGTTTCCACTTTCGGTTTCCCCCCCCTCTTTACTTCCTTCTCCCTCGTTTTTGACTTTTACCCCCCCCCACTCCCCCCTTATTCCGAGCGCAAGGCCAAAAACTTAGAAAGCTCCCCAAGTCCCTTTTTTAGCCGCGAATTCGGCACTTTCTTCCCCCCCTTTCCTCGCTTGGACTACCTTTGTCCCTTTTTTAGTTGTCCCGCCCCCGCAAAATGACATTTTTTGAGGTGTGAAATTCCCCATCTTTTCCCTTTTCTCGCCTTTTTCGGCATGTTAGACGAAGCACTGCTAGATTCTTTCCACCCTAGATCGATCACGGAGAAGACGTCGGAATTTCTTTTTTCCATAAAAGCCGTAGATGGCCTTTCTTTTCCCTCATTGACCTCCTCCATCAGATTGAACGCGGCGCGCTCCTCGACCTTTGCTGGCCGGGCTTTTTCCCCTTTCGAATTAAGAACTTGGCTTTTGTGATTTCTTTATCCCCACAAGAAGAACCTGACTCTACTGATCATGCAAAAGTTTTTTTAACCCCTCGGTAAGAGGTCCTTCTCAGTCCCCGCGCACCTTACCCTTAGTTTTGCAGGCTCCTCGACTTCATTTTTCCCTCAAGTCCTCGGTCACTAGGTCTTAGTTAGATTTGAGTCCGACAATTTGCCCCCCCAGCCCCCCCTGTAATGGATCGAAAAAGTGTGCCCTACTTCCCTTTTGAGAACTGACCTTGATTTCGAACTTGTTCACACGAAGACGCCCTTCCTACCATTAGGCAGGCACTAGTGATGATGCCCGCACCCCCGGGTGCCTCCCTGTTCCCCCCCCATCCCCGTAGCCGAGCCTTTTGACCCCCTATCGTTGCCAGGGACATTCCCTGTGGGAGACGAAATCCCCCGCCAGACTGCCTTTCCCTATAGCCCCGAGAGCCCCTCCGGTTAATTCCAAGGCATGATTACCTGCCACGATGGTCCCCTCCATTCTTTTGACCGATCCCCCTAATTGAACTCTAGCCCAGGTTTTCCTTCCCTTGAACGAGCATGCTCTCCCCTCACCCCAGCACCCTCCCTGAGCTTCCCTTGCTAGTTCACCTTTAGAAGATCTCCCCTGCACTTCTTTCCGACTCCCTGACATTTTTTTGGCAAATGCCCTTTTAATCGTTCACCTTTAGACCTTATAAGAACTCTCTCGGGCGATCTCCCGTCGTCCTCTGATCACGCATATGTTTCTGCCTCCCGATAAAGTAAAATAGGTACCTGTTCAACATCCGCCCTCCTCCGTAGTTGCTTCCAAGCTCACCCTTCCGGGTCTAAAAACTTGTCTCCCCATCGGCACAACCGTCTCGCGCCCCGTCCTCTGCCTTTTTTTTCTTTCCCCGGTCCTCTTTGGAAGCCGTTTAAACCTTTGCTTGCTTTTTTTTCCCGCCTTCTCCCCAAACAACGAATTCTCTCTCCCCACCCCTCCCTTAGAAGAATAACCGAGTCCTACAGTGGACCTTCGATCTTTTTCATTTCGTCGACCCCCCCCCCAATATGAGTTTCGTAGTTAGTTCGCCCGGCCCCCTATCCGGGTGTTGAGGGACGCCCTTCCTTTTTTTGATGATTTTCCCGAAGAAAACGACACCTACGTAAAACTTTTCCCTTCTCCACCACTTTTCCCATTTCTGCGCGTTTTCTCCCTCCTCGCAATAGAGAAACCCCCCCCAATCCTTTTTTTCGCCTCCCCTCCAGTTCGACACTCTTCCTCCCGTGATCCTTTCGAGGGTCGCTTCCTATAGATTCCCCTCCATGGGGGTTTGTAGGAACTTTGGCTTTTCCTGATCGTTATTTTTGTGAGACCGTAGAAGACCGTCAATTCTCCCGTCTCTTCCGCCTCGACATTGACTTCGATCGCGCCCCCCCTTCCTCTCACTTCGAGCCGTCCTCCAACCCAGTCTTAGTCCGGCCCTTTTTCCTTTACTCGCCGATTTTCAGAGACTTTCCCTACGGGAACCATTATTTTGAAATCCTTTCCCCCCTCAGCATTTCCCCCTCCTCTTTTCTTTCCACCCTTTTCAGCAACCAACAGCTGCAAGTCCTCACTAATTTTCTCAGCCCTTTCAGATGAGATTGTTCCCCCATTCCCGCCCCCACCTTTTTTCCATCAGAAGGAGGGCACCTTACCCTCTGTACTTTTGGTTCCAAAGCTTCATATCTATTAATAATTTTCTTTTTCTTCGCGTCCCCTTTTTTTTGACATTTAAGATTATTTTCTACCAAGTCTGGCTTGAAGTTTCCAGGTCTTTGCGGCACTTAGGGAGCATGCCCCCCTACTGTCGACTAGGGATGAGTGAAGTCTTATTTTTGCAGATTTTGTTTTTGAGATTTCTCGGGGGGAGTGCTTTTTCGAGTGAAGAGGATTTTCCCTTTTTCCCCCCCTTGGATTCTCCTCGGGCTCGGACGGTTCTTCAGTTTTTTACTTTTCTCTCTGTGGAGGTACGGGTTCCTCCCTTCTTTCCCCCTTTTTCCTTGATCTTCTTTTCTTCTCTTCCCGCCCGAAGTGCTGACGGTCATCGTGATAGCCCGTCTCACAAACCTTTTATGGGTTCCCCTTTGCCTCACACGCTTTCCCCTTATTTTTCTCTCCATGCAGGACCACTACTAGTGAAAAGAGAAATGCTTAAACCTGGTGAGATTTTTTCCTGCTGCTCCTTTCTTCTATAGGACGGCGATCTTTTTGAGGGTACGTCCAAATTTTGCCTCATTGGGATGGGGATGTCCTCTTTTTTACGCCCCTTTTCCTTTTTTTTATGAGGTTTCTCTAGTATTTTACTTTGTTTTCCTTTTTTGCTTCCCGATAATAGTCGGGTTTCTTCGGGTAAATCCCCAACTATTTTTTTCTGATTCTCTCCTACGGTTCTGAGTGCCCCTTCGATTTTTCCCTTCCCCCCCTAACCAGATAAATGGAGATCGTTGTTTTTTCGTGAGGTTTTTTTTTCCGGGCTGGAAGCCCCTTTTTTTTGGGAGACCCTTGCATACATTAGTTACTCCTTTTTTTCTGTACGTTTCATTCCTTTGAGTGCGTTTTTTTCTTCTTCTCTTCTGAGGTTTAGTATGTTTCAGAGATTTTCGACCCAATTCTGTCGATTTTTTCTCTTTCTAAAGCGGATTCGGATTTCCATTCCATGCGCTTTTCTCGGGATCGCGGCCCCCATCGTTTCGTTCTTTGGCCGCAGTGGTAATCCTTTTTCCCTTCGCTTTAGTTTAGAGCTAGGAGGATTTGCCCCTTACATTGTCTCCCCCTTCGGACAATATCCGAATATGATAGATTTGTTTCAGGTTTCTTGCACCGGACTGGGCATAGTTTCTTTTGCTTTTCCCTCCCCCCTTTCCGTGCAATACGCCTTGTCTTTCCCGCTGTCCCCTTCTTTCCTAGACATTTCGTTTTGAAAATAGTCTCCTTGACTCTTGCCATTTATCGTGGCGACATCCTAATTCTTCTCCCGATGCTCCTCTATTCGATAGCCCGTTTGGATTGAGGTGCCTTCGCCCATTTTCGTGCATGTCTCCTTTTTCACATTGCATCTTTAGGCGCAGGCGTGTTCCTTTTTATGGAGGATTAAGCCGTGTTGCGGCACCTCCTCCTTTTCTTCTTCCCTCCGCTGACCCGGACGGTCTTTGCAGGGAAGCCAGAATTTCGGAGTACTTTCCATTCCCCGATTTGGCCCTATTTTTTTCTAGATTCCCCTTTTTTTTGTCGATCGTTGAGAATAATAGATAGTCATACTAGATTGTCGGGTCTGCCCCTAGAGCGCTGCTTCCAAGGTCGAGCAGGTTACTGCCCGGCCGCTTTACTTTTTTTTTTTTTTATGACGCCTCCGGAGTTTCTCAATGACCATCAACCCTCCAAGTGTTGAACTTCCCCCCCATTTTTTTTCTCGACTGTTTCTCGATCGACAGTCCTTCCCCTTTCCCCCTCTTTTTTTTTCCCCCTCCAGCAGAAAAGGAGAGTCCGGTTTGTTTATGGTTTGCAACTAAGAGTACCTCCAGTTTTTTCTCCCTTCGAGGTGTTTTCTAATCCCCTTCTCCATTTCCCTCTTCGCGATGCAAGACTTCCCCTCTTCCTGAAGCTTACTTTGTTGCGGGAAAACGAGCAATTTTCATTCTCCCTCTGACCCTTCCCTACTCTTCGTAAGATCCAAGGCCCAGCTCTGTTAGATTTTTTTCGATTTTTTTCTTGTTTGAGATTGTTGAAGTTGATTTTCAATGTTTTTCTTACTTACCGTGAATGAGCGATCTGTGCGCCCGTTATAAGTTTTTCTTCCTCAGATTGGGCCCCTTTCTTTTTTTTTTTCCATATATCTTTTTAATATAACGTTTTTTCGCCTCTCTTCATCGACATACCTTAACACCCGATTTTTCCCCCGAACATTATTGATTTCCCCCTGACTTCCCTCCAGTTTCAACGTAAGACTCCCCCCGACCCAGGCCACCTGCCTTGCACCCCTATCCCCCAAAGAGGCGACTTCTCCGCAGAATAGATTTAATAGTATTTTCCGGTTTCCTTTTTCTACTATGTATTGACCGTGGCGGATCCGCCAACCTTTTCCCTGGTGCAAGACAAAATCTGCTCCTCCCCTTTAGGGATTGAATCCGGGTTCCCGTGATGGTTTTTCCTTCCACATTCCCTCGCCGTCCGTTCTTCTGAGCCACCAACATGTTTTTACCCGCTTTGCCGGTGATTGGACCTTTTTCAGCAATATTCGCGGTTGATCGGTTCCCCTTCCTTCTTTTCGTCCGACGTTCTTTCCCCCCTTTGCACCTGTATTCCTCCCTGACCCTTGGACTTTGTGTTTTCCTGATATCAAAATGGGACCGTCTACATTCTTAATAAGGCCCTCCCCATCCCGCGTGCAGGTCGAAGGAATCCGCCAGGACGCGCTTCTCACCCCACTCCATCTTCTCTCGAATTGCGGCGCCCCCGCTACGAGGAGCCTTTCCTCAGCTCCGAACCCCCTACCCCCTCCCTCATTTCCGCATAAACCCCTTTTTTTTTCCCCAAAGTCTCCCTTCGTTGCTCCGCGAAGGGGGTTCCCACTACTTGAAGTTTTTTGACGATTTTCTTAAGGCCCCCTAGGTCTGCTGAGTTTTGACACGGCTCTCCCCTCCCCCCAAGATGAGAGCAGCTGTCGTCTTCCATTTATAGGAAAGGTCAACTCAAGGATTCTCCCTTCAGCACCGCCAGCCAAGCTTTTTCTCCCCCCCCTGATTCTTCTTGCGAGGGAAAGCATGTCTCGACGCCGTTTTCCGATACTGTCTAGGCTTCCTCTTCCAGAAAGTACGTCTGACTCCTTTTCTCCCTGACCTTCTTCCAGAGACGTTCTTATTTCCCCCCTAACCCAGCCCCAAAAGATGAAAGTAGGGATCCCTCCATTTTTCCCTCTGCACCGATCATTAGGCTCCTGACCGCCCCCCGAGGACCTTGGTGGAAAATTACGCCTCAGCGCTCTCCGGGATAAGCACTCCAGATTCGTTTGTCCCCCCATTTTTTTCCATGGAGGGGGTTTTTTTTTTAACCTCTTTTTTTTTTAAACGTCTATGGATAAGCAGTTTGGGACCTCTTCTTCCTGAAGATTAATCCCGACCCTTCTTTGATCAGCTTCCCCCATTTGCTTTTGAGAGAATTTCCGGCCCCACGCTGCCTCAGAAATTTCTCTCCAGTACCGTCCTCCCCTCCAAGTCCCCTTTTTCCTCATTTTTCCCTCAGTTAGTCCTTCTCACATCCTTGACTGTGATCCGAAGCACCCCACCTTCTTCTGCCCATCGCAGTGGCACCACCTCCTCCCCCTTCACCCTCCGCCTCCCTTCGATAACGTTGAGTTTTCAGCAGTGCCGGTTTCATTTTTGACCAACTGCTTGCGAGGTATAGAGACCCCCCCCCCACCCTGGTCTAGACCGACATAGTTTATCTCTGGACCAAGCCCCTGCCCAATAGTAAACCTTAGCGCTTTCCCCTTTCCAATTATCCTCCGTTAAAGCCCCCAGAAATGAGCCCCCCTCTCACCCCCTCCCCCCCCCCCTCTACGTCCCTAGGCTTTCTCCCCCCGGAAAGCCTTGTTACCCCCCCTTTCTTTTTTGTCGAGCTCCGCGGGTAGAGTTTCTGCTTCCCTCTTTCTCTTATTTTTCTTCTCGGAACCCCGAGGAGGGAATCCTTTGAGCTGATTTTACCTTCCTATCCTCTTCAGCTTTTGAACAGCGAGAGGCTCGATACCTCTGTAGATTCGTATCGCGAGACTTTACTCCCCCCCCCCCCAGTAGGAGTTTAAGGCGATAAGCCTCCGAGTGACCCAGCGTAAACCTTGTCCGAGAGTGTTCCCTCTAAGAGCCCCATCTCACCCCTTTTTTATACAGCCCGGCGCCACAACATCGGCAAGTCCTCCCTGTTTCCTCCGTTTTGGGTCTTTTTTCCCCTGTGCAATAGGCCTTTAAAGAAGACGGAAGACAGATTTTTCTTCTGGTCTCCTCCCTTTCATCCTCGGTGTTTTTTTTCTTTTTTTCCATTTCCTCCGCGCAATTTCTTTGATGCTCTTGTTCCCCCTGATTGCCCTTTCTTCTCTAATTTGCCACAAGAGAAGATAGGGCGGCCCCCGTCCAGTACTACTTTATATTTTTTCTCAACTCTGTTTGTTTTTGAGAGGTGTTTATCCCCTGGTTTCGTTTTCTTTTTCTCCCATGAGAGTCTTTCCAGACCCCTCCCGAAAGGTGAGTCCGGTCATTAGAGGGAGAGTTATGCTTTTTCGGAGATATCCGCCCCTTTGGGGATTTCCTATAGACCTTGTCCTTCCCCGATTTTATATTTCTTCTTTCGTATTTTTTTTTAATTCTTTCCTTGATTCTGGATGATTTTTTTGAGTTTCCTCAAACTTAACGAGGGATACCGCCCTGTAGTTTCCTCCCCATCCTATGTTTCCCCTCCAGAGCTGAAAAGATACCAAGTTCCCAGCTCTGGGTTGCCTCTAATCAGGCTTCAGCGCCTTCCTTTCCTTCCCTTTTGGAGGGTCCTACTCCTTTGAGTCCCTTTTTGCTGGCCCCCTTTCATTCCTTCCCGTGTTTCCTTTTCGGGGAGAGTTTCATCAGGATTCCTTTTGTCAGAACTTCCGAGATCTCTGGGGTTTCGTTTTACTAGCCCACCCCGTGTTGTTCCCTTAGACCCCGGATGCTCTTTTTTTTCCTTTCCAGCTTCCCAGCCAATATCTAAAATGTGCCGATAGTTCGGCTCTTTCTTAAGGAGGGCTTTTGCACGCGATGGTCAGCAGCGTTTTGCTCCTCTCCTGACACCCCCTTCCTTTACGTAATATTTCTTTCATCCTTTTTATCTTTCCTTTACGGATAGGCTATATGCGTCCCCTTTTTGATCTCTGCTCAGAACCTTTCGAAAGAGAGAAGGTGGTTTTTCTTTCTTTCTTTCTTCAAAGATATTATTGACTTTCCTCCCGAGATTCGTTACTAATTGAGTTTTCCCCTCTCCTGTTGGACGAATTACTTTCCCCCCTCCTCCTAGGCGTCTTTTTCCTTAAAGTTCTTTGCCTGAGGGGTTGAAACCAGGGGAAGAGGCTTTTTGTTACCTCTCTCTTATCGGCGCATTTAAGTTCCTTTCCCTACCCTTTGGTTCTTGGTTTTGTGACGGGTCCCCTTCAGGTCCCCCCCCTGCTGTTCCATGAAGAATTCTTGCCCTCTCACACAGGTATCCAGCCTTTTCGTTAGTTCCCCATCTTCTTTTCCCAGTCAAGGGAACCTGTCCTCCTTCCATGCTTTGCTTGCGCGCTGCGAAACTATAGCCCTTTTTTTCTTTCCCCATTGATCCTCCCCATTTCCTTTGAATGTTGGCAGATATACTGACCCCTTAGAGGATCTTCTTTTTGAAGCTGCTTTCCTGACGTTTTTTGCCTTCCTGCGTCGATGGCCCGGTAAGCTTTGTTTCCTTTCTTTGTGAAAATGGAAGTAGCTTCTCTCTCCAACGAATAGGTGGAAAGTGGTCCTCGTTCATGGCTGGTTTTTTGGTTTTTCCTGAGTCCTGGAAATCGAGTCCACTCCTTTTACTAGGGAAAGGGTCTCAGCTTTTTATTCCCTTTCTCCCCCTTCCCCTGCCGGGCCGATTTTTTCCGGCTCTTCTCCCCAACTTCTCCCCCCCTTTCTTTTAATGATCATGAAAATCCACTTCCCTTTTCCATACTCCCTTTTAGTCTGCCCGTTTGCTCGATCTTTTACTCCCCCCCCCCCGATACCTTTCTGCATTCTCATCATCCACTCCCACCCCCGGACAGAAGGACTTTCTCTTTTTTAGATTGCAGAAATTCCGCCACTCCTTTCCCTTCTTCTGCTTCGAATTTTCCTTGCGCCCTTTCCTCCCCCTCCCCGATTCCCCCTCCGGCCTCGAGGAGGAGTTTATCCATCTGTTCTTACACAAGAGAAAACTTCCGTTACCTTACACCCACCCTTTCAGACAGCAGGAGTTTCTTGACCCTTCCCTGACTTCTTTCTCCTTCCTGGTTCCTTTTTAAGAGTGTGGCTCTTATTTACTTTGGCCTTAGTGGGAGGGGAATTCAGGCCGTACTCCTGAGTTTGAAGCCAATTTTTTTCCCCCCCGCCTCTTTTCCTCCTTCCCATGAGGCTGGTGCCCTT
>Ga0179593_1421112_pt1 | contig 10644 bp, 9 predicted proteins | sample CZODoug2_1_08_16_FD_185931 | JGI IMG/M metagenome (GOLD analysis project Ga0179593, IMG submission 185931) | Vadose zone soil fungal communities from Angelo Coast Range Reserve, California, USA - CZODoug2_1_08_16fungal (PacBio error correction) | ecosystem: Environmental > Terrestrial > Soil >... | reverse complement strand
CTAGCCTGGAATCGAGATAATAGATTGATGACTTATGCCTCTCTTATTGCATGGCGACGCGTCCCTCGTGTCTTTTTATTTTCCCTCCTTATCTTCTTGTTTCCCCATACCATGTTGAGACTTCCTTGGGTGCCGCGATCGTGCCTTAGCCCCCCTCTAACCTTTCTCTCCAAGGAGGTTTTTTTTCTAATAGACGACACGGTCCCCGTGTCTCCTGTGATGCAGTTACTAGTTGTCATTGATGAGCGTTCAGTTGTCCGTTTTTTTGAGTTCTCTTTTGCTAAGTAGGTCCAATCACTTTTCATTTCTTTCTGAAGACGGGCATCTGGTTTTTTTTACACGAAACACGCTTAGTTTTCCGAATAGAGGTTCCGGTTGGTAGTTCATTCCTTCTCAATGCAGGCCGCTAATTCTCATTTATCAACCTCCGTTCAGTTGTTTGTTCCAATTTAAGCGAGAGTCATAAGACTCTCTTTTTCAGATTCTTTCAAGGAGGAGAACCCTAGCGGGTTCTTTCTGTACCACTTTTTTCCTACCCCGAAATCCTCTGACTTCTTCGACCCCGGCCGGTGTCTCTCCCCGGTAGAAAGGAGCTCTCCCGGTCATCAAACGCCTTGACCCCCTCCTCCCCACAGGCCTCGTGAAGATCCTTTCTATAGGCCGGCATAGAGGTCACCCCCAATGTAGATTCGTAGTTTCTTTAGGGAAAAGAAATAAGTCTGATAGTCGGGGTTACTCGCTTCCCCCCCCCCTGTATTAGTAAGTGTTTCCTTACTCCTACCCGATGGTCACTCTCCCCGATCCCATGACCGCAATCGCCTTTCCCACCAAGGACTACACCATCCCCTGATTCGACTGGATTTCTTACGTCGCCGATTCACAGATTTTAGTATCGCGTCTCTTGTGGACGGTCTGAAGTAGGCCTCCCTTTTGAAGTCTTGCGGTTCGCCACCTTCTTACTTCCATAAGCTTCGCTGTGCAGGAGCTTGCGGGGCTTGAATGGCCAGTGTGCAACTATTTCTTTCTTCCCGCGCTTTCTCGTCCCGATCGCACGTCTTTTGCTCTTTTCCCCCCTCCTGGCGGCGGTGTTTTTTTTTTCAGTAGAATCTTTTTTCCCTTCCAAGAGAGTCTCCCTACTCCCTCCCTGCGGTTCTCGTTGCGCTTTAAGTCCTTCTCGATCGCGCTCCTTTCTCTTCGGACGGATAGAGCCCCCAGGGATTCTATACTTCTCCGATTTCAGAGTGTTTTCGCTCTTTTCCTTTTTCCCCCCGGCTGCGGCCACGCTCCCAGTCGTGATTTTGAGGGGTGAGAGAACCGTGTCCGGTAACGCCCCAGTTCGGTTTTCTCTGGCCTCGCAAGGCCCACCCGCTCTCTTGACAGTTGTGTAAGGCTTTTTCCTCGTGATAGTGAGCCGCAAAAACTTGTTCTGCCGAGGATCGGGCTTTCCCTGGAGGACCGTCACGCTCGATGACATCCCCATTTTTCTCCCCCCTCTTGCGCGATCGTAAGTTACGGGACGGCGCCGGTGCTCAGTGCGAGCCAGCTCTCCGTGCTGAGTTGCAGCTTACCTTTGGATTGTTCGGGGCCCGAGCAGAGTTGACCTGCCCTCCCTCCCTGTGCTCGCTCACTTTTGCCCTGTGCTTCGCCGTGTTCTCGGCTTTTTGCTCTCCCCCACGCGTCCACGCAAGAGTGATAGAGTGTGGTTTTCCGTTTTTTTTCCCTAAGTAGTGGTGGGAACGGCTCTTGGTGCTGGACGATCGCCGGCGCCACTCCTGTCCGACGCTTTTTTCCCTTCTCGTTGCTTTTTCCCGACTGAGCGCTGGCTTCGCGTTTTTTTCCTTCTCCTGGTCTGCTTTCGGGGCCCGCCGTTTCCGCTTTTTACGTGCCTAGCCCCCTCCTTGACGCCTGACCTCCTAGTGCCCCTTCCTATTTTCTCGGCGGTTAGGTCTGGTTACCTGGGCTCCGCGGCCGCGTTCCTGCGGCTTTGATATGTCCTCTCCCGCCCCTCCCAGGACCGCACTTCGACCCTCCCAGTTCGTTGAAGAAGCTGTTTATTCTTTGGAGTGTCCCGAGCTCAAACTCCGCGGCCGCAAGTTCAGGCTTTTTGTCTGCGTACGCCGGTTCCTGCAAATCGTTCCGGCACGTAGATGTGCACGATTCCCTTCCCCCCAGTCGCGACTCCTTTTAAGTTTCTCCGAGGCGGATAACTTTCCTGGAGAACCCACCCCCAACGTATCCCCGCGCTCGATTTTTTATAAAAAAGCGCTACTCAACCTGTGCGGGTGTTTTTGTTTTAACGTCCCCGAAAGTAAAGGTTTCGTTTAGATAAGGAGGCGGTATATCTCTCCCATTCCCGTTTTGAGAGAGAGAGAAGACCCCCCCAGATCTCGCATCCCCCTTTTGAATGAGAGCCCTCAGACCACACCCGTGTGTTAGCTTCTCTTCCCCTAAAGATCGAGACGCGCTTTTTTTCCCGACTTTGTTTAGATCTGTCATCTCGCTCTTGACTCTCGACTGTCTGGCGCTTCGGCCTGTAGTTCTTCTTCCCCCTTGCAATAAAGGACGGTTACCAGATTTCTTTCAACTGGAGTCTCGAGATCCTTTCCTCCTGACGGAGCTTTGTCGTTCTGCTGCTTCGGGACGTTCGCCGCCTCCCAGCTTCTTAAGGACCTTCTAGGTTCCCTCCTCACGGACATGGTAGTGGGATCACATGCTTCCCCCTCAGTAGAAGGACCCCCTTAGACGGCTTCGAAGGTGGAACGCGCATGTGACCCAGCCGTCCCCTTCCGGGGAATACCCGGGTCGCGTCCAGCCAGTCGAGCACCTTTTTCTAGGAATACTCTGATCCTTGAGCCCCGCCCTTGCTGCTCCGCAGCCGACGGGAGCCCCGCTCTTTCGAACAATGCGACCTGAGACCTGTCCTTTCTCTCGGCAGCTGGGATATTTCTCCTTCGAGGTGCCCCCCTTCCCCGGTAGCCGTTACCCCCCCTACCCCTGCGGGCTCCCCGAATCGATCACGCGGGACGGGTTTTCGTGCCGAGCGAAAGATGCGTGGAAGACCCAAGGCCGGCCCACTGACCGAGCACAGCTTCCCGTTGGACTGGACCTTCCCTATGACTAGCTTCGCCTCCTCCCTTTAGCCTCTGGCAGACGCTCGCTTTTTTTTGGTTCTTTTTTCGTTTCCACGCGTAGAACCTGCGCGCGGCTCCTCTTACTGTTGAAGATGGCCGCGGCGAAGTTTAATTCTTCGGTAGGCGCGCGCCAGAAACCGATTCCCTCCTGACGGTCATGCCCAGTTGTCCTCCCTTTTCTCCAGGTAGATGAAGTAAAAAACTTTCCCCCACCTCTTGTGTCTTGCTTGCCAGAGCGACGTGGATCTTCCGCCGGCGACACTTTTAGCCCCCCCGCGGCGCCGGCTTGGCACAATCTCGGGGGAGCCGCTTCCCCCCCTCCCCCTCTTTCCTCACGAAGTACGATCCTATCTGGCCTTTATCCGCGCCCTTCGTGGAAGCCCCGCGCGTTTTTTTCGCGCCCGGGAGAACCTACGACTTTTCTCCCTCCGTGAGCGCTACAGCAACTAGTGAGTCAGAAAGCGGCGCCTGACCCTGTCCTCCCGAGACACCTATATTCTCTCTTCGAAGCGCGACGTAGATCAATGAAAGGAACATCCCCCCTCCCCTACCCCCTTTAAATTCGTAGGCCCCTAGACCCTCGTCGTGAAGAGACGCTTTTCTACGAAACTCCCGGTCGAGTTAGGGGGGGTGAATCACAATGAGCAACCCCGTAGGCTTTCCCCTTCTGAGGTGGATCGCTCCTTAAGGCATCCGAGCTTTGGCTTTCCGGAACACCTTGAGGCTTGACTCCTTCGATCTCGGTTCATCTCCGTCGCCCGGCAAAACTTACGTCTTCCTAACCTATCCCCCCCTCAAGCGGATGGTCGTTTAATTTACTAAGACGTCCTCTGCACGTGGGTGAACCCCGGCAAGCCGTCTTCGGAGAACCTATCGTCCCCCCTCTTAAGTGACTCTTGGCCCCGCGGCGTGTGAAAAGGTGAGCTCTGCCCCCCCCCAAACACAACACCCCCCCCACCCACCCCATGCGACCGAGAACTTCACTCTAAGTAGACCAGATTGCCTCGTCTTAGTAGTGGGCCTCTCCCCCGAAGCCACCTTGTCGTTTTTTTAATCCTCTTAGTTTACATCGGTGTCGCGACTGTCGCGGTTCCCCATTGTCGTACCTAGGACCATCCCTGAGGTGCGCCCTCATGCCTCCTTTTTAGAGATAATTGTAGCCGCCATGCTCCCCCTTTCCCCTGGACTCGCCGCGATCTCCTGAAGCGTGTCGTGCCACCCTCTTTCGCTCCAGGCTTCAGGATTTTCCTCCCCCCGAGACCTACCCCCCTTTTCGTTATCCCGGTACCTCCCTCCTCCCCAGCAGTGACGTCATCCCGGTTTCAAACCGCTTTCGTTTGTCGACCTCTCGCTGGCGTGGCCCCTACTTCTAGACTCTTGCCGTTTTTTCCTTGCCACGAGAGCGGTCACCTAGACTTTTTTTTTCCTGTATCTGCATGGAGGGTTTTCCCACCCGCCGAGAAAGGCCTCCCGAATCGGACTGTTCCCCCTCCAATGATCTCTTCTCAGCGTCTCACTGACTTTCTCCTTTCCAAGCGCGATTATCTTTTGCCCTCCTCTTGGTTTGATGATATCTTATTTTTAAATAGATTTTCAAGACTTCGACGCTTCCCCCCCCCTCTATTTGCAGTGTCCAATTCGAAGACCCTTTCTGAAGGGGAGGGCCTTGTACCATACTGAAGTATCCACTGACTCTGGGTGATTTGGTTCCAGAGATCTACTTTTCTTCTCTGAAAGCCCAGGAGAGAAAAGTGTGGGTCCGAAGAATAGTCTCCCTGACCCCTTTTTTCGTTCGCTGCGTCGCCTTCGGTTTGTCAGTTGAGAGGACTTGGATCACCTTCCCGCTTCAGGTCGTTGTCTCTTTTTCCCCTTCCCTCACTCTTTCTGGCTAGAAGCATGGAGCCCCCACGCTTTTTTGAGAAATACCCCCCTCTTTCTCTTTCTCGCTCGGCTCTCCGTTTTTTTTCCTTAGGTGCTACATTGCGTCTTGCTACGATTTTTGCCGTTCCCCGCCGCGTTCACCTTTTGACCCATTGGAAGCCTGATCGTTTACTTTTCCTCCCTCACCCCTGAGTGTCCTTGAAGAGGAGGACCGCTCCCCTGGTGGTTTTTTTTTCCGGACCATGCCCCAATTACGACGCTTTCATTCTTTATATTACTACGCTTTTTTCTCGGTTGGATTTCCGTTAGTCCAGGCAGGGTTCGGTCGACGTTCACCGAAGAGTGCTCCCCCCCTTTGAAGAGTGTACCCCTCGGTTTCGCGAGATCCCCCACTTTCCCCCCCTGGTGTATCTTTCATCGTCGTTTTTATATAGTTCTTTTTTTATTCTTGAGTTTTCTACGTTTTTTTTGAGGGAGATTCCTCTGACATGATCCCCGAAGGAAGCCTTCTTTTAAAAACTTCACGCTGAACCTCGACGTCTCCTTCTCCCTTGATAAAAGAAGCTCCGAGTTCTTCAGAAGGACCTTGCTGTACCCTACTCTCTCCAGCAACTTCGTGAGGTAAACCCTTCTTTTTTGGAACACCTAGACGTTTCTAATGGCCTCCACTCGGTCTGACTTTTTCTTTGAAATTTCTTCTCTTCACCCCCCCTCATATTTCGCTTAGACTGCAAGAGCTTTGCTCTTTCCCCCTTCTTAGGTTTTCTCCTTTCTCCTAACTAGCAATCTTGGTCTTCCAATCTCCTTGTCCTCTACTCGTCGTTCTAAATTTTTTACTACGGGTCCATAATATACGGGATAGCCAAGACCTTGATAACTCGGAGTATATACATCGACTCCCTTCAGGTGCAAGAGATGCATCCCCTTCTTTCGGCGTCTTGCTTATGTGTTGACATTGGCGTCCTCTCCCACCTTTCTATCTATGACTTTCCCCCTCCAGCTCCCCAGTTGTGAAGAGTCCCTAAGCTTGATAGTTTCTGTCCAAGGCCCCCCCTGCGATCCGTTTTTATTTCCTAGTGTCCTTTCTTGATACGATCTCTTTTCCCCCCCCAAATTCGTTTTTCTCTTCCAGTTTCCTCGAAAGTTTGAGTCCTTTTCTGCGACCGAGCCATCTCTCCCTGCGGCTATAGTCTTTAGAGATACGTGAGTCGGTCAGCACGCGAGACAGCGTGCTCCTTCCCCCTGCTTCTGATCAGTCAAGTGGGCCACTTTCCTCCCCTTGAGAAGATCGTAGATATAACGCCGTCCCTTTTCCCTGTGATTATGCGGTTTTTTACGCTTTCAAATCAGTATGTCAACGTCTGCGCGGGTTTTTTGTTACTCAGAGAGAACTGGAGGAAACCCTCTTCTTTTTTTAGGCATGATAAGTATATTTATGGCTCCCTCTGAGAGATGTGCTTTTTTTCAGGCCAGAGGTATGTGCGGAATAACCTCTTAGTGCTCTAAGTTAGATAGACCATGTGCTCCTTCTTCTTCTACAGTGAAAGGAAACTTCTTTCAGAAAGGCGGTTTCTTTTCCCCTCTTTTACCGAATAGAGGACCCGGCCTTCCTGTGACGAGGAACCTGTCACCCCCCTCCCCCCAGCCTTCGCCCCCTCCCCGAACCTGAAATTTTTCCGTGAAGCACAGTCTTCGATTTATAAACCCGGTCCGGCTTCCCCCCCCCAGACGCTCCACGCCTTTTCTCAGGAAGATATGCATTACTCCCCTCCCCCCCTTTCCCTCGTTCAGTCCTTCTTCCTTGATTTACTATAACAGTCCGAGAATTCGCTCCGCCCCCAACGAGAGCCCGACCGTTCTCTAGAAACAGTACCGTCCTCTTTTCTCGCTTCTGAATATACCACGCTCCCTCTCCTCCTTTGGAGTGTGGTTGCACTTAGGCCAAGTAAATGTTGGCGATAGGCGGAGAGTATCTCTTTTTCCTCCTCTCCGTTTTCTTTTTTTTTTTCTAATAACTTTCCTCCCGTCTCTCCCCCTCCCCCCCCGTGACTGAGCGACGCACCCCCCCGCCCACCTGAGGTTGCCGGGGAGATAGAAGTTTCTCTCCTCCCCAGTTTCTAGCTCGGTCCTTTCGCTCTCGTTGCTCGTCTGAGTCTCGCGAAGGGTTTTTTGGCTCAATCACAGGGCCATCCTTCCCGTGAGGACTTTTTCTTTTTCGTAATCGCCGCATTACATTGTTTTTCGTGCCTGGCCTTTTTCCGAGCCGGTTTTTGGATCACTCGAAAGCTCCTTCCCTCCTGAGGTAGCAGTACCGCGTCTTTTTGAGATTTGCCATTGGTCCGGCGCTGACGCTTCCGCCCTAGCGAGTTTAGAGGTTTTCCTCCCGACGCCTTGGATGAACCCCTTTTTTTCCCTATAGTGCGGGGCCAAGAGCTCGCGGTAAGGCCAGGTCGAGCCGCCCCCCGTAGCGCCACCCTTTGTTTCTTCATAAAATCGGATAATGCGTTCCTCTCTGACTCCTTCGTCCCCTGTCTACCATTTACAGTTAACTGAAGCTCCCACGGCTTCAGTATAGAGTAGACCCCCGCAAATCCGCCTTTACACTTTCCCCGCGTTTCCCGCACCCCCCTTCACCCTTTGGTTAATTGCTTTTCTCCTTGATTGAGTCGGCGACCCTAACCACGGCGCTCCGTTGACCCACAGTTGCTCACCGAGTTTTTGGCTTTTTTTGGAATTGCGTTCTTTTGTTTTTTTACTATAGATGCACATCCGAAACTTCTCCTCCTTTCTACAGAGAGACGTCGCTGTTCTTTCTAGCCACCTAGCGAGGGCCTTGTTCGAAATCCTTCTGCAGAATGCTTCCAGAGCCGTATTAGGCCGTCGACTCCGACCGATCATCTGCCTATTAAGGGGCCTGTCAGATCCTCTTTATTTTCACAAGGCTTTTTTTTTTCTTTCCTTTTTTATTGCGAGGTCCCTTAGCCGAAACCATTGGTGCTGACCGACGCGAACACTCTGGGGCCAACCCCCCCATCGGAGCCCCAGGATGGCCTTCCCCCTGATTGAGCCGCTGCGTCACTGCGTGACATCGACGTCAGTAGATTTCTCTCCTAACGCGTTTCGCCGCGCGACCCTATTTCACGTTTCGCACCGGGAGAACCTCGTCTCGTTTACGCGACTGCCTTCCTTCCCCGATTCTGATCTTCCGCGTTAAGACAGAAGTAAGTCTGTGTCTCGCGAATCGCGTGTCGCCTCACCCCCTTTTGCACCCCCCCTCCCTCGGTCGTCCGGCCACTTCTTTTTCGCTTTCCGCGACGCGGTTGCGCGCCTTCCTTGCGTTCCCTGTAGGAACGGCCTCCTTTCCTGAGTATCATGCGTGACTCGGCGACGTAGCATCGAATGCGTTCTTGTCTGTGGAAAATAGATAGAGTTAGTTAACCGTTATTTCGCCTGACCCGTAGTACCTCAGGCGCAATAAAAGTTCTTTTTTTACTACGACTCCCGCTCACGTGGGTTCACGCGATGCCGCCTCTCAGCACTATTCCGTTTTCTCAGGCGTGTGTAGAAACGGGCTCTTTTTTTGACGTGCGTCCGCAGACACCCTTCTCTTTTCTTCGCCGTAAGAAGGACGCTTTCGTGTTGTCTTCCCCTTTCTGAGGCACAGAAAAACGTGCTCCTTGTGTCTCCTCGTCCCCCTTGTCCCTTTAGCACGAGGGCTTCCTTTTCGACCTTCTCCCCTTCTTTGCGCCCCCATGAAGCAGGAGTAAGCCTTTTATTACCTGAAATGGCCCCGGACGCGCCTTTTCGTCCTTTTCTTTCTCACAAGAGAGGCCTCTTTTCCATCCCTGATTTTTTCCCCGACAAAACTAGACGCCCTCTTTCTTTCTTGACCTTCCTGCGAGGCACCCGTCTTACGTCACGTGTAGTCCAGCTTCGAGTAGGTCCCTGGCGACATCGAGTCGGCCCAAATTGGCTTTTCGGCCGCTGCCTACGGCGAGCTCGTAACTTCTTTCGTTTTCTGGAATGGATTTGTCCATCCCGCCGATTGCCAGTCTCCTCCCCGAAATAGGAATCTCCCCCTCACCAGGAGGAGTTTGAGGTTGCCACTTTCTCCCCTCGATTTACCCCGTCTTGCTCTCTTCTCGTTCCCTTGTTTTTTTCTCTAGATCCGGCTGGGACCCTCGATTCTCACCCTATTCTCCTTGCGCCATACTATCTCTTTAGTGTCCCAGTCCCTTCTTTATTAGTCGCCCTGGAGGCTTTCATGGAACCCTCCTTGCCGAGACTACACCTTCTTCTCGCGAGGGGAAGTACTCAGTCCCTACAGGGCGATCCAAGGAGGGCATACAGCTTCTCGGAACGGCACCTACTCGTCTTTCGTGTCCTTGACGTATCCGAGGTTGTCCTTCTTCCTTGTGGATCCACGGCCAGCCCTGCTTTTTTCGGTCCCTTTCCCCAATCTTTCTTTGACCCGCCCACTTTTTGCTCCATTTTTTTTTTTAGTTTAATGCTTGCGTCGTCGTTCCTTTTTTCAGGTCGGAATAAATGTCCCTGCCCCCCCTCTCAGACAAGAAGGCTTTCGGCTCCCCCCTCCCCGAGTTAGGATTCACCCATGGGAATCCTCCTTCCCCGTCCCTTTTTTTTCTCCTTTACACGGTGGCAAGCACTCGGACACTCGCTCCCCCCTTGTTGGCCCCCTTTTTTATAGAAATTTGTCCACGGACATACGCCTTTTCTTTTTCCCGATCTGGTGTCGTTCAGCACGGAAGGCGCTTCCCCCCGGTGATCACAAGCCCCCGGTGTTTCAATCCCTTTTTCCCACGTTTCACCGAGAGGCTTCATTCTTCCCCCTTTCGCGGACGTCGTCGTTATTTTTTAACTTGAGGTTCTTATGGATCCGCCTTCAGTTAGTAGTCCCTTTTGGCGAGGAAGTTTCCCTTTGGGCTCTCGGTCCTCCCCCCCGACTTTTTCAAACAATAACTCACTAAGATTAGTCGGATTCCTCTCCCTTCTCCCGCCTCCCGGAATTTGTTGACTCTTGTGGGGGAGACGGCGGAAGGTTTTCCCTCAGCTCTTTTCCACTGGAGGGATCGGGTTCTCAAGGTCTTCGACGGCACGTCGAGAGCGCTTTCCCTTTTGGAGATTTCCTTTGGATTTTTTATTTCCCATGGAGCGTTCGACGTCCGATTCGCGACGCATCCCCTATCTTCCCCGAGATTCCGTACGCATCCTCTGTAGTCGCTTTTTCCCCCCCCTTCCTCGTTTCAAAGAGAAGTCTTTGTCCCGTGAGAGAGTCGTGCGCTACGTGTCATATGAGTACGAGATGAGATCGCACCCCTTCCGGAAGACTCTCAATCTTTCATATAGATTTCAGTGCCTGTTGACCAGCGTCGATTCCCCTGTGCTGCTCCAGGGACGGAGTGATGTAGTTTTTTTTTTTGAAAACCTAGCCGTCGCCGGTCCCGAACCTTTTGTTTCGATGAGTTAACAACTCAAGTTTTTTCTATGAAGAAGGCTTTCTTCTTTCGTGATAGTACCCCCGGTCGATGCCAGCTATTTCTGAGCTGCCGGTTTCCCCTCAGGTATTCAATACATTTAGCCTGAGTTAATATCCCCCCGGACGAGGACGTGT
>Ga0179593_1412189_pt1 | contig 10644 bp, 6 predicted proteins | sample CZODoug2_1_08_16_FD_185931 | JGI IMG/M metagenome (GOLD analysis project Ga0179593, IMG submission 185931) | Vadose zone soil fungal communities from Angelo Coast Range Reserve, California, USA - CZODoug2_1_08_16fungal (PacBio error correction) | ecosystem: Environmental > Terrestrial > Soil >... | reverse complement strand
ATGGTGGATTGTATTGCTATTCGTTGGGAGTGGTTTTTTGTACTATGGTGTGGAGGTTACTTGTCGGATGTATTCGTTGGGGGCATCTTTCCTTTTTTTCATCTTGCATTTTTTTTTACTGATTATCGGTGGGTGAGTGTTTTTATTATTCATTTTTTCTTGTTCTAGTTGATTTTTTCCCCCTCTTTTCCGAACGATATTCAAAAGCAAGTACCTCCTTCTTCCCGCACGAGACACAGCGGGTTAGTTTATTCGTGGGTATATCCTCTCCTTCCATGGGCTTTCCTCCTTTGCATAGCGTCGACCGGCCAGGGCAACCAAGCTCTCGTCAAATCCTTAAACCACCTTTTTCCGTGTCTTCCGCTCCGCAACATAGAGATTGTTATGAAGGGTTTTTAACACCCAGGACTTCGAAAAAGTCTTTAGGGGTGGATCCTTGAGTCTTTCCTGCGATTGAACCTTTTCCTCGCTCCCTTTTCGCTCGAGGACAGATTTCTTTATTTCCAGATATTCGGTGTGAGCAGCGCGATAGCTTGACAACCAAGACCTTCTTCTCCCCCGTGTAACACTCCATGTCCTTTTCGATAATCCTCTTTTCGACGCACGCGGGTGTCCGACAACAGAAGATCCTTGCCCAGCCTTCGTGCGACCTCTATTTCGATTTATTCCTTCTCGGCTTTCTTTCTCGCTTCCTCTTTCCTTTTTTACCTTCACTTTTAGGATCTATGTACTGTATGCTTTTCGGGATAGGTTTTGGCCATAATGGGGGCCCCCCCATGGTGGCTTGACGAGTGATAGGTCTCCAGCACGCTTTATCGGACCCCTGTTCCTGACTTACCCTTCTCCCCACCGCATTTCTTTTCTTTTTAGCGTCCCATTTTATCTACATTCTTGATTCTCTTCGTCGGCGGAGTAGGTGGGGGGGGGTTGGGGTGGCTCTATGCGTGTGGACCTGCTGATTTTCAGTGGTTCATTGCCCTCCTCCCCCCACTTTTTTTCCTGGCGGCCTCGTAAAACTGAGTGATACTAACTCTTCCGAAGTGCTGACATACATAGCGTGTCGATTGGTGTTTTGTCGTTGTGCTGTCTGTCCCGGTTTGAGTATGTGTCGGTGCTCTTGGTCCTTGGGAAGTCATAGAATCTGCTGTGTTGCCAGGGACGCTATATGACGAGCGCCAGTCCTTCGCTGTTCGTTTCATATTTCTCCATTGGCTAGCGTTTTTTTTTTCCCTTAAGACGTTTCAGGTACTGTCCATCAAAGAGGCCAACTGTGGTTTACTCTTCACCATCCTCCTTTTTATCTTCCATTGGCCGCACACAGCGAAAACCCTGAGTGTTCATACCTTTTTGGTTGCCCCTTCTCTTTTCTTGCTTCATTGCGTGACTCGTAAGACGAAAGAAAACGATGATGCAAGTTCAGGTATTACGGGTACGGCCGTCCTCTTCCTTCCTTATAGTCAATGAGGGACTTCTCCCCGATTTCCGTTCTTTTGATTCTTTCCTGTTACGGCTAACCTGTCATCGGTTTTCGTTTTCCATAGACATCCTTTTATTATAGTTCAGTATGGCTGTCTTTCCCTTCACGTACTTTTTTCGCCGTGGACGGCTCCCTTCGGGCCCTATTGAGTAGTATGGCTTCGTCATCTTTCTACCCCCACCGGCATTTTTAAGCCTGGTCGGAATCGGCCCCCTATATGGGGGGTTAGGGTTCTCGTTGAGTGGACCCTCAACTCCTTCCCGGAATTAGTCTGCCTGCCCTCCCGTCCTGTATATCTCGGTTGCTGTATGGCCGGCGGGGCGGAGCTTTTTCCTCTTCTGTCAATTGGCCCCCCTCTGCCAGATCTCCGTTCACGTCCCCCATGAATCATCCCTTCCATGCGGCAGGTGAACTTGTGACACGTGGCGACCTGCCTATCGAGGACTCCCCGGGCCGTATGTTTTGTGCGTCGCTTTTCGTTTCTCCTTTTTCGTCTTCCGCCCGCATAGAGAGTTTGAAGACTGGATCCCGCTGATCGAAAAGGGCGGGCATTACCTTTTCGACGAGTTGAACTCCCCCCCCCTAGACCTATAACCACCTTCTTTCCATGGTCTGGAGTAGCGATCCCTGCTACTCCTGACCGGAGTGTTTCTAAGTTCAGGGCCCTTGGATGCGCCTGTCGGCGGATAGATTCAGGTGGAGCTGACTCCTATAGTCTTACATAGATTCTCCTCCTCCTCAGTGTTTGTTCTAGATCTTTCCGTCGAGAATATCTCTCGCGCCACCGCCCCTTCCTCTATGAGGACCTCTTCCCTGGCGACAGACGACGGGAAGGACAACCTGGCGAGATGAGGGCGGGCGCTCGGTTCCCCTTCTCCTTTCGTGTGAGGGCTTCCCCCCCCGATTCCCGTTCGTCCAGACTCGTGTCAGCATGGTTACCAAGGAAAGCCCCCTAGTTCCAGTCTAGCAGCAAGTTGGTTCACGCGCGTGATTCTTTTAGCCGGAATTTTGTGTAACTGCCGCCACGGCGTTTGACGCCACCTCCTCCGCCCCTAGAACTTCACCCTGTTCTCCGGCACTGATCGGGAAGAGTTAACTCTTGTCAAATGTCAGCCTTCCTCATGGTCGCCTGATGCTTTCCTTTTCCTTGCAGTCCACCCTGTAGCATGTTTCGACGGGCAACAGTGGTTCCAATTTCCAGAGTATACACCGCCCGGCCATCAACCTCACACCTTGATCTCCAAAGGACAGACCCGTTATGCGAACGGCACACCGGCTTTCGGTAGTTGTCCTTCAGCCGTTATCAAGGGAGCCACTAATTCCAGGATATTGCCCTTCGCCGGAACAACCTATGCTTCCCCCATGCCGGTCGAAGATTCCTTGCGATCGTGACGCATAGACCGGACCACTGCAATTCCGCCATCCGTCGAAAACTTCTGTCTGTTTCCAGGAAGTCCTCAAGTCAAGCCATGACCTTTTCGTAGTTGTTGTAGTCCCTCCGTTCAGGAACGCCGTTCCCCGAAGACAACCTTCCTCGTTTCCCTCTTCCCTTCCATTTCGATACGCAAGTGCTGTAAGGAGAGGCTCCGCAGACGACCGCAAAAAGGATAATCACTGCTTCCTGAGCTGTCACCTTCCCCTAGCCTCACGACCCCGGCACCACAAGTGGCAAACGCCGTTGAGACCGGCGTTCCCAGGAAGCGATCAAAATTGCTGTTTATTTGAGAGGTCACTCCGTTGCTCTTGTGCCGCCCTGCACGGGCACCCCCCTTAGACATGGCCCATCTGTCAGCGCCCGGCGCGCGACTTGCGATTCTTATTCTATCGGACCTTGAACACCCAAGACATTGCCCCGGCGATTTCGGAAAAGAGCAGTTTTAACAAGAGCAACCCTTGACTCCGCAACACCGATGGCAAACACAGCCTCCCCCCCCTTCCTCCCACTGCAGTTTCCTCCGAGTAGTTTACCCTTTTCCAAACCCACGTAATGTTGAGGCCGCACCCCCCAAGAGTTTGTAGTCGGGTCCTGGTAATCTAATTTTTTTTTACCGCAATAGAGACCGCGATGGCCGACGTCATAAGAGATACACGGACAGGAGAGCCAAGCCTTTGTCCTTCTTTATTCAATATGACGCCGCGCAGATGGCCAACGTTTTAAGGCCCAAAGGTTCACTTAAAGAAATTTTGCGATCGGTTTGAAGCGAACAAGTGATAGCCCCCTGAGGGCCCCGATACCCCTTCCCCTCATCTATCCTATCTCATGGAGAAAGTGTCTTCCCACGGCACCCCCCGATCGGAGGGTCCCTCTCCGATGGAAGTTATGTGTCATGAATTCAGAGCGCGTCGACTGAGTGGATGCGGGATCTTTTCTTGCGTAAGGAATATCGTATTTTCGGTAGGTAATCTCAACTGTCGTTTCCGTGTTTTTTTTGAGATTTGGTTCGAGTGGCATTAGCACCCGACTTTACCCCGGCATCTGGAATGGACGCTGTCCTGGGCCCGAACTTTGCCCTAATTTAAGAGAGAACGACGAGGTTCCACAGCAGATTGTCCTTTGTCGACGGTCCCGCTTTTTTTTTTTTTTTGAACCGTAACAGAAAGCTCGGATTGGCTGCAGAACTTTCCCCCATTTTCCTCTTTGAGTCCTGGTGCCTGCGCACGGCTCAGAAGGTGGTCCAGCCACCTCCTGTCAGAGTTAACGAACCACGGACAGAAGAACAAGCTTTTTATGAGTTTCTTCTAATGAGATGGGTGCGGATCTCCGTTAGAAGGCTTTCGAATCCTCCTCCCTCCTCCTTTTGGTATGTGTGTTATTTTTCTTTTTTTTTTTTTTTTTTTTGTTTTTTATTGGTGTCATCGTTTTCTCTCTTTTTTTTTTTTTTTTTCTTTTCTTTTTTCTATCCTTGCTTGAGAGAGTTCGCAGCGCCTCCGTATATTTCCTCCCCACTCGATCTTTCCTGTCGCTCCCCCCGCGACCACCCGTGCGGTTTTATTAGTTCTGGGGTTTTTCGTATTTCCATGGCTTCTGCCTTGTCCTTCTCGTGAGCCGTTCCAAAGCTAGCGCCCTTCCTTATAACCCCAATGGTCCGTTTCTTGCGCTCGCCATCCCGGGCCTTTGAAGGTAAACCCCCCCCCTGCGGGCCTTCAGACAAGAAATATGCGGTGGATCGCATTCAGTTCTCGTTACAATTTCCCCTCCTTCCTCTTTTTTTTTCGGCCTCTCTTGACCCGTACTTCTAGAGTGACAGGCCGCAGACCTGATGTTCCCCCCACCAAATTTCCTATGCGCCGGAAAACTGCCATGTTCAGATCACTCTCTTTTTCGTCGCACGATCTTCCTGCCCATCTCAATTGCGAAAGACACGCGACTCTTGAATTAGATTAATCCTGATCCGTAGCTTCGTGCTGCCCGGCGTAGATTCACTTTCTTCCCGTTCCTCTACGGTCTGTGCTTGGCTCTGGGACCTGGGGGGCGATTTTTCTTGATGACTCCGATCGGACCAGAACGCAGCTGGCCCTTGAGTATTTTTCCCCAACCGCCAAATTTCCTTTATATACCGCCGCCATTGCTGGATTGCTACATTTGATGAGATTCGTAGTTTTTTCCAGGTTGGCCTGCGGATCTATTGTCGTTTTCCCTGCTGTGAAGGGATTAATGACATCATTCCCAGTGGGTACGGCGGCCCCCTCAGTCCCTTTCTTTATTACAGTTGGTTCCGTATTGAGCCCGTGCTAGTTAGATCAATAGGGAATGTGGCTATTGGAGGTTTTGCGGATAGTTTATGAACTGCGCCGCTGGTGCTAGTTGGTGTCTGGGTAGGACTCGCCTCCTTTCTGTGCAATCTCCTGAAGTCCCATCGCGCCAGTTAGATCATTTCCCTCTGCTGGTTAAATTTAGTTAGCCTGCCGCGTAGATGTCCGTTTCTCCATGAGCAAAGATTTAACATAACAGAGATTTGATTTCCCGTTCTTGATTCATGTCTACACCTCTTATACCAGTTCACAAGGTCGTACGGTTCATCAATGTTTTTTTTTTAGTGCTTTGAATTGAAAACCTGTAAGCGCACTATTTTTACATTTCATTTCCAGCTTTCCCCGTCTATTAGACTTATAGCGGACAACTTATGTGGGCGCCACGCTTTTCGGTCCCTTTTTTCCCTTCTGGGCCTTCTCCTTTTTTCCGGAAACTAGAAAATGAATTGCTTTATCGGCGTTATGGCTGCGTCCTCCACGTACTTTTAGCCGATGGCTGGCTTCGAAATTTTCTTACCATGAGGACGAGATATGGATCTCCATCTGGAACCCCCTGAATGTTTCTCCTCTTTTTTGTTTCTTCGGGCATAGTGCCACCTACTTGGGAAGAGGTTATTTCTTAGAATTGCCCTGGCTCCGGCAATCACGCAGGTTGCCGTTGCGTCATTTCTAACCTCTTTTTCCTTTGTTCTACCGTGATGTTTCCATTGGCAAGGGGAGCGTTTTAGGCTGTTTTTTGGGTGTAGACCCTACGAGATAGACAAGTTCAGAGTTGGCCTTCACGGCCAAGCCCCCGCAAGCACTGGTTTCAGGCGGCATCTTCCTTGGACCATCTTTGAGAAGTACGACCCTTTATCCTGGAGACCGTGACTTAGTTGCGGAGGCTTTCCTCCGCCGCGTGTCTTTTCTTTTTAAATCCTCGCTCCTCTCCGGCTTAACATGTCTCCAATTCCTTGAGGAGGACGAATATGATGACGCTTAGAAGGATAGCTACGATAAATCCAATCTACTCGATGTAAAGTCGCTGTGCTCCCGAAGCCCCGACGTGCCACGGGAGGCTGAGAAATGTAGACCTCTCTCGATTTTACGGTGGCGCGAGCTACTCTTCGACGCTCTCTTTCCCCTATTTCCTTTTTGTTTTAGCTATATCTTCGCCTATAGCCGCGAGCCCCGGCAACCCCTAGTTGTGTATGAAGAACATGGCGCAGCCGCAAGGCTTGGCTGGCACCCCCGCAGGGATCTTTTTCCCTCGTTCTTCTCTCTATACTTATATATGAAAAGACTTTTGTGGGAATTTTTTCTAGTCGTATAAGAACGCGCAGACTTTTCTAGGCCCCTTCCCGCCTCGTTGTCTTTTTTCCGAGAGGGGCCATTTCGGATATCACCATTTCTGAAGACATCCCGCACCGGGAGGCCCCTTCCTCCCAACCCCCCCCTCTTCCCACGGCCCGTTTCCCGCCGGCAGAGGAGGTCAGAACCTTCGTCCCCCAAGGTCACTCCCGCCTGGAAGCCTGGTTTTTTTTTTTCGTGCAAGGCCAACTCCGGCGATTGTCGCCCTGCCCCTGGTTTTTCCCCCACCTTTCTTTTACACCGACCTTTGAACCCTCCCCCAAATTAGATAGAAAACACCCGGTATCTGCTGGCAAAACGCAATCCGGTGGTCTTTTCCGGCGCCCTCCCCCTACTCCCTCTCGCCATACCGCACGTGCCTCTAACAAATAGGAGCACACAGTCGTTAACATTCCCTGAGGCCAGATATCGTCCCTAGTTAGACACAGGCGGACCCCTCCCCCGTCTCAACACAGTAGTGCCAACGTCCCTTTAAGGCCAGTGCCGCATACGCATGATGGATCTTCGTTTAGCCGGGCCCCTGCTTCAGGACACTTCCCCGTCATCCCCCCCCCCTTTCCTCAAGCGTTGAGCCGTACCCATCTTAAAACTGTCGAAATGAGCTCGAATTAGAAGAAAGTAACCAATCTCTAATTTGGCGGATTCCTTTTCACATACCCCCTACTTCTCCAGAACATCTACTTACCCCCCATGGACCCCCAGGTCCCCCTTGAGCCACCGTTGCCGTAGGTCTCTCAAATGCTTGTTGAAGATGTCCCTTGTCTTTATGATTCTGCATATCCGTTTGGCACCTGTCATCGCATGTCAATTGCAGCCCAAGGCCTAGAGAGCGCTCACTAGCGTCCCTTGCCTCCGCCTCCGGTCTCTTCCCCTTTCACCCCAGTAGCAAAGATCACCCATAGGCCAGGCGACCACAAACCCCCCCGCTCCCGTCAAAACACAATCCTCCCCTGCCAACTGCATTCTTTTTGCTAGCCCTCTCAAGCTTCCAAACGATGAGGTTACGCGTAATTGACCAGCCGTTTTAGGTTGTGGATTGTTCCTTCCCCAGCGCATGTACACTCAATGAGCCTCCTAGAGTGGACGCCGCCCGCATCACTTTAACTTGAATTTTTCCAGCCTTCCGTCGTGCCCCTACTTCCGGTCGTGAAATCATTCAGTGCGACAGAAATGTGGCGGCCGATCGTCGTATGCCCAAGCAAACGGAGATTTTTCCCAGGATGCCCTCTTCCCCCCCCCCCCTCACAGACAGTTCGAGGACGTCCCCCCTTTTCTCCCACGGCCCGCTTTCCCGAGATTACAACCGATCAGGGACATCGAAGTATTCAAGCTCCATTCCTCCCGAGATTCTGGGCAGTCTTCTCTCTGGTGGCCTGACGACTCGTGCGTTCCCCGCCTCTCGATGTGTCTAGAATTTTCCCCAGCTATTATTTAAGATCCTCTTTTCTCAACGTCCCATCCTTTTCCTGCTACCCCCGCGTACGGAGCGGAGCCTTCTCCTTTCCTTAATTCAAACCTCCGAGCCCGCCTCCTTCGATCCCACACCTTCTTTCTGAAGAGGGTGTAACGAGGGTTGGTTTTTCCCCCCTCACCCAGAGCTTCGTGCTGTAGCGGCAAGGACTGGTGTTTAGGATTCAGTTTTTTTTCCTGTCGCACTTCGCCTTCAATGAAGAGAGACGACCAAGACGACAACTCCCCAGCCTTTCGGGGGAGGCTAAGTAACTTTGGCTGCGTGGTCGTAATTCGTGAAGGGCGTCCCTATCTTTTTTCCCCCCCCCCCCTCCTCCGTTTTTTTTTGTTTGTGTATATTGGTACTTTGTTTTTTTGGTCCCGGTGTTGAGGGGGAGGATAGTTTTGGGGGACCCCTGGTTCTTTTTTGTTTTTGGGTTTTTTGTTTTTTGGTTGTGGTATGGGTTTTTTTTTTTTGGGTTACGGATTCTCCGTGTGTGTATGTCGCTTATTTTTTTTTGTTCACTTTTTTTTTTGTGTGTTTTTTTTTTGCCCGTGTGTGGTTTGTTGTTTTTTTTTTTTTTTCCTTTTTTTTTTTTCATTTTTTTTTTTGGGATTTAATTTTTTTGTTTTTGGTGTTTTTTTTTTATTTTTTGTTTTTTCTTTCTCTCTTTCTTTTTCTTTTTTTACTTTTTCCTTAATTTTTTCTTTTGTTTGTGAGTTTCTTCTATCACGCGCTATTTACCACAGAGATCCCTGAAGGAGCCACCAGCCCAGGCGGGGTTAGTTCCTTTCCGTTTGTGTTTTCTTTTTTCTGCCTGCCCCTCCAACAGCATATGTTTCCCATCCTTAAAATGGACCGGTCTGGCCTCTCCGCCCCCAACGCGTGGTGACTGCCCGTTTCACAACCGGGGCTTTTTTCTCCACGCTCTTCCCAATTGTCTCGCCGTCAGACGATTTTGAAAATTAGAATTAAGTTAGCCGATATTGAACGGCATCCCCTCCTCGGAGCGACGGCGCTGCTAGTGTCCCCAAAGCCTTCCTCCCAAGTTGAATTAGAGGCCCTAGTAGTCACCTTTAAACCAAAAGATCCAGATCCGCTCTAATAGTGAGTTCTCCCTGATTTTTTCCCCCCTCCCAGATACTCTCATTCTTTCGGCTTTTTGCCAGGTTTTTTTCTTCTACATTTGCCATCCTAATTTATGATTTTAGTCCTGATAGGGTGCCTGGTGTCCCAGTGGTTTTTTCTGGCCCCCAGTCTTTCCTCAGAAATTCAAAGTCTGAATTTACTCCATCTCAAGGAATCTATGCTACGACCATTGCTGGATCCTTTCCGTTTTTTGCCCGCGACCCCTGTAGGGGCCTTCTTCCAGGAGGGATGAGGATCATGGTCAGGGGAGTTCCATGACAATCTTCCCCCCCGTTTTTTCCGGAGGCCTCCGTCCATTTTGTTTTATTACGTTGGGCTGTCTTTGCTCCTTCTTCTTAGGCTAATTAAAAGTGATGTCTTTGGTCTGGTTTGCCGGATAGTTGCTGACGTCGTTTTTGTTTTTTTCCAGGCTTTTTACGTCCTTCCCTCCTCTCTGTAGCAGTGAAGACATGCGGGCAAAGATCGCTCCCCTGTCTTTCCCTCTTGGTTCCTTTTTTGCGTTTGCCGGCCGTGACTGCTCGTGTTCTCATCCCACCTGTCCCCAGGCAATAGTAAACGCGACAGTTTTTCTAATGCCTCCAACTCGCTCCAGACCCCGTTTTTCGAATAACATTGTGGTGGCCTTCGTGTGATGCCTTGTTCCCCGCCGGGCCAAGCCCCTACAAGATGATGTCAGCTTGTTGCCGGTTTCTCGTCCTTTTCTTCGGTCCGTCTACTTAGCTTTCTGATTTTTCGTGACGATGGCGGTTTTTTTTCTTGTGGTGCTCTGGGACTCTCGTGTCTGACAAAATACTATTCATACTTGGCGTATAGCTGGCTGGATACGTCGTCACTTTATTTCTTCTTTGGTTTCATTTTCCCCCATGCGGTCCTTCCCTCTGGCCGTTGCATAGAATTTTCCTATGGTTGCACGGAAGATCTTTGGCCGGTTTTTATTTGTCCGTATCGGCTCCGGCACACCTCACCTCTCCCTTCTTTCCTGTGCCGCAACGTGATTTCATATATTTGTGTGTTTGATGTTAAGGGGATGTGTATATTCAGAGGATTGATACACCGTTTGTTTCCTCTCTAGCAAAGACCGCTTTTTGAATAGTTACAACCTTCCCCAAACACCCCCAAGGATACATGCGGTTTTGCATTTTCTTCCATTTCCCAAGTCTTTTTTGCTAATTAAAATGTATCTTTCCGTCAAATGCGAGTTTGAGGTTTCCCATGGTCCCCTCCTATCAGTTTTCGGCTTTCCAGGAAGAGAACTCCCTGCTAAAGCCTTCCCGCTTCCCCACTTCAATAGTTTTTTTTTTTTCACTTTTTAAGCCCTGCTTCGCCCTTATTCGAAAGGATCAGATTCCCTCCCCAAATAACGATATTTCTCTCGAGAACCGGACTAGCTCCTATTTGTTAATGAGCGGCATTGACTTCTCCATGTCTTGCCATCCCCTCCTTGAACGAGAGAGCCTCTGAAGAT
>Ga0179593_1376362_pt1 | contig 10644 bp, 13 predicted proteins | sample CZODoug2_1_08_16_FD_185931 | JGI IMG/M metagenome (GOLD analysis project Ga0179593, IMG submission 185931) | Vadose zone soil fungal communities from Angelo Coast Range Reserve, California, USA - CZODoug2_1_08_16fungal (PacBio error correction) | ecosystem: Environmental > Terrestrial > Soil >... | reverse complement strand
CCCCCCCCCGCGCACCCTGCCCCCTCTCTCCCCACTCGCTCTCCCGTCAGGGTTCCTCGCTACGGGCACACTTTTTCTCCCCTCCCCCCACCCCCCCCCCCACTCCACGGACAATTGTCATCGCGCTACCTACTACCGCCCCCCTGTTCGAGCTTAACACTCCTCCCTACGCTCCCCCCCTACCATTCTCCCACCATCTCCCCCGTGACTGCTCATCCTGTCCCCCCCTTTTTGATACCCAACACCGCCTCTCCGATGCCCGCTCCCCTCCGGCTCTCCACTTAGTCCCAACGATTTACTGGCTTCCCCTCACTTTCTTTCCCCCCCCCCCCTCCCTCATGGGCGCCTCTTCACGCCGTGGCAGGCCCACAGGGCGCCGTTAGGATTCCGTTCATTTTGGTCTGCGCTCCTGCTCCTACCAACCTGACCCGCCTACCCCCCCCCCCACGGATCCCCACCCCCCCCCACCAACCCCCACCCAGCCCCCCCCTTTCTCCCCCACACCACCCCCCCCCCCGTCTACAACCGGTCCCACCCGGGGAACGCGGGGCCACCAACACCCCACCACAACCACGCCCCTCCCCCCCTCCCCCCCCCCCCCCCCCCCCCCCCCCCCCCCCCCCCCCCTCCCCCCCCCCCCCCCCCCCCCCCCCCCCCCCCACCCCCCCCCCCCCACCCCCCCCCCCCCCCCCCCCCCCCCCCCCCCCCCCCCCCCCCCCCCCCCCCCCCCCCCCCAAAGCCCCCCCCCCGTTCCAAACGTCCCGTTCCTCCAAGCATATTTTCAGATGAGAATGATGTCATCCTCCGAGATGTCTTTAGACCTCCCTGTTGCGTCCCTTGACTCGCATGACGGCCTCCGCGGACGTTGCCCCCCTGTTGAGTTCTTCCCTTTCGTGTTTGTTTGCCACCACAAGACCACAGGGCGCCCTATGAATGTCCTTCCCCGACCGGGTTCATTGACTATCTTGCTGATTCTGTGTTCAAAATTGATTGCTTTCCCTCGGTGAATCCGCTTTCCACAAGGCTCGGGCCTTGGCAGTTTGCAGTTCCTAGTCCTCCGGAAGCGGACTAGTTCCTGCTGTTTTCTTTTATGGTCGAGTTCCCCCGAATTTTAGCCTAGTCTTCTCGTGCCATTTTTCCCCGCCCATTTATGTGGCAGGTTCTGGATTTTATTTGTTCTTCTTTCTGGAAGGTGTCTCGCCAGTTTTCGAACGGCAACCCATAATTCTTCAGGGGCTGGGGGCCGTGGAACCCCCCCCCCACCGGGCCCTGCGCTCCCCCCCCCATGCCGACAAACAACACGGACTCCCCCCTATCCTTTTTGTTTCCAAATCGTACCGCAAACGCGTCTTTGTCCTTCAAGAGTTGAATTGTGCCTTCCTGAATTGCCCTCGTCGTCACGAGCAGGTTTTTTTTTGGTCGGCCTTTAACAGATATGCACAACAACTGGGAGTAGAAATTAGATCGTTAGTTTTATTATTAAGTTTTCTACCTGCCCCATCGGGCTTTTGATTTTCCCGTACACCAACAGGTATCCCAGCCGTTTTTTTTTTAGCGCAATTGCTCACATTGCATTTTTTGCCCGACTGGTCGGGAAAACTTTAGATTACCTTGTGATGGATTCTTTCTTTTTTTACCACGTATTGACTGTGTACCCCCTCCCATGTGATTTTTTAACGGTATTTAGGGGTCAAAACCCCTTTTTGGTTTCTTTTGTTCGTGCCCCCTGGCGACCGTAGATGCCGGTTCAGGGTTTCCCCATCTTTCTTCCGTTGTTCTGTTACCCTTTTCACATCACTCTCTTCTCCCTTGATTCATCTTTTCTTTTTTTTGGCCCGCGTTTTGGTCTTGCGCGGGCCCCTCCCCTTTTTGAGTTCGTCGCGTATTTGAATTTTCCCAGTTCCGGAGTTAAGTTTCACACCTTGGGATGGATTTCGTCAAACTTCTTTCCAAGGCCGGCTCTCTTCCCAGTGTGACCCCCCTCCCCCGAGCTGTCCGCTCAGTGAGGCCGGGCTTTCCCACGCCTGCCCGTTTGCCGTGATGCTTTAAGCCACTGGCCATTTTTTGAGTTTCTTGAAAGAGACCTCGGTTACCAAGGGACTAGTTCTTCCTACCTGATGGACATCCCCTCCTCCCCAAGTTCCCTCGGGTCGCAGACGCGTATTTTTTTTCTAGTCTCTTGTATTACACAAATCCTTTGGAGCCTCTCCTCTCTGCCGTCGGTATTCTCCTCTCAATGACCTTTTCCCCGTTATGGGTTGGATAACCTTACCGTGCCTCAAACATCTTAGTTCTTTGCTCCCATAGTCCGGGTTTTCCAAACGTCGGCCGCGCAGGCTTTTTCTATCCCCTCCTTTTTTACATGCGCAACCCACCGCCTAGCTTTTCCTCTCTCCCCCCCGCTTCCTTTTTTTCGACTTTTCCCTGACTCCTTGGTTGCGACAGGCGGGAGGGCCTGTCGGTCGGGATGGACCTCCCTAACTTTCTTTTTTCTGGAGAACTTACAGGGCCGCGTTGGAAGACTGATTTTTTTGCGGTTTTGGCCTGTTTTTTTGCGATTGCCGGCAGTTGTTACGCTCGGTTTCCTGCTCTTATCTTCCCAACTGTCGGCACTGGCGTTGTCTTTTATCTTTTAGTCGAGAATTTTGCCTAAGTAGTACTGAGATTTTGTTGCAATCTTTTTTTTCCCCCCCCTTAGGCTTGCTTTTGGCGGCGCAGCCAAGAGGTTTGTCGTCTTACCACACGTAAGTGGGTCTCCCTGCAGTTCTTTACGGGGACCTTTCCCCTTTTTTGCTGGAATCTCTTCTCTAGCATCGCTCATGTTGACTGTACTTGTTCTTTTCGTTGGTCTCACCTTCTCTTTCCAATGGCTGTTCTTTTCGTTCTTGAATTTGTTAGAGGCTTTCGACCGCGTTGAGTAAGGGGTAGCTGCCACACCTCCGGCTCTCTGACTGTTGTTCCGACGTTCCTAGTTTTACTCATGGTTTTTAGCGGGAGATTAGACTGTCCTTCCGGTTTTTTCGTGTTGGAATTCTTCTCGAACAAGTTTTGATGAAGGAACCTTTTTCAATGCACTCGGAAGCTCTTCCTCTTGACCCTTCTGCTTCATGATCTGATTTCCCTTCTCTAAAAACGGAAAGGTCATCACACCGACTCCCCGACGCTCTCCCCCTTTTTTCTTCGTTATTAAAACTTGTTAATATGGTTTTTTTCCTTCCTCATGTTGCTCCCGATTGGACGGTACAATAAGGCCCTTCAGTGAACAATCGGTAACCTCCCTTATTCTATTCTACTACTTTTTCAGATTTACTCTTCACGCTCTTCCCTGGATGTGGAGTCCGGTGAAGTTTCCCGGCAAGTGATTTTTTTGTTTGAACTGCGATAAATTCCCCGCCTTTCGGTAGTTTTATCTTCTTCTTTCTCCCCCTTTTTCATGGGCTCGGCCTTGCCCAGTCCCCCGTGTCGGGATCCGCTAGCCGTGCTCTGGATTTTTGCCCAAGTGTCCCAGGAGGACCTTTCATCTTTTCCGTTTTTAGTTTGGACCTCTCCATCTCGAACTTTCACCCGGGTGGCTCTGAGGCCTCAGTGGGCATTTTTATCAAAATTCTTTGGCAGCGCTAGGTGACTCCCTATATTCTTTCAATCAAATAATTCTGTTCCTGATAGATTCAACGTCTCCTTTTTTTTTTCCTCCATGTTTAGCTTCTCGGTTCCTTTTTTTAAGTCGCCATTTTCGATTTCTTTGACACACTTGCCTTCTTTTTCTGTCCAACTCCTGCTTCTTTTTCTGCGCCCGATGAAATTTTTGTGACATCCCCGTCCCTTTTTCTCTTTTTTTTTTTAAAATTTTTTTGAACGGTGGCAACTTCTCATTCAGTTCTCTGAGTCCCTTTTTTATATTCTATTGGCGTTTCTGTCTTGCCCCTTTTTCTCTCCCCTTTTCTGGTTCCCCCCTTTTTCATTAACTAGTCCGTTTGACGGAAATCCCCCCCTCTTTTCTTCTGGGGAATCGATAGCTTTTCTCTTTTCCTCCCCCTCCTCAGTTTTTTTCTATTATCTTTCACTCTCCCCCCCCCCCCCCCCCAGCTGACCCCAAGATGGAGGATTTTCGTTCGGTTCCCCCTCTACTGTGAACGGCAGTCAATTTTTGTCCCTGAGAAGATCCCCCTCCTCCCTTCGCTCGTCCTCCGCTGTCGTTTTTTTTTTCTAATTTTCCCTTTTTTGAGCATATGAGGGACTGGTTCCCGCCCCTTCATCCTTCGTCGCACTCTTCCTTATTTACTCTCCCTCCGTGAGAACATTTTCAACTTTGAACTTGCCCACCTCTCAGAGATTTGTCCCCTTCTAAGTGTATCCGTTTAATTTTGTATTTGAGCTGTCTTAACCGCTCTTCCTTGTATATCGAGGTCCAAGCCTTTGAGTTAATCACCATTTAATCAATCCTCTGGGTGTGGTTTACCATCCTTCTTTTTTTTCTTTCCAATCTTTTTTCCCAAGATCACCCTTCTCCTTTCTCAAATCAAAATAACAGGGTCTCTCTTCTTTTTACAACTCCCTTTGATTCTCCAGGTGCAGGGTTATATACCCCTTTTCTCTTTGGGGTTTTATAAGCTCGGAATTTCGTGCTTTTAACCCCCTCCTCTCTCATGAAAAAAGCACGATCCTGAGATATACTACCTGAATGATTCGAGCCCCTCTTGTCCTTTACTTTTTTGTCAATATGTCAAAGCAACGACTGCGTTTTTTCCTCAAATTTTGGCATTCCTTCTTCTTATGATCCCCATGTTTTATCTCCTGCCCCCCCTGCGACGTCCTTCTTGCTTTGTAGTTGTCTCGCCCTCCCTCCTTCCCGCAGTTTCACCAAACTCCGCCTAGCCCCCTTTTGTCTGTCCCCCAACAAAGGAGTCCTTCTTCGTCCTGTCACATCCCGGCATCTCCTTTCCATCTGTCCCAAATTCCCTCCTCTTCATTGGCGATTTCCCACCCCCCCCCGGTTTTCCTTTTTTCCCGAAAGGAGAGGACACAATCAAAGATCCTTTACCATGTGACCCCAGCTCTTCCCACTCACAATGGCCCAACTCCAACTCAACTCGCTATTACTCTATTAAATGGACCACTCTCCTTTAATGACGCCCAGCCCTACTCTACCCCCTTTCCCTTTGTCCAGCTTTCTTTCCCTCTCAGCTCGTCATTGGTCTCCCTTTGTGTATATCCAGAAAAGACGCCCAGTTCTGCATTATGCCTTGGACTCGCATTTTTTCCTTAGGTTCTCGGGATGATCCGAGCGTCAAATTATTCTTCCCTTTACCCTATTTTCCTTTCCCCAACTTGCATTGATATGTACCCCCTAGGGACTAAAATCCAGTCCCTCCTTCCTGGACGTTTTTTCTATTCCTCCCCTCCTTTCCCCCGCCCACAAGTTCTGTCTTGTTATTGGCCATAGGAGGTTTGCGGCATTATTCTTTTTTCTTACCCCCTGCTTTTGCCTTGACCGTCCCTCGCTTTTTTTTCGATCCCTCTCCCGTTGCATTGGAAACGAATTGCCCACTTTTCAGGTCGCCCGTTACCTTTTCCCCTTCGGCCCGAGACCCACTTCCGGCCTCTGGAGATGAGTCCCTTTTTTCCCCCCTCAAATAAGGGTCCAGGCTTCGCTCAACCTCTGAAAAGCCTTTCCCGTTTCTTTTGCGCATCTTTTACTGACTTCCTCCCTCTCGGACGCCAAGTATTCCCCTCCCCTTTGTCTTTGTTTCCGCCGTTTGATCAAGGATGATGGCGGCCCCCATACGTCTTTGTTTTATTTTTCTGGGAAGGCCCCCCCCCCCTTGGTTTCTTGAGCTCCCCTAGTTTTACGCCGTTCCGGGACCGTCTTTGCTATTTTTCAATCAGTCTTGCAAACTCTTTTTTACTTTGCACCTTTACCGTGCCCGCCATGGTCGCTTGATCTGTACTCATTTCCCCTGCCTGGACGGCCGACTCCCTACACGGTCCCTATCGACGTCCCTTCCCTTTTGTATCTTTTACTTCACAACTGGCCATCCGCCTCTCTCTTGAAACAACTCACCCCTGCGGTCCCCTGACCCCAAGTTTCCTGCGTCCCCCCCTGTCCCATGGCCCCGTTTCTTCCCTATGACCAAGTTCCCCCTTTCGGACCCTGTCAAGCTGACAGTCCCTTTTTCGTTTTGAATTTTTTTTCCAATCCCCCCGTGCCCGTTCTTTTTCCTTGGTCGTCAAAAAACCCCTCGCTTTTTGCTCCCTGGGATGACTTTTTAGTTACATTATTTGTTTGCTTCTGCGCAGCCACCCCAGCCTTAGACGCGGTTCCCCCCTTCATGCGGCACCTTAGCTCAATTGGACTGCTCATTGGTGTTTTGAATTTAACTCCCGAGATCGCGTTTCCCGCCTTTTGGTCGAGGGGTTTTTTTTCGCTTTTCTGGCGGAGTTGACCCCTCTTGGTTTGCTGTTTGGCTTTCTTAAAATGCGATCTTGTGCACTCCCCCCATGTCCAACCGGTAACGTGCTTTTTTTCCCTCTTTTCCCAATGCCACTTTTCTCCTCGACGTCTGACTGCCCCCCCTCCTCCAAGGAAGACCTCCCTTGTGCAGGTGGTGCTTTTGAATGGTTTTTCTTTTTCTTGGCCTGTACTGTCCGTCAACCCGGCCAAGGACCGTTTTCCCCCATTCCTTTAAAGGGGTTTCATTTTGACGGTGTTTGTCCCTCCCCGCGCCGGCCAATTTCCCAGTTGCGTGGTTTTTTGTTTTTTCCTTCCTGTCAATGCAAGCCTTTTTTTTTTGCAAACCGTTTATGGGGATGTGGTGGGCACACCCTTTAGCGCCCCCCTTTTTTCCCTTTGGTGTACGATGTTTTTTTTTTTCCTTATGGGGCCACTCCTTTTTCCAGTCGACCCCTTTGATCGAGTTTCTTTTTTAATGTCCCCCCCCCCGCTTCCTGCAACAATCATTGCTGTGACACTCCCTTGTAGCTTTTTCGAGTCCGGTCCCTCGTCCCCCTTTCCCTGCACCTCGCCCCGACCCATCACGTTTTTTTTTTTTTATTCCACCACCTTGTTGCACCCACTCTCGTTGGTCCTTCTACCAGCTTGAAATCAAAAAAGCAGGTTTTGTTTTATCCCCGTTTTCCACCCAATGAGAACTTTCCCCCCCTTTTACGCCCCTCCCCCATTTTCCCAATGTCCCCGAGATCGTTTTTTTGGCCCGTTTTCCGTTCTTCCGATTTTTCTCCTGTCAAAGAAATCCAATGGCCCAAGGATGGTCAAATTCCCTGTCCGAACCAGTTTTTTCTCCCGGTCTTTTTCTTCCCAACTCCCCTACCTGTGGATCCCGATCCGAGCGGAAACCCTCACCCGCCCGGACAACCTTCTCTTCTTTGCCCCCCTTCTGACACTGGTCGCCGTCCTTTCACACTCTTTCCCTACTGCAAACTTTACCCCCTCGGTCCCCTTTCCCCATCTAGGACCATCCAATAAATTTCTACCCCCCCCTTCTTCCTCCAAGGTCATGGATTGCCCGGCTTTTTTTTCCATGGGGCGCGCATTTTTCTTCAAGTTGGTCTCCCTGACGGGCCCCTGAGGGTGGAAGTTTTTCCCCTCATTTCTTTTCTCATCCCTTGTTTGTGATATACGTGTTTTGAGGCCGTCCTTCGGGCTTCTGTATACCTATAATAGTGTTCATATACCCCTTTTCACTTGCCTTCGGGCCGTGCCCCAACGGGTCGCGATTTTTTTTTTTTTTAATGCCCCCTCCCAACCTTTCAGTTCCTTCACCATTCCTGGTCTCGAATGTTAGGTGCTTGCTACCCCTTCGTTGGTCACTGAGGTTCAAGTTGAACGTTATCCCCCACTCCTGAAGAACCCCACCAAGCACTCTTGTTTTTTTTGTGGTTGTGTTCCCCCCTCCCGTTTTGTTCCGGGGTAGCTTTCCCGGCGCATGTGTATTTGGCGGTGGGTCTTTGTTCTACGGATCTCCCAAGGTCAGAGGCATTAATCGAACCCCTGGGCGACTTGTGGCGTACATCTTTTTCTCAATCTTTCGTTTCGGGGGTACTGAACCCTTCCCGAGTTTTTTTTTTTTAGAGTTACGCCCCTTGTCCGGTGTTGTATAGGAATTCATTTTTTACCTTCCCAGCCAATCTTCTTTTTACCAAGCAAATTTTTCTCCCGTTATGAGTGAAGGAGACTGTCCCCCTGACGCCTCCTTTTGTCAAAGGGTTTTGTACCTCTTCTTTTCCTTATTTGGATCGGATTTCCCCGGACTTCGCTTTTCCCAGTCCCATCCCAACCCCTCCCCTTTTTCAACCTCTAAATATTTGTCTTAGGTCTCGCTTGTCCTCCCCTTCAAAGGCTTGTTCTTTTCTTCTGCAATTCTTTTTCTTGGGACTGGTTCAAAGCTGTCCGCTTAGGTTGGAGCATTTTGCTGAGTTCGCAGGTTTTTTGGCCCCCAACAGTCATACCCGGTGGTCCGTCTGTTAATTTCCGGCACCCTCCCACCCGCCTGATTTTATTTTTTCTTTGGCACCCTTTCGGGGGTTTTCCAGTCGAGTCTCTCCGCTTGTAATGACAGGCTTTTCCACGTCTTTCCGGAGTGCTTTGGTTTTATTACCTTTAGTACAGGTCCCCCGGACCGCCATTTTTTTTTTTGGTCTAGTTTTAGTCGGGGCTGTATTTTTGAAGAGATTTGTCTGCAGAGTATTCCTCCCTTTCCTTTTTGAATCGTTCACCTTTCTTCTTGTTTCTTTGGGCGTTTCTAGGTTCTTCCTTTTGGTTTTTCTGAACAGTAACAGCCTACAGTTAGTTTGATTCAAGCCCCTCTCCCCCTGCGACCTGCCCCCCCAAACGGCGAACCCCCCTTCTACTATCGGGTTTCCCTCGTCTCCCCCTTAGTACGATTCTCTGAATTTTTGGGCCGTCTGACATTGAAGCGGGCCTCTTTTCTAGCCCATAGGGTCCCTCGGATTTTTTCCTTGTTTTTAGAGCTTGCCTGTTTTTTGGTCGTATCTTTTTTTCCTCGACTTCAGTGAAGGGTCATTCGCGGAGCTGTGCAAAAACTCCCCCCCCCGGTGCAATCTTTTCTTATCGCACAATTTGTTTCTTTCCCTTGACATGTAGAGGGGCGAGGGTTGCTCGCTCAAGTAACCGGCTTTCCGCTTCTTTTCTTCAGTTTTAATCCCCTTTTTACCAATCTATTTCAACTCCGTCCTTTTTCACTGCCCTACTCGTCTCTTGCAAACAAATTTCTTTGGTTTATGTTCGCCAAAGTGGCTTTTTCGCTCCTTTTTTTTTATGACACTGGCCTTTCCTAGGGGATTCGTTTTCATCCCCCGTTTTTTTATGCCGCAAGTCCACTGATGAAGTTTCGAAAAACTTTTGCAGAAGTGTGTGCGGTAGTGCCCAGGTTTCCCGACTCTTTCTTCCTGGATCCTTTTGCTTATTTTCCCCTCCGTTTGTCAGGCTCCGTTCATCTTTTTTATGGGCGCGTCTGATTTTCCCTTACCCCCCCCCCTTTTTTGGAAGGGGCCCCCTGGGCCCCGATAAATTTGAAAGTTAGATGTTTTTTCCTCCCTGTATCCTTTTCCTTTTTTCCCAAGGTAAGTTGCTGGCCCACAACGGCGGCAAAGTTTTCCCTTGGGACTAGACAGGCCTTGCGTTGTTTTTTGACCTTTTTTTGAATGCTCTCCCCCCCCCGTTGGTACGGAAGTTCTTTCCGAGACGCATCCCTTTTCAAACTCAACCTTGAAAGCGTCTTTTCGGGGCTGTTTCCCCGGGCTCGATTGGTTTGTCGTCCGTCTTGAATTTTTTTCCCCAAGGTTTTCCCTTGGTTCCCTCGTTCGTCTTTTTTTTCCCCGCTTCGCCCCCGGTGACCATTGCTCTTTCTCCCTTCTTGCGTTGTGCGCTCCAGGTTTTCCCCCAAGATCGCCTCGTCGAGTCATCCTCTGAGAGGGCCCCACTTTCTTTTTTTCCGAGCGCGTGTAGATCAGCCTTTTTAAGACTATGCTGTCCCCCCACCAAAACCACTTTCTTTTTAGACCCCCTCCTCCCTCTTTCTTTTTGAATCCCTAGTGTACTTTTTCATTACATAGGGCGGTAGGTTCTGTCGGGGTGCCTATTGGCCACCTGACCGGTCGCGAAATTCTGTTTCCCTCCCCCATGATCGGGAGGTTGGCGTGCCCATGTTTTTGGGAGACCCGGAGTTTCACTGCTCGGTCTTCGCGCGCATTTATACCTGCCTTTCACCCTGAGCATGCGTTTTTATATTCCTTATTTTCGCTCCCTCCTGTGAAGCTTGCTCGGAGGTCGAAAGTCCTTTCCCCCTGCTTGGGAGCGGACCCTCCGCGCCAGGCTAACGACTTCAAGGGTTTTTCCCCCCCACGTCTGCGTAGTAAGAAACTGTTCTCACCTTTTTGCGGATTTGTGTCATGGTCGTGCTACATCTCTATCGCGGACCCTGGTTTTTGGGGACATATTTCCAGAGTTCTTCCTCTGGCTCTTGAACTCTTTTTTTTTTTTTGATTTTTTTTTCGCCACGTCGCTTACCCCCTTTTTCCACTTGAGCGGAACCAATAGGAGTCTTTACTGTATAACCCAAGTCGCCGAATTAGTTTCTTTCGCCCATTGCAGAGGTCTTTCGATTC
>Ga0179593_1652363_pt1 | contig 10645 bp, 19 predicted proteins | sample CZODoug2_1_08_16_FD_185931 | JGI IMG/M metagenome (GOLD analysis project Ga0179593, IMG submission 185931) | Vadose zone soil fungal communities from Angelo Coast Range Reserve, California, USA - CZODoug2_1_08_16fungal (PacBio error correction) | ecosystem: Environmental > Terrestrial > Soil >... | reverse complement strand
TGCTCCCCCCCTCCTCGGGTCCTCTTCGAGGGCGGGTAAAAGATCCTCTGGGAAGAGTAGCTTTTTCTTTTTTTTCTCTTTCTGCGGGGTTTGCGCCCTCCTCAGGATGGGACCCCCCTCTTTTTTCCATGTGAGAGCAAAACCTTTTTTTCGATGATGCTGAAGGCGGTACTCCTTTCTTCGACTTTCTTTTCCCCCCTCATCCGATTGTGGCAGGCGTCACCAGCAGAGAACCCCCTCCCCTTTTTCTTCTTCCCTCTTCTCGATTTCATTCTTAGGATAGTTCCTGTTCCGTCTTTTTCTCCTTTTTTTATCCTTGCGGCGATGCCGGCGCGCCGCTCTTCACTCGAGAAAAGAAATGATTTCCCTCTCCCCCCCTTTTCTCTCCCTTCTCGCGATCGACTTGATTTAATACGGGATTTCTTAGGCTCCCCCCCCTTTTTTCTTTGCAGTCGACCACAAGCTGCCCGCCCGCGAGCTTTTTTCCCTCCGTGATGCTGAGTATCCTTTTTTTTTTGTGTCGATCGCTTTGTGACGTCTTTTTTTTCCCCTTTTGATGCAAGGTTTCGAAACAAAAGTGCCGGTGACTCTCGACATGAGGATCCTGCAGTTCCTCCTTCCTCGGCCCCCCCCCTGTGGCTAGGAAGAAAGTTTGGTTGTACCATTGCCGTTCGGTCTACGAGGCGTCCCCCATGCAGTCTTTTTCCCCTGCCGGATCCTGAAGGAAAACCCCATTTCTGTTAAAGCGTGAATTTGCGCATGGCGGGACCCCAATCGAGTTTTGTCCAATCCCCTTTCCGGAGACCCCTCGGATTGACGCAGCAATCGATCAACCCCCCTCGAGAAGGGAAGCGACTCCTTTTTTTCGCCTCTCGGAGAAAGAAGACGGACTCCCTTCCCTTTTTCTCGCTGTTTCGGGATGGTGATCGAGGGCGTTCGAAACGAAAGATAACCTACCTTTTTTTTTCCTCGGTATCTTGGCCCAGCGCGCCTGGAAGGAAAGTGCTTTTTTTTTTCCGCTTGGAATGTAGCGCGCCCCCCCACTCCCCCTGCAATCTAGGGCCACATGATAGAAGCCTTCCTCTTTTTCCTGCCGGTTCGCTCGCGGAGTTCACGGGCCTTTTTTTAAGCAGTCCCCCTCTTCTCTTCTTTCCTTCTGGCCCCGGAACAGTTAAACGCTTTGGGCGGGCTTCCTCCTTTTTCCCCCCTTAAGGTATGCCTTCCCTTTTTTTTCCCCTCCTTCACCGTGTGCGATGGCCGGCGCGGCCAATCGTTTTTGATAGTTTTTTCCTTGTTCTTTCCCCTTCTCCTCTCTTTTGCGTCGCGAGCAGCTCCCCTCTCTCTCTTATCATCGCAGGGTGCGATCTTCTTCCTCCTTTTTCTCTTTGCGTGTCTACAGTATCTGGAGGCAAGACTGCCTTCTGGAGGTTTTCTATCCGCAAGAGCTTACGAGCAGAACATCCTCCTTACAAAACTACGCAGGAAAAAAGAACCCTCTCTCCTGTTCTGTTGCGCTGCCGCGGCGGAGGTTTCACAGCGACGCATTTTTTTTCCTCTTCCCCTTTTTCCCTTCTATCGTAGGAGTCGGCGCAGCGGATTTTCCAGGCTGATGATAGAAACGACCTCTACATTCTTTCCTCTCCTTGTCAGCCACGGTGGAGGCGTCAATCTGCTTCCTTTCTTTTCCTTCTTTTCCTTCCCACCCTATCGCGGAGAAGACGGTCCTTTTTTTTTCGAGAAGAAGGAGAGAATGCGATATCTCTTTTTTCTTTAGATATATCTCTCTCTTCTCACGGCGTCTACGCCGTAATTGGATATGGACCCCCCTTTTTTTCTTTTCCCCTCGTTGGCGGCGCGTCCGACATCGCAAGAAATTCGAGACGCGTATGGGCGTACCCCGTGGAGGAATAAATGCGTCTCTTTTTTTTTTTCGCTGTCATCATTCCGGCCGCGCGGATAATGGAGAGATCTCCGATGTTTCTTCCTTTCTTTTCCTTTCCCTTCTTCGTCCCGCCTGAGGGTAGCGGGTCGCGACCTAGCGTCCTCCTCCTCCCCGGTACAATAGGGTGCTGTGGAAGAGAGTTTCCCCCTTTTTCTTCTTTTTTCTTTTCCGGAAAGCTATGCGGTTCTCCCTCTCCCCCTCTTTTCCCCCTCCTATCTGGTAGAAAAGCCAGCCGCCAAACGCGGCGTCCCTTCCCGATCGAAGACCGCAATAAAAAAGATTCTTATTTTTCTCCTCTTCTCCTCCTCAAATACTTCAGACAATAAAGCGTACACGTGGTCCTTCCTTCCTTTTCCCTCTATTTTCGCGAGATTACCTTAAGATATGGCGGTGGCCCCCGGTTTTTAACGGGGCCGGGACGCCGACGACGCTCTTTTCTCTCCTTCCCCGTTAACGCCGCCGAGCGCAAAGTCGCTTTTACCTCCTATTCCTTTTTTTTCCTTTTTTTTCTCGCTGCAGTAGCGGCGCACTCCTTCTGCCACAGCATAGTCGAGATTTTCCTCTTTTCCTCCCCGCTGGACCTTATACTTTTTTTCCCGGTTCTTTCATCTTCCGAAAGCGGCTCCGTCCCCATCGAAAAAGAGACGGCTTTCTCCCCTTTTTCTCCTCTCGGCATAAAACTTCCCCATTAGTTCCCGCCTTCCCCTTCCTTTCCCCTCGCCGAGAGTGTTGATCGATTTTTCCCGATGTGTCCAAATCATGGAACGCCTTTTTCTGGACAAAAACGCGATGGTTCCCTTCCTCTTTCCTGTACCGCCCTTTTCTTCAGGATAAAGAAACGCTTCTTTACGACGGCTTGGATCCTCTTCTTTTTCCTCCCTTTCATTGTCAAACCACGACGAGCGCGATTCTTTACGGCGTGGAAATGAATTTTCCTTTCCACTGCACGGTGGTGTAGAAAACCTCCCCAAACCCTTCCTTCTTCCCTCCCCCCCCCTACCAGAATGACTCACACTCGAAGAGGTGTGCGAGTGATACTCTCCTTTTTTTCCCTCGTTCTCGCCGCAATTGCGTCCGCGAATTCTTTTTCTTCTCTTTTCTACTGCACCGACATCGCCCCTTCTTCCCGACGATCAAGAAAGATGACCTTTTCCTTTTTTTTCTTCTCTCCCGAAGACGACCGATTCCCATTCCTTCTTCTTCTCCTGTCCGGCGGAGCGCCGGCATCGCCTCGAAATGCTTTCTCCCCCTCCAATAACAGGAAATACCCTCCCCTCTCCCCCCTCGGGTCGAGGTTGGCATTTAGGCCAACAAATGTCTCTCTTTCTTTGCTGCTTGAGAGCGGTTCTTTCTTTTCCTATGAACGCCACCACCAGTATTCTCCCTCTAAGCGAAAACCCTCTCTTACGCGAAGGAGGATACAGCCCCTTCTCCCTTTTTCTCCCGTGCAGAAGATAAGAGAGATTTTTTTCCCCCTTAGGCGTGATCTGGTAAAAATAGCCCCTATTAATGATCTTTTCCCTTCTTCCTCTTTTTGTCAGTACCCCCTATCTAAGTGTTGTTGATAGCTATCCTTCACACATTCGGATACTGTCCTCCTCAACGCTTGGTCGAGGGCGTCTTTTTCCCCCCTTCTTATGTCACTGGTATTCAGGTCGCAGGAATCGCAGCTTGATTTTTTGAGAAGTTACCTCCTACCCTTTTATCGATTGTATGGTATAAGAATGCTTTACCTCACATCCCGGCTGGAGATGATTTTTTTGTAATTTCATGGTTTGGGTTCCTTCCCTTTTTCCTCTCTCAAGCATCCGATGCGGCCCTTTTTTTGCAGCGACGAGCACCCCCTCCTCTTCACCTCTTGCTCTATCATTCTGTGCGGCTAGTTATTTCTGTCGTGTTTTCTTTTTCTTTTTACCTATCGAGGAGATGCCCGGTCTTTCTACCGGATGGCGGTCCGTCCTTTTCCCTCTTTCTTCGGGCTTAGTAGCCATCTCTTCGCCTTCTCCTTTTTTCCCCTCCCCCTTCGTTACCGTCCCTTTCTGCAAGTCGCCAATCAAGTGCCCTTTTTTCCCTCGTCCTTACATTCGCGCGGTAGCCCTGTCTTTCTTCCTTTTTCTTTTTTCCCTTTCGTATAACGAGAAACCGCGCGCTTGGGAAGGTCCCTTTCTTTTTTTCCGGCAAAGTTGATTCCGGCTACCCCTTTTTTTCTCCTTTATCATGAAGGGACACGCCTCCCCGCGATCGGAGTTTTTTTCTTCTCCTACTGCGTCAAAAGGAGCAGGTTGTCCTTTTTTTCCTTCCCCCTTTAGGAGCGTCAAAGATTGCATTTTGCGGAGAGACACATGTTTCCCCTTCCCCTCCCTCTGTTGCGGTTCTCCCTTGATGGGAACACATCGGATTGACGTCTTCCCCACTCTAGGCTCGTTTAGAGCGACCTTTTCTTGGTCTCCTATCTATGAACGAAGAGAGCGCTTTTGTGATGTCTCGTTTTCGATGGGTGATTCGATGGTTTTTTTTTCTTTACTCTCCCCGCAACAGTGGCAACCCCCCTTTTTTTCCTTTTTCATTCAGGTGCTGGTGATAGAGGAATGCTGTCCCCGAAATTAGTGCGACGCTCCTTCCCCCCTTTTTCCTCATCCTCTCATTCGAGGTTACAGCAAGCGGCTGTCTTCCCTTTCTTCCCCCCCTTTGTTTGTAAGAACGTTTACAGCATGAATTTTTTTGCCGGCACCGTTAACGATTTGCGGGGCCTCTTTCTTTCCTTTACTTTCCGCGGCTCCATATAGGGTTGGGCAAGCGGCCGATTGTACGTTTTTCCCCCTTTTCTTTCCTCCTGTGTCCTCTTTGATGAAGTAGAAGAGGAGGGGCGTCTCTTTTTTTCGCGGTATTCGATAGTTATAATAGAAGGTGCTATTTCTTTCTTCTTTCTTTTGATACCAGTATATGGAGGACAGAAGGAATCCTCTTGTGTTTTCTTCCTCCCCTTCCCCTCTCTCTTCATCGTCTGAAGAGGGACGAAGAAGAATTTGACCCCCCCCTTTCCGCCCCATTCCCCCTTTCCTCCCTTTCTCGACCGCGCGGACCTTCCCCCTCTCCCCCGCCTGCTGCGTCCAAGATGTACGATGAAATCGACTTTCGACGTTCTTCTCCTCTTCTCCTATTTTTTTTTCTTCTCCTGCTGTCTGCTCTCCCTTCTGCAAGCGCTGGAGGTAAGAAAGGGTTTTTTTCCCTCCCTCTCCTTTCTTTCTCTTCTTCTGGCGCGCCAACGATTCCTTCCCCGATCTTTCCCATTTTTGTTCCTCCTTCCCCCTTTTTGCGCCGAGACTGAGCCCGTCCCCTTTTTCCTCCTACTACGGTGGGGTTTTTTTTCTCTTCTTTGTCTCTCTTCCTTTTCGATCATGTCCAGACATGGACGCTGCAGTATTTTTTTTCCTTTCCCCCTCTTTCTCTCCGTTATGAGATAGGTAGCGACCTTTTTTTACAGAAGTGGTAGATAGTAAGGTCGCGCATTCTGCCTTTCCTTCCTCTTCTCTTCGGTTCTTCCTATGCGCAGAAGCAGCGATTATCCTTGTATTACTTTTCGTCCTCTTTTTCCTTCTTTTTTTTTTTCCTCCTCCCTCGGAGAGCAAACGAGCAAGCAGCCCTTTTCTTTCCCCCGCGAGTTTGGTGAAGGCAGGCTTCCTTTTTTTTTTTTTCTGCTCTACCAGCTCTGAGGTGATTTCCAAGTCCGCTCGTTTCCCCCCTCCCTCTTGTTCTCTCCCCAGCAGCCCACCGCGGCGACGATCATAATTCTCCTCCCCCGCCTCACCACAGCTCGTGAAGCTTTGTTCCCTCCTTTCCATCCCTTCCTTCCCCCCCTCTTCAGAAACTTAAAGCTATCCTTGGCCCGTTCCTCTTTTTTCTTCTTTTCCCTCCCTCCTTTGGCCCCTCGATACCTTAACTATCTTTCTCAACGACCAAAAGAGTAAACAGGTGCCCGTTTTTCCTTTTTTCTCTTTTTTGTCTTCATGCTGTAGAAGTGTCCGGCCCCCCCTTTCCAACGCCTCTTCCCCCCTTTTATTCACCCCTCGATCGCGGCTTCGATCATGTTCCTTCTTCCCTACGATTTCGGGGTGAGCAGGCGACCTTTTCCTCCTCACCAGAAAATGGACGCTTGCCAGATGTTTTTTTTTTTCCCCCCCCCTCTTGTGGGAATGAAACTGTTTCTTTTCTTATACGAAAAAGAATAGACCCCTCCCTACCTTATCTCTACCTCGAGAGCGTAGTTCCGTCTCCTTCCCTTTCCCTTTTCGTCGAGGAATGCGCGCGCCCTTTTGTTGATAGTTGAGGAGCCCCTTCTTTTTTTCTCCCCATCAATGGCACTTGAGTTTGACACCCCTTTTTTTTCCGCCATGAGCGCTCCCCCCAGATGGTCCCCCTCTTTCCTCTGTTGAACGATGATACTTTTCCTGAATTCTTCTTTCCCGGGAAGGTACAACCACTTTTTTATGCGAGAAGAGCAATCCCCCCCTTCTTCCTTTCTCTTTCATTTCCTGAGCGTCCCCCCCTTTGGCTACCCTCCCTTCTCGTCGTAATTTGTAACGTAAAGAGCGATTTCTTTTTTGCTTTGTATACGAGGCAGCCCCTGACTGGCTCGCCTCCCTTTTTCTACGTGTTCCTGCGCGGTTTTTTCTTTGCGCTTGATGGTCGACGCCACCGACCTTCTTCTTTGAAAACCGATCAAGAAAGGATGCACCCCTTTTCCTTCTCTCGAGATAGGCGACCGCCCCGCCTCTCCTTTCCCCTCTTCCCCTTCCCCCCACAGATCGCGGCCCTTTTTCCGCGAAATGCGGTAGAACAACGCCCCCCCTCTCCCCCCTCCCCTCTTGTCTTTCGAGCAGAGGTTTTTTGGAGTCCGTCGTTTTCGTTTTCCCCCCATTTCCCATGAACAGCATCGGATGATTGAGCGCGTTTTTTCTTAAGCCAAAACAAAGTGCTTTTCTCCTTCCCTTGGCTTTTTCTTTGAAAGGAGACAGTTCTACAGATCTACCCCTTTCCCCTTATTCGCAAAACCACCAGACGATCACAGCGCTGCTTTCATAGGCGACTTGTACAGACATAGCCCCCTCTTCCTTGTCCCCCTCCTTTTTCGGTACAATCTCTTTTTCCCCCCAATCCTTTTCCCTGTTTTTTTTTTTTCCCTACACAGCGAGGGCTAAGCGGGCATATTTTTTTGGCCCGGGTACAAAAGAGATTAGAAGATTCCCTTTTTCCCCTCTTTTTTTCTCCTCAGCGATGCTTTGGAGTTTCTTTCTTCCCCCCCCACCGGATGGATCGAGTCTGGTACCTTACCGGATGTCTTTCTCCCTTCCTTTCCTCCTTGTTTTGTGGCTTTCCTTTCCCCCCGGACCGCCCCCCCCGCGCTCAAGAATTCCCTTTTTCCCTTCCCTTTTTTGCCTCCCGCGATCCTCTCCAGGTCGACCTCTTCCTCTTTTTTTTTCTTTTCCTTGGATGGGCAGGTTTTCTTTTTGTCTAGAGAGATGCCCCTTCTTTTTTCCCCCTTTCCTGCCGGACAACGAAATGATTGACATCTCTTAGGGGTCGTATCCTTTCTCCTTTTTCGTGATAGCGTCCGTTTTCGTCGGGGCAGTAGAAGCAAGCGCCCTCCCCTCTTTTCCCTCGCCGCGCAAGGGCCTTTCTTGTTCCCCTTTTTTTTTTTCTTCCCTTCTCAGAGCACACAGAGGCGCTGGGCTGTGACGGAGGTCTGTTTTTTTTTCTGGCACGCTTCTCCTCCCACCACGTGCCGGTTTCCCTCAGGGCCAAGCCGTGTGATTTGTTCCCTTCCCTTCTTTTTTTTCCATGCCGTTCGGATCCTACGTTCGTAATTTGTGTCCTTTTTTTTCCCTTTCCTTCCAACCATTGCGGCGCTTTCTCCATGGCGGAAACCAATCAGGCGGTTTTTTTTTTTCCCTTTCCCCCAGTGATGGGACCCTCTGCTTGGCCGCCGCAATCGATTTTCTAGTTTCTGTTTTTTTACTTTCTTTTGGCCGAGAAGAGTTCTTTTTCTTCTCCCCCCTCCCCCTCTCCCAGCTTTCGCGGAGGAAGGAGCGTGTTTCGATTGACTTCTTTTGGCGGAGCCGTTTTATGAAGATCCCCCGTTTTCCCCCTTCCCCCCCTTTATAGGGGCAAGAGAGGCTTTCCCGAGGATAGATGGGCAATGTAGCTCTCCTCCCTTTTTCCTCTCTCCTTCCCCTTTATCTCAAGAACGCGATCCGTTTCATCCCTCTGCTTTCCCCTTTTTTTTTTTTTGTTTGTAGCACGTCTACAGCATGAAGACACAACTCCTTCACAGTTAACGGATTTGGGAGGGGCCTCTCTTTTTCCCTTTCTCTTTTCCTGCTCTCCCTTACAAGCAATATCGGAATTGGTTCAGGTCATTTCTCTTCCCCCCCTTTCTTTTCTTTCTTTTTCCTCTTCCGTGTATGATTATTTGATGATGCTTTGCGCAGCTCAAGAAGATGTTCTTTTTCTCCTCTCCCCTTTTTTCTTCTTTCTTTTCCTTCGCCGCGGGGGGCTTGTTGTTTAGTATCTTTGTCTTCCTTTTTCTCTCTTTGTGAAGATGTGGAAAGCCTTTTCCCCCAAGCACGCCGAGGCCGAAGAAGAATTTACCCCTTCCTCCCTTTTTCTTTTCCTTTCCTTTCGCCGGTCTGGCTCTCTTTTTTCGGCGCGACCGAGAAAACGAGGAGGCTTCCTCTCCTTCCCTTTCCTTTTTGCTTAGAATCGGAGCATTGGCGCCAGGTCCTCCTGCCCTGTTTTTTTACCACCACAACATGCTGCAAGCGCATGGATTCCTGACGATCCGCGCCCCCTCTTCCTTTTCTTTCTCTTTCCTGGCCTGGCGCGAAACGATCAGCGGCTTAGTTCTTCCTTCCCTTCTTCTCCTTTTCTTTTTTTCTTTTGCTTTCCTCTTCCTTTCATAATAATAAGTTGATGTTGTTGAGAGATCTTCATTGCATACATGTCCAGAAAAGGACGGTCCTTTTTTTCTCCCCCTCTTCCCCCCTTCCCCCCCTCCCTTCACGCCATTAGCGCTTTTGGCATAGGTTTCCCCCTTTTTCTTCCTTACAGGCGTGCACAGCATGTGTTTTTTTCCTTGCCTTCCTTTTCGTTTTCCTTTTCTCCTTGCCTCACGATGCGTTCCCACGACCTGCTTTCCCCCTCTTTTTTTTTTTTTCCTCCCTTTTTACGCGGGTCGCGAAATACGCCGCGGCGTTTTAGCCATAGGGTGCGGTTGCGAAGAGTTTGGTACTTTTTTTTTTTTTTTTTTCCTTAAAGCTCTGAGGCTGATTCCTTCGTGAAGCATTTCCCGGACCCTGCCTTCTTTTCCCCCTCCTTCCCTCCCCACGAGGCGACAGATCAGACCCTCTCGAATACAGATCAAAACGCTTTTTCTTTCTCTTTTTCCCCCCTTCTTTCGTTCCTCCTTCATCAAATAATTCAGACAATCAGCCGATGCTCTTTCCTTTTTCCCTCCCTCTATGGACGCGCGATAATAACGATTATGTGCGGTTTTCCCCAAAGCGTTAACGGGAAGGAAGCCCCCCTCTCCTTCCCCTTTTTTCTCCTTTGTCTCCGGCCGGGAACTTATAGATTTCACGTCCTGTTTTTTCGTCCTCTATCGGCGGGAAGAGATTGCTTTCTTTTCGGGGGTGAGCTCTCCCCTTTCCCTCCTATAATCGAACATACCTGGGCTTTTTTCTTTCTTTTTCCGATACCGATGGTGGGAATTGCCACTTCCCTCCAGCGGCTCCGCCAAAAGCCTCGCTCACCCCTTTCTCCCCCTTTCCGTGCGATCACGGAAGCGGTGCCCTTTCCCCCCTTTTAGGATAAAAAGTGAATCTTGCTCCCCTCCCTTCTTTCCTTTTTTTCTCGATTGAGGCGTCCCGATTTTGCCCATCCCTTTCTTTTTTCTTCCCACAAAGAGATGCGCGCAAAATTCCCTCTTCTTCCTTTTTTCATTCCTTACCTAACGCTTCTTTCCTCCTTTTAAGCATCGTAGGAGCCGCCTTTCCACCCACGAAGATCTCTTTTTTTCTTTCTTTTCCCCAGGGCGTGTCGAATTGATCCCCCTCTTCCCCCGCAACGGTTTTTTTTGCATAAATTTTCTTCTTCCCCTTCCTCAGACGTAACAACCTGATCGACCATCCTCCTTTTCCCCCTACAGTAAGCATAACGAAGGGCTTCCGCGCGAATTGTCAGGCGCTTTTCTCTTCTCACCGACCCTATCCCTCCTCACCCCTGTCCCCTTCCTCTAAGCGAGCGAGAGATAGGCCTTTGGTCAATCAGGTGAGTTGGGCCGGATCAACAGGGATCCTCGGAGCTCCCCCTGTCCTTCTCTTTTCTTCTTTAACTCGGTCGAACAACCGCCCAGCCCAGGTCCCTTTGCTCCCATTTTTTTCTTTTTTTTTTTTTCGAGACTGACTGCGAGGAGTTTCTCTGTTCCCTTTTGACGAATGAAAGAATGGTTGTTTGTAGATGAGGACTCTAATTTCTACTCCCCCCCCCTTCCACTCGACCTGGAAAGTCCGAGACCGTGATTTTCTTTTTCCCAGGAGGATTAAAATCCTGCGGTAATGCTGCCAACCCCCCCCCTTCCCCTCTCTGAGGAATCTGCCTATTCTTAGATATTGTAAAAGAAATCTCCCTCTTAGCCCGAGACTTTTT